>MTLD01000040.1_pt1 | contig 45175 bp, 36 predicted proteins | sample 1982471 | NCBI WGS metagenome assembly MTLD01 (sample SAMN05712604, study PRJNA340218) | biofilm metagenome | isolation source: sample SPM anode biofilm adapted to -50 mV | place: USA | collected 2012-02-03 | reverse complement strand
CACTTGTCTCAAAAAGCGCAACCACTTCAAAATGCAGCCTAACTAAATCGTACCATTCTATATCGTACAATCAAATCTAGTTGAGTATAACCATCCAAAATAAAAACAGCCAAGTCGCCTCTCTCCCTTGTTGTGAGATATTTCGGCGACCCGGCTGTCTCAGAGAGACCCAATGGGCTTTCCGTCCCATCCTCGCGGATGGTTTAGTATTATCGTATATTCAGTATGTTAAGTGGCTAAGGCTGGTTTCTTTATTAAAACAACACCATCTTAAAATAAAATTTATATCATACCAACGGATATCGGAAATTATCTCAGTCGCCACTTAATTAATATATGGCTTGATAACCAAATATAGGCATACTGTCAAGCACATTTCATGCCTTAAACAAGGAAGACATCAAGGGCCTGATTTAACGAAAAACATGCATCCTTTCAAAACATGCAATCATGCTATATGGCGATAAACTTACGCGAAATTACAATATAAATCTTTTATGGCCAAACTGAGCTGTTTTTCACTGGTTCGAAAGTAAGTTTTTGGGACGTGCCACTATTTTGTAAACCCTCCATCTGTAATTATTTATACCCTTTGCTTTAAGATCATAGATTTTTGTCAGATTTGCCTCGCCCAGGTCACCGATTCGAATGGTATCGCCGGAAAAATAATCTTTGTCCTTTCGACCTTCTATCGCGAGAATAAAAACCTTTATGATCTTCAATCGTTCTCGCAACAAATCGGCGTCTTTCATTGTAGATTGGATCTCGTCCATGGTGCCAACCCCACTCACGGCAGAGCCGTCAGCATTTGAATAAGTATCAACTCCCCCCTTGATATCCCCGCTCATATTCCAGCCAAATACGACCTGCATGTCAGCGACACAGTCCAGAATGGGGATAGGGGTCACCCCGCCCCCCCCTTCACCTCCGTTACCATGATTGACATTTGCCTTGTAAAGGATACCGATATTGGGATTATCCCGGCAGGCGGCCGGGATCTGATTTTTGTCCGCAGGACGGGCAACGTAATAATTGGTCCTGTTGAAGGGCATTCTTAATGCGTTGTCATCGACACCATAGACAAAATATACTTGCTCCTGGCGCTGCGGCGAAAACTTGTCAGAAAAAGCGGCGCCGGGATCCGGGTATTTCTGTGAAAAGTAGTTGGCAGCACTGGTGTCACCAGGATCGTAAATAAGCTTGGGGGCATACATCTCAAGGCCTGTTGCCGACCTGACCATATCCCGCCTTGTGATGATGACCCCTGAATCAACAGGGATATTGTCGCTGCTCATCACATGTGGCGGCTTGGGGGTTACTTCCCCCGTGGCCCTGATGCCCGAATAATTGATATAGGTCCACCGTTGCGCAGCAACGGCACGTCCCACGGTCGTGGCCTTGATTGCCAGATAGTCGGTACCGGCCAGTATATTCGCGCCGCTCGCTGCCGGCAGATCATTACCGGCCACGATGGCCCGTGGTATCCTGGCACTGGCAGTAGTGAAGGGAGCGCCATCGTTGTACGCCGAATGGGGTGCCGAAGCAGCCTCTTCGTACGTCGGCAGGTCCAGGTCATCATTCATCGATACCCAGGGCAAGCCGTATCCCGCCTGTTCGAGATCATGCCGAAAGAGTTCCAGGCCGATGACTCCTTCGATGTTGCTTTCCTCTTCACGCATCAGCTTGATGGAGTTTGAGAGGATCGCATTGAAAGAACTGCCGGAAATCATGATGACCATAACCAAAACAGCGGTCACCACTATCATCTCAACCAGGGTAAAACCTTTGTCATTACAGATCGTGCGGGTCATCACAAACTCCCGGAATTTATTGCGACACAATCGACGATACCGAATGTTCATAGGATTGATTTTTGTGTTTCCAGGCTATTCTCATGGTTATTTCCTTGCTCGTATCGGTCAGGGATGAAACCGTTCCGATCACCGAATAGTTCTTATAGGCAGCTCTCATGTCTCTGGGAATACTCAACGACGTGCCGGAGGATATTTGTTCGAAGGTCATTGATTTGCGCAACATGATTTGCTCGTCGCCCAGCAATACCGCCTCGTTGCGCAGAATGGTAACCAGGTTGTGCGAATAGGCCAGATTCACCGCCTGCAACAATGCCAGCATCCCCACCATCAGGATCACGAATGCCACCAGCATCTCCAGCAAGGTAAAACCCTTATTATCAGAAAATACAATCTTGGGCAGTTTCATTCCATTTTCCCTTTATGACTCTTCCCGTAGAAATCACCACACAATTGCAAGAGGCCGAACCGGCATCGAGCCCGATCACCAAGGTTGCCTGGTCCAGACAATAGCCATTCGTGTCAACGGCGAGTTCCAGTCCGCTCGGTGCAACAAGCGCACCCCCAGACTTGCGCCTGATACTGTGGGGTATTGACTTGCTCAATATTACGGAGGTTGCCGCCTCACCATCATCGGTGGCGGAAGTAAGTTGCTTGAAGACATACGAAGATGTGTCAATAATGGCGGCATGCTTCATCTTGGTGGTCACCGCCCTCAAGCGGAGATTATTCAGCTCAGCAGCCAGTTCGGCGGTTCGCCGCTCGATCTGGGATTTCTTCTGCCAGTCGAAAAAATTCAGGGAGGCAATTGCCACCACAATGCCGATCAATGCCATCACAACGATCAGCTCGACCAGTGAAAACCCTTGAGCATGCGAGAGAATCGCAGCACGCTCCACCTGCTTTTCAGGTTTCTCAATAGGCATAGAGCACCGATAGTTTTGCCCTTTCCAGAGGATTCTGGGCCCTCTCGCTTTGCACCTCGATCCGGAACGTATTCGGAATGGTTTCACCGGCTGCACCGCTGGCATCGGTCACGTTGTGTGCCTCCCGCAAAGTGGGTACATCGGACTTGTCCGTATTCCCCTTAAAGGTATCGACAATTTTGGCGTAAACCCGGAACGGCTGATTTGAAGTGGCCTGCAGCAAAAAAGTGACATCCGGTTGAATGTTGGCGGCAAAACTGTTGTTGCAGGCGGCAGGCCAATCAACAGTATTGTTATTGACCTTGCTGCGTATGCACGGATCAGCGGAAAAACCTGCTAAAGTAGGATATTGCTCAGCCAAGGCGCTCGACGACGAATAGCCGTCGAAAATCTTTTTGATGATGTCTTTGGAAACGATCTCTGAGGTGCCGTAAGCTGCCTGAAGTACCGTCTTGTAACGTTTGTTGGCACCTGACATGAGAATGCTCTGAGACATTACATAAAAAAGTGCTGTTATAATCGTCATGGAAATTAGCGTCAACATAAGCGATGTCACCAAAGCAATCCCTTTGTTGTCTCTAATAAAAGCACTCATAGATCGATCCTTTAAAGTGGTATACAAACTCTGCCGATATTCTGCACCCACCCTACTTCTCCATGACATGCAAGATCTTCTTAACGGGTCGGCGCGGCTTGTCATCCTGTGGCTTAGGGGCCGGGGGTTTGCCTATGCCTATCATTAATGGCTGTTGCGCATCCCCAATACCGGGCATGGATGATGGGACTGCTGCATTTCCATCCCCACTGACATTCGGGAATGTCGGTGAAGGCAACGATGTTGATGGGCAGGAATCCATCGGACAGTTATAGAGGGTAGCCAGATCGGTACTGACAATGGCGCCGGAAGACAGCTGGATGGTCAGCTTGCCACAGAGATTACTACAGCTGGGAAGACCGCCGGTGCGATAATCAACCAGCCTGAGCGCGGTATTTCCACCAAAACTGCAAACATCAGCGGAAGGAAGATATGTCGTAAAGATTATCAAACCACTGGTGCGGGCCGAAGGAGTGGTAATAACCCGCTCCGCCTTATAAGTGCTATCAGATGCATTCAGGTTGACATACCAGCCCTTGGTACTCGAACTAATTTTATTGGCATCATAATCAGCTGCTGCTTTAACAATTGTGGTTTCCTGCAAGTCCGCTTTGGTTACTGCCGTAGTGCAGGCTGGATTAATGTCTTTGGTTTTGTTGTCGGTAGCAAAACAAGGCTCACGAATACCATAAATGGTTTGACGCTGGTCGGCCGAATCAAAAACAGTGTCACGATAAAGATAACGCCCTGATCCGAAATACAACCACATGATAGGTTTGTGGAAGACCCTGTCCACATCGTCATTCATCTTCTCAATTGAAGCCGTCACCGGTCCAGCGCCATCTATCAACGTACTCAGTTTCCAGTCACTCGGGTCCAGACTTTCGTTGGTCACAAGGCGCAACACGCCACCATCAGAGCCATTATCCCAGTTAGTGGTCGTTACTCCCAGAATATTTGTCGAAGTCTTGGGACGCACATAACCGATATAAACAACATCCGTACTGTAAAAACCTGGGCTTTGCCTATTCCAATCATCCGTATCAACCCCGTTAGTCGCCATGCTCCCTGCCCATCCAGGCAACCCTTGCGGATATGTTGTTGTCGGCTTCATAACGGCTGGGACATCGGCCACACGCGGATCGGTGGTACTGGAAGTATCAAAGGTGGTAACCAATTTGCCACTTTCTATATCCACAACAAAAAGTTTTAACGGCTTGTCTGACCGGCCATAAAACTGCTGAGTCCTGGTATTGACCGGCCCGGTGGGTCCCGAAGCAAACAAGGCAAACCAACGGCCATTTTTGTTAGGGTCAGGATTTCCTGAAGAATTTTTACCGTTGATGCGTATAATTACAGGCTCCACAGTAGTCTGCCCCAAACCAGCGGTCGCAAATTCCCATTTAAGAGCGGGAGCTTCCGGGCTGGTTACATCAAGCGCAAAGTATGATGAATATCCAACATGCGAGAATCCGGTTTTTGTGGAAGGGAATGGATTGGTAATGCAATCGCCGTAGGTTTCTGTTCCTGACAGAACCGTCTGGGTATTGCAAGTGCTGCCGTTTGAACGATTGGCCCCGCCCAATCCCATACCTCCGATAACCAAAGTTCGCCAACTGGTTTTGGCTAAATCGAGGCTACCGGTTATTGAACCAACTTCAGTTTTTTTATCGCAAGTCCAATAATCAGCTTCCGAGCATGCGGTTGGCTTATTGATACTGGCATCCAGTAAAAGCGGTGTATTATCTACCAAGTAAAGGTGGTTATAGTCCTTGTCAGCATAATATTTGAGATATGGAAGAACGTTACGCGGTATGAATGCCCATTCCTCCGAACCGATTGCAGAACTTGTTGTTCCGCTGTTTTCTATCTTGGCCTTGATAAGTCCTGATGAAGGGGTTGTGACCTTTCCAAGCTTAATGGCATGCAGCATGCCATCGTTTGAGCCAACGTAAACCATGCCGCGGCTCGCATAATCGTTGGATTTGAGAAAGGCTTGATAGGTCACGTCTCCGTAAGCCAAGTTGTAGGAATTGATCGGGATATTGGACTGAACCTTGGGGGTTGAGGAGATGATGTCCCCCATTTTCCAGGTCGAGGTCACTCCGTTGAAAGTGACCGTCCTGTTCCGTAACGACGCATCGTCGGTGCCGTGGGTATAACTTATGTACTTGGATGCCTCGGTATCACTGGTTGCCTGGAGATACTCCCGGAACAAAGAAGCATTGCCTGTTGTAAATGGGGTAAATGACGCGGCATAAGTGCCTGCAGATTCGTCAGGTGCCGACAGGTTGGAATATATGGTTCGTGCCGTGGAACGCGTAAACAGCAGTTCCCCTGCCTTCCACAGAGCCTTGAGGCTGTCGGCATCCATTGAATCAAGCAGCGTGTAGGAACTGCCATCGAATTTGTATCGATAAGCAATAGTTTTGTTGCTAACAGTATCAAAGGTCATGCTGACATAATCATCGTCAATCAACTTCAGGAGATTGTCCTGTACAGTATCCTCACGCAAACCACTAGCCGAGAAATACGGATCAAAATAGTACCAGAAGTTCTGCAGGTCACCGATCCACTTAATCCGTTTATTGGTTCCGAACTCGCGTAGCGGATAAAAGATGGCAGTCAGCAGATTGGCGCCGCTTTCATTTCGCTTGTTTACAATTGATGCCGCAGTACCTGAAGAGGCCGCGGAAGCGATTTTTGTAAATGCATCCCGCAATGAATCAAGGAGCATTTGGTAACTCACCGCACTATAGGCGCAGGCCTTTGTGCCGTCGGTACAATTAACAGCCGTACCACCGTTTACCGCGGTTTGGTCCATTAAACGTTTTGGCTGGCACTCATCTGTGGAAGTACTGGGCGAACCGCTATAAACAACGTACGTAGTTATGTATTCGTTATTTTTTTGTGGCGCAGCAGTAGAACCTCCTGTCATGATAAAGTTTTTGATATTTCTGTTTTTGGCCAGCCAGGCCAAGTCATCCAGGTTCTTTGATCCAGCGTAAGTACTGCAACTGCCGATGTTTGTGTCGCCATCGTTATACAGCAAGGCAAGACCATTAACGCTTGAGTTCTGATCAGCGGTTGAACCACCGTCGGAAATAATAAGGATATTGTTCAAACGGCAGGAGACATCCGATGGATTCTTAGTAGAATCAAAGTCGTCGGTCTGCAGACGCAGATCAGTCCGGTTGCCAAAATATCCGATGGCATTGTAATAGGCCTCGGCCCAAGGGGTCCAGGCTGATGCCCTGATTGAGTCAATGGAGTTAATCAGGCCACTGGCGTGATCGCTGACAGAATCATAGGAGATGTACGAGACAACCTTGCCGCCATCAAGCTTTGTATTGAGTTCACAACTCTCGCCGTTCGGGCAGTCGGCATTGATAAAACAGGCTTTGGTGGTGGTGGCGGAGCAGTGTTTAGCACAGGTGATGTTGGTACCGCTCACGTCGCACTCCGAGGCCGAACCATCCTGATTAAACTCCATGACACCAAAGCGAATGTAATCCTTAAATTCTTGAACCAGCCCGGTAGGGGCCGTGCTCTGTTTCAGATTGGCATAGAAGGTGCCTGCTATGGAACCAAGGGCGTTTACCCCTGCATCCATAATGAACGATGGAACGCTGCTGCTTATGCCGGTAGTGACCGTTCCGGAGACACTGGGGTCGGTAACATCGGAGCTTCGCATTCCTTCACAAAAATCAGCCATTTCACGGTTCAGACAGGTCGCATTCCAGACATAGGAGAACTGGCCTGGAGTTACCGGGGTCAAAGTAACGCAGCGCCCCAAAAAGCCAAGATCATTGGCAACGTAATCGCTGACTGGCAGCCCTGTGTAATATGGATGAGCTATCACACTGGAACAGACCGCTTCACCGGACAATTCGTTGGTAATTTTGGTAGGCGCCGCGCCGTCACCTGGCCACAGCTGGTCGTACACATTTTCACAGTCTTTGATGAGCGTTTGGGTATTGGCAAAGTGGTGATTGTTGTAATACCAGTAACACTGGTGAACCAGATGGACATAGGTCTCTGACTTCAAAATCGAAGAACTGTTGCATGACGAACCGCTACAGCCCAGGCAATCTGTCGAACTTTGCTGCACCTGCCCCAGACTCTCCTCGGTTACGTTGGACCAATCAACAATTGCCGCGTCGCAAGAGGCAAGGTTGTAGGCGGCATCATAGATTTCAATCCGGGTAGAGCCACCTTGCGTGGCAGGGTTGATATAGTCTGGCTCCATTGATGTCGGACCGCGCACGGCAAAGGTCATGCCGGTCAAAGCCTCGGCCGACCCGGTATCGGCGCGTAGCGCATCCGATACTATCCTTATAAAACGCCGCCCCATACATCCCCTGGATTCGGACAATAACGTACCTGAAGCGGTGTCGTATTTACCCCCTGTCAGTATCTTCTTCTGCAAATCCAGCTTTGAGGTTGCCAGCCAGTTAAGGAATTTGCCCTTTGCCACAAAATCCGAAACAGTCCGGTTTGGCTTGGCTCCAGTCATGGTGACACAATAATCATCGGCCTTGAAAGTGCAGTTGCCCGGCATGGTGGCGCCAGGCTCAAATCGCTGTGATACGCTGTGATAGCTGTATACTGCGGCCTCATCAAAATACCCTGCGTAACTTGCAGCCGTACTGTAGGAAGTATCGTAACACTTACCGGTTGAATCATAGACCATGTCATACATGCTGGCCGAGTTGTCAATCATCAGCAACAGGTTTGGCTGTATATTGGCATTAACAAAAGGCGGAATAATAGTGTACTTGAGGATATCCGAGGTTGGGACTGAACAGGTTGCCGTAAGCGTATGGTCTTCGGATACGGCTGGTATCGTGTAACTGCTGACGGATCCGACCGATGTGCCATCATAGCTGACCTGATCAATAACGGCTCCGGTTAAAGGGGTAACGGTAAAGGTTGCAGATTCACCGCTGATGACCTTGACAACCCCGCCGGTCGGCTGAACGCCGTTATAGAGAATGGTGCAGTTGGCGGACTGGGTTACGGTAACAAGGTAATAGCGCACAAACGAAGCCGTAACCGTGGTGTTGCCGGTTATTGGGCCAACAGATTGGGTGACCGCATTAAAGGTAGGTTGGGCAAGCTGATTGGAACCGCCATTGATGCTGATACTTTGCAAGGCATAACCAACTTCCGGGGTGGCGGTAACCGTAACAGTACCGCCGCTACCGATTGTCTGGCTTGCCGGGGTGATGGTACCGCCACTGCCCGAAACCGTGGTCGCAACCGTGTACGTGACAGGAAGCAACTTAAATGAAGCCGACATGGTATAGGTATCATTATTCTTGACATAATAGGAACATGTATTGGAACCAGCAGTACCCCCAGAACCGCAGTATATTGAATCGAGCTGACTGCCTCCACCAGGGGAGGCAGTCAGGGTCACACCGGTATTGTTGTTCCATGAATAAGTGCTCGTACTCCCGGATGTTGAGAGTAAAGTACCTGAGGGTGCCCTGGTCACGGACCCACTCGCGCCTGCTGCCGAGGTAACTGTTATGGCAATCGTTCCAGCTGCATGCAAGACAGCAGGAAAAACAATAACAAGGCAAGATAACAACAACGTTACGAATACTTTCCTTTTCATAAAGCACCTCTCACAGGGAAAACTGAGGTTCACTTCCTACTAGGTTCCAGAAGAAGCAGATATTTACCCCGAGAGAGCCGAGAGACTGTCTAAAGGGCTTGCGTTAGTGTTTTATAATTATTTATTACTAATTTTATTATATTAATTTAAGCAACAATGGTGCCACACCACTAACTACACCAATATCCGGCTGTAATCGCATATCATTTTAACAAGCGTGAGACTAGGTATGCATTTTTTTCACACTATTAATTAGCTATAGCTAAAAGTTTCATGCATAATTTGCATACCAAGAGGCAAACTTTTTAGAACCTCCTCCTTTCGCACAAAAAAGCCGGATCGCCTCTTGAAAATAAAAATTTCTTGGCGGTCCGGCTGTCTCAGCAACCCTGCAATTTTCCACCCGTTGACGCGGATGGTTATAAATATCATGCACTTATATAGTTTATCGTGATGGTTGGTATGGGCCCCATTTCAGCGAATTGAATAGGCATTCGTACATAGCCGTTGGGTTACTGGACTTCATCAATTAACCTTTGTTGGGTAATATCGAAACCAACTGATAATCAATACGCGTAAAGGACTTCAATTGTAGCTTGAGCGGTCGGATTGTTTTCACGTTGCCCCTGAATTTCAAGACGGTACACATAAGGGAAATGCTGTGGAGTGAGCACATTCTGCGATTCAGCTACGCCCGCACCCTCCAGCTGTAATCCGCCTATATTTGAGTTACCAACAACAGTATCAACAATCTTGGAATAGACGGTAAATGGATTACCACTTGCTGCTGACAATTTGATGTTAAAATCCGGGTTTTTTGAGGCGAATGGGGCGGAATCGCAATCTATTGGCCAATCGGAAGTAGCTTTTGTCAGTTTATTCTGAATACAACTTTGGGTGGTGTTAAGTGATAGGGAAACAGCACCAAAACCCGTTGCGCCCTCAAGATCATCTTTAAGTGTTGTGCTGGAATAATTTCTCATTATAAATGGAAATATATCTTTAGTAATGATTTCACTACCACCGTAGGACGCCTCCAAGGCTGTCTTGTAGCGTTTGGATTGGCCTGAAACTTTGGTACTCTGGGTAACCATATAAAGCAATGCCAAGACGATCGTCAATGAGATGAGCGTCAACATAAGCGAGGTGACCAGGGCAATTCCATCTTGGGAGCGCAAAATTTTCATGGTATTCCGCCTTGTCACTGGTTTGCCGGCAGATTCTTGGGCCTGGATACTATCCGGTAAACTTTCCAGCGATAATTCTGCCATCCTGCGGCTGCGACATCATAGTTTTTAGTCAAGGATACTTCGGCCGCGTCCCCATCCCCTACCAGAATCGGCGATGGGCTGGTATAGCTGCTGTCACGCCTCCCCTGTTGAGCCAGGATATATATCTTAACCATCTTTAGGTTGTTACGGATGTTGGGATCTGTGGTAGTGGCAGAATTGTTGCTGGCATTAGCAATGGCCGCCTGCACACTTGTCGCGCTTCCCACCCCAATTGCAGTGCTTCCGTCTGCGTTTGAGTAAGTATCTATCACACCGTCACCGTTCATATCCCATCCCAAAACAACCTGCATATCGGCGACACAGTCCAGGATGGGCACATAGTTCAATTTTCCGTTGGATTGGTTGACAGTAGTCTTGTAGAGGACACCAACATTTGGTGCACAGTATGCAGGAAGCTGCGTTTCATCCTGGGGCCGGGCCACAAGATAATCGCTCCTGTTGAACGGCATACGTAATGTATCCCCGTTATCAACCCCGTAGACATCATATAACGCCGAACCCGCAGAGGTAAGATGACTAAATGCGGTCGCGCTAAATGGGACATAGAAATCCCCTGTTGTATCCGGCTCAACACTTATAGTCTGATTAGAAGCGTTCAGATTTCTCCGCAGCAGCATTACCTTGTCATTGGTTAGCAAATTTTCGGCATTTGACTTCCACACATTTGGGTACACGTCGTTTGACGAATATTTGAGATAGGTCCATTTTTGAGACACTTTACTCCTGCCAACGGTAGTGCCTTTGATAACCAGATAATCAGTCCCATCCAGCACATTGAACTTCGCACCGGAATCGGCAGTATCTATGATCGCTGCGATGTTGTTTCCGGCAACCAAAGGGCGCGGCACATTTGTCGGTGCATCGTTATAATCACTTGCAGGGGCAGAGGCTGCTTCATCATAGTCGATACCCATCTGTTCGGTGAAGAGCCCGAATCCGGCCTGTTGAATATCGTGGCGCATAATTTCAAGCCCTACAACGCCCTCGATGTTGCTTTCTTCGCTACGGAAAAGCCTTGATGCCTGTGTCAGGATTGTATTGAAAGAACTGCCGGCAATTATTATCACAACAATAAAAACCGCCATTGTCACCAGTAGTTCTACAAGCGTAAATCCGTTACGATTCAGTTTCATTGTTGCGGCCTTCTTCATTGGTTGGACTTACTAAGTACAGATGACGCATTTTGGGTGAATCGTTGCTGCTTATAACGCCAAGAAACCTCGATGTTCACCTGCTTGGAATTCTGAAACGATGCTCCTGTCTTGGAAACGGAATACGACTTATATGCAGAAAGTATTTTCCTGCCGACCGTATAGCTACGAAAAACCGATGTGTTGGCCGGGTCTACGCCATCGTATCCTTTGGCCAGTTCTTTGGCCATTTCCGCATCGGCTACCGCAACGGCTTCATTGCGAACTTGGTTTTGCGCATTAGTGCTGAGAGCCAAATTCACGGCCTGGAGCAACCCAAGTAGGCCGACCATCAGGATGACGATCGATACCAGAAACTCAATCAGAGTAAATCCCCTGTTATTTAGACACACATGATCCATTTTCCATCTTCCCCATGTTTGTTCTGGCAACGTCAATAATCAAACAGTCGAACATTGCTGCGGTGCCAACCGGATTCACCCGGATTGTAGGATACTGAGATGTGAAATTTGTTCCACTTATTAGCCCGCGCATATTGAATTCAAGAAATTTATCCGTAATCAAACCACCATTATCCAATGTCAACTGATAGCTCAGGTTTTTAGTGAGCAATACCGTCCCGGCAGTGGAGGGCTCATTTTCGGAGCTGTAGCGTTTCAGCACATAACTTCCTGGCTGAAAAGTAATCCTGTGCGTCAGTTTTCTATAGATTGACTCGGTACGAGCGGTATTAATATCGGTATAGAGTTCCCGCGTCTGTCTTTCTATCTGGGACTTCAATTGCCAGTCGTGGAAGTTAAGTGAGATTATACTCATAAGCAGGCCCATAATGACCATGACTATGATCAGTTCGGTGAGAGTAAAGCCACCATTCCAAGCATTATGCTTGGATGACTCTTCATGAAAGCGTGGAACTTTCAAGTCACTTCTCCTTCACGTGCAGGAACTTCTTAATCGGCGGCGGATTGGTAATCAACGAAAATCCCTGGGCGGTCGGCGGCACGCCGGATATAGGATATGGCAATTTTGTGGGTGGAATACCTGATCCTCCATCGCCCCCTGGCGGAATCGGATTAAGCTGCGGCATCCTGGGTGGTGGCGGATTGCTGCCGCAATTGCCAGGGCAAGATGTACAGCAGTAACTGTCCTTCAGATCAATTTCAGCAAATGCCCCTGTGGAAACCTGCATCAGCCCTTTGCCTTGTATTGAGGTACAAGGAGGGCAATTACCATTGGCGTAATTCACCGCCCAGACGGATGAGTCGCCACCAAATTTGCAGATTTCAGCACTCGGTCGGAAAGAGGTAAAGAACACCGCACCGGCAGGCGAGGCAACTGGGTCGGTAATGATTCGCTCCGCAAGAAAACTGCTGTCTGATACGCTGAGATCGATTGACCAGCCTGCCGCAGTGCTCGACAGTGAACTGGTTGGCGTGCGAGTTGCGTCCCAAGTCTGATCCACAAGCGTACCGGCCTTGTCACTACAGTTCTGGTCAATATCGTTGTCGGTGCCGCCTGCTATGGGCAGCATCATCGTGCGATTGGCGGTGGAGAAACAAGGCTCGCGCACCCCAATTATTTTTTGCTGAGAAGTTGTTGCATTGTCATCGGTTTTAAAGAAGTAGCGGCCTGTACCAAAATAGATCCACAGATTCTTGTTGGCGCGGTCCAAGAGCTTAGTAATAGAGGTAGTAACCGGGCCAACACCGTCGATCAGTACGCTTGATGTCCACTGCTTGCTGGTATCGGAGCTACCCGGGTCGTCACTTTCCCGAGTCAGCACGCGTACCACGCCCCCCTTGGTCCAGGTGCCGGTTGTTGTATCTTTCTGGGTGTAGCCGATGTAAATTGCATCGTCGCTGTAATAACCCTTAGAATCCATTTTTGACCTATCACTATCGATCCAACTGGATGCCAATGAGCCCGAAAAAGCATTAGTGATCCCAGTATGAATGGTGGTGACCAGGCTTCCAGTAGCAAGATCCACCACAAAAAGCTGCAGTTCCTGGCTGGACTCGCCTTTAAACTCATGCGAGAGTGTATCAATCGGGCCGCTCGGCCCGGAGCCGAATACTGCAAACCACTTGCCGTTCTTGGTGTTGTCGGGATTACCGTTAGTATCCTTTTTGGCTATCCTTATGATTGCGGGACCGGTCAAGGAATACCCCAAGGTTCCCGGAGTAGTGGTGTTGCCATAGAACTCCCACATTGTCTTCGGATTTTCCGGGTCGGTGACGTCCAGGGCAAAATATGAAGAATAACCTGTACCGTCTATGGGCGTTTTTACGCACGTACCACTGGCACCTTTTGTACAACTATCGGTTGAATTCTTATTTGCACCTCCAAAACCCATACCTCCAATCAGGACCGTTCGCCAAGTCGAACCATCATTTTTCTTAGTGCATGTGGAATAGTCACCGCTGCAAGCTTCGGCTGTTACTCCTATGCTGGCATCGACAATATTCGGTGTTCTGTCGATGTAATAAAGGTGGCTATAGTCAGGGTCTGTCAGGTATTTGAGATATGGTAGCGCCTGCTTGGGTATGTAGGCCCACTCCTCGCGTCCAAGATGGTCAGCAGCATTGGCAAGATTTCCTTCAGAGTCATTGATCCGAGCTTTGTCGTACTTGGAGTTCAACTCTTTCAACACTCCCATTTTGAAGGCGTGTAGCATGCCATCATTGCCTCCGACAAACACCATGCCCCGAGTTTTGTAGGTTGAGCTGTTAATGAAATAATTATAGCTCGTGTCGTTGTATCCGGATGGTGGGGTGAGATTGTAGTTATTCAGTTTGACATTGGAAACGATCTTTGGTGTTGATGAGATAATATCACCGAGCTTCCACTCACGTGTGCACCCTTGACTGTCCGAGATACCGCAGCCATTGATGGTAACTTTTCTGGATCTGTAAAGGGTTCCGTCCGTATCAGGGTCTTGGTCCTTACCCTGAACGTAGCTGATCAACTTATTAGCCTTTGTCTGACGGTCGGCCGTGCTCAGGCTTGAAGGGATATCCAGTAAATCCAAGGTAGCAGTTTGTGAAACGATTGTATTGACAGAACCATCTGCGTTTATAAGTCGTTGTGGCGTATTGCCTGCTGTCGAATTATAGCCTGTGTAGATGGTTCTCGGGTCTGTAGTCAGGTTGCGTTGCCAAAGAAGTTTCCCTGCTTTCCAGAGACTATTGACTGAATCAGGTTCAACCGAGGCATCCGGGGTCGTTGGATTGTCGGCAATGCCGTCACCATTGCTGTCGCTAAACAACTTGACAAGTGTCTGGCTCTGAGACGGGTCGAAATAAAATTGCGCAATTTTATCATTTTTCAGGTTCATTATATTGTTCTGATCTGTATCTTCGCGAATTGAAGTATTATTCAGTTTTGGATCTACGTAATACCAGAGATTCTGCATCTCTCCGATCCAGTTCGCTTCGGTACCGTTGTCAAAGGGTTTTTTCGGGTAGAATACGGCCTGTAGCAGGTTGGCCCCGCTACCCTCGCTGTTGTTGAGGATTGAGGCTGCTGTTCCGGAGGACACGCGGTTGAGGATATCATTGAAGGCTTTTTCCAACTGACCTTCGAGCTTGAGCGGATTGACTACCAGGTAGTAGTTATCAGGGTTACATTTGGTAACATCTGTTTCCGTACAGTCCTTTGCCCATTCTGACTTCAAATCAGGGACATTATTGCCATTTTTATCCTGGAAACCGCCCCATTTCGCAGCATACCAAAGCGGGTCTTTCAGAACGCCGGTATTTGAACCGGTGACTGTAAATGTATGGGACCAGTTAAAGGGGAGACTGTTGGGAAGCGATTCGCCCGCTGCTACAGATTTATCACGGACAACAAGATAGGTGCCATCATCTTTTGTTCCGGACAAGATAAAGCCAAGGACCTGATCGATGCCGCCAGCTGCGTAATCCGAAACCACTTTGATCTCAACCTGGTCAGGGTCCATAGCCGTGCCGCAGGTACCGTACCCTGCATCCTTGGCAGCCTGGGTACATATCTCATACCAACCGACGGCATCCATGTCATAGTCCGCGCCCTGTTCTGCGTCGGCAAAGTTGATCCTGAAGCTGAGGTAGATGGGGTTGCCGGAGGCATCATACTTAATCGACTCGGTGTAGACCTTGACAATCTCGTCGGTGGGGCAGTAGGCATTGGCATTATTGGGGGTGATGATCATTGTCTTAAGCTTGCCGTCGGAATCAAAAGTGGTCGAAGTAAAGGTACTGTTGTTTTTGCAGGCAGTATCCAGGTTGGCCGCCCCGCTTACTGACTTGCCGAACGGCACGATCCGCACTAGATTGCCCCCAACCTTGACTGTCCAGTTGCCCACTTGAGAAGCCAAAGCCACCGCAAAAGTCTGGGCATTGGGAATATTGGTGTTGATACCGGTTGTCGTATCCTTTTTGATTTCCGTATTCATGAAACTGTGCGCGTAATAGGCCAACGCTGCTGTATAGAAGCTGCCTTGGCGAGTAGGCTGCTCTGGGCACAGCCCGCGCAGAAGACTCATGTTGGAGGCGGTCTTTGGGGTACAGATGAAGTCGTAGGCTGTCCCATTATTGCCGATGAAAAAACTGTTTCCTGTGACCGATTCGGTAGTCGCGATGTCATCCATCAACTTACTGAGGTATTTCTTGCCGCTGACTGTCCGATCAAGGCCGAGCACGGGATGAACCGTGGTGTCTTCGGTATAGGCGGAGTTGGTGACTCCCGGTAATTGATCGGCATCAAAACTCGGGTAGACATCACTTAACAGCAGCACGAACGGTTTTGAACAGGATGGGTAGACGTCATATGGCCCCTTGAAGGTCCTAGTACCATCCTCATACCCCCAGTATGCTGGGTGCGGCAGGTTCAGACCGCCATCGTTCTGGTTTTGGGGATAATCGAATCCGGATGTTGGTGTACCCTTGCCGGCATAGTAGCGGAGCGCCTCATACAAGATCTCCGCTAAGGGATTGCCCCAGTCACGGCACAACCCATCCGAGATGATCTTGTCTTGGGTAACGCAATTGGCATAATTCGTGGTTGCATCGGTGTAGTCGATGATTTGCAGCATGTCAATCGCCTGGACCATGTTGGAGGGGATGTTCTGGGCAAGCTTGAAAAAACCATTGCTGGTATCGACCTCGTCGGAGATACTGTTTATGTTCTTGCGCAAGATCCCACCTTGCAGGTTATGGGCATAACTTCCTGTTATAAGACCAAAATACATTCTGGATTTGTCAACACACATTCCAAGATCGGTACCGTTATTGCTTCCGGGCCGGCAATCGGAGTCGCTGCTGCAGGGCTTGGCCAAGGTTTTGGAACAGACCTTGGTGCCATCCGAGTCGCCGTACTTTTGAAGCAGCCCGATCGGCTTCTGGGTGGCCGAAGTACCGGTACCGTATTGCTTGCAGTTCGGTTCGAGCCCGATATCCGGGTTGCAGACCTCGACATTGACATCGTAATCGGTAGGGGTAACAGCAGTTCCAGTTCCCAGCGTGTTGCCGCACTGCACCACCTCGCGGGAGATCCAGTCCCAGATCCGTTCCTGCCGATTGGTAAGCATCCTCAATAGCGGAGGACCGTAGCTGTTGTTGCCGGTAGTGGATTTATTGCAGAACAGGTGATACTCCTGGACCACTCCTTTGGTTGGTTGGCCAGTGCTGATGAAATCTGCGGTCTGCATGGTGCAGTTGGCAGTAGAGCTAGGTATGATGGGTGACCGTAGATTAAGGTTTGTCCCGCCGAATCTTGACCAGGTGGTGTCGCCTTGCATCTTGTACCACACCATGGCGCCGGAATTGCCCTGATAGTTGGTACCCCTGACGACTAGGCGATGATAACCCGAGGCAGACAGGTCAATGGTGCCTGTGGCCGAGGCAGGTGCGCAGTTGGCAGTTGGTGCGGTATTGGTTCCACAACTCGCAGAATGCCCCGAGGTGCCGGAAACACTGTAATAGCTGGCAACCGGCGAACCGTCGACATACAACTCCGCGCCGTCGTCGCTGTCCAGGAAGAAGCTCCAGGTACCCTTCTTGTTGCTGGCGACGTTGAATTCCGCCACGGCGATAAAGCTGTTGTTGTCGCCATGACTCTCGGTCGCAATGAGGTCATTGTTAGCGGCCGTGGTGTCGTTAGTATTGAAATCCTTTACGTAGTAATATTTGCTGAAGTTGGCCGGCACGAACGAATCCATGATGTTCTGGTGCGATGCACCGATTTCGGTATCTTGTGAAGCTCCTGTATCATGGTTATATGTGGCAACAAGAATCTTATCGTTTCCATTGCCACTGCTATCGGTCCAAGCGATGTCGGAGGAGTAATTGCAATTGTTGGCAACTGGCGGCGCAGCGATTCCGATCAGCTGCAATGATTTGTCCTGACAGGTGTAACCGCTGTCACAGTCGCTATCGGTTGCACACATATTGGTATAGCTGGAACTGCCGTCATAGCAGAGCCGACCGGTATATTCCTTGCCAAAACTGTGTGCATCCTGTGGAATATAGACTCTCTGCAAGGTGGTCTTGTTGGTCGCGTCGGGATTGACGCGCTGTCCCCCATAAAGGACCTTTTTCAATACGTCCATGCGGGACATGGTCAACCAGTTGAGAATGTTACCACTCCATTGGGCAGCAGCACAAAAGCGATTGTAGGTCGGCTTACCGGTTGCGTCAGTTCCGGTCTGTGTAGAGTAGTTTGCCGGTTCGAAATCGTTGGCCGATGTTGAATACGTGTAACATTTATTGGGATCGAAATAACCGTAATACTCTATGGAGTGCTTGTAGGTTGTTTCAATCTTGCCATCACCATCAAGGTCAAAAGAGTCACTGTAGGCCTCGGTAAAAAGCCGATGTTCCTTGTCCATAGTGAACATGACCAGTGGCGGCACAACCTGGGATATGAAAGGTGGCTGGATGCAGTAGTCGTTCATTACAGCCGCTTGCCCATTACTGGGCAAGGCAAGAAGCCCGACCAACATGAGTAGTCTAGCGATCATATATATTCTGTTTGGTCTCTGCTGGCTTGTCATGACCATTACCTCTCTATAACAATTTCGAAAACCATATGTCCGCTCAAGCGCAAATCAACATATTTTCCCGGCTGGACATCAGAGAATCTCGCGTCTTCCACAGGATACATGGCCGGAGGGTTGACTCTGCGGGATACCTTGAGCTTGGCAGCCAGAGGATATGCCTGACCGTTTACAGTAATAGTTTTCAGGTACCCTTGGAATGCTGTTCCATTGTATTCGGGCCACGATTCGATTTTCGAAACCTTTCCATATATGTCGTATACGGTTTCGCCCGCCAATGCCGTACTCAGATTGACAACAAGCAGCATAAACACACAAAACAGCCATCTCATCCATCTCATAGACAGCTCCTTTACACATGTTAGACGACTATCATACGATTACTATTTCTCCAGCATCTTCTTCAGCGTTTCCGCATCGCGCATACCCACCACGACCTTGCCGTCAGGCATTACCAGGGTCGGTGTACCGGAGATGCCGTTGGCATTGGCGAACTTTATATTGGTTTCAATCCTGGCCTTGCTGTCTTCCTTGGTTGGCTTGGGAATCTCTTTACCCTCAAAAGCCTTGTTCAAAAGGTCCGGGCTTTGCGTTTCCAGGATCGTCCGCGCTTTGTCGAAAGACTGGGGATGCATTGCCAGCGGGTAGAGCATGACATAGATGGCAACATTCGGGTCGATCTTTTCGAGTTTGAGCAATTCAACGTGCATTTTACGGCAATAGGGGCAATCCGGGTCGGTAAAGACATAAATTTTCTGGATCCCTTTAGGATTGCCGATGACGACCGAATTTTGCACCGGAATGGTTTTTGGATCGATCGAAGTCACCTGTTTCGGCTGGAATTGATCAAGCGGATGCGCGGAAACCGGCTGTAGCGTCTCCAAGTTGAAGATAGCTCCCTGGACAAGGTCTTTCTTCGCATAATCTATGAAAATAAGCCCTTTTTTGCCATCTTTTTCCACCAGCAGTTCAAAGAAGCCCTTTACCGGGGCCTGCTTCACGGATTTCACCGTTACACCGATTTTTTTCAGAAGTTCGTTGGCGTCTTTTTCGCTAAGCTTATGGCATGAGGCACAATCAGTGCCGTGTACTTCGGCAGCCAAAACAAAAGATGGTGAAACAATAATGGTGGCAACTGCTAAAGCGGTGAGAAGTTTGTTGAACATGAAGATTCCTTTCAGGATAAGTGTCGCGTTGGTGTACTAGCAAAAAGAATGCCTTGAACCAAGGCACTAACATCACGCTGTTATTATTATGATATTTATATCTCTATTTAACAGCTATGCAAACATTTCATGCCCACCATGATTCCAGCTTCTTTGACTGTGCAAGTTTTGCTTACTCAATCCCAAACTCCTTGAGTTTGTAAAGCAGTGAACGGAGGCTGATCTCGAGGATCTTGGCCGCCTGGGTGCGGTTACCGCCGGTCTTGGCAAGGGCCTTGCGGATCAGGTCCCGTTCGATGGCGTCTTCGGCCTTTTTGATCGACAGGTTTTCATCCTCTGCCAATGGCGGGGTGCCGCCCCCTCCACTTATGCCGGCCGGCAGGCATTCCCGGCTAATTGTGTCCCCTTCGCACAGGATCATGCCGCGTTCGACGGCATTCTCCAACTCGCGGATATTGCCGGGCCAGCCGTAAGCCATGAGGCTGCGCATGGCTTCCGGCAGTATCCTGACCTGGGTACGCTCCATGGCAACAGCGTATTTTACAAGGAAATGTTCGGCCAAAAGCGGAATATCCTCCACACGCTCCCTCAGGGGCGGCAGTTGGATCAAAAACACATTGAGACGGAAATACAGGTCCTCGCGAAAGCGCCCTCCCCTCACATCCGCCTCAAGGTCGCGGGAGGTGGCTGAAACAACCCGAACATTGATTTTACGGGACGAGGCCGCACCGACCCGGCGGATCTCCTCTTCCTGAATCACCCGCAGCAGCTTGACCTGAAGCGCCAGGGGCATCTCGCCGATCTCATCCAGAAACAACGTACCTCCGTCGGCCTGTTCGAACAGTCCGGCCTTGTCGCCGGAGGCATCGGTAAAGGCGCCACGAACATGCCCGAATAGTTCGCTCTCCAGCAGGTTTTCCGGAATAGCACCGCAATTCACCGCCACAAAGGGCTTTTGGGAGCGGTTCCCGTCACAATGAATGGCACGGGCCACCAACTCCTTGCCGGTGCCGGATTCACCCAGAATCAGCACCGTGGTTTTGAGGTCGGACACCTTGTGGATCTGGTCGAATATCTCCTCCATCGCATCATTGCGGCTGATGATGCCGCAAAAGGCGTTTTTCCCCGCGGCAACCTCGCGCAGGCGGCTGTTTTCTGCCTTGAGCCGCTCCCGTTCTTCGGCCTTTTTCAGCACCATCACGATCTCATCCTTCTTGAACGGCTTTGAAATGAAATCGTAGGCCCCCATCTTCATGCACTCCACTGCAATATCAACGTTCCCATAGGCGGACATCATGATAACCGGTGAGGAAACGCGGCTCTCCAACGCCAGTGAGAGAAAGGCCTTGCCGTCCATCTCGGGCATGCGGATATCGCAGAGGATAAAATCATAGGCCTTCTCCCGCACCAGTCGCAGTCCCTCTGCTCCGTCTGCGGCAGTTTCGGCCTGATAACCCTGGCGGGTCAGCATGACCGACAGCATGTGGCGCAGGTTTTCCTCGTCGTCGATGATCAGGATATGTTTTCTGTCTGTCATTTACCGGTCCCTTCCGCAGCAACTGGCAACCAGATAGTGAAGCAACTGCCCCTCTCCGGTTTGCTCTTGACGGCTATCCTGCCGCCAAATCCTTCGATGATCCTGGCTGCTATGGCCAGCCCCAGTCCGGTGCCCTTGCCCGGTTCCTTGGTGGTAAAAAAGGGCTCGAAGATATTTTTCAGGTTTTCTTCCGGGATTCCACAGCCGTTGTCCAGAACCTCCAGCCGTAAACAGCCCTGCGGATATTCGCCGACCTCCACGATCCCTCTAATGGCGATCTTACCGCCTTCAAGAGGGAGGGCATCCCGACTGTTCAGCAGGAGATTTATCAGCACCTGTTGAAGCTGGTGTTGATCGGCCATAACCAGGGGCAGTGACTCTGTGTACCAAGTGGAAACCTTGATGCCTTTGAATACACCCTGCTGCGACAACAGTTCGACGGATTCGCTCACCAACCGGGGAATATCGACACTGCCGGAAACATGTGCTCTAGGGCGGGAGTAGTCCAGGAGCCCCCGCACAATCCTGTCGATCCGGCTGCAATCCTGGGAGATGCGCCGGGTATAATCATGGATAACGGCCTGATCCGGTTTTTCGCCGGCCAACAGTTCGGCATAACCCATGATCGAGGCCAACGGAGTACCGATCTCGTGGGCCATGCCAGCCGCCAACAGGCCGATCGAAGCCATTTTCTCCGAGCGCAGCGCCTCTTCCCTCGCCTGACGCAATTCGGAATTGGCCTTTTCCAGCGCTGCCACATGTGCGTTAACTTCGTGATCCTTGTTAAAGAGAGTTTCCGACATCTGATTGAATGACACAGCCAGTCGGGCAAGCTCCGAGCTGCCGGTGACGCCAACCCGCTGGCCATACTGTCCGCCTGTGATCTTTTCAGTTGCGGCCAGCAAACGGTTTACCGGTTTTACCACGATCCGCGAGAGGATGAACGCGCCCACACTCAGAAGCAGAATGAAATCTATGGCGAAATAGGCCGTAAAAAGCTGGCGGGATCTCTGCAGGCGGGATTTTTCGGGCGCCAGGGAAAGTTCCAGCCCCGCCTTTGCCACCGCGACACCATTGCGTACCACCGGGGCGATGCAAACAAAACCGCTGCCGTCCGGCAGAACAAAACTGCCGGTAGCCGTATCGGCAAGACCTGAAAACGGGCGATAGATATCGATGTTGTCAGGGCCGGCGGTATAGATGACCTTACTGTTCGAATCCAGCAGGGTAAGGCGCATAAAGGAGGCATCTTCGGCCAGTTTCTGGGCGAAGATGCCTGCCGGAGAATTGGACGGGATTATCCCGTCCGGATAGGTGGGAATCGTATCCGGCAACTGGCTGATGAAGGTTGCGAGGAGCATCCGGGCATGATCGCCCTTTTGGGCATAAAGGTCATTGGCTGCGGTGCGGAAAGCAAACAGGCTAAAAAGCAGCCATGCCATGAGAAGCAGGCAGCTCAGAAAAGCCAGGATGGAGGCAATCAGGCTGGGCCGGAAGGATGACATGCCCTTAGACGCCGCCCGTGGTGCTGAGGCTTAAATACCAGTGAATCAGCTGGCGGCCGTAGAACACATACAACAGTGCCCCAAATGCCAGGTATGGGCCGAAGGGAATGGCCAGCTTGGAGTCTTTTTTCTGGATCAACATAATTGATACCCCCACTACCGAGCCGACCAATGAACTGGCAAAGATAATGAACGGGATTGCCTTCCATCCCAGAAATGCCCCCATCATGGCCAAAAGCTTGATATCTCCCCCTCCCATCCCTTCTTTGCCGGTCAGCCAGTGGTACGTATAGGCAACCAGCAGCAGACTGCCGCCACCCAACAGGATGCCGGCCAGTGAGTTCATCCAGTTCTGCCAGGGCAAAAAGAACGAAAAGACAAAGCCGAGCACAATGCCTGGCAGGGATATCTCGTCAGGAATGATCTGGTGTTCGATATCGATGAAGGTGATCACCACAAGACCTGAACTGAACAGGAACAGGGCCACAAAAGTAAGTGTCGGGCCAAAACAGAGAAACAGCAATAGGGTCAGAATGCCGTTGAGCAATTCAACCAGAGGATATTGAAGTGATATGCCAGATCCGCAGCCGCGACATTTGCCTCTCAGCAACAAGTAACTGACAATCGGGATGTTGTCGTACCAGCGAATCCGATAATTGCAGTTGGGACAATGGGAGGGAGGCGAGACAATCGATTCTTCCTTTGGCATGCGGCAGATGCAGACATTGAGAAATGACCCGACAATAGTGCCGAAGATAAATGCCAGTGCAGAAAAATAGTTATGAAGCGTCAAGAGAGTCAATCGAAACTCATTTCAAAGGATCCGGTAATGGCGCTCTTTAGATAGAGCTCAACTTCAGATATTTCCGAAAACCCAAAACAGGCCGCAGTGATCTCCCTGGCACGTTCCATCGTGCAACGCCTCAGCAGTCGTTTGACCCTGGGAATGGACGATGCAACCATGGACAGCTCATCAAACCCGAGCCCCAGCAGAATGGGCAGAAACAGTGGGTCACCTGCCATTTCTCCGCAAATAGAGGCTTCAATACCCGCTTCATGGGCTGCTTCCACCACACGGTGCAACGAACGCAACACGGCCGGATGCAGTGGCTGGTACATGCTCGCTAGGTGCTCATTGGAACGGTCAATTGCCAGGGAATATTGGATCAGATCATTGGTTCCAACGCTGAAGAAATCGGCTTCACGCGCCAGCAGGTCCGCAATCACCACGGCCGAAGGAACTTCTATCATGATTCCAACCGGAATATTCCGATCAAAAGCAATTCCTGCCCGAAACAGTTCCTGCTTGGCCTCCTCCAGTAATGCCCGGGCCCGACGCAATTCCTCCAAACCCGAGATCATGGGAAACATGACGGCAACCCTACCTGCCGCACTCACCCGCAGAATAGCACGCAATTGTTTTTTAAATTCGTCCGGCATACTCAGCGCAAGCCTGATCGCCCGCATCCCCATGGCAGGATTTTGCTCGCCTACGCGGACAACCCCTTCCAGCAGCTTATCTCCCCCGGCGTCAAGCGTTCTTATGGTAAGCGGATGCGGTCTAATTGCTTGCTGCATGGCAGAGTAAACCTGGTACTGTTCCTCTTCTTCCGGCATGGCAACGCGATTCATGAAGAGCATCTCGGTCCGGTACAGGCCGACACCCTCGCCACCGTGCCTGAGAACTGATTCGCCCTCCTCGGCAACCTCCACATTCCCCTTCAGGAGTACATGATGGCCATCAAGTGTTTCTGAGGGGAGTACTGCTGCCTTGAGAAGCTCAGATTCAACATATTCGTAGTGCCGTTTGCGCTGAAGATAATCAAGAAACGTTTCCCGGTCCGGGTTTACTACGACTTTTCCGCTAAGACCGTCCAGAATGACCGGTGATCCGTCCAGCAAGAGATCCGTAATCCCCTCAACTCCGGCCACTGCCGGCAGCTCAAAGGCCCTTGCCAGTATGGAGGTATGGGTTGTGGTGCCACCGATTTCGGTGATTATGCCAATGATACGGCTGCGATCCATCTGGAGGATATCGGCTGGGGAAACATCGTGGGTAGCAATGATGGTCTGGGTGCCATCATGTGAGATTGGCGCCTGGGCCTTGCCGGTCATGTTGCAGAGAATCTTTTCTATGACTGTCTCAACATCGCTGATCCGCTCGCGCAGGTAGACATCCTCGATGCCGGCAAAAAATTCCCGGTAACGGTGTATCGTCTGGCGCAACGCACCTTCGGCATTGATCAAGCCTGATTCGATAAATGCTGCGGTTTCGGTGAACAACCGTTCATCCGCCAGGATCATGAGATGGGTGTCGATAAAGAAGAGGTGCTCGTCACCGGTGCTGCTGATCAGATGATCTTTAAGCGTCTCCAACTCGACTCTGGTTTTGGCGATGGCACCTTTCAGCCGTTCGATTTCGGCAGCAACACCTTCCTGGCCCACTATATACTCGTCAACGCGGGCACATCTGCGGTCAATCGTCCTCAAATTCCCGACTGCAATACCTGGAGAGGCCGCGATGCCGGAAAACAGGCGCATGTCATTCTTCGCCAAATCCATTGTTTATGAGGTCTCCGATAGTCTGCATGGCATCTTCTTCATCGACGCCACTCACCGTCAGACGAACGGTGGTTCCTTTAGAGGCTGCCAGCATCATGATACCCATGATGCTCTTGGCATTGACCTCAACCCCCTCTTTGGCCAATTTGACCTCCGAGGAAAAACGGCTGGAAGTTTTTACGAGCAGGGCCGATGCCCTGGCATGCAAGCCGAGTTTGTTGACAATGAGAAATTCCTTCTGGATCATACAGGCAGTTCAAATCCTTTGCTGGTGATTTACCTCGGCATGATTTCAGCAGTCTGCTTCATATCACGACGATAGGTGGCAGTCAAGTTGCGCGCACTTTCCACCTGGTTCATTTCATTCAAGGTTTTTATTGTAATTTGTAAGATTAACCCCGAACGGATTACTGCAATTCATATTCGGACATCTTTACGAAACGGAATCCCCTCCGTTTCAGTTCTGGCACTGCGGCAATGACCCCGGCAGCTGTATCCCCTTGCGGGTGGTTCATGTGCAAAATCACAATATCGCCTGGCACCGCCTTGAGCAGGGCGGCTTTGACCTGGTCCGTGCGGTAGGTCGCTCCGGCATCGCCAAGGACAGAGAAACCGATCACTTCCTGACCCAAACGATGTGAGACGGCCACTGCCACATCATCATAAAAAGCGGTCCCGGAACGATAGTAACGCGGCCTTTTACCTGTAAGCGAGGTAATTTTCCGGGCATTGCCCTCTATTTCATCAACCAGTCCGCTTAAATCCTTTGTCCCTTGGATTCCGTAGACGCTACGGCCGGAGACGGATGCCGGCTTGTGTTGGAGACCATGATTGGCGATTTCGAACAGTGGATTTTCGGCCAGCATCTTGAAAAGAGCCGGATTGGCGTCGATCCAGCGGGCATTGATGAAGAGGGTCGCGGGTATGTGCTCCTTTTCCAGGAAGCCGATAAGGGTCGCATCAAAGCCGCTACCCTTGGGGCTGCCACAGGCATCCAAGGTAAGAGCCAAAACTTTTTCCGAAGTTTTCAACCTGGTCCGGACACCTGTGACCGTTTCGCCCCACTCTTTGGGTTCGCGCCCGGCAAACTCGACAGCGATCCTCTCCTTCAGCGCCTTGTATTGTTCTTCCGCACCAGGGGTCGCACCGGACTTAGCAATGCTCAAAGATGACGAAAGGCTATTATTTTGCCGAAGACCGCGCTGTTCGCACTCAGCTGTTTTGCTCCACACCATGCATAACGAAGCGATGCAGACAAAAGACAGGGCAAAAATCAATCGATTGGCCATGAGTATATCCTTATCTTAACCAGACCAACAAGCAGCATGGGCGAAGCAGATCCTCCTGCTTCGCCCATGACAACATCATATATAAAAAAAGGCCGATGCTTATTTGAGGAATTCTCCGGCTATGATGATCCCCTCGCGACCGCTCTTGCGCAACTCGGCGGCAAGTTCCGGCACCCCCAAACGGTCGCGTTTGGAACTAAACTCTATCATCATCGGAAGATTCACTCCGGTCAAAACTTCTATCTGACCTTCCTTGAGAAAAGACATGGCCATATTGGACGGCGTACCGCCAAACAGGTCTGTCATGATTATCGCGCCCTCTTTGCTAACCTTTTCCACTGCGCTCACTACCTTGGACATGATCTCGTCAGCCCGTTCATCAGGCGCTACCTCGACCTGTTCGCAACATTCGATCTGCCCGACAATCATTTCGGCCGACCGAATAAGTGCACCAGCCAAACCTGAATGTGTTACTAAAACCAATCCTGTCATTACTGCCCCTTTTCTATATCGCGATGTGTTATTCGCACCGTTGGTAATATTTTTTGCAGATGTTGCGCCGTGGCTTCGGCCAGGGCAACAGAGCGGTGCCGTCCACCGGTACAACCAATGGAGATGGTCAGATAAGATTTGCCTTCCCGCTGATATGCGGGCACAAGCATGTCAATCAGCGGGAAAAAATATTCCATAAAGGCAGCCGTCTCCGGCTGGGAAATGATAAAGGTCCGAACTGCCTCATCCAGCCCTGACAGTGCCTTGAGATCCGGCACAAAATAAGGGTTGGGCAGGAAACGCACATCCATAACGATACTAGACTCCATCGGTATGCCATATCGGAAACCAAACGATTGTATCTCCACCAGTAGCGGATTGCTTCCCTCTTCACCCCGTACAATACGAAGGATGAAGTCCTTTAGCTGATGGACATTGAATTCGGAGCTGTCTATAATTCGGGTGGAAATTTGCCTCAGCCCGGCAAGCCGTTTCCGTTCGATCCTGATCCCATCGCTGACGGAACAGTGTTCATCGACCGGATGACGACGGCGGGTTTCTGAAAAGCGTCGCACGAGTGTTTCATCAGATGCATCAAAAAAGAATATCTCGATGCTATGGCCAGTCTTGCGAATTTTTTGAAATGCGTTTTCGTAACCTTTGAAAAATTCTCGGCCGCGAATATCGGCCACCAAAACAATGCCTTTGAAACCTTCGCCGGACTTTTCTATAAGCTCGACAAACCGCTTGAAAAGACGTACCGGCAGATTATCGATGCAATAGTATCCCTCGTCCTCTAACGCCCTGACCGCAGTGGATTTTCCTGAACCGGACATACCGGTAATGACGATGATGCGCATGCCTACTCCACCTCGTTACCCAAGGGACGCACCTCCATACGCGACAACAGGCGCTCCTGGAAATCGCGGGCTGAGTGGTAGCCCATCCCCTTGAGAAGGAAGTTGCGGGCCGCTACTTCAATGATCGACCCCATGTTCCTCCCGGGGCGGACCGGTATGATTATATGTGGCAGCTCTACGCCCAAGATGACGCTCCTGTGGTCGTCCAAGCCAATGCGATCGTACTCGTGACTTGGGTCCCATTCGACCAGTTCAAGCAGGATGTCGATGATTTTTTTCTCACGGATTGATGAAACACCATAAAGATCTTTGATATTGATGATGCCAAGTCCGCGAATCTCCATCAGGTGCTGAATGGATTCGATGGACTGCCCCACCAAGGCCGCCGGCATCTTCTTCTTGATATATATCATGTCGTCGGCCACCAGGCGGTGTCCCCTGATAACAAGATCAAGGGCACATTCGCTTTTGCCGATGCCACTCTTGCCTGTCAGGAGGATACCGACCCCCATAACATCAACAAGCACGCCATGCAGATGAGTAGTCGGCAACAACCGTTCTTCAAGAAACTTTGTGATCAGCGAGATGAAGGTAGACGATTGGTGATGAGTATTGAGAACAGGGATACCAGCGGTTTCGGCTGCATCAAGGAAAAACTGCGGTGGGACGAGTTGCTTGGTTATGATAAAGCACGAAATCGGAAAAGTGCATAACATCCTGACACTATCGATCGCAAGCCTGTCATCGATCTGGTTAAGATAGGATATTTCCGTGTTGCCGAGCACCTGTATCCGATCCGGATGCAGGTGCTCGGTATAACCAGCCAGCGCCAGACCAGGCTTTTGGATGCGTGAGCTGAATACCTGATTGCCAAGTCCCCTTTTGCCCGTAAGCAGGGTCAGTCCGAGGCCGTATTCGGTGTCATCCAGTAACTGCTGTATTGATAGGCTGATTCCGTCCACGGATTAACTCCGTAAAGACCCCCGCAGGGCGTCTTTACCTATGACCGATGCGGCTCAATAAGGCCGTAGTTGCCATCTTTCCTGCGATAAAGGACATGAATCTCGCTGCTAACTGAGTCGGTAAAGACAATGAAGTCCTTATGGAGCAGATCCATTTGCATCACGGCCTCATCAACCGACATAGGCTTGGCGGTTTCAGTTTTGGTCCTGATTACAACCGGCTCGGTATTGGCTTCGATACTTTCGGCCTGGAAAATTTTCTTGGAGATCTGGCGGCCGCGTTCTTCGCCATTGGGCTTGTGGGCCTTGATCTTTTCCTTGTAACGCTTGAGTTGACGCTCGATCTTGTCGATTACGGCATCCACTGCGGCATACATGTCGTTTGTGGCCTCAGACGCTTTGGTATTGACTCCTTTGGCACTGATGACAATCTCTACGATATGGCGTATCTTCTTTTCGACCGCAAAATAGACCTGAGCGCTGGTAGGTTCGTCTATATATTTTGCTACCCTTTCAAGCTTCTCCTCGGCATATGACTTTAGGGAGTCACTCTGCTCCATGTGTCTGAATGTTGTCGTTACCTGCATACCTTCCTCCTCGTGTGGTTATTATGTGTTGAATTACCCCATGGAAAATGAGGTTAAAAGTGGCGCTTCCGTTCCGATGACGAACCGATTCTCAGCAACTCTCGGTATTTGGTCACAGTGCGCCGGGCAATATTGACTGTCTGCCCAAAAAGCATTTCGGCAATTTTCTGATCTGAAAGCGGTTTCCTTGGGTCTTCCTTTTCTATGATCTCCTTGATGCGGTTTTTGACGCTCTCCGAGGCGACAAAATCACCCTCACTGGTAGAGAGACCGCTGTTAAAAAAGTACTTCAACTCAAACATACCTTGGGGGGTCTGCATATACTTATTCGTAGTAACCCGGCTGATGGTGGATTCGTGCATGCCGATATCCTCAGCCACGTCCCTTAATACAAGGGGCCGCAGGTACTCTATGCCGCAGTCCAGAAACTCCCTCTGAAATTTGACAATACTTTTTGCCACTTTGTGAATAGTGCGCTGACGCTGCTGGATGCTCTTGATCAACCATTGGGCCGAGCGAATCTTCTCGCTTATATACTCCTCAGCCTTGGAATCCATGGAACCATTACCGCGAGCCTCGGAGTAAAACGGGTTGACCTTCAGATTCGGTAAACCTTCATCGTTCAGCATTACCACGTAATCATCGGCAATTTTGTAAATAAAGATATCCGGGGAGATGTATTGAACATCCTCTGAACCATAAATCCTGCCGGGACGAGGGTCGAAACCGCCAATTATCTTGGCTGCAATAAGAACCTGGTTGAGATCAACTCCCAGATCCCTGGCAATCTGTTTGTACTTGCGTGTTTCCAGATCTTTAATATGATTGAGCAGGATTTTTTCGACAACACTCCCCTGCATCCCCAAAAAACGGGCCTGGATCAGAAGGCATTCCCGCAGATCACGGGCAGCCACACCGGTCGGGTCAAACTCCTGGATGCGTTCCAGAACCGGCAACACCATATCTTCACCTACAGAACAGGCTATGCTGACTTCATCCAGTGAGGCGCGTAGATATCCTTCCTCATCGATGTTACCGATAATTTCTTCCCCAATTATGATCTCATCTTCAGAAAAATGCCCCATGTGAAGCTGCCAGAGCAGATGATCCAGTAGTGTACCTTTACGGGTCAATAAATTCTCAAAGGAAGGGCGTTCATCCTCGCCGCTGTATTGCTCGCCAGAACTGTAGTTGTAACCGTCAAGGTAGCTGTCCCAATCACGCAGGGTATCTTCGCCAGTTTCAACCTCATGAAATTCATTTTCCTGTACGCTCGGCTCTGCCTCTTTCTCAGCCGCTTCCAGCGATTCTGCTTCACGGATGTCCTCGACTTCTACAGTCTCCTCAAGGAGCGGATTTTCCTCCAACTCCTGACGTACCACGTCCTGAAGCTCCATTCGAGTCAGCTGAAGCAGCTTGATGGCCTGCTGCAACTGGGGTGTCATAACCAGTTGCTGAGTCATCTTCAGTTGTTGGCGCATCTCCATTGCCATACTGTTTCCTACCGGATGATTTTCAGATATATCAAACTAAATCAGAGATGGAAATCATCGCCCAGATAAATTTGCCGTGCCTTGCTGCTGGCAATGATTTCATCGGGGGTCCCGAATTCCAGGACTTCGCCGTTGCTGAGTATGTAGGCCTCATCACAAACCCCAAGGGTTTCACGTACGTTATGATCCGAGATGAGGACCCCTATGCTTCGTTCCTTGAGTGACACTATAAGGTTCTGGATATCCGCCACAGCAATCGGATCTATGCCGGCAAATGGTTCATCCAACAGCATGAATGTCGGATTGGTTATCAGTGCCCGCGCAATCTCGACCCGACGTCTCTCTCCACCGGAGAGTGCATATCCTTTTGATCCGGCAATATGAGAGATGCCGAACTCCTCCAGCAGCTCTTGCATTCTCCGCATACGGGCATCCTTGTTGGGCTCTACCGTTTCCAGAATGGCCAGAAGATTATCGGCCACCGAGAGTTTACGGAAAACCGAAGCCTCCTGGGGTAGATAACTGATGCCCCGGCGAGCGCGTTGATACATGGGCAGATCGGTTATTTCTTCTTCGCCGATAAAAACCTGGCCCCCATCAGGCCGGGCAAGCCCAACCACCATATAAAAGGTGGTAGTTTTACCTGCACCATTAGGACCCAGTAACCCAACCACTCTGCCAGCCTCAATGGATATATCAACCCCTCTCACCACGTGACGACCAGCGTAGTTTTTCTTCAGTCCCACGGTCCGGAGCCGGATTATTTCAGCGGGGACCAGCATTACCCTTCCTTGCCGGTTGCTGAATGATCACCTCGACACGTTTATTGGGGCTGCCTTGACCAGATGCAACACTTTTATCCTCATCGATGATGTAGGTAATGATATTCGCGGATATGGTATCATCACCCTGCATAACCTTTGGATTGCCGGTCAGGGTAATACGCCCCAACCTGCTGTCGTAAACGGCATGGGCTGCGGTGCCAAGACGGTTTTCCTGTACTATGCGCACGTTACCGTCTGCTTCGATCTTTTCAACATCCTTTTTGCCTTCGGCATAACTGATGGTAAGCTTGTCGGCATAAATGGTGATATCACCCTGCTTTGCCACCACGTTACCAGTAAAAACGGCTGTTTTGCCCTTGTTGTCAGCCGACATTTCATTGGACTTGATTGATATAGGTTGGGTCGAACGATCTTTGCTTTGAGTTTTCACGTCAGAGGCAGCCAGCAACATGGGAACTGCCAAGCAAGACATAAAAATGACCAATGTTATTATCTTAAATATATTCATAGGATCAACTTCGATTATCCCAGGTAATAGGTAATCTCCACAAAGAGGAGAGCAGGTTCGGCATCAACGTTTTTTTACTGCCGCGACAGTGGCATCGATTGACTTGAGAAATTTGGCTTTCTGGTCTTTCACATCCAACTCCATCCCTGTGGCAACCAGCGTCAACCGCTGCTGTTGGAATTCAACCTGTTCCGCTGTTCGAAACTCCGACTTGGCTGCAAGATAATCGATTGATTCGGTTTTAAAGCGAGCTCCGGAACCGGTTGTCATGTGAACCGCGCCGCGAAGCTTGACATCTCTGGTTTTTGTAGAGTATTCGCCTTTGGAAGCCTCCACGTTTATGTTACCTGCAGAGCCGGAGTTGGCGAATTCCATCCGAATCCCGTCCAGAAAAACCAAATCACCGCTTTTACTGTATTCAGCCTTCTCAGCAACAAGCTCCCACACAGGTGTACCATCACGCATTTCAGTAAAGCGGGCATTATGTAAAGCCACGTCTATGTTCTGGGGAAGCTGAAGATGAACCGATTCCAGCTGGGCCTGTTTAGAGCCCTTCAAGGAGATGGTGACCACGATGCCTATGATCGCCGTCGTAACCAGAATGGCCAACACAAATCTGATATTCCCAAGCGATAACATAGCGTATCAACTATAACATCGTGTCAATGGGCTGTCCAGCAAAACGTGCGACATCCAGCACTTTTGGCACAAAGCTTGAATACAGTTACAATTCATATCGCCGGGAGACTTCGTCCCATACACCACGAGCCTTCAGTATCAGGTCGCAAACCTCCCGAACCGAGCCCCTGCCCCCCCTTAAGGAAGCAGTATAATGCGCAACAGCCTTTACCTCTGGAAGAGCATCCCGTGGTGCAGCAGCAAAACCCACTTGGCGCATAACCGGTACGTCAATTATATCGTCACCCATGTAGGCGATCTGACTGTTATCCAGACCGGTCTTCAACTTAACGTCCTCATAACTTTCCAGCTTTTTCAGTGCCCCCTGATAGACCAGGGCAATGCCCAACTCCTTGGCGCGGATATCCACCACAACTGAAACACGGCCAGTGATGATGCCGACTTGAATACCATAGCGCTGTAGCATCTTGATCCCATGGCCATCACGCACGTTGAAGCATTTTGTTTCAAGACCACTGCCGTCATAGATGATACTGCCATCGGTCATGACTCCGTCCACATCTAACAGCAGTAACTGAATATTTTTAAGTAGGTCGTTCATCAGGCAATCCCGGCTTTCAATATGTCATGCAGATGGATAATGCCGCAAGGAAAAGAGCTGTTTTCATCCTCGAAAACAAACAGAGATGTTATGGAATTATGCTCCATGATTTGCAGCGCCGCAGCCGCCAGCTCATTGCGCTTTATTCGCCTCGGATTAAGCTTCATCAGTTCGGCAGCCCGCTGCCCAAGGATATCGTACCCCTTCTCCAATGCCCGCCGCAAATCACCGTCAGTGATAATACCCAGCAGAGAGCCATCTTCGCCACTGACACCGGTGACTCCTAGCCCTTTGGAAGTGATAACGAACAAGGCGTCCTTCATCAATGTCTGGTCTTTAACGATCGGGATTGCCTCGCCGGTGTGCATCAAATCCTCCACGCGGATAAGCAGCTTTTTCCCCAACGAACCGCCTGGATGGAAGATCGCAAAATCCTCGGCCCGGAAACCTCGCTTGACCAGCAGAGCCACTGCCAAGGCATCCCCCATGGCCAGAGTAGCGGTAGTTGACGCCGTCGGCGCCAACCCCAGCGGGCAAGCTTCCTCCTTTACCGACACATCAAGAAAAACATCGCTGCTGCGAACCAGGGCAGAAGCAACATTCCCGCACATGGCCACCAAATGCGCCCCCAAACGTTTGATCACAGGCAGAATTCGCAACAACTCCTCGGTCTCACCACTGTTGGAGATGGCAATCACAACATCGCCGGTCATAATCATCCCCAGATCACCGTGAATTCCTTCAGCCGGGTGAAGAAAAAAAGCCGGCGTACCGGTAGATGCCATGGTAGAGGCGATCTTCTGGCCGATTAAGCCGGATTTGCCCATACCACTCACAACCACACGCCCCTTGCTGGCCAGAATCAGATCAACAGCACTTTCAAAAGACTTGTCGATACGCTCCACCATTGCTAGAAGCGCTTCCGCCTCGGTCCGTATAACCCGTTTTGCTTCTTCCAGTAACATACCCTGCCCCGCTTCGTTGTCAAAGATACTGCATCTCATGTTTGTAGTGGATAAAAAAAGCCTGAGATGCGCACGGGTCACATCTCAGTCGAATCAGTAAATACCAAAACAAAAAAAATAGCAACAACCTGTGATTGTTTCAGACGGCAGACCACCTCCACAAAGGCTCCGTGCCGATGTCATGTCTTGATTTATTTTCTTTTATCGGTACTATGTTTGCGCTTTCTCATCGCTGGTATTTGTTACACATGAATACAAAGAATCTACAAAAAACCAATCAGCAAATATTAAAAACACTCAGGAGGATCCCATGCGACTCACTCCCGCAACAGAGCTAGAATATCGATGCAAAAAACTTCAGGACTACATGGCAACAGAAGGACTGGACGCAGTGATAATCGTACAGAATGCCGACCTGTTCTATTTCACCGGCACAGTACAAAGCGGCAATCTGTATGTACCTGCCCACGGACAGCCAATTTACATGGTGCGCAAGGAAGTCAGCCGAGCCAGAATGGAATCTGGACTAAAAGAGGTCGTGCCATTCGGGTCAATGAAGGACATCCCGTCCATTCTCGCAACCTATGGCTATCCTGAACCGAAAAGGATCGGCCTGGAACTGGATGTGATGCCTGTAAATTTCTTTGAGCGTTACAAGAAGATATATGCCAATGCAGAATATCTGGATGCGACACCGCTTATCCGTAAGGTAAGAATGATTAAGTCTCACTATGAAATTCACCTTATGAAAGATGCAGCAGACCAGGTAGACCGTGTATACCGTCGGGCCAAAGAGATAATACGTGAAGGCATGACCGATCTTGATGTGGCAGCCGAACTGGAGTTTACCGCCCGCAAGGACGGTCACCAGGGTCTGGTGAGAATGCGCGGATTCAACTCTGAACTGTTTTATGCCCAGATCATCTCCGGCACAGACAGTGCCGTGCCTGCATATGTTGATACCCCCTTGGGAGGGCTAGGGCTGAACCCATCATTCGGCCAAAGTGCCGGACTGAAACGCATTGAACGAAATGAGCCGATCATTGTTGACTTTGCAGGCTGCGTGGATGGTTACCTAAGCGATCAAACAAGGGTTTTTGCGATAGGTGGTATTTCCGACCGCATGCGCAAAGGATATGATGACATGCTCAGGATACAAAAGCACATGATGGAGATCACCGTACCAGGTGCCAGTTGGGGGGCAGTCTACGAAGATTGTCTGGCACTGGCGCTGGACCTTGGCTACGCCGACAGTTTCATGGGCGCCAAAGGGTCACAGGTATCCTTTATTGGCCATGGGCTTGGTATCGAGATCGACGAATATCCCTTTATTGCCAGGGGCTTCAAGGACATGACACTGGAAATCGGAATGGCATTCGCTTTTGAGCCAAAAGTGGTCTTCCCCGGCGAGGGAGCCATCGGAATAGAAAACACCTTTTACCTGAGTTTGGATGGCCTTAAACAGCTTACCCATTCCAGCGACGAACTTATAATTCTGCCCAGTTAGTCGTGTTAAATTTTTTTGTTGCAATTTATGTGTGCTGTCGAGTATAACAGCGATACCCAATTGTATACAGTATCCTAAAAAGAGATTATCGCATTGGGTAAACATATGATATTACATGTGGTTAGCACAAATCTGCATGTTTAATATCAATTTGAGTATCAGCTAGCTTCACAGGAATTAATGCAGAAAAGAGCACATAAGTACCGATTAGTCAGGCGTCACGTTGATCTCAGTTCAAACCACCCCACGAAAGGAGAGTAACAAGATGGCATTAAAAGAGACGCTCAAACAGAAGATCGAGGAGTTCCGCCCCCGTACCACCAAACTCGTGAAGGAATTCGGCAAGGTCATTATCGACCAGGTAACCATCGACCAGTGCATCGGTGGCGCCCGCGACATCCGCAGCCTCGTGACCGACATTTCCTACCTGGACCCACAAGAAGGCATCCGCTTCCGCGGTAAAACTATCCCCGAAACCTTTGAAGCTCTGCCAAAAGCCCCCGGTTCAGACTATCCGACCGTTGAGTCCTTCTGGTACTTCCTGCTCACCGGTGACGTCCCCACACAAGCTCAGGTGGACGAAGTCGTGGCAGAATTCAAAGTTCGTCAGGTAGTTCCCCAGTATGTATTCGACGCTATCCGCGCTCTGCCGAAAGAGAGCCACCCGATGGTCATGCTGTCGGTTGGTATCCTCGCCCTGCAGAAAGACTCCAAGTTTGCCGCCTTCTATAGCTCAGGCAAATTCAACAAGATGACCGCTTGGGAATCTGTATACGAAGATGCCAGCGACCTCGTAGCCCGCATCGCCCCCATCGCCGCCTTCATCTACAACCTGAAATATCGTGGCGACAAGCAAATTGCTATCGATCCGAAACTTGACATGGGCGCCAACTTCGCTCACATGATCGGCCAGAGCGAGCAGTACAAAGACGTTGCCCGTATGTACTTCATCCTCCATTCCGACCATGAGTCCGGGAACGTTTCCGCTCATACTACTCACTTGGTTCACTCTGCCCTGTCCGACCCGTACTATTCATACTGCGCCGGCCTGTGCGGTCTTGCCGGTCCTCTGCACGGCCTTGCCAACCAGGAAGTTCTCGACTGGACCATCAAATTCCAGGAAAAATACTGCAAAGGCGTCGAGCCCACCAAAGAACTCGTCACCAAGGCACTCTGGGATACCCTCAATGCTGGCCAGGTTGTTCCGGGTTACGGCCACGCCGTTCTCCGTAAAACCGACCCGCGCTACATGTCACAGCGTGAATTCTGCCTCAAAACACCTGGCCTCAAAGATGATCCGCTGTTCAAATTGGTCGCCATGATTTTCGAAACCGCTCCTGGCGTTCTGACCGAGCACGGCAAAGCCAAGAACCCCTGGCCGAACGTTGATGCACAATCCGGCGTTATCCAGTGGTACTATGGCCTCCGCGAGTGGGACTACTATACTGTCCTGTTCGGCGTCGGCCGCGCACTGGGTTGCATGGCTAACATCACTTGGGACCGTGGCCTCGGCTATGCTATCGAACGTCCTAAATCTGTGACCACCCCGATGCTGGAAAAATGGGCTGCAGAAGGCGGGCGTAAGCTGGCCTAGTAGTTTTAATCACATTCAGATGCAATCAAGGGGATGCGGCAACGCATCCCCTTTTTTTATTTCAAGCTTGCAAAAATCTAAAAATACGGTATAAAAGATAAAATTAGTCTGATTTGATCTTGCCGTAGAAAACATTAAATTCTGGAGGGATAATGGTTACATCAATCAAAGGGACAAAAACGGAACAGAATCTTCTCAAATCCTTTGCCGGCGAAAGCCAGGCCCGTAACCGCTACACTTATTTCGCTGCCGCTGCACGTAAAGAAGGATACGTGCAGATTGCAGAGATTTTTGAAGAAACAGCCGGCCAGGAGAAAGAACACGCCAAACGATTTTTCAAATTCCTGGAAGGCGGCGAAGTGGAGATAACAGCCAGTTACTCAGCCGGCAAGATCGGCAATACCGCTGAAAACCTGTTGGCAGCCGCCAATGGCGAACTGGAAGAACATTCAGTCCTTTATCGCGATTTTGCCGCAATTGCAAAAAGCGAGGGATTTACTGAAATTGCCATTGCCTGGAATGCCATATCGGTAGCAGAGAAACAGCACGAGAAACGCTATCGGGATCTCTTGGCAAATATTACCAGTGATCGCGTTTTCAGACGTGATGAAGACGTAGTCTGGCGCTGCCGCAACTGCGGTTATCTTCATACCGGTAAAACAGCACCCGAAGTATGCCTCGCCTGTATCCACCCCAAGGCCCATTTTGAGCTTCTGGCGGAAAATTGGTAATATATCAGCCTGATTTCAGGCCAACCCAAATCATAGGAGGAGTAACCCATGCCGAATCTTTTAGAAATCTACAAATGTGAATTATGCGGAAATATCGTCGAGGTCGTCCATGGCGGCGGCGCTTCCCTGGTCTGCTGCGGTCAAGAAATGACATTAATGACCGAAAATACCGTTGACGCAGCCAAAGAAAAACATGTGCCAGTCATCGAGTTTGTCGATAACGGCGTCAAGGTAAAAGTAGGTAGCGTGCCCCACCCCATGGAAGAGAAGCATTACATCGAATGGGTGGAGATTGTGGCCGATGGAAAGGCTTACCGACAGTTCCTCAAGCCAGGCGAAACCCCCGAAGCCTTTTTCCCAATAAGCGCCAAGACCATAACTGCTCGCGAGTACTGCAATCTGCACAAACTCTGGTCAGCAAAAGCCTGATCGTTTTCGTCATTCAACTGTCAAACGGGAACCTGCCCAGGGTTCCCGTTTTTTGTGCCTCGTCACTTTACACCAGCTCCCTGCTCATGTATCATCGCAACTGATGAAACGTATCCTCAACCTTTACATAATTCTTGAGATTGCCTCACTTTTCCTGCTCAGCATTACTGTCTTCACATTAATCCTGCTTCTTGGTAGGTTGATCAAGCTGACAGATATGGTGATCTCCAAGGGAGTGCCCCTTTCCGAGATCAGCAGGATGATTGTCTACCTAATGCCGTCATTTTTGGTCTTCACCATTCCAATGGCATTTTTGCTGGCTGTTTTGCTGGCTTTCGGGCGGCTGTCAGCCGACAACGAGATCACTGTCATGAAAGCCAGCGGCATTAGCCTGATGCAGCTCATGCCACCGGTTTTATTGTGCGGACTTATAGCCACCCTTCTAACCCTCTCAATCAGCACACTTGGTGTACCTTGGGGCAACAGCGCCTTCAAGGATTTAAGTTTCAGAGTATTGAAACAGAACGTGGCACTCACCATCCGTGACAAGGTTTTCTGGGACGATCTACCCGGAATTGTGCTCTACACCGACCACTATGATGAAGCACACTACACACTCAAAGGGGTTATCATCCATGATGGCCGTGATCCAAAACGGCCAATGACAATATTCGCCTCTGAAGGAAAGATTGGGAGCACCCCAGACCAACAGGACATCTGTCTAATCCTTTACAATGGCAGTATCCATTCCGCAGGCAAGGATGATGAGTATCGGCTCGTCAAATTCGGAGAATATGTCATGAAAGTTGGTGGGCCTGGCAAAGGGGTGAGTACCGGGCGTAATGAACTGGACATGGGAATAGGCGAACTCCTGCAGCAAACCAATAACCCCGCTACAGCACCATCAACCCGGCTAAAGATGCAAACTGAGCTGCAAAGCAGATTTGCCTTTCCTTTTGCATCGTTGGTATTTGGCGTAATAGCAGTACCTTTGGGGTTGCAGAATCGGCGCTCTGGTAAATCGGCCGGATTTTCCACCAGCATTGCGATCTTACTGATTTACTATGTGTTGCTGTCACTTTTGCGAACCCTGGCGGAAAAGGGCAGCATTCCACCTACCCTGGCACTCTGGCTACCGAATATGATCTTCCTCTCCCTTGGCTGGTACATGCTTAGAATATCGTCTCAAGAACGGAGCATGCCGACCATAAAATTATCATCATTGCTGAACTTGATAAGGCCAAGCCACTGAAATGAACATCCTCAATCGTTACATAGCAATTATCTGGTTGCGTCTGCTGGCACTCTGCCTTTTCAGCTTCGTTTCCATTTACCTCGTGTTGGACATGATGGACAAGGTCCCCCGATTCATTCGGGCAGGAGGCTCCATAGGCAATATCCTGTTCTTTTTCATCTGCAAACTGCCGGAAATGATTGGCCAGACAGCATCTTTTTCAATCCTCATGACCACCCTGCTGACGCTTGGCATTCTGTCCAGAAATAGCGAGATCATCGCCATGCGCAGTTGCGGTGTAAGCTTGCTGCGAATATCACTACCAATGCTATTGCTCGGCGTGGCCGCAAGTGTTTTGCTGTTGTTAAATGCCGAATTTGTCGTGCCAGAGAGCTACGCGCGAATGGATTACATAGAGCGGGTTGCCATCAGAAAGCAGAATGTCAACACCTTCTTCAAACAGAACAACATCTGGTTCCGCTCTGACTCCATGATTCTTCAGGCGCAGTTATTCGAGCCAAGCTCGAAAATGCTCAAAGGGGTCATTATCTGGAATCTGGACCCTTCCATGACCCCTCTCAACCGTATCGATGCAGAAGCGGCTGAATTCCAAAATGGGCACTGGATCCTTCTAAAACCCCATATCAAGGACTTCAGGCAGGGGCGTGGCTATACTGTAATTACTAAACAAAAAATGGATTTAGCACTGAATCTTAAGATTGATGACCTGCGGGTTCTGGACAACAATGCCGACAACCTGAGTTTCAACAAACTGAGAGAATATGCCGACAACCTGCAGCATGGCGGTTATCCTGCCAATCGGTACCTGACCATGATGCACACCAAGCTGGCTTCTCCATTTGCGGCCTTTGTAATGGTAATACTGGGAGTACCATTTGCACTAAGAAACAGCCGTTCTGGAGGATTGGCCCTAGGTATCGCGGTCAGCATCGGCATCGGCTTCACTTATTTTGTGGTTAATGCGGTGCTGCTTTCATATGGCAGAAGCGGAGTACTGACGCCATGGATAGCGGCTTGGGGAGCAAACTTCCTCTTTGTGCTGGGAGGCATCTGGATAGCGATGACCGTTAGAAACTGAGTTGCATTGACTGTATTTCCTTAATGGGGATACATAGACCAGTTGGGGGGAGGAAAACATGTGCCATATCCAACGACTAGTGAAAATACAGAGTCAGGTGACCTGCTTGTGCCTGATCTTGGTCTGCCTGATATACAACAGCCATGTTTTCGCTGCTGAACGACCAAAACGGGTAAAGCCAGGGACATCGCCTGTTACAACTACTTCAACACCCACTATTCTCAGCATTATTCCAGCACAAGGAGAACCAGGGAGCAAAATTACGATCTTTGGTTCCGGTTTTGGCGAAAAGGCCAGCGCTTTTCTGGGCAGCATTGAGATCCCGGCCAAGGTTACAGACGGTAAACAGCTTGAATTCACCATACCCATGCTTGATGCGGGATTGTATGCCCTCTATCTAAAACGGGATGATGGCATCACCGGGCGAACATACAATTTCACGGTCTTGCCGCTGCGACCGGAATTGAGTGAACTTTCGCCAGACCACATAAGCTCCTGCGCCCAAGGCAGAGATCGGGAAATAAACGCCCTTGGTAGAAACTTTTCGAAGAATTCGTTATTGTTTTTAGATGGCGCCGTCATAAGAAGCCGCTTTATTTCGTCGGAAGACATTGCCTTCACCATTCCTCAGATAGTGGGTGGACTCCATCAGGTTGCAGTCAAAAACGGACCTGACAACGCCTCGGTCACAATGGGCCTGACCATTGAAACAAGACCGGAGATCAGCCAGGTAACGATAGGAAACGAGTACGTGAACTACTATGAGTTGATTATCGATGGGAAAAATTTTGACCAGAATTCATCGCTCTACGTGGATGGTCAACGTATCGGTGGCCGTGGTGGCCAAGATGTCGCCGAAAGGGAAAAACTGATCTATGTTGACTGCACAAGACTGATATATCAGCGTTACCCCTATTCTCCGGTTAATAAGGACTTTCGCATCCTAGTAATGAATAGTGGCGGTGAAGGGAGTCAGGTTGTAAACGTCACAGCGCCGTAAGATATGCAAAGGCGAAACGAGTTTACCCTGCATTGGGACTACCTTTTCCCCCAAATTGTCAACAAGGCCGGGAGAAAAACCAGGAAAACCGCCACGCTGGCGACCATGCCCAAGGACATGACGGCTCCGATACTGAAGACGCCCTGGTGATGGGCCACCATCAAGGCACCAAAACTGAACAAAATTGTCAACGCGTTGAGGAATACTCCTATTCCTGAACTACTCGTGGCTACCTGTGCAGGCGTCTCATTTCCCTGACGATAGCGATTAATGATGTAAATGGCCGAATCAATCCCCACACCCAATATCAACGGCAAAACAATGATATTGGCCGAGTTGAATCTTACCCCGAACACCCACATACCGCCAACCATCAGCAACAAACCTATCGCAAGAGGCAAAGAACCAATAACGGCAAATCTGATACTTTTGAAATTGACCAGCAATATTACGGCAATTCCGATAAATGCATAACCAAATGCCTTGAGATATGAATCACGGAGAACTGTCAGTGATTCATATACCATGATCGGTTCCCCAGTGGCATTGGGTACAATCGATTTAACCTGGCGTACAAACTCTGACAAAGGCTCACGTTCGAAAATCTCCTTTTTGGCGGCAACCTGTAACAGCCATTTCCCACTTTTGCCGGCAAAACGCTGCTTCAACTGTTGCGGTACATCAGCCTCACTGACAGGGGCTGCATTCAAACTCTCCTTCATCATTTTCAGTTTATCAGGCAACTCGGCAAACATGCTGCCCTGAAAATCGCGCAACATCCCTGCTGCGTTGTTATTCTTCTCTTTTTCCAGCGACTTGAAAAAACCATCCAGCGTTACCAGGAAGGCTCCCACCGGTTTGGCCTCTACCATATTGTCGGCAACCAGAACTTTTTGCAATTTATCTACCCGGTCTCGAAAATTCTCAAAAACCGTTGGCAGCTCCATAAGCCTTAGATTTTCCTCATAAGGGACGGGCTTGACTTCCGCCATGACCTGCTGCAGCGCCTCCAACTCGGATAGCTTGGCATGCTGCTGATCGGGAACCAGTGATAGCAGGCTGACGACGTGGTCCACGGCAGGCAATTTTTCCAGCCTTTCCGTCAACTGCCTGGCTTCGCTCCCGTTTCTGGCCATGACTACCGCAAAATAACCTGAATTTTCCTTGCTGCGCATCAATTTGTAGGCATATTCAACCGATTGCAGTCCTTTGGCCTGCAGGTTCATCAGGTTATAGTCAAATCGCATCTTCATGACAGGATAGACACACAACAGTGACAGTACCAAAATAGCGGCAATCATCGCACGGGGGTTTTCAAACAGTAGGCGTAGTAATGGGTGGTGGTCAACTGATTGGGACTGATCAACCTGGGTTGCGCGCCCGTTTTTGCGAAAGCGCTCCAGCAGGACCAGCATAGCAGGTAGCACGGTGAAGGTAGCTATGACACAGATCACCACGCCACCGGCGGCGATAATTCCCAATTCCGCAATCCCCTTGAAATCGGTCAGGACAAAGGTGGCAAATGCCAGGGCCACAGTGGCGGCTGCCATGATGATGGAGCGAATGTTAGCATGCAGACCTATTTCAATGGCAGCCATGCCGCTTGCACCGTTCTTCAGCTCCTCCTGGTAACGAAGAACTACCTGAATACCGTACTCGATCCCTAATCCGATCAGCATGATGGCAAAGACCATGGAAAGGATATTGAGATGGCCAATGGCGATAGTTGCAAACCCGAAAGACAGGCAGATGCCGACTATTAAGGAGACCATCGCCGCAATCACGTTCAGCAGGCCGCGGAAGGCGAACAGCAGCAGGATCACGGTGAGTGTCAAAGATAGAACAGTGGCGATCTCCAGGTCTCGCTGACTGGTCGCCATTTCCTCGTATTCCAGGACCGGGACCCCGGTCAACCCTCCGGTAACGCCCTTGAACTCTGGCCTGCTCAAAATTATATTCAGGGCTGCGCGGGCAGCCTTGATCGATCTTTCCGATGCGACAAAACTGCTCTGATCCTTAATAGGCAGCATGGTAATAACCTGTTGCTTACCGGCATTTTCAAGCATTGACGGCTTGGCACTTCCACCTTTGAGGAATGAATCCATGGACATACCGCTGCTTTTACCGTCAAACCCCTTAAAACCCTTGTCCAGCGTTGTCAACATGAAAGCAAGACTCTTCAAAGTCTCAGGATCTTTATGTGCAAGATAACCGTCGATCTGGGTAGTGAGGCTAGTGAAAAGCGTTTGAACAGATGGTGAGGAGGCTAAATCTTTCAGGACCGGAGCGGCCATGGTCAGGGTGGTGCGGAGTTGTCTGATATCTTCCAATGGCATGAACAGCAGGCCGTTCTTGCGAAAAAATGGCATCCCGCCGGGATAGAAAACCTCGCGGAAGGCCGCCTTGTCCTTCTCCAACCTTTCATAAAGAGCATCCGCAGCACGAGTCGATTTTTCCGCATCATCGGATTCGATCACGGCCACTATTTCTTCCTGGTCTCCAAACTCCTGGCGATAGGCTCGATAATCCACCTGAAAGGGCGCATTGCGCGGCATCAAATCATCGCGCCCGGTCATAAACTCCATGTTATTTTTTGTATATATGACAGAAATGACCGATAGCAGTAGGGCTAGAGCCAGAATAAGGCGCGGGTATCTGGAAACGACAGCAAACAGGCGGCTGGTTTTTTTCAGGTTGGACAAAACAGACTCCTTGAAATTGATACGAATTTTTATGAATATACCGCTACCGGGAAAAAGTCAATCTTCACCGGATATCATGCTAAACCAAATGTGGAGGTACAGGTAATGCAGACTGCAGAGATTTCCATGACCACAAGCTGTCGAACCAGATTAGAGCCTATTACCAAACAGATAGCCGGAGTTATAGCACAAAATAACTGGCAAAATGGGATAGTTACAGTATTTGTTCCGCACACGACAGCCGGCGTGACCATCAATGAGAATGCAGACCCTGATGTGGCCCGTGACATGGAGTGGTTCAGCGACAAACTAATCCCGCAAAGCTGTCATTTTCAGCATTCCGAGGGAAATTCCGACGCCCACATCAAAGCCAGCTTCTTTGGCTCATCCATTCAAGTGATTGTTAGGGACGGGAAATTATGGTTGGGGACCTGGCAGGGAATATACCTCTGTGAATTCGACGGTCCACGAAATCGCAGGATCTTGCTGGCGTTCAC
>MTLD01001776.1_pt1 | contig 45782 bp, 42 predicted proteins | sample 1982471 | NCBI WGS metagenome assembly MTLD01 (sample SAMN05712604, study PRJNA340218) | biofilm metagenome | isolation source: sample SPM anode biofilm adapted to -50 mV | place: USA | collected 2012-02-03 | reverse complement strand
AAGCCGATGGTGCAGACCGGCTCGCTTGTCCGCGGCGACATCCTCAATTGCATGTGGCCCATCAACCGCGATGGACAGACGATCGGCTACATCTGGGCGAACGAGACGCTCGACATGATTGGCCAGCAGCTGGAGCCGATCATACGGCGAGTTTTTCTGATACTCGGCATCATCTGCTTCCTGATATACCTGAGCCTGACCGTCACGATGAAGGGCCTGCTCGACACGGTCACGTCGATCAGGAAGGGCATCGAGGTGCTGTTCCATACGCCAACCTACCATCTGCCGCAGGTCTCCGGCGAACTGTCGGCGATCGTCACCACGATCAATGACCTGGTCGATACGACCAACCTGATGAAGTGCTACAACAAGAACATATTGGAGAGTGTGACGAACGGCGTCCTGGCAATATCGTCGTCGGGCGTCATCACCAGGGCGAACAAGGCCTTCTTCGAGATGTTCCCTGGATTCTCGGAGTCGAGCATCGAGCGGCCATATCGAGATGTGCTGGAACCGGAGGTCGCGGCGCTGGTCAGCGCCGGTCTGGAAGGCGATGGTCGGTCCGGTGACGGACGGTCCGGCGGCGAGCTGACATTCCGTGGCTCGACCCTGGAGGTCCACGGCAGTGCCATGCATGACGAGGCCGGAGCCAGGCTGGGCGCGGTCTTTGTCTTCAGGGACATAACCGTAATGCGCAGGTACGAGCGCGAGATCCAGGAGAAGGAGCGCGCCGCCATGCTCGGCGAGATGGCGCTCGCGGTCGTGCACGAGGTAAAGAACCCGATGACCTCGGTAAAGGGCTTTACCCAGCTCCTCTCGCGGCCGGATGTCGACGAGCAGAAGCGCTCGAAGTATCTGCACCTGATCAATGACGAGCTGAACCGGGTAAACAGGCTGCTCAACGAGATGCTCGTCTATGGCGGCCGGAGCCGGCTCGATCCCCGTCGCTGCGACCTGGTGGCGCTGGTTCACGAAGCCGTCGAACGAAACGACTGGACCCAGGGTGGCGCGTGCGATGAATGCCGGCCGCTGGTCCGCGCCGCCTTGGGTGGCGACTATGCCGCCGAGGTAGACGCCTTCAAGCTGGGGCAGGTACTGGATAATCTGTTGAAGAACGCCTGCGACGCCATCGCGGCCAAGGGGCGGGGGCGCATCGTCGCTCTGGTCCAGGACCTGGGTGATGCCATAGCGGTCCGCATCGTCGACTCCGGTATGGGTATCGCTCCGGACGTGCTGCCCAAGATAGGCAACCCGCTCTTCTCCACCAAGAAGACCGGCAACGGCTTTGGCATTGCGATATCACGGAAGATTGTCGAGGCGCATGGTGGCAGCCTGGTTATCGACTCGGTGGCCGGCGTCTACACCAAGCTGAGCATCTTCTTGCCCAAGGCACAGAAGCAGAAGAGGGAGGAAGCGTGATAAAAAAAATACTGATATGCGACGACGAGGCCAATGTGAGGATCTTCCTGAAGGACCTGCTGGTTCTCGAGGGCTTTGCCGTCGTCGAGGCGGAAAGCGGAGCGACCGCGCTCGATTCCGTTGCCAGGGACAAACCGGATCTGTGCATCCTCGATCTGATGCTGCCCGACTGCAACGGCGTCGAACTGCTGCCCAGGCTCAAGGCGGCCAGCCCATCGCTGGCGGTCATCGTCATTACGGCACTCGGAACCATAGACAATGCCGTTCTTTCGATGAAGGCAGGAGCCTACGATTTCATAACCAAGCCATTCGATGTCGATACCATTTTGATGGCGGTCAAGCGCGCGCTTGATTTCATATCGGTCAGCCGTGAGAACACGGTGCTCTGGAACCTGCACAAGAACCGCATCTATTTCGAGGACTTCATAGGCGACTGCCAGCAGATACAGGCTATCCGGAACCTGATACCGAAGCTGGCCTATGCCGACGTGCCCATCCTGATAACCGGGGAGACCGGCACCGGCAAGAACGTGCTGGCCAAGCAGATTCACTTCACGCTCTCCGCGGCCGAGGCACCGCTGATCTACGTCAACTGCTCGAGCATCCCGGCTACGCTGTTCGAGTCCGAGCTCTTCGGCCACGAGAAGGGCAGCTTCACCGGAGCCGCCAACCAGAAGAAGGGGCGTGTCGAGCTGGCCCATGGCGGAACCTTGCTGCTTGACGAGATTACCGAGATACCGTTCGAGATCCAGGCCAAGCTGCTCGACTTCTTGCAGGAGCGCACGTTCTACCGCGTCGGCGGCGTTACGCCTGTTACCGTCGACATCCGAATCATAGCCCTGACCAACAAGAACCTGCAGGAGGAGATCAAGTCGGGCAAGTTCCGCAAGGACCTGTACTATCGGCTCAATGTGATCCACTTCGGCATTCCGCCGCTCCGCGAGCGCGGCGCGGATGTCATTCTGATATCCGAGTACCTGCTGTCGCTTCTGCGACGCAAGTACAACAGCTCGAACATACGGATCAGCGAGCAGGCTCTGGGCCTGATCCGCACCTACGCATGGCTCGGCAATGTGCGCGAGCTGAAGAACGCGCTCGAACGCGCCTTCATCTGCGCCGACGGTGATGTGATAGAGGCCGGCGCCCTCAATCTGGAGGAGCAGGACCACGGGGTGGTGAAGCGCGGGCTGAAGGATCTGATCGACGAGTTCGAGCGCGACGTCATACTGCGGCGCCTGTCATTCTTCAAGGGCAGCCGGACCCAGACCGCCCAGGACCTTGGCATATCGATTCGCAATCTGCAATATAAGCTGGAGAAGTACGACATTCGGTGAAGGTCCCGGCAATCCGCGACATGCAAGAACTTGCGTAGCACCTGCCGGAAATTGCACCCCGCCGCGTCTGTGCCGTCGCGGAATCGCCATGGGACCGCGCTCCTGCGGCTCCTGAGTGATTCGAGGGCCTGGCACGCTTCCTGCTTTACTATTGTCACTATCGCAACAGGAGGCGTGTATGATTAGAGCCCTGGGAAACTTCTTTACCAAGATAGCCAAACGATGGCTGGCGGACGCGTTCGTCTTTGCCATCGTGTTGACCATCATTGTCTATGCGCTGGGTATGATTGTCCAGAAGTCATCGTTCCTCGATATGGCCTCGTACTGGGGCGGTGGCATGTGGAGCCTCCTGGGCTTCTCGATGCAGATGGTACTGGTTCTCGTTACCGGCAGTGCGCTTGCCATTTCAAAGCCCGTGCACCGTGTGCTCGTTTCGATAGCCAAGGCCGCCTATACGCCGGCCAGGGCCATCATCATCGTCACCGTCGTGGCGCTGCTCGGCAACTGGCTGAACTGGGGTTTTGGCCTCATCGTCAGCGCGATTCTGGCCAAGGAAATCGCCAAGGCGAACAAGGGCATTCACTACCCGCTGCTCGTCGCCAGCGCCTATTCCGGCTTCATCATCTGGCATTCCGGATTGTCTGGCTCGATACCGCTGTCCATAGCGGCCAAGACGTCGGTGATGGAGAAGTTCGCCCATGGCGCCATCGTGCCGACCGGCGAGACCATCTTCTCGGTACAGACCCTGGCCATCGTCATCGTGCTGATCGTCAGCATCCCGATCATCAACATGCTGATGCATCCGAAGAAGCAGGAAGAGATCATCGAGGTCAACCCGCTGGCCTTCGCCGATGATGACAGCGACGACGTGCCGGTCAAGGCTCGCAAGGACATGACCCCCGCAGAGAAGCAGGAAAACTCGATGGTCCTGGCGCTGATCATCGTTGTCGTCGGCCTCGTGTATACGGTCCGATTCTTCGTGAAGGGCGGGGCGCTGAGCCTCGACATCGTCAACTTCATATTCCTGATACTCGGACTGCTCTTCCACAGGACGCCAATAGCGTATGTGAAGGCGGTGGACAAATCGGTGCGCACCTGCGGCGGCATCGTGCTGCAGTTCCCGTTCTATGCCGGCATCATGGGCATGATGGTCAGCTCGGGCCTCGCCGCGACGCTGTCCAACTGGTTCGTCAGCATATCCACGCCCAAGACATTCCAGCTGTTCACCTACTACGCCGCCGGTATCGTCAACATGTTCGTGCCATCAGGTGGCGGTCAGTGGGCCGTCCAGGGTCCGATCATGATGCCGGCAGCGGAAGCGCTCGGTGTCTCGTATGGCCGCGCGGCGATGGGTATCGCCTGGGGCGACGCGTGGACCAACATGATCCAGCCGTTCTGGGCCCTGCCGCTGCTGGCCGTTGCCAAGCTGAACATCAAGGACATCATGGGGTATACCACGGTCATCCTGCTGTGGGCGGGCATCATCACATCGCTCGGACTGCTGTTCCTCTGATAGCTTGAGTTCGTGTGTCCGCGTTTCGACTTCGGTCGAGACGCGGGCTTTTTATTGCAGCGCTGACTGTATCGCCGAGAAGACAGCCTCGGAAAGCAGCTTCCTGCCTTCCGCATCCAGTGTGTCGGTACGCACCGCCGGGTGAACGGTGATGCGGATTGCCGCGGGCTCGATGCGGTTATGCGCTTCCCAGACCTTGTACGAACCATCGATCGTCACCGGCACGATGGTCGCATTGGAACGGGTGGCCAGCTTGAAGCTGCCCTTATGGAATGGCAGCATCCGGGGTCCGCGGCTCCTGGTGCCTTCCGGATAGATGACAATCGCGTTGCCGCGTTCTATGCTCCGCACTCCGCGGTCTATCGCGCGCATGCCGCGCCTGGGGTTGCCGCGGTGTATGAACGCCGAGCCCAGCGCGGCTATCCACACATTGATGAACGGAAACCACATCGCCTCGCTCTTGGCTATGAATCCGACGGGGCGTGGCAGATAGGCCAGCATCAGTACGATGTCGAGGTCACCCTGATGATTGGCCACGAAGCAGACGCGTTCCTCCTCGGGGACGTTTTCCAGCCCGGTAATGGTCGCTCTGGCCCCGATGCCCCAGAGCACGGCCCTGCCCCAGAATCTGGTGAAGTAGCCCAGCGCCACTCGGGTAATCCGGCCCAAGCCAAGAGCATCGGTCAGCATGTACAGGAGCGCCAGCGGCGTCGACAGAGCCGCGCTGATCCATACTCCAGAGAGCACCAGTATTGTTCTGAGCATCGGGAAATCCTCCATCTTGCCAGGTCGAAGAGGCACGCGCATTCTCGCGAATTCAGGCATCCCTGCCAAGTCCTCTGTGGCGCGATCGTAACCATGTATTGGAAAGCCGTCGCCAATTTGACTATACTTGAGGCATGATTAAAGTTACCGTCAAGAATTCGGGGATGGCGCAACCATGAGCGATTATTTTGCGCCATTCCGCAGTCGCCATCCGGAATCCTTCGCCCAGTACGATGCCCCGGGACGTCCTGGTGCGCCAGCCGAGCTTCGCATCTCTGGTGGCATCGACACGGAATCGGCACGTGACTTCCTGGACTGCACGCTGGCGGCGCTTGCGGACCTCTCGGCAGGCACCGAACTGACCATCCGGCTCGATGGCGTCCAGTACATCTCGTCGGCCGGTGTCGGAGCCCTGGCCCGCGTGCTCGCCGAGGCCGAAACCAGGAAGGTCAGCATGTGCTTCAAGGGCATTTCTTCATCGTGCCGAGACGTGTTCTCGGTGCTCGGACTCCTCCGCTACTTCAACGTCCAGGAATCCGAGCCCGCCCATAATCCCTGACGCGCGCGGGCCATCTAGTCGGCATCGCCAGGCAGCAATCGGACGCGATCTTCGTTGAAGGATACCGATACCCGCTCGCCTTCGTCGGCGACACGCTTGCCCGCGGGGTCGTCTATCTGCACCAGCAGCTCCCCGTATTCGGTGGTGACGAATGACTCGATACTCGAGCCCAGGTACACATTCTGGCGTACGGTTCCATCGACGATCCCGGAGTCCGGGGCGCCAAGCCTGAGCGACTCCGGCCTGGCCATCAGCATCGCCGGTTTGCCCGCCACAAGACCGGCGACGCTGGAGCCGGCGTGCACCTGCTTGCCATGTATGGTGCATACGGACCTGCCGTCTGCGGTACCCTTGAACTCGGCAGGGAAGAATGCCACCTTGCCGACGAAGCCAGCGACGAACATCGAATCGGGCTGCTCGTAGATCGTGTTGGGCGAGCCTATCTGCCTGATCTTGCCATCCTTCATTACGATGACGCGATCGGACAGGCTCATCGCCTCGACCCGGTCATGGGTCACGTAGACTGCCGTTATTCCCAGAGACTTCTGTATGCGGCGAATCTCGACGCGCATCTGCTCGCGCAACAGGGCGTCCAGGTTGGACAGCGGCTCATCGAGCAGCAGGACGCCCGGCTCGACGACGAGGCTCCGCGATAGCGCGACGCGCTGCTGCTGGCCTCCGGACAGCCTGCCCGGCGACCGGTCCGCATAGTCGGTCAGGCCCGTCAGGGCCAAGGCTCGTTTGACCCGTTCATCGATCTCTGCCTTGGGCAGCTTGCGGATGCGCAGGCCGTATGCCACATTGTCCGCCACGTTCATGTGCGGAAACAGGCCGTAGCTCTGGAACACCGTGGCCGTATCACGCTTGTTTGGCGGCAGCGCGCTGACATCCTCGCCGCCTATTCGAATGGCGCCCTTGGTGGGCAGATCGAAACCGGCAATCATCCGCAGCGTCGTCGTCTTGCCGCATCCGGATGGGCCGAGCAGGGTGACCAGCTCGCCGGGGCTGACGACAAAACTTGCGTCGTCGACGGCCATGACATCCGGTCGTCCCCTGAGGTTCTTGTATATCCTGGTCACGTGGTCAATCGTAACGGCAACTGGTTCTTTAGCCATGCTGTGCTCCGCCTATCGAGTCATCGACTTGTCAAACGCTCCCGTGTCACGCACGAGGAGCCTCATGAGCCCAAAGGCGCTCATGACTATTATGATCAGCGTGGTCGCGAGCACGCTCGCCAGACCAAATCGCAGGTTCTCCGAGAAGTTGTAGATGAGCACCGTCATGTGGTACCAGCGCGCCGATATCAGGAATATCACGGCGCTGACCGCCGTCATCGACCGCACGAAGGTATACGACATGCTCGATATGAAGGCTGGCCTGATCAGCGGCAGTACGATGCTCCTGAACACCATGCCTTCGTCGGCGCCAAGATCGCGCGCGGCTTCTTCTATCGATGGATCGATCTGCCGCAGCGATGCGACTCCCGACTCGATGCCGACCGGCAACTCGCGTATCACGTAGTTGATGACGATGATGGCGCCGGTGCCAACCAGGAGTATTGGCGCCTTGTTGAAGGCCAGTATGTAGGCGATGCCCAGCAACGTGCCCGGCACGGCGAAGGGTGTCATCATGATCGCTTCAAGAGCTCGCCTGCCGGCGAAATTCTTTCGCACGAATATGACGGCGGCGGCCATCGCCAGAAGTCCAGCCACGGGCGTCGCGAGTACGGCCAGTGTAAAGGTGGACTGAATGGCATCCTTGCCGCGTGATAGCGCCTCGCCGATGTTGGCCAGCGTGAAGCTGTAATCGATGCCCCAGTTCTTGACGAAGCATCCCGCGACTATCGTGCCATAGAGCGACAGTACAAAGGCGACGATCAGCCACACGCCCGCCGTCAGCGCGGCCTTGACCGGGGGAGAGGCTATCTCGACCAGCTTGAGGTTCGGTTTGCCGGTAACCGTGATGAATGATCGCTTGGAGACCCAGTTGCGCTGTATGAAGAACGCGGTCAGGGTCGGCAGCAGCAGAAGCAGCGACAGCGCAGCCCCGCCGCCCAGATCGTTGCGCCCGGTCACCTGGATGTACGCCTCCACGGAGAGCACCCGGTAATTGCCCGCCAGCAGCAACGGGTTGGCGAAGTCCGCCAGGGAGTTGGTAAACACGAGCAGCCATGCCGACAGGATGCCCGGTATCGCAAGCGGCAGCGTTACCGTGCGGAACACCGAGGCCCTGGTGGCATTCAGGTCGAGCGCGGCCTCCTCGAGGGTCGCATCGAGCCCCTGCAACACACCGGCCAGCGTCAGGTACGCTATTGGGAACATGCCGATTGTCTGCACCAGCACCAGGCCACCCAGGCCATATATCGAAAAATTCTGCAGGCCCAACAGCTGTTTGGTTATGAGTCCGTTGTTCCCGGCCAGCAATATGATGGACAGGGTCAAAGAGAATGGCGGCGATATGACCGGAAGCTGGGCGATTGCCGACAGGAACTTCTTGCCTCCGGCACTGGTCCGGTGTATGACGAAGGCGAACAGGAAGCCGACGATCGTCGAGGTGGTCGCCGTCCATATGCCCAATCTGACCGAACCCCACAGCGCCTGCAGATGGGCGCCGGACAGCGCGTCGGCCCAGAGCGCCAGCGAGAACCTGTCATCGTGCAGGAACGACAGCCTGAATGCTTCCGCCAGCGGGTAGACGATGAAGACGAGCGATATGGCGGCAAGGACGATTACCGCGTACCCAACCGTCGTGTCGCGCGTGAAGCGCGATATGCCCGAGAGCGCCGCGAACAGTACAAACGCGCCTATCGCGAAGGTAAGGAGCAGTCGCTCTATGCCGGAATCGGCCGTCTCCGGCACCATAAACACGGCAATGGCGAGCAGCTCGCTCTTCGCATCGTCGGTGATAGGGGCATAGAACAGCCGTATCGGCACGTCTCCGAGACGTGCCTTGGCAGGCGAGGCATAATTCTCGAAGTAGTATGCGGACTCAAGCCCCTTCTTCGCGTCTGGCGTCGATTCCAGTGTGCTCCAGAGTGACAGGGCGCCCTCATCAATCGCGTGAGCCTCGTACACATCTGGATCGGCCTCCGAAGGCACGAGGTAGACCGCCGAGCCACCGGGCAGCGAATCGTCGACTGACTGTAGCCAGTCATCGGTCAGCGAAGGATCGGCCGGCGCACTCATCGCCAGGAGGCCAAGCGCGTGGGTCCTGGTAGTCGCGGCGCTCGTCCGTACCGAAGAGCGCAGCGTCGTGTAGATCCACAGATCCGCGGCGGCGAAGACCGCCAGCACCATCAGAAATTTTAGTACCTTGTCCTTGGTAAACACAGCGGGCTCCGGAATTGGAACGGGTTTGGTCGCGGTTGGACGAATTGCTGCACGAGCCGACCGCCGTGGGCGGCCGGCTCATGTTCCTGATGATTACCGCTTGGTGCCTATCTCGGCATCCCAGCGCTTCAGCAGCCGCGCCTTGTTTTCGGGCGCGCCATCCCAGGCAAAGTCCTGCTTGACGGTCTTGATATCCTTGATGGACAGTGCGTCCGGATGCTTGACCGCTCCGGCGGCGACGAGCACGACGTAGTAGTTGACGAATTCCTTCTGTGCGGTCGGGCTTGAGAGGATCCAGTCATACAGCTTCTTGGCATTGACCGAATCCTTGCCGCCGGCCACCAGCGACATCGAGGCCAGCTCATATCCGGTGCCTTCGCTCGGGGCATAGAATACCACCGGGGCGCCTTCCACCTTGAGCTTGACCTGGTCGTGGGCATAGCCGATCGCCACCGGTACCTCGCCGATCGCGACGCTCTTGCCGGGAGCCGAGCCCGACTTGGTGTACTGGTCGATGTTGGCATCGAGCTTCTTCAGATAATCGAAGACCTTGTCCTCATCACCCTTGAAGATGTAGCGAAGCGTGGTGATCACGTTGTAGGCGGTGCCCGAGGTATTCGGGTTGGCCATGCGTATCAGGCCCTTGTATTCCGGCTTTATCAGGTCGGCCCAGCTGGTCGGCGGCTTGATGCCAAGTTCGGCGGCACGCTTGGTGTTGGTAACGAAGGTCAGCGGGCCAACATACAGACCCACCCAGTAGCCTTCCTTGTCCTTGAACTCGGCGGCCGTCTTGGCCGCGGCTCTGGACTTGTACGGCGTGGTCAGGCCCTTGCCCTTGGCGGTGATGTGATCGAGGCCGACGCCGCCCACCCAGATGGATGCCTGTGGATTGGCCTTCTCGGCCTCGAGTCGAGCCACGACCTCGCCGCCGGACAAGCGGACGAAGCTGACCTTGATGCCGGTTTCGGCTTCGAACTTCTCGAAGAGCGCCTTGGCGAGCGGTTCCTCAAGGGTGGTGTAGGCGCTGACCGTCTGCTGCTGCGCCATCGCGAATGACGCGGCGAATGCGACGAGTGCCAGAACCAGTGCTGAACGCTTCATGATTCCTCCGTACGCGGGCATGCATTGCCCGGATGTTTTCTATAGTTTAGGCCAGGTGCATCGAATGCGCAAATCAATAAAGGTTCGAAAAATCGACCAAACGTTTGATATTCCGCTTCGCCTGTCGCGGTTCTGTACAGCACCATGGGGAGCGGCGTATTCTTGACCGAGCGGGTTCGACAAAGAGGAACAGGATGAAGGACGACGACAGGAATGTCATGATCGTGGTCGCGTACGATGGCACCGAATTTCAGGGCTGGCAGCGGCTCGGGGGCGGCGCGCGTACGGTACAGAAGACGCTCGAGGATGCGCTGTCACGCGCGCTCGGCGGCAGCATCAACGTGGTGGGCTCCGGCCGGACCGACGCCGGTGTGCATGCCGACGGGCAGGCCGCCAATTTCTGGACGGCGTCGAGCCTGCCGCTCGACACAATCGTCGGTCGGCTCAACGATGAGCTGCCGCGCGATCTCGTCTGCCTCTCTGCCCATGACATGGTGCCATCGTTCCACGCCCGCTACCGCGCGGTAGCCAAGACCTATGCATACCGCTTCCACGATGGTCATGTGCGCGACCCGTTCCTGGTCCGCTGGACCCACCACGTGCCGGCGCGGCTGGACGAGCGGGCCATGATCGATGCCTGTGGTGAACTGACCAGTTCGCATGATTTCTCGGCACTCTGCAACGCCAAGGAAGACGCACAGCACTTTGTGCGCACCCTGTTCGACGCGCGCGTCGAGCGGATCGGCGACACAGTCCAGGTTCTGTTCAGGGCGGACGGCTTCCTGTACAACCAGGCGCGCGTGATGGCCGCCTGCGCCCTCGAAGCGGGGCAGGGGCTCATGAGTCCGGCACGGCTGGCCGCGTTGCTGGCGTCGCGCGACCGGTCGCGGACACCAGGCGCGCTGGGAGCCTACGGCTTGCGCCTGGTCCGGGTCGAATACCGTGCAGAGGATTTCGCCGGTCCGCCTCCAGGCCAGGCGCCTGAGGTATGCCTTGGCGCGGGTTCGGAGGCCGGCCGGCCGGAAGGTGCTCGGGGCCCGCGTGCATCGCGGGCGGGACGAGGGCCACGGCCCTGATCCTTTGAACCCTTGAGCGCTGCCCTGAACGTGGCCGGCGGGGGACACTCCAGGCGCAACGGGTCGCCGCCGGATGGTCGCCGCACCGATAGCAGCGCCGCGTGCAGGCCCAGGCGGCTGAGTGGGTCACGCCGGGCGCCGTAGCGTTTGTCCCCGGCCACCGGGCAGCCGGCTCCGGCCAGCTGTGCGCGTATCTGGTGCCGGCGCCCGGTCTCCAGCGACAGCTCGACCAGCGACAGGCCGTCGCCCTGGGCGACCACGCGGTAGCGCGTTATGGCGCGCAACGAGCCCGCGGTTCCGGCGGGAACCTCGCGCACCAGGAATGGGTCGGTCTCGGACAGCCAGGTGTCGAGCGTACCCTCCGCCGAAGGCAAGGTGCCTTCAATCAGCGCGACATAGCGGCGCTCGTCAACCGATTCATTCCAGGCGGACATCAAGGCCGTCTTGGCCGCCGCGTGTTTCGCGAAGATGATGACACCCGAGGTGTCACGGTCCAGGCGGTGGACGACGGCCGCGCGGCCTTTGGGGTTGCGTCTGCGCAGGTGGTCGGTCACCACGTCGTACAGGCTGCGGGTTCTGGAGCCCTCGGGAGCGATCGTCGGCATGCCACATGGCTTGTCCACGGCGATGATGTCGTCATCCTCGTACAGGAAGGTGACCACGAATTTACCGGATCGCACCGTTGACCGTGCCGTTGACCGTGCCGTTGACCGTGCTGCGCCGCGGGGTCTGCTCACAGTACGGCCTTGACTCCGGGCAGCTGTCCTATGGCCTGGTAGGTTTCGTACAGGCCTTCCTTGTCCTGGAACGCCACCTTGCAGGCCAGCCGGCCGAACCGCTCGCCGCTGACTGGCAGTGATCTGACCGGCCCCCGTGCAACGCCGCGCTCGGCAAGCAGGGTATCCAGGTCAGCCTGCAGCGTCGCACCGGTAACCCGCGCATATATGACGCGCAGTTCGAACTCCACCGGATATTCAATGCCCTCGACGCCCGAAGGTTCGATTGAAACAGAATCATCGATCATTGCTACCTCGCTCCATTCGCTCCCGGGGATGCTGTCGATCGCGCGACTGGATGCCACCGGGGGCGGTCTCCTGATACGAAAGGATATCCCGCTCCAGGCCGCTTCGATATGCCAGCAGCTCGAGCAGGATCGGTTTGTCTTCTGCAGCGGTGTCCAGGTTGGACAGCAGCGATTCAACGGTCTTCGAGAAGCCCGCAAGATCGGTCGCGCCTTCTATCCGCGGACACAGGAGGCGGCTGGCGCAGAATGATCGCCAGCGTGCCAGCTCCGGGGCCGACAGGGTCTGGGGCCAGTTTCTGGCGAAGAGCCGCCTGACCAGCTGGGGCAAGCGCTCGTCCAGGAACGGCATCGCGTAGGCGTGTGGCCTGGCCTCCGTGGGGCCCAGCGTCGCTATCGATTGATGGATGGCAGCCATCGCGTCCTTGTCCTCGTCCCGGAAGAATCCGCCGGAATAGATGCGGTATTCCGGATCGGGCTCTACCGCTTCTGGCGGCGGCGGGGCAAAGACCGCCTGCAGTTTCTGTATCAGCTCGGGCTCGCGCTCCAGACTCCGCGCCCGCTCGGTCGCGAGCTCCGGGCTGAGTCCCAGCCTGTCGGCGGCCTTCGCGTCCATCGTGGACAGCGGGGCCAGGAATGGACAGCGCCCGAGCCTGATGTCGACGAGGGGAATGCGTTCACCTTCATCGAGCTCCGCCTTGCGGGAGAAGACGCGCCTGCGGATCTCGTCGACCGAAAGCTCGAGCAGGGGCGACGGGTCGTAACGGAGATCGATCGCGACGAGTCCATCGCGCCGGCCCGGAACCATGCCCACCGGCGCGACGATGGTCGTACAACCGTTCGCGCTCGTGTGCTGAGCGGCGGTATGGACGAGCGGTTCCCGGTTGGCCAGATTGACGAGCGGCCGCAATGAGTCGCGGGTCCTGTGCTTCCAGTACCAGTCGTACAGCCGCGGCTGCGCCTGCCGCACGAGCCTGACCAGCCCGATCGTCGCCGCTATGTCATGGAAGGCGTCGTGCGCCGACTCGAGCGGAATCGCGTTGGCCGCGGCCATGCTGCCCAGCCTGAAGTCGGGCCTGCCGTCCTGCCCGTCGGGCCACGAAATCCCGTCGGGACGCAGGTCCCTCGTGGCGCGGAACAGGTCGATCACGTCCCAGCGGGTATTGCCGTCGGCCCATTCGCGCTCATAGGGATCAAACAGGTTGCGGTATAGCAGGTTGCGTATGAACTCGTCGTCAAAACGTATGGAATTGTATCCAGCCACGCAGGTAGCCGGAGCCAGCATCTCGTTCCTGATGGCCTTCGCGAACTCATATTCAGGCAGGCCCCGCTCCAGTGTCTCGGCCGGCGTAATGCCATGGACGAGGCACGAGTAGGGGCTGGGCAGATAGTCCGGGCTGATCCTGCTGTACAGTACGACGCGGTCGGCGACCGGATCCAGATTCTCGTCCGTTCGAAGACCCGCAAACTGGGCAATCCTGTCATGGCGCGGGTCGAGTCCAAATGTTTCCAGGTCGTACCATAGTATGCTCGCGGCCATTCAGCCAGTATACTCCGCATACGGCCCGAACGTGAAGTGATACCCTTGACAACGTTCCGCCGTATCGATAATCGTTATCGATACGGTCGCCCGCTGGCCGCGGTGGAGGTTGTGGTGAACGACGATGAACGCGTGGCTCTTGAGCGATACCTGAAGGCCCGCGGACTCAAGATGACACACGCCAGAAGGACCGTGCTCGAGGCGTTCCTGGGTCTCGAGTCGCACGTCAGCGCCGAGGCCGTGTTCGAAGCGGCCAGGCGCCTCGATCCTGGCATCGGCCAGGCAACCGTATTCCGTACCATCAAATTGCTGTCCGACGCGGGCCTGGCCAGGGAAGCCAGCCGGGACGAGGCGGCACGACTGTACGAGCATGCCTTCAATCATGCCCATCACGACCATCTGACATGTGTGCGCTGTGGCGCGGTCGTCGAGTTCATCGATGCCGACATCGAACGCGCGCAGGATGGGGTCTATCGCCGCTTCGGTTTCGTGTCCAGCGGCCATCGGCTCGAGCTGTACGGCCTGTGCCCCGCCTGCCAGCGGGCATGAGCGATCCGAGCCGCTAGCGGCTTCCCGCGTCGACGTGGAAGCGTCCGCGTCCCTGCCTTCTGGCCTCGATGATGGCCGCCCGGGCCCGCTTCAGGGTATCCGCACCTTCGCTCGGTTTGCCGACAGCCGCGCCGACCGCACCGCCTATCCATATTGTCTGCGAGCCAAGCTCGACGGGTCTGCAGAGCGTCTCGACCAGCTGGCCGGCCCGCTCCTCGGTCACCTCCAGCGCTCGGGCGGGAACGACCGTCGCTATCGCCGCGAAATCATCGTCACCGGTGCGCGCAGCTATGCCATCGGAACCGGCAAAGGTTGCGACGCGCTTGGCCACCTCGACCAGCACGGTATCCGATACCGCCTTGCCATAACGCTTCTCGAGTTCTTCAAAATTATCGAGGTCGGCGCTCATCACGATGATGCTCTTGCCTTCCTGCGCCAGCAGGCCAGCCTTCTCTGCCAGCCATGCGGAAAGGCCATTGGCATTGGCGAGCCCGGTCAGCTCGTCGACCCTGTCGGACGGTATCTGTTCGTTTCTGGCCACGGTCACTCCGGGGGCTGGCCTTGCGGTGGCCTTCAGGACCAGAACCCCGAGCCGGACAAGCGCGACCAGCACGGCTCCGGCAAGCACGACGCCTCCCAGCGCCCCCGGGACGCCGGCCGCCATCGCGCCGATGGCGCCGATCAGGGCAGAAGCCGAGCCGACCGATGCCGCGATGATGATATTTCTGGATTGACCCGAATCGCCTGACCCTTGTGTGCTCATACCACAGTATCGGCAGTTGCGCAGACGGCGATAACGGTCCACAATGGAGACCATGGAGCCGACATACAGAGCGCTCATACCCGACGCCATTCCTGTCGATAAGGGGAGTGAGAAAGTGGGTATGGCTTCAAAAACCGGTTTTGCCGTTTCAGATTCAGACAGACGCCTCATCCGTGACAATGCGCACTACATCCGAGAGGCGCTGTTCTCATGCATTACCGACACGCAGGTGGAATGCTCCGTCGCCTTCGCCCGGTATCTGGCCCGGGCCGGGTTGAATGCCGAGAACTATTGGCTGTTCCTGCGGCTCGTGATGACCAACAATCCGTGGGTGCTCGACGAGTTGCTGCACGAGCGCGAACCGCGCCTGCTGTTCTCGACCATTCTGCCCACCGAGGAGCTGGTCGAAACAGCCTTCCAGGCCTTGTTCTCGAGACACCCCGATGAGATATACCCAAAGGCGCTCGAGGCGCTGCTCGGGATCGTCGAGAACGCCTATTTCGATCCCGATGATGGTTACCGGCTCCGGAAGCTGTCCATCATGGACATCAACGCCTTGGGCAAATTCCTGCGCAAGGACGAGCCTCAGGAGCACCCGGTCAACCGCCTCCTTCTGGAGATTCTTGACAAGCTGACCGGTCTTGGAGAGTATTTCCAGGAGCCGGACAAGAGCGTGCTTTCCAAACACGCCTTCAACGTACGGTTCGCATATTTTGACAGGGCCCGGAACATGGTCGATGCGATACCTCATCCGCTTCTGGTACGGGTGGCAGACCGGAATTCGGCCGATCCGGAGGCGGATTACGCGGACCTGATCACCAAGCGCCGGGCGCGCAAGCGCGACGAGCGCGGCCGCTTCGTCCGGGATTCGCAGCCGGAGGCCGAGCAGCCGACGGCTGAGCCGCCGAAGCCCGAGCAGCCGACGGCTGAGCCGCCTGTGGTTGTTGCCCCCACCGTGAAAGCGGCTGGGGCCAGGGGCTCCGGTCCGAAGACCCCGTCGCCGGCACCAAGGCGCAAGAAGAAGCCAAGCTGATCCCGGCCACACACCATGAGTGTCCGCATCGCGTCAAACCGCAAGGAGGTTCCCCATGGCGAGGAAGTCTGACCCCGGTACTGTCAGGGAACGCCAGAAGACGGTCGATCAAGCATCGATCCCGCCGCACTCCGATGTCCGGCTGGTCGAGCACGCTCTGGACATAATCACGAACGACCCCTGTCGGCCCCGCGACTCCCGCAAGGAGCCAGGCGGACTCCTGGACTTGCCCAGAGGGCTCCGGCCCATCATCGTCGGCGATCTGCACGCGTGCGTCGAGCACCTCGGCTACATCCTTGGTCATGATGACAACAGGCGCGATCTGGATGAAGGCCGCGCCTACCTTCTGTTCGTCGGAGACATACTGCATGACGACCGCGTCGGCTATATGCGCGAGACGGCGAACTCGATCCAGATACTCAATCAGGTGCTGACGCTGGTAGCCACATGGCCTGGCCGGGTATTCTATATCCGCGGCAACCATGATACCTTCGACGAACGCCTGAGAAAATCGGGCGTCGCCCAGGGAGCAGAGTTCAAGAAGGCTCTGGTACAGATCACCGGACAGGCCTTTACCGACGCGGTGGCCCGCTGGTTCGAAGCCTTGCCGTTCTTTGCCATTGGCGAGGGTTTCGTCATCGTGCATGCCGGACCAATTCGAGGTGGCTGCACGCGAGAGGAAATCATAGACATCTGGAGACGCCCTGACTACGCCATGCAGTTCATGTGGAATCGCGTGAACGAGTTTCATGGCAATCCCAGCCCCAAGGAATATGGGGAGACCGACATCAGGATGACGCTCGAGTCGCTTGGCTTGCCACCCTTGACCCATTTCATCGTCGGGCACAATCCGCTCTGGAACGATGGGGGCACGACCGGCTTGTGGGAAAACGTGATCGGCATCAAGAATCATCACATCATCTATTCAGGTTCCGGGAGCAAGGCTCCGTACTACACGCTTGAGGGCGGGGCGCTCAAGGCAAAATTCTCCAAACCGGAGCAGGCGGAGGTATATTACTATGGATGAACGGCAGCGCATGCTCGCAGAGCTCGATGATCCGGAGCTCGCCTCGTATTTCTGCCTTGAAAAGACAATGCCCGAGCTGCTGCGCCATCTGGACTCCCTGGAGCTGAGGCTTGATCCGCTCGCCGACGACATGCCGTTCAATGCGGCGGTCAAGGGCTATGGTGGTGCCAAGGATGCGCAGGGACACCCCTGGATCGTCAAGCCAATAGCCAGCAAACAGGAGATTCTGTACCATCGGCTGTGCACCCTGGCGTATCTTCTGGATCACGCGACAGGAACGCTCGCGGCTCCGACGGGCGTCGCGACCATCGATGGGGCGGTGTACCGGATTACCAAGGTTGTGCGCAGGTCGATACAGATCAGCTCGTACCCCTATCTCGATCAGCCGTACATCGGCATCATCCGGGCTGATCTGGTCAATCGCTGGCTGTATTTTGATGAAGACCGCAATCCCAACAATTATCTGGTCGTCCACAATCGCAAACAGCGCCCCTTCGTCGTCGCCATCGACTACGACAAGGCCGATCTGGCGTCAGCGGTCATGAAGATTACCGGCGATCAGCTGAAATTTGGATGGTTTCGCAGCGAGAAGACCAGGTTCCTGACGCTGCTCAGGCCCACGCACTTCGAAGGCATATCGATCGATGTGTTCGATGCCAGACTCAAGGCATTCTGCGGCCTGGCCGAGGCTGATCTGCGCGCAATTGCCCACCAGCTGCTTGATGCGTATGCGCCTGTTTCCTATGCCGATGGGATTGTCGCGAACCTGCTGGCAAGGCGAGCGTATATCGACGAGTATTTCAGGCGCATGTTCAAATCGGCGGCCGAGACAACGGACTCCAGACACGATGACGACTATGCCGCCTTCGGCGAGAGCTTCAGGAATATGTACAAAGACAAGAATTGATCGATCTTCTGCGGTAAAATGGCAACTTTTGGCATGAATTCAAGTGAGCATTTGACAATTGAAACTTCGGGGATTAGAATCCCTCAAGATTATTGTAGAGAAATGATGCCTTTTTTCATTCGGAGGTCACGATGGACAAACAGACTGAGAAGGTGATCGAGCGGACCTGGTCGAAAGAGACCATTATGCAGGTAGAACTCGGAATCCTCCAGAACATGCTCGGGTGTCGCACGGAAGAGGCTGTGGAGGCTGCGATCAGTTTCGCACGCTTCTTGAGCATCTCTGGCTTGAGCAATGACAACTATCCGCTCTTTCTCAAACTGCTCGAGGTTGAGAATCACTGGGTAATCGACACGATGGTTGCCGACAAGGATCCGTTCCTTCTGATCAGCCCGATCCAGTCAAACAGCTATCTGCTGTATACTGCGTTCAAGTTGCTGACGAAGTGGCATCCGGGTGGCATCTACCCCGTAACGCTTTCCATAGTGCTCGGCATCCTGCAGGCGGCGTACGCATCGCCCAAAGACGGCTACAAGATCTTCTCCGTATCGATCAATGATGTGAACAACCTGGGCAAGCACCTGAACAAGGAAAATGGTCAGGATGATCCGAACAACCGATGCATCCTGGACATCCTCGACAGGCTGGGTTCTCTGGCTGGTACCTCCACCAACCCGGAGAAGGAGCAAATGTCACGGCAGGCCAACAACATCCGTACCTTCTTCTTTGACAAGCGCAAGAAGATGGAAGATGTGATTCCGCAGGTACTTCTCGTAAAGTCGGATTACATCGCCAAGGAAACCGCCCCCCGCCAGATATTTGCCGACTAAGGCCCACAAAGGAGCGTGGATATGAAAGAACTTTTCGAGAAGAAACAGGATTGGACCGACGAAGAGGTCGCCAACATAGAATACAGCATGCTCAAGGGCATCATGGGCACACGTACCGAAGAAGCGGTCGAAGCCGCCATGACCTATGCGAGCTACCTGAATTTCACTGGTATAACCAATGGCAACTATCCCGTGTTCCTGAAGGCGCTCATCACGCGGAACCACCACGTGATAGACGCTCTCCTCGGCACCAGGGATCCGTTCCTCTTCATGAGCTCCATCCAGCCGAACTACTTCATCGTTGCCTCGTGCTTCAGCATTCTGGCCAAGTACCGCAAGGGTGAAATCTATCCCAAGACGCTGGGCATCATCCTGGGCGTGTTCCAAGCCACCTACAACTCGCCGCTCGATGGATACAAGATCTATCCGGCGACGGTCGCCGATGTGAACTGCCTCGGCAAGCACCTCAATGAAGACAAGGGCCAGGATGACCTGCTCAACCGCTCGATCCTCGACATCCTTGACAAGATTTCCTCACTCGAGGGGCAGAATGTGGACGAGGACATGGAAGACCTGGCTGTGCATGCCCACAACATCCGCAACAACTTCTTCGACTCGACGAAGCGCCTCGTGGACATCATTCCCGAAGTACTGCTCCGCATAGAGCCGAACATGGACAAGGATGTTCAGCCGCGCAAGCGCGTTCCTCTCGAGGCTCCGGCCGCTAACTAAATGGCATCAAGGCGGCGACCGTCGGTTTCCTTGAGGGACCGCGGCGCCGTCGGCCAGCAAGAGGAGGGATCGAATGCTCGGAGAGCCGTGGCCCATGTGGTCTGAGAAGGAGATAGACGCGCTGAAGCTCGGCTATCTGAACGATATAATCGAGTGCAAGGACGGTTATGGCACCTTTGCCGCGCTGGCCTATGCACACTATATGATCAGCAAGGTGGGCATCACCTCTGATAATTACCCGATATTCTTCCGGCTCATAGAGTCCGGCAACCGCTGGGTCGTCGATACGCTGGTCGGTGACCGCGACCCGGCGAGGTTTTTCGGCAGCATTCAGCCGAACACATTCATGCTCAAGGAATGTTTCAGCATGCTCACCGCGTGGAAGCCTGGTGAGGTGTATCCGAAGAGCCTGCAGATTCTGTACGGGCTCCTGGTGCTGTGCTACGAGACGCCCGAAGAAGGTTACCGACTGTACCCGCTGACGGTGCCGGACGTGAACAGCTTGGGCAAGCATCTGGACAAGGCGAAGGACCAGATGGATCCACTCAATCGCATCGTGCTGACGCTGCTGGACAAGCTGGCGGGGCTGATAGAACCCCAGAAGCCGCTGCCATCCCGCGATATTCAGGATGTTGCGTTGCAGGCCAACAATATCAGGGGCAAGTTCCTTGATATGACCAAGCGCATGAACGAGGCGATTCCCGATATCATTCTGGTGCGCGGTGATTATGCCGCGGCCGAAGTCAAGCCGACAGTCCCTGAGATCAAGATCTGATGACTCCTCCGGTGCGGCCCGTGCGGGCCGCACCGCCGTGATCCGCTCGGCGATCACGGCTCCTGCTGGAAAAATCTGCCGACAACGGAGCGTCGAGGCTTGTCATCGGGCACCGCGTTGCGCGAACGCACCATCATCAACGATTGCTACATCCTCCGACAACGCGTTGGCCGCGATGCCTACTGCGAAATCTGGCGCGCCAGCGCGCTGTTCTCGGCGACTAATTTTCTGCTTCGTTTCATCGATGCCTCCGTGCCGGCAGAATACTGCGATGGTGAACGTCGGCTGATACTCGATGCCTACGATGTGCGACATGCCGCGATACTCGATGTCGTCGAGGTTGATCGGTATGGTCAGCAGATGTTCATATCATCCGAGTACAATGCACTGGTCACGCTGGAGCAGGCTCTATCGGGCGGCATCACCTTCTCGCTTGAACACATCTGTGGCTTCGTGCTCGAGCTGTCGCAGGCGCTCGACATGTTCAATCGCCGGGGACTGGTCTACGGAACGTTGAACCTGCAGTCGATATTCGTATCGCTTGAGCAGGGGCTTGTGACAGAACTGAAATTGCTGAAGCCCGGGTACCTGCCCCTGGTTGGTGCGGCAAGCGGGCTCGGTCCGGAAGTGCTGCGCTGCAACCATGGTTTCATGGCACCGGAGTGCAAGCCCGGCGCAGCGGCGGCACCGGATCAGCGGGCGGACGTCTATTCACTGGGCATTCTGCTTTATAGGCTGATAACAGGGCTCATGCCCTTCCGCGAGGTCCACGAGGCGCGCGCGCTGGATGCGACGGTTTCGGTCCGGCATGTCTCCAATGCCCTGATCCGCCGAGGAATACCGCCGGCCCTGGCAATGATCGTCGTTGCGTGCGTGCGGGAAAACCCGGCATCTCGGTATCCGAACATGGTAGGGCTGATCCGGGAGCTACGGCTCTTTCTTGATGACAGGCGCCTGGCTACCATCAGAAGGGGAGCCGCCGATCCGCTGGCAGACCTGGAGAAGCTGAATGCGGCCAAGTCGGCTGGCGGCGCCGAGCAAGTGCTGCGAAAGCTCGATATGGCCGAGTATTTCGGCGCCCTGTCCGCCGGCCTGAGCGCTGAATCGGAGCCTGACTCCGCGGTACACTTCCCCGCGGCGATATCCCGTGGCGGGCACGGGTCCGGGCCGAGCACCGATACGGAAGAGGTTGCCGAAATGGGCGAATCCGACGTCGATAGCCTGAGCGCCCAGGACTATGTGGAGGCCAGCCTCTGCCTGATCGGAGTCTCGCTTCCCGCCCGCGCGGGCGTACGCGCGAATGGATCGGCGGCCGCCCCGGCTGACCTTGCCGCGGCGGCTCTGCATGGCTCTTCGGATGCACCGGCGGCCGGGTCGCAAACGGCCGTGACGCAACAGGCCGACGCGGGTGGCATGGCTGAGATGTCGACCGAAGTCGGCCGGCATGTGCGGTGGAGCCATGTCCGGATAGACTCGGAAGAGCTGAAAGATTCGCTTCTCGCCGCGTGCGAGTCGGCCAGGAGCAGGCATGGCGCGTTCCGTTACATACAGGAACCGGCAGGAGATCAGGGCAAACGCCTGATGGCTGAGTTGGTGGAGGCGATGCGCCGGTCATACTTCGTACTGGATCTGCTGGATGGCGGCCATGACCTTGGCGGATTCATCTCGGCACTGCAGGCCGCCTTCGAGGTATCGCTTCGTGACGTCTCGCCGGGCATCCGGCGGAGATTGAGGTCCCGTTTTCCTTCCGCCCTCCGGTCGATCGGAGCATCGTCCGATGCTGGAATCGCTGCCCTCGAGTGTGCCGGGCTTGCGACGCGGTCAAGGCCACTCGTCATGGTCGTCCGCGTTGTCGACCCGATGGATGGCGGCCTCGAGGCATTCTTCGATGCTCTTGCCGCGCTGGCCTACCATGAACGCCTCTGCGTCTTTGCCTTCTTTTCCGGCGAAGCTCCGGTAGCGTGACCATCGCTCTCGATGGCGGCGCCAAAAGGTGCGGCGCTCCCCGTATCAAGGAGCGCCGCGGATAAGGAGGTAAAACGTATCGCATGAACCGACCCAGGCGCCATCGTATCGCCTGTCGTCAAGTTTATCGCTTGTTGAGGTACTTCCTGATATCGATAGCTACGGCCGCGATGATGATTGCGCCTTTGACGATCTGCTGCCAGTACGGCGACATGTTGATGAATGTCAAACCATAGTTGATGACGCTGAATATCAGCACGCCTACCAGCATTCCGGGGACGGTGCCGATGCCGCCGGAGGTGGAAACGCCGCCGACGACGCAGGCGGCTATCGCATCGAGTTCGTACCCATTGCCATAGTTGTTGGTCGCGCCGCCGGTCCTGGCGGCCTCCAGCGCTCCGGCCAGGCCGTAGAGCAGACCCGCTATCGTGTACGCTATCAGCAGATTCCTGGTCACATTGACGCCGGAGACCTTCGCGGCCTCGGGATTGCCGCCGATCGCATAGATGTTCTTGCCGAAGGTCGTCTTGTTGTGCAGCACCCAAATCACGAAGGCTACGCCCAGCGCGATGATCACGATGAATGGCACGGACAGCCTGCCATCAAAACCGAGATAGCCCGAGCCAAGCGAGGTGAAGCGCTTGTCCAGGCCGCCGATCGGCTGGGCTCCGTATGGGGGCCTGTCGAAATACAGCGAGGTGGCTCCATAGACGGCTACCATCGTGCCCAGTGTCGCTATGAAGGGCGGCACCTTGAGCTTGGATACGATCAGGCCGTTGGCAAGGCCAATGACGCCGCACACGACCATCGCCGCCAGGATCGGCACGATCAGTGGCAGCTGGCCCAGCTCTGGATACATCCTGCGGGGATAGTCTATGGCCTGCAGGAGCGAGCTTGATACGACCGCGGCGAGTCCAACCATGCGGCCAGCCGAAAGGTCGGTGCCACCGGTTATCAGAATGCCACCGACGCCCATGGCTATGATGATGCGCGTGGCCGACATGGACAGGATGTTCCTGAAGTTCTCGATCGACAGGAATGAAGGTTCCTTGATCGTTATGCCCACGATAAGGATGATGAATACGAAATAGATGGCGTACCGCAACGCGAAGTCGGAAATGGCACGCTGGCCCAGACGCTCGCCGAGCGCGGTTTTCTCTTGTTTGGACATCGATGTCTCCCTTACTCAAAGAGCGCCGCGAGGCGCATGATCTCTTCCTGCGTTGCCGTCTTGCCATCGAGGATGCCCGTGTTCCGGCCATCGCACATCACCATGATCCGGTCCGACATGCCGATCAGTTCGGGCATCTCTGATGATATCATGATGATGCTCTTGCCGCTCGCCGCAAGGTCCGCGATGATCGTGTATATTTCGTACTTCGCGCCGACATCGATGCCGCGTGTCGGCTCGTCGAGTATCAGGATATCCGGTTCGGTCAGCAGCCATTTGGCGAAGAGCACCTTCTGCTGGTTGCCACCCGAAAGATCCTTGATCAGCGTCCTATAGCTGGGCGTCTTGATGCGCAGCTCATCTATCTTCTTTCTGGTATCGGCCACACCATGCTTCTCGTTGATCAGCCCTGTCTTGCCGACGTAGCGGGACAGATTGGCCAGCAGCATGTTCTCCTTGACGCCCAGCATTGGAATGATGCCTGTCGCGCGGCGCTCTTCGGTAAGCAGCGAGAAGCCTTCGCCCATCGCGTGCACCGGTGATCGAATCTTGATGGCCTTGCCGCGGAGTTCTATCTGGCCGGCCTCGATGGGCCTGAGTCCGAATATCGATTCGACCAGTTCGGTGCGCTTGGCTCCGACCAGACCTCCGATGCCGAAAATCTCACCTTTGCGCAGATCGAACGAGATGTCCCGGAACGAATGGCGCTCGGCGGAGGTCAGCCCCTCGACACGCATCACAACATCGCCAGGCACGTTCGATCGCGGTGGAAAGCGGTGTGTCAGGTCCCGTCCGACCATCCGCTTGATGATCACATCCGTCGTCAACTCGGCTGATGGCCACGTGCCGACATGCCTGCCGTCGCGCATGATCGAGACCTCGTCGGCTATCTCGAGTATCTCCTCCATCTTGTGGGAAATATAGACTATCGCGGCTCCCTCGGAACGGAGCCTGCGTATGATGCCAAACAGGTGGGCGACCTCATGCTCTGTCAGCGAGCTCGTCGGTTCGTCCATGATGATGACCTTGGCGCTGTATGACACCGCCTTGGCTATTTCTATCGATTGAATCTTGGACACCGAGAGGTTCTTGACCCAAATCGCCGGGTCGATATCCATGACCAGGTTCCTGAACAGGGCCTTGGTATCGGATCGCATCTTCCTGTGGTCCACCAGCTTGAAGGGGCCAATGCCCTTCAGCGGATATCTGCCAAGCCACAGGTTCTCTTCGACACTTCTATTCGGAACGGACAACAGCTCCTGATGTATCATCGAAACGCCGCCGTCCAGCGCCTGCCGCGAGTTCTGGAACCGTACCGGCTTTCCATCCAGCACGATCTCACCCTGGTCGGGGGTGTAGATGCCAAAGATGCACTTCATCAGCGTCGACTTGCCCGCGCCGTTCTCGCCCATCAGGGCATGCACCGAGCCTGGACGGACCTTGATCGACACATCGTCCAGGGCTTTTACGCCCGGAAAGCTCTTTGATATGTTTCGCAGTTCCAGTACATATTCGGCGCTCATGGGCACTCCAGGTAGTTTTGGTCAGAAACCCTTGCGGGAATCAAGCACGCGGAGGACAGGAGCCTGATGGCCCGTGTCCTCCTTGTTCAGATCCTGCTGTCAGGCTTATTTGAACTGCGTATAGTTGTCTTTGGTAACCTTCTGGTACGGAACCCAGACGTACTTGCCATCGGAGATGGTCCAGCCGACGGTCGCGGGATCCTTGCCGGTGGCAAGGGCGAACGCTATGTCGAAGGTGGCCTTACCCTGGTTCTTGGCATCGTTGAGCACGGTGCCGAGCAGGGTGCCCTGCTCGAGAGCCTGCAGGGCAGGAGCGGTAGCATCGACGCCTACGACGGGCAGGTACTTGTCGCCGGCAAAGAAGCCTTCCTGGCGGAGGGCTTCGATGGCGCCGAGAGCCATGTCGTCGTTGTTGCAGAGCACGACTTCAATGCGGTTGCCGAATTTGGCCCAGAAGGCCTTCATCTTCTCGACGGCCTTGGGGCGATCCCAGTAGGCGGTGTCTTCGGCGAGCTTCTCGACCTTCATACCGGCGGCGGTGATGGCCTTGATGGAATACTCGGTGCGCAGCTCCGCATCCTGGTGTCCTGGCTCGCCCTTCAGCATGATGTACTGGATGATCCCGTCACCGTTCTTGTCGGCCTTGGGATTGGCCTTGAAGTAGTCGACGACGATCTCGCCCTGCATGGTGCCGGACTGCTCGGCCTTGGCGCCGACATAGTAGACCTTGTCCCACTTGGCCATGTCTTCAGGAAGGGGCTCGCGGTTGAAGAAGACGACCGGGGTCGAGCGGGCCTTGGCCTTGTCGATGATGGCGGCGGCGGCGGTGCGGTCAACGGGGTTGATCGCTATGACCTTGGCCTTCTTTGAAAGGAACGCGTCGACCTGATCGTTCTGGGTCGGCTGGGCGTTCTGCGAATCGACCATCTCGACCGTGGCCTTGCCGCTCGCGTTGGCCTCGATGGCGTTGCGAACGTATGACATGAACGTGTCATCGAACTTGTAGATTGCTACGCCGATTTTCGGCATGGCGCTTTCCGCAGTCTTGGTGCCGCAGGAGACGACGAGCGTCCCGAGCACGACCAGGGCGGCGAGGATCGCGAACAACTTCTTCACGATAGATACCTCCTCATGTGGTAGGCGAACCGTACGGTCCGCGTAGCCTAGGCTACAACGGCTTCGCGAATCGCGATACAGGACAGTCTTTCTATCTTCTGGATACCCGTTCGCGCGCCCCGTGGTGTTTCTGCGCGCAGATAGCACAAAACGCTCACACACCTCCGGACAGTCCAGATAGGGCGGCTACTTGCCCAGCACGTTGCGGTACACATCACGCTCCAGATGAAACCCATCCTTGACGATGGTCTCCTTGAGCAAGGAGCGGTCGACGGCAATGGGTTCGAGCTCGTAGAATGGAACACGGTAGGAACCATCCCATATCGCGTTGTGTACCGTGACTCGATCCTTGCGGGCAAGGTACACGGCGAGCTCGGCGGCCTTGGCCGCGATCTGGTCGATTGGCCGGTAGACGGTCATGCTCTGCGTGCCTTCGGCTATGCGCTGACAGGCGGCCAGATCCGCATCGGCGCCTGCGACGAACACGGAGCCGGCCAGCCTGCGCACCGAGAGTGCCCTGATGATCGCCTCCGCCGCCATGTCGTCCACGGCGAGCACGCCGTCGAACCTGGTGCCCGCATTCAGCAGGCCATCGACGACGGCGTAGGCCTCCTCGCTGCGGCGCTCCGACGCCTGATGATCGGCCGTTATTACGATATCCCCCTTGTCGATGAGAGGAGCAAGCACCCTGAGAGCACCCCGGTGCATGGCGACCGAATTGGGATCCGATGCGGGCCCGTCATACAGCACGAGGTGGCCGGTGTGCCGTGCCGCGATGAAGGCCTCTGCCTGCAGCGCACCGGCCCGTTCGGCGTCGAATCCCAGGTACAGATCCGCATTCGCATTGCGAATCAGCCTGTCATAGGCGAGCACGGGTACGCCGCGCCGCTTGGCCTCGGCCATAGCCCTCCCGAGGCCATCCGGGTTGCTGGGTATGACGACCAGCACATCGACGCCGGCATCGAGCAGGAAGAGTATCTGGGACTCCTGTATTGCCGGATCTTCATCGCCGATCTGCACATTGACCGATGCGCCAAGATCATGCGCCATGGCGACGAAGACATCCCTGTCGCGCGCGCGCCGTTCCTCGACGAACGAGTCCATCGAGAACCCTATCAGTATTTCTTTCGTGGAGGAGCTTCCTGCGCGTGGCGAATCCCTGCGCTTGCCGCCGAAGGCATGCGACGCGACGAGCGCTCCGCACGACACGACGACCAGCAACGCGAGGAGCAGCCCGATCCGCATGCCGAGGGTAGCTGGCCATTTTCCCGGTGCCATGTGTCTTAGCCTTCCTTGCCGGCGCTTCGAGCAAACTCGGACGGCGTCTGGCCCGTCTCGCGCTTGAACGCCCTGCTGAAATAGTTTGGATCGAGATATCCGACAGCGGCACCGACTTCCTTGACGCTCAACCTGCCGGAGGCCAGCGCGGCCTTTGCATGGCCGATGCGTATCGATGTCAGGTGTTCGGTAAACGACTTGCCCGTCTCGGCCGATAGCACCCGCGACAGGTGCGCGACGGACAGGCCGACGCGGTCGGCCAGTTCCTCCAGCGACAGGGCATCGGCATAGTGCCCTTCGACATACCGCAGGGCCTCCAGCGCCCGCGCCCGCGCACCGTAGCCGGAAGAAGAGCCGCCCGACACGAAGGCTGTCCGTGGCGTGCGTCCCTCTCTCATATCGATGGCGGCCTCGAGCACCGCGGCGGGATCCTTCCTCAGAGCCCACACCATCGCGCCCGCGGCCGCGGATCTGAGCACTGGATCTCCTTCCAGCGCGGTCCAGAGGGCCAGCGCCGCAGGGCCGTCGCCATACCATGCCGCCTCCAGCCCCGCCGCCAGCGTGGCCGGCGCGGCCGATCGCATCCGCTGCAACTCGGCCAGCGCGGAGGCCCATGCCTCACGAGCCTGTTCCGATGGAAGCACCTGGCCGACACCGGCGATGATGCCTGAGAATCCAGGCTCCGCCAGCACCGCGGCGGCCGTCTCGACGATCGCGTCTCGATCGATTCCCGGAACGTAGACAGGCACGACATCGCACACGGGAGCGCCAACCGCGCAGTCGATGCGATAGACCAGGGCCGATCTCAGGCGCTCTTCAAGCACAGGATCGACGATGGCGACGGATTCGCCGGATTCGGATGCGGCGCGGCCGAACGCGGCAAAGCATCCGGGGGTTTCCAGCCCCAGCGCCGTCGCGAAGGAACCAATGCGCTTGCCCTGGTTGTCACCGGATAGCGCGGCATAGAGCAGCCCCTCTTCGAGCAGCGGCCTGTGTGCCTCCAGCGCCTCTATGGCATCGCGGGCTCGCGCGGCCTCCGCCCTGCGGGCAGCTGCGGCGGTCAGGGCGCCACTGATGGCCTGGACCAGCAGGTCCTGATCCACGGGCTTGACCAGGTACTCGAAGACCCCAAGACCGAAGGCCTCCTTGGCCACATCGAATCGTTCATAGGCCGTCAGGAGGATGGGAACGGTCTCGGGGGCGGAGGCGCGGAGCTCGCGCAGTGCCTCGAGTCCGCTCATCCCCGGCATCCGCACGTCCATCAGGACCACGTCGGGGCGTTCTCGGACCGCGCCATCGACGGCATCCCGACCGTTGGTAGCGGTGCCGCATATGACGACATCCGGAAGCCGCTTGCGGATGGCAGCTGCCACGCCATCGAGTACGGGCCGCTCATCATCGGCCAGAAATATCCTGCCGCTCATCAACACGCCTCTCTGAAAGGAACCCTGAGTAGTACGCGCGTTCCCGGATGGGCCGATTCGAACCGCACGACATCGGTCCTGTCAGCAAACAGCCTGAGCCTGGATATGACATTTGCCAGACCGAGCCCGCCTTCCGCGGATTGCAGGTCGTGGCCCGCGTCGACGGCGGCCAGAATCTCGTCGATCCTGTCCTGCGCGATGCCTCGGCCATCATCTTCTATTGCTATGACAATATCGCCATCCTCCAGACGGGCCGAAACGCGAATGCGGCCCTGAGCCTCGGCCAGACCATGCTTGATGGCGTTTTCCACCAGCGGCTGAATTATCATCTTGGGAATGATGGCGTTCTCCGCATCCGGGTCGATCGTGATGTCGTAACGCACCGATTCCGGAAACCGGATCGACATGATGTAGATATAGTCGCGCAGGCAGGCCAGCTCGTCGCGCAGCTGCACCGGAGTCTCAAGATCGCGGAACGAGTACCGCATGAGGCCCGCCAGGCGCTCGAGAAACACCCGCGTGTCGTCGGCATCCTCTACGGTGGCCAGCTGGATGCCCGTGTTCAGCGTGTTGAAGAGGAAGTGCGGATTTATCCTGGACTGCAGCGCCTTGAGCTCGGCGCTGCGCAGGTGGCCCGTCATTTCCAGATTCTTGAGCCGCTCTTCCATCAGTGATGCCTCGATCGCGGCCTTCTTCTGAATCTCGCCGATATAGGCGACGATGCTGGCCTGCATCACGTTGAACGCGCGTGCTGTCTTCGCTATCTCGTCATCGCCGCCGCTGGCAGGCAGCGGCCCTCCGGCAAAGTCACCGTCGGATATGCGCACGGCCGCGCTGGCGAGCGACTCCAGCGGTTCGACAAGTTTGAGTGAATAGCGGGCCACGATGGCCGTCGCGAAGATCATCGCCGATGCCAGCATCGCCGCGAGCAGGAAGCCGGCCCGGCCGCTCTCCCTGGCGAGTTCCGAGAAGGCGTCAAGATTGAGCTCGAGCCGCTCCAGCGACAGCGCGCTGGCCCTGTCGTGTATGAACGACGCGATCTGCGTTACTTCCTGATAACGCGCTCCGTATTCCGGGATGTCCCGGCCGCGCTTGGCTCGAATCGCCGCCTCGCTCTCCACAATCAGCCTGCGCAGCAACACCGAGAGGTTCTGCTCGAGTATCGAATCCTGCCGGTAGGATGGCCCGCCAGTAAGCTCGTTTGACTTTGCCGACAGGATCTTGGCCTCGTGCATATAGGCGCGAAGCGCATCGGTATTCTTGGTATCGATATAGACTGCCAGGTTTGACACCACCGAATCGACGTCGGCCAGCGTCTCCTTCATGAAGATGTCGAGCGAGAAGAGCGCCGACACCCGCCGTATGTTGGCGCTCGACACGGCGGAGTTGAGCGATGCGGCCACGCTCAGCAGGATGATGGGGGCAATGCTGGCGGCCATCATCCTTGACTTGAATGACGAGAACAGGCTGCGCCTCATCGTGTGCCACCGTCACGCCTGATGACCCGCAACCCTGGATCGATGTAGGCGCTTGCCCGGCCGCCACGGGCCATGGTCATCGCTGCCTTGATGGCCTCCTCGCCCGAGCGGTCGGGCGAACGCGCGATCGAGGCTGTGACCACGCCCATCTGGATCAGCTCCAGCAGGGCGGGGTCGTCATCGAAACCGATGATAGCCAGCCTGCCAACCTTGTCATATTCGATGATCGCGCGAGCGGCACCTTCGGAATCCCTGGCACCGATGAATACCGCGACATCGATATCAGTGTGCTCCGACAGAATCTCCCTGACAATCTCCTCGCTGGCCGATGGACCTTCCTGCGAGGTCCTGGTCATAGCGAGCTCGAGACCCGTGCTGGCGCGGGCGCGGTGCATGAATCCGGCGACGATGGTTGCCCCGCCGGAGACCCCTTCGGCATAGTCGCGGGACAGCACCAGTGCCACGCGCGCGCCTTGCGGAAAAGAATCGGCCACGGCGCCGGCCGCGATGACGCCTATGCTGTAGGGATTCGTGCCGATGAAGACCGCTCTGCCGGACGCGGGCAGGTCGCTCTCCAGCGCGAGCACCGGTACGCCTCGCCGCTCGAGGCCGCGCACCGCATCGATGATCCGTGCCTCGGGAGGCGCATTGACGATGACACCGTCCGGTTCCAGCTCGGTCGCCAGCAGCAAGAGTCGTGCTATCGCCTCGGGGCCGTCGCCGCTCGCATACGAGAGCGTCTGCAGCACCGCGCCGTCCTTCTTCGCGGCCCGCTCCATGGAGGCGACGAGCCGGTCGAAATAGCGGCCATGATCTCCCGCCGGCACGATGGCCAGAAGGTGGAACAGGGCATCGGGCGCCGACTTGGTCGCCGGCGTCACCATCGCGGCACCCAGCCTGATGGCCGTCGCGGTCGAAATGATCAGGGTCGCCGCGAAGGCGAGCCCGGAGACAATGATGATGATTTTGAGAAAGCCGCGCACCGGTTCAGCATAGCCCGGATCCCGGCATCCGTCAAAGTGCTTGCTCTCATCGCGACGGTTCGTTATGATAATGATAATCAATATCTCTTGAGAAACGACCTCCGGCGTGCAGCGCGGCCCGAGGCCCCGGTACCGAAAGGAGCACACCTCGCCGTCACCAATCGATACACAGTTCCTGCGCCTCTCCATGCTGTTGCCCCGCGATCATTTCGTGATACATGCGGTCAGGGTCGGGCGCGAGGTGGGCCGGCGGCTCGCCGATATGGGCTTCACCGAAGGTACTCCGGGTGTTGTCATCAGACGCGGCGCGATGGGTGGGCCGATGCAGGTTCGGATACGCGGGTACGATCTGCTGATACGGAAGGACGAGGCGGCCGAGGTCGAGGTTGACCTGGTGGAGTCGGCTCCGCGCATGCGCCGGCACCGTTTCATGCCTCATTGAGGGCGTGCCGCGCGCGCTGCTCAGACCACGAAATCGAATCGATACTCGGTCCAGCCGTTGCGTCGGCTGAACACGCCCGTTCCGCAAAGCTCGGTGGCCATCGACTCTATCAACATCAGGCCGAGCGAGTCGGCATGCCGTGTTGCCAAGACATCGCCTGGCAGCGAGAAGCCTTCCGCCAGGGTTTGAAAGCCGTTCCCGTTGTCCCGCACGGTCAGCTGCAGCCGGCGGTCGTCCTTGCGCAATGATGCCTCGATGCGCGGCTGGTACCGTGTATCGCCGCCATGACGCAGCGCGTTGCTTACTAGTTCATTGACCATGATGCCTACAGGCACCGCGACATCCATCGTCACGGAGCATGGCACCATATCGAGCGTCAGTACGGGAATGCCGGAAGGCTGGGTTACCGTCGAGATGATAGCCTTGATCAGGTCGCTCAGGTACTCATCCAGCGCGATCGCCGAGAGCTCGGATGTCCGGTACAGCCGCTCGTGGACGAATGATATCGTCATGATGCGGTAGGTCAGGGCAGTAGCCGCCTCGTGGAATGCCGGGTCGAGCGAGCGTCGTGACTGGAGATTGATGATGCTCTTGACCAGGTTCAGGTTGTTCTTGACCCGGTGATGTACCTCGCGGAAGAGGGCCTCCCGGTCGCGAATGGCATTCCTGAGTTCCTGCTCGGTCTCCTTGCGGAGCTGCCGCTCGGCATCGAGCTTGCGGTAGTAGTCGGACAGATAGCCAAGCGTAGAGCCAATGACGAGCCCGGACGCTTCGGCTATCAGCTTGGATGCCGGTGAGAACTCTGGATGGCCCAGGATCATGTACAGCAGCAGGTTTGCCGGCAGGCCAAGAGCTCCGGCCAGGGCACCCGCCGCGAGGCCATAGGCCATCGAGATGGTGATGACCGGAAGAATGACAAAATAGTTGGTGGATATGCCAAGCGCGGGCCCGAGCGCCAGCACGCCGGTGACGTAGGCGAGGATAGAAGATCCGACCGTGACCAGGCGGCTGCGTCCGAACAGGCGCTTGTGCCAGGCACCCAAGGCTCGGTCAAACGGAGAGAACAGCTGTTCAGGCTCGAACGATGGTCGATCCACGCTTCCCTCCGCCTGGCTGAGTCACCGATCGACTAGTCGGTGTCCTTCCTGATACCGAGTATCCTCTTGAGCCTGCCCAGAAGGCCATCGCGCCTGGGCTGCTTGGGCTGCTGCGCCGTCGGTGCGGGTTGCACCGGCTGCACCGGACGGGCGGGTTTGCCGGGCTGACCGGCGTTCTGCCTGCCTCCGTGCTGAGCCTGCTGGTTGTTCCTGCCCCGCGGCGGTTGCTGCTGGCCTGAGCGCTCGGACGGCTTCCTGGCCGCCGGCGTTTGGCCGGAACCCGAAGGCGTGGCACCCGCGTATTTTTCCTTGTACCGGCGCATGCGCTCTTCCGAGTTTACCGCATAGGGATCATGGGCCGTCTGTGGGCCTCTGCGCGCGTCATGCTGCTGCGAAGGACGCGGTCTGTCGGATGACTGTGCCTGGGCGGCGGCGGGGCGAGGCCTGGCCGGAGCCTGCGAACGCCCGGGTGCCGACTGCGTTCTGGAGCCGCCGCCACGATCCTGGGACGGCCTGCCGCGGCGATCGCCCGAAGCTGGTCGGCTCGATCCGGGGCGAGCGGAGCCTCTTTCACTGCCCGGACGGGCACGCTCGCGCGCGTGGCCAAAACGCATACCGGAGCTCTTGTCTTCACCAAAGAGCTCTTCGGTGACGGGGAATACCGGTATCTTGGTCTCTATGTATTTCTCTATGGCGGGCAGGCCGTAGACGAATTTCTCGCAGGCGAGCGTGATGGCCTTGCCTGCCGCGCCGGCCCTTGCCGTCCTGCCAATACGGTGCACATACGACTCGGGATCCATCGGTACGTCATAGTTGACAACCAGGTCGAGCGCGTTGATGTCCAGTCCCCTGGCTGCGACGTCGGTCGCGACGAGCAGCGACAGCTTGCCCGCCTTGAGCTTGTTCAGAACCTCGAGACGTTTGGCCTGGGGCAGGTCGCCCATGATGTATTCACATTCATAGCCGTTGATGCCCAGCCTGCGGGAGATCTCCTCGGCCATGAACTTCTGGTTGCAGAAGATGAGCGCGCTTGCCGGCTTGTCGCGCGCGAGCAGGCCGAGCAATACGCGGAATTTCTCGTCGGAGCCGACATGGTACAGCTCCTGCGAGACCAGGTCGACCGTCACGGTCTCGGCCTCGATGACGATCTCCTTGGGCTCATCCATGTACTCCCACGCAAGATTCTTGATGCGGAAGTTGAGGGTGGCCGAGAACAGGAATGTCTGGCGTTCCTTGGGTGGCGGCAGATACCGCAACAGCTTGCGGAGGTCATCGATGAAGCCCATGTCGAACATGCGGTCGGCCTCGTCGACCACAAGAAAGCCCACGTCCCGCAGCAGCATCTTGCCCTGTTCGACGAAATCGATGATGCGGCCCGGGGTTCCGATGATAACCTGGACATTGTCGCGCAGCATGTCTATCTGCGGACCATAGGCCACGCCCCCATAGAAACAGCCCATCGTTATCGGCACATACTTGCCCAGCCGCTTGGCTTCAGCCTCGATCTGGACGGCCAGCTCGCGCGTGGGCGCCAGGATCAGCACCCGGCGATGCCTGCTGGCTGGATCGCTGAGGATGCGCTGGAAGATCGAAACAAGGAAGGCAGCGGTCTTGCCGGTACCCGTCTGCGACTGTGCGTAGATATCCTCGCCGGCAAAGGCGTGCGGAAAGACCGCGGCCTGCACGGGCATGCATGAAACGTATCCGGCCTCGACGATACCGCGGGCCAGTTCGGGGTGCAGATTCAGTTCTGAATAATCCATTCGTTGTTCTCTATCCTTCTAGCTTCTATTAAGTGCTACAAGGATACACCGTAAGACGGTTCATGTTAAGTGCTTGTCATATCTTCCGCACGCGCTCGATCTGATCGCCAAGGTCTATGGCCTCGTTGATCCAGAACTCCTTGGAGCCCCAGCCCTCGAAACGATCAAGAAATCCCCTGTCGGAGCGCTGCCTTGCCTGCCATGCGACAAAATGGATCATCCTGAACAGCCGCAGTGGCTCGACCAGGGCCAGCGTCGTCCGGTCGAATGGCATGAAGGCCTCGTAGCCTTCGACAATCAGCCCGAGTTCCCGCCTGCACTCGCCGGCGGGCCCCGGAAGCAGGAGCCAGAGATCCTGTACGGCTGGCCCCGTCGCGGCATCGTCGAAATCGATGGCCAGAAGCCCTTCCGCTCCGCGATCGAGCACGTTGCCCCGGTGAAAGTCGCCATGCAGCCGTATCGGCCGTGCCGGAATCGAAGTGAGCATCGCGTCGACCAGCGAGGCGGCCTCTTCCAGTAGCGGGACCACGCGCGGCTGGACCTCCGTCGGCATGGCGCCGCCGGAGCGCAGCTCGCCGACATAGGCCTGCATCCGCCCGCGCTCCAGTCTGACGCGCTCGGTGAAACCGCGCCGCGCTCCGACGGCGTGGATGCGGCCGACGAGCGCGCCGAGCCTGAGCCAGTCGTCCTCCAGTTCGGCGTCGAACAGCCTGCCGCCCCGCTTGGGAAACAGCGCGAATGGGTAGGACACGTCGTCGTGGGCGCGTTCGAGCACCAGTTCCTGCAGACTGTGGCCATCGGAACCACGGAGCGGCGCGACGACCGGAATTTCCGCGGCGGCCAGTTCGCCGACAAAATCATGCTCCTCCTGGATGGCGCCGGCGGTCCATCGCCCGGGGCGGTAGAATTTGGCGACATACTCGGCGCCATCGTCGGTTTTGAGGCCGTAAACACGGTTTGCGTAGCTCGGGTAGGCGAAGAATGATCCATCGGGGTCGATATTGAAGGCCTCGCCGACGGCCGAGAGGGCAAGTTCTGGCGTCAGGTCGTCGAAGGTGGCCGCTGGTGTTTCCATATGGCATACGGTAGCGATTTACCGCGTGCCTTGTCCATCGTGTCGATCGCGGCTATAGTCAGGTCACGCATGAACATACTATCCCTCGACGGTGTTTCGAAGACGCTGGTGGCATCACCCCTGTTCCAGGGCGTATCGCTCGGCATAGAAGAAGGTGAACGCATTGGACTCGTAGGCCGCAACGGCGCCGGCAAGTCGACACTGCTCCGCATTCTGGCCGGAACGCTGGAGCCCGACACCGGCACCATTGCCAGAAGGCGCGGGCTCCTCGTATCGGTGTTGCCGCAGTCGCCGGTGGCCCGGCCCGGCATGCGCCTGGCCGAATTCCTGTACGAGAGCGCTTCGCCGCTGGCCCACCTGGTGCGCACCTACGAGACCATCGTGCAGGGCTACGGTGAGCGCACGGTTGACGAGCGCGGGCTGGAGAAGCTGCATGCCAGGATGGAGGCCGAGGGCGGATTCCTGCTGGAGCACCGCTATGCATCACTCTGCACCGAGCTTGGGCTTCCCGGCATCGACGCGGTGATGGATGGCATGTCCGGCGGCATGATCAAGAAGGCGGCTCTTGCCCGCTGCCTGGCCGATGGCGCCGATCTGGTGCTGCTCGACGAACCGACGAACCATCTGGATCTGGCCGCCATCGAATTGCTGGAACGCCGGCTGACCGGCGCCTCGTTCGCCTTCGTCGTCGTTACCCACGATCGCGCCTTTCTTGATGCTGTGGCCAGCAAGATACTGGAGATAGACCGCTCCTCGGTCTTCGCCTACCCGGGTGACTACTCATCATTCATCGAGATGAAGCGCGAGCGCTGGAATACCCTCGAGAAGGCCGATTCCAGACGCGAGGCCATCCTGAAGATAGAGATGAAGTGGCTGATGCGCGGGGCGCGAGCGCGGGCGACGAAGAGTGAGCGGCGCAAGGGGGTCATCCAGGACATGCAGGCCGCGGCGCTCGAGCGGCCGGTGCCGATGGGCGCGTTCTCGTCCAAATCGCGGCGCCTGGGCAAGAAGATCCTGGAGCTGAAGGGCGCCGCCAAGCGCTACGATGGCCGGCTGGTGTTCGATCCATTCTCGTATGAGTTCGGGAAGGGCGACCGCATCGGCGTCGTGGGGCCGAACGGGTCCGGCAAGACGACGCTGCTTGGACTGATAGCCGGCACGATACGGCCGGACGAAGGCACGGTGGAACGCGGCATCAATACGGTCTGCTCGTACTATGGGCAGACCGTCGCCGGGCTGCCGATGGATGCGCGGATGCTCGAGTTCATCAGGATGAAGTCGGAGCTGACCAGCCTTGGCGACGGCACGGTGCTGGAGCCGGAGCGCCTCCTGGAACGGTTCCTGTTCGACCGGACCATGCACGAGCAGCGTCTGTCGACGCTGTCGGGCGGTGAACTCAGGCGGCTGCAGCTGGTGTCGGTGCTGGCGGAGCATCCGAACCTGCTGGTGCTCGACGAGCCGACCAACGATCTGGACATCGAGACCATAGAACTGCTCGAGGATTATATCGATGACTTTGATGGCTGCGTGATCGTCGTGTCACACGACCGCGCCTTTCTCGATGGCACGACCACGGCCACGATCGCGATCGATGGCAGCGGCAGCGCGCTGCTGTATCCCGGCTCATACCAGGTGTACCGCGCCTACCTGGATGCGGAGGCTGAGTCTGCGGCGCTCGCCGACAAGGCCAGGAGCAGCGAGCCGGCCCTGTCGCCCGCCCTCAGGGGCGCAGACAGGGCCAGAAAACCGACCTGGGCGGAGCGCAAGGAATATGAAGGCATTTTGCCGGAGATAGAGGCACGGGAGGCCGAGAAGCTGGCCCTCGAAGCCGCATTTTCCAGCAGTCTGGTTGGCTCCGATCTCGAGCGGGCCAACCGCCGCTATGCCGAACTGTGCCCGCTGATAGAGCGCCAGATTGCCCGTTGGGAAGAGCTGGCGGCGCTGATCGAAAGCCATGAGCCCTGAGACCAAGGGAGGTTGCCGATGACAGAGACTGCCGATCGCATCGAGGCCATCGAAATCAAGATCGCGTATCTTGAACAGACCATTGCCGATCTCGGTGCGATGGTGTTGGCCTATGGCCAGCGCACCGAGCGGCTGGAAGACGGCATGAAGCTGATGCGCAGCAAGATGGCTGAACTTGGCGCCGACAAGGAGCCGTCGATGCCGGCTGGGGTCAGGCCGCCGCATTATTGAATCGACGGCGGTGGGCTAAAAAAAAACACCCCGCATCGGTAGCGTGCGCACCGAAGCGGGGCGAGACATTGCAGCGGGGCAACCGGGAGGACGGCTGCCCCGCCGGTAATCACAATGTAAAGCTGAGACCGTCCACCAGGATGCCGGGCAGCAGGCTACCGCCGACCTGCCGGTGGTCATAGGTCATCGATTCGACCAGGAGATGCCGCTCCTTGGTGACCGCCTCGAGTTTGGCCCCCAGCATATTGTACAGGGACTCGTCCCAGCGCATGTCCTTGATCGGGCCGACGATGCTGCCATGCTCAACCCAGAGACACGAGAACCTGGTCATGCCGGTTACACGTGCCGCCTGCACATCGCTCCAGTTCAGGTAGTGGAAATTCGAAATGTAGACCCCCGTGCCCAGCGCCTTGAGCGCATCGGCCTCGGCCAGTTCGCCTGCCGCGATCGCGACTGAGCGTACGTCCTCGCCATCCGAGGCGCCGTTGGACTCGATGCCATACTGCTTCGCGGTGCGCGAGCTGACGATGGTGTTTTCGATCTTGCCCTTGGTGACGACGGGCAGGCACTCCGGGGACAGCTCGCCTTCCTCATTGAATGCGGGCTGCACGCCAATGGAGAAATCCTGGCTGAAGCTGAAGCGCGGCGACAGTGATTCGCGGCCCTCCCGCATCGCTATGTAGGCGCTTTCGCCCTGCCTGATGCCTCGCTCGCCAAAACCGTTCCAGGAGAAGAATGCGACCACCTCGTTGAGCGCGTCCGCGGAGATGAAGGCCCGGTACTTGCCGGGAGCGAGGATCTTCTCGGGCTTGTCCAGATTGCCAAGTGACTCGCGGGTGGCCTGCAGTCGTGAAGCATAGTCGGCGTCGCTCCAGTTGCGGCCCGCATACGACGACTTGACTGCCCTGCCATTGGCCAGCCAGGCAGAGTAATCGACCAGGAAGGTCTCGGTCTGGAACCAGTGCCTGGCGCCAGCGGAGTTGGCCGCTGCGCGGCACATCTGGCCCTGCGAGAATATGCCGGTGAAATCCAGCCCCTTCGCCGGTCCCAGTACGCGGGCCGGGATCTCGGACTCGGGCAGCAGCGAGCCTGCATAGCGCGCGTCGGACGATTGCGCCGATTCCGGAATGGCCTGGAATGGATCGTCAGGCAGCAGCGGCATGATGGCTCGTGCCGCGGTGATGGCGTCGACGACACGGTGCTCATCGACGCCGGCATCGCCAGACAGCGCCAGCTGGATCGAGTAGGTCTTGGTTCCCTTCCAGAGCTTGATGCTGAGGTCGGATTGCTCGACCGTACCGGACTGCCGTACGAGGCCATTGTTGAAGCGCATGAAGGCTGTGCGCTCGGCGGCATAACCTATGGCCGCGCGTTCGCCCGGGAGCAATTCGGCAAGCGCCAGTGTGGCCACGCTCTCAAAGTGCGCCTTGAAATCGACCGTCATTTTCCGCCTCCAAACACTTCCACGTCATCAAAGGCGCACACGGGGCTCGCGTGTCCCACGAAAATCACCTGATTCGGCTCGCCCTTGCCGCAATTCGGCGTACCGAAGGCCTCGAAGGTGCTGCGGTCGCCGACGGCACTCAGATTGCGCCAGAAGGTGCGCGAAATTCCGCGGTAGTTGGGGTCACGCACCGTCTTCGTCAGCTTGCCGTGCTCGATGAGCCGCCCGTATTCGCAGCCAAACTGGAACTTGTTGCGGTAGTCATCGATCGACCACGAGCGGTTGGAGTTCATCAGAACGCCTTTTTCTATTGAACCTATCATCGCGTCGAACGAGGTCGTACCCGGTTCCAGGTTCAGGTTGGCCATGCGGTCTATGGGCGGCCTGTTCCATGACGTGGCGCGCTGGTTGGCCACGCCTTTCAGCCCGGAACGGGCCTGGCTTTCCAGACTGCCGAGTCCGCGCACCAGAATGCCGTTCTTGATGAGCAATTCCTTCTTCGCGATGTTGCCAATCTCGTCGGCGCCATACGAAGCCAGCTCTCCGGCGACGGTTGGATCGAAGCTGATGTTCATCAGCGGCGAACCGTACTGGAAGCTGCCAAAGTCAGCAGGCTTGACGAAGCTGCCGCCGGCGTAGTTCCGTTCGTCGCCCAGGATGCGGTCAAGCTCGAGCGGGTGGCCGACGCTCTCATGTATCTGCAACATCATCTGGTCGGGCATCAGCACGAGCGTGCGCCTGTCACTGGGGCAGGTCTCGGCGCCGAGCAGCTCGACGGCCTCGAGGCCAATACGGTGCGCATTGGCGAGCATCGCATCCGTATCGAGCAGCTCCCAGCCGCCCTGCCGCGTCAGCCCGCGCGGACCATTGGCCGTGCGAAGCTGCACGACATCGCCCCGGCGGGCGACCGCCTGCAGGCTGCTGCCCATATAGTGAATGGTCTGCTCGATGTCGGCGCCGTTGGTCGACACGATCTCGTAGTCGTACTGGCCAACTTCGACCAGTGCCGTCGTCTGGATTATCTCGTCGGAGACCCTGAGCGCCCCGCATGCGTTGAGCAGGAAGGCGAACACGTCGTCAGGAGCCCGCGAGGTCTTGCGCGCCCTCGCAGTCTCATACCGGGCGGTGGTGGCCGGACGGACGGACAGGTCAAAGTGGTGGATGCTTCTGCCGGCTGCTGCCTTGGCGGCCGTCAAAGCAGACAGTGCCGCCCGCGAGACACCTTCCGGTGACATGTCGGGGGTAGCGCCATAGGCGAAGCGGCCATCGACCATCACCTCTACCATGACGCCATCATCGAAGCCGCTGATCGCCTGTTCGAAGGCACCGTCACGGGCCACATAGTACTGGGCATTCGTGCGACGGCGTCTGAGGCCGATCCAGGTCGCTTCCCGTGCCGCGGTGGTGGCGGCGTCAAGAAGCCTGCGCAGGTCAGTTCTCATGGACCTCTCCTTGTGTAGTTCCTCGAAGCTTGTTACGGACTCGCGCCAGTACCATGGCTTGGGGTGTCATACAGCCTAGAATACATCATGATGGATATGCGGCGCCACCGTAACAAGCTTCGTGATACTACCAGTGGGTCACCGCCTTAGCGACATGGCATTCTAACGTTCAAATTACTTGAACGTCAAGAACAATGCGAACAGACTCATGACCCGTTCATCCGACAGCTGGCCATGGCGCCGGTTTTGGAGTAGGCTACTCCGTCGAAAATCAATCGGAGGACAGGGAGGTGACCTGGTGTTTGTGGTCATAGTGGATATTGATGTCAAACCGGAATCCATCGAGCAGTTCCGTAAGGCCATCGTAGAGCAGGGAGATGCATCGCTGCGAGTCGAGCCAGGCTGCCTTCGCTTCGACATCCTGCAAGCGCCCGATCAGCCGAGCCATTTCACACTCTGCGAGGCGTATGTCGATGAGGCCACCTTCAAGGATGCGCACCGCAAGACGCCGCACTTCGCGCGCTATGCAGAAGCGACCGCGCCGTGGGTCGAGCGCAAGAGTTCACGAATGCTTATGAGGATCTGGCCAAACGACTGATCGAATCGCGTTCGAAAGGGCCATCACCTGATGCGAGTACTGTCTATACACATCGATGGATCGAAGCATCGTCAAATACCATGACGCTCTTCTTTGATACCCTGCATGATATGCATCTGGGTTACTCGGCGATATTCACCTGTATGGGCATGGGATTCCTGTTCCTGCGCGGTGCTCGTCGAGAGGAGATCGGGCCGGGATATTGGTCCGTCAGCTTCTTCCTGAACGCCCTGGGATTCCTGTTCTGGTCGGGCATACTACCGATTCCGCCGTGGCAATACTTTCTGGTAGGCGAGATCTTTCACATTGCAGGGTTCTTCATGCTGACATGCGGGGCGTATCGATTCGCCGGGTACGACTATGGGCTCTGGAATATTCCAGTAGGGCTTGTCTGGTTTTTCGCATGGTGCATCTCGATCCTGCTTCTCAGGAAGAGCCCTGTGTTCTCCATGTTCATGCTGAAGGCCTTGCGCGCTATCCTGTTCTTCACTGCGGGATCCATTATTCTATCCAGAAGGCCGAAGGGCATATTCCTTGGGCAGCGTGTTGCCGGTTTGAGCCTGATAGCCTGGGGTGTGTATATTCTCGCCTTCGCCTTTCTGCGACTGAAGGTGGTATTGAATCTGGCCTTTGGATTTCTTGTAGGCTTCCAGATGCTCGCGGCTCTTGGAATGGTTGCGATGCTGATCGACAGGATACGCCTGAGGGTTGAAGAGGACGAAGAGAGGATCAAGACGCTGGAAGGACTCTTGCCCATCTGTTCATACTGCAAGAAGATTCGCGATACGGACAACACATGGCACTCTCTCGAGCATTTCATAGAAGAGCATTCTGAAGCCGAATTCAGCCATGGAATATGTCCTGATTGTTTCGAGAAGTTCAAACCCGATCGATAGGTTCCGTCAGCTGATCTGCCCGCGACGCCGGTATCAGCCCGCGGCCACCCGGAGCCGGCACCAGGCAAACAGGGCATCGTACAGCTCGAATTGGTGGCGCAGGTTCTCGGCGTCGTCAGGATAGCGCAGCGAATATCCGGTTGCCAGAGCCTCGAGGCCCGCCGCCACCGGATGGTCCTGGAGCCGGTCGGTATCGGCGCAACCGACGATTTCCGCAAGCAGCAGCAGGGCCGGATCGGCAAGATCGTAGGTCTCGACTATAGTCTGGAATGAACACTTGCCATTATGATGGCCAAGCTGCACGCCAGGAGCGTCGAACGGTGTAGCTCCTGTCTCCTCCGCCACCAGCTTGATCCTGCTGGCCGGCACAAAGAGAAATTCCGCAGCGCTGTCTATGAACCTGCTGATCAACCAAGGGCAGGCTACCCTGTCTACATGGATGTGCGATCGGGTAATCCACTGCATGGGAACTCCTTCGTGCCGATGCTGGCGCGGCGCCGCCTGGCCAGCGGCTCAGTGCAGATACTCTGTATGATCCTTCAGGTTCCCGTCAAGGTGGGCCTTGAGCGCATCATCAATCGTATGCAGGTCGGTGACAAGCGGCTGGATTCCGGCGCTCTTCATGCTTTCATAGGCGCCGGCTCCCATGCCCCCAACGACAAGGAACTGGCAATCGGCTATGGCGACGGCCATGCGTGCGTGCTTGTCCTGGGCATCCGCTCCGTAGCCATGTCGTTGATTCTCGGACCCGGCGTGGTGTTCGTCATGCTGCGCATCGGCGCCCGCGAACTGGGCGTGGCCCAACTTTGGGCGGCGCTCCCTGGAAACGACCCTGGAGCCTTCAATCGTCAGGACCTCGTAAAACTGAGCCCTGCCGAAGTGCTGGCATATGGTCACACCGTCATCGGTTACAAAGGCAATCTTCATTCGGTACCCCCCATGCTTGTATGGCCATGTTGAATATGGCTTATGCCAATAATACCATCGTGGTGCCGAGGCTGACAAGGCTGGTTGACGACATGTCTGTTCACGAGTCGCGCTTTGTGGTACCAATCTTCACCATGAAAAACAACAGCGCGGTTCCCCGCAACAGGCTGCCTCTGGACATCTATGCGCTCTTTGGAGTGCGGCTGGTCGTATCGGCAGGGTCGTTCGTCGGGCCGTTCCTGACGATGATGCTGACCATGAAGCTGGGCTACGACGAGGCGCGGGCCGGAGTCTTCATGTCGGTCGTGTCCATACTGTCCGCGCTGGGGTTGATCGTGGGCGGCAAGCTGGGAGACCGGTTCAACCGGCCGCGCGTGCTGCGGACGCTGCAGGCCACGACGGCGCTGGCCTACATCGCCTGTGGCGTGATGGGCTTTACCGCCGCGACTCCCTTTGTCATCGCCTTCGCTATGGGCGTACTCAACGGCACCTGGCCCATCATCAACGCGATAGTCGCGGACGTAGCGCCAGCGGATCAGCGCAAGGAGTCATTCTCGTTGCTGTACTGGGGCAACAACATAGGCTTCTCGATAGGGCCCCTGATAGCCGGGCTTCTGTTTACGGCGGCGCCGCGCGTGCTGTTCTTTGGCAACGCGGTGGTGCTGCTGGCCGCGGCCGGCATCGTAACGGTGTTTGTCCGGGGCGCCGTGATGCCCGAGCCGGTGCCTGCGGCCACAGACCAGCAAGAGGCCGCACCGGCCGTCGCAGGCGTCGGCGCAACATCCACCTGGTCGGTCTTCAAGGCCAACCCGATTTTGATGCTGTATGCCGCAGGATCGATACTGACGGCCTTCGTCTACAACCAGCACACGTTTGCGCTGCCAATCTTCCTGAAGGATGCACTGGGCGCCGAGGCTGGACCCAAGGCCTATGGCGTCGTGATGATGACCAATGGCCTGACCGTGGTGGCGCTGACGGCGCTTGTGGTGCTCATCTCCAGGCGGCTCCGGAGCCTGTCCGCGGTAGCGCTTTCTTCGGTATTCTATGCGGTCGGCTTTGGCTCGTACTGGCTTGTGGGCGGTCTGCATGTGGCGGTGTTGGCGACGATAATCTGGACGATAGGCGAGATCCTGGGCAGCACAAACGGCAACGCTTTCATTGCGGAGCGCTCGCCGCCGGCGTTCAGAAGCCGCATCAACTCCGCGGTTTCGTTCTGCTACATAGCCGGCAACGCGCTGGCCCCGCTTGCGGCAGGCCCGATCGCCCGCGCCTATGGCAGCTCTTCGGTGTGGCCCTTCGTCGCCATATGCGCGCTTGTATCGGCGGCATTCATGTACGGCGTCGACCGTCTGGACAAGAACGCCTCGCGGCATCATGGTTGACCATGCCTGATCGCACGTCGACCGGAGCCGCGCGGCTTTCGGCCTTGATGTTCTTCCAGCTGTTCGTCTTTGGTGCGTTCGGCCCAATCCTCAGCATGTATCTGCAGGGTACCCTGCGCTTCTCCAGCGGACAGACCGGCTTCATCATGGCCATGTCGATGGTCTCGAGCATCGTCGCGCCGCTCGTGTCGGTCTATGTGGTCGATCGCCTGATTCGCGCCCGGTGGCTGTTCATCCTCTGCCATGTCGTGCTTGCCCTCAGTGCCGCCGGGATGTTCGCCTCCCATCGATTCAGGACCTTCCTGGCACTCTTCGTCATCAACTCGCTCTGCACCGGCCCGTCGATGGGCATGCTGACAGCCATCACCTTCCAGCGCCTCTCCGACCTGGAGGGAAGCACGCGCAATTATGGCGCGATACGGGTCTGGGGAACGCTGGGCTGGATGGCTGCCGGCTATCTGGTCAGTGCGGTCTGGGCACTGCTGCCGGCGATCCTTCCCGGCAGCGCGCCAGCCGCCTTCGCCGCCGGGGCGTTTCTCGTCGCATGCCTCGGATCGGTGGTGTGCATCGTGCTGGCAGCAGGCATGCCCGACACGGACGGCAGTAGCCAGCCCGGACATCGCCGCGCCGTCGTGCCACGGCCAGAGATGTTTCCCCGTGCCGCCATCGATATCATCAGACGCAAGGGCGTCTCCGTGCTCTTCGTCGCCTATCTGGTCGCTTCCATCATCGACAAGCTCTACACCTTCGGCGCGGCGCCTTACTTCGTGCAGATGGGCTTCCGTGAGGCCTGGATTCCTTCGATCCTGACGCTGGGGCAGGCTTCCGAGGTCATCATGCTCTTTGGGCTTGGCTCGCTGCTGTCACGCTTCTCATACAGGCTCGTCATCATCGTCGGAGCATTGACGCAGGCCGTGCGATTCTTGCTGCTCTGGACGGCCATCCCGGCGCTCGGATTGCTGGGCGTCGGTCTGAATGGGCTCGTCTTTGCCTGTCTGTACTCGGCGATACTGATGTATATTGACAGGCATGCCGACTCCAGGTCGCGGCAGGCACTGCACCAGCTGGTACAGCTTTTCATGGGCGGTGTATCGGCTCTTGTCGGTAACCTGCTCGCCGGAGCGCTGGGGCAGATAATCAGTATCGGTGGCCGCGTCGATTACCGCGGGTTCTGGATGATATCCTGGGCCGCCGCGCTTGCCTCGACGATCTTCGTCTGGCTCCTGTTCAAGGATGACAGGAACCAGAGCGAAGCATCGGCCTGATCAGGAGACTCCCTGGTTCTCCGCGGCGCTCTCGAGCTTCAGTG
>MTLD01001654.1_pt1 | contig 45835 bp, 35 predicted proteins | sample 1982471 | NCBI WGS metagenome assembly MTLD01 (sample SAMN05712604, study PRJNA340218) | biofilm metagenome | isolation source: sample SPM anode biofilm adapted to -50 mV | place: USA | collected 2012-02-03 | reverse complement strand
GAAACCAGAATGCGGACCGTGCCTTGCCGGCATAAGCGCGAATAGGCGATCATGGCGGCAGCCACGATATACATGAAGGAACGGAGCAGCGTGTAATTCATGTTTATCGTGCGGTACAACAGAGCCTGACTGTAGTAGAAGGCCAGAACTGTAAGAATGGTGCCGAGGCCGATGACATCTAACTTTATTTTCCAAAGGGCTTCTGGTGACGCATTGGCAAGAGTTGCCTCGAAATTCACAAGGGAATAAACCAGGCTGAACATGATGCCGATGTAAAAATAAAATCCGGCTGTACCCAGAAATAGCAACTTTTCAACGGGAAAATCAGGTGCATAAAACAAGGTCTTGAAAGGGACCATGCAGGAGACCACTATGAACAGACCGGTAAGAGCTATAACGATCCGAAGAGGCCAACCGATCTTCCACGGGCCCCTTTGTCTGGAGTATGTCAGGCTACATAGGATCCAGACAATGGGAAGAAATCCTTCACCTAAAAGGGCATACCTTTTCCAGGACACGGCATCTGCCGTCACTGCCAACGAACACAAGTCGAACAACTCGATAAGCGCGGTCACAACCAGAGCCGAGCATAAATACATGCCGGTCCAGGAACGGTCTCTGTAGATGGAATGAACTGCCAAAGCCATCAGTGCCGTGATCGCAATTATCGAAATTACCATGTGACCAATACTTATCATTCGAAACCTGTCATTTTTCAGTCAGCTCGTCTTGCAAGATGATCGCCTTCAGGCGAGATTTTCCATGTACCAGGATAGCGCCGCATCAAGGCCCTCATCAATCGTATGGGTCGGGACATAACCAAGCAATCTGGCAGCCTTGCCGATATCCGCCTGGGAATGGAGCACGTCTCCTTTGCGGAAATCCTGGTAAACCGGGCTGCACTCCTTGAGATGCGCAAAATGTGGCAGCAGGCGAGAGTGCAGCATACTAAAAAGTTCATTGAGGCTGGTGCGGGCATTTACAGCCGTATTATAAACCTGGTTGATCGCCTCGGGGTCGTTGCTGGTCGCAGCCAGCAGATTCATCTGGACCACGTTCCCGATATAACAAAAATCCCTGCTGGTCTCGCCGGTGCCGTTGATATATACGGTCTCACCCTTGATCAGGGCCTTGATCCAGCGGGGGATGACCGCGGCGTATGCCCCTTGTGGATCCTGGCGCGGCCCGAACACATTGAAATAGCGCAGGCCAATAGTTTCCATCCCGTAAACATTTGCAAAAACCTCGGCATACAGTTCATTCACATACTTTGTGACCGCATAAGGCGAAAGCGGCCTGCCAATCCTATCCTCTACCTTGGGCAGACCGGGGTGATCACCATAGGTCGAGCTGCTGGCAGCGTAGACAAAACGTTTTACCCCCGCATCGCGTGCAGCCACAAGCAGGTTGAGAAAACCGCTCACATTGCTTTCGTTGCTGGTGATCGGATCTTCGATGGAACGGGGCACCGACCCCAGAGCGGCTTCATGCAGGATATAGTCCACACCCCGGCACATCTCGTGGCATGTTGCCAGGGAACGGATATCCCCCTCGACAAAGCGGAAACGTCGCCACTGGTCTTGCGTGACCAGTCGTCCTACCTCATCCAGGTTGCTTTGCTTACCAGTGGAAAAATTGTCAAGGCCCACCACTCTCTGATCCAGGCGCAGCAGGTGCTCCAGCAGGTTGGAACCGATGAATCCGGCAACCCCGGTTACCAGCCAGGTCTTGGGTTGTTCCTGCAGCTGCTTGCGAACTATTTCGTAGCTATTCATGGAATTCCTTTTCAATGGCTGCGGAGTTTCAAAGGCTTATCTTACCTGGATAAAAGGATCCAAAGGGCCTGAAATACTACAGCCGCCACACCCTGATGCCCTCGGCCGTCATAGCCCGTTGATCATATATCCCCTTCACGTCGATCAGAACCGGATGTTCACCCATCAGACGTGCGACTTCTTGCGGCGACCACTCCCGGTAAAGCTTGTGCGGCACTGCGGCCACCGTGGCAGCAGCCGGCTTGAGAGAATCCAGAGAAACCAGCTTGACCCCGTACTCGTGCTCTGCTTCAGCAGGATCAGCCAGCGGGTCATGGACCTGGATATTGATGCCGTAATCCTCCAGTTCATGAATGATGTCGATCACCTTGGAATTACGCAGATCAGGGCAGTCCTCCTTGAAGGTCAGCCCCAGCACGGTAACCGTGCACCCCAGGATGTTGTGACCGGCATTGATCATCTCCTTGACCGCGCGCTGGGCGATGAACTTCCCCATGCCGTCATTGATCCGCCGCCCTGCCAAAATCACCTGTGGGATGTAGCCGATTTTTTCCGCCATGTGGGTCAGGTAGTAAGGATCCACACCGATGCAATGCCCCCCGACCAAACCGGGCTTGAACTTGAGGAAATTCCACTTGGTGCCGGCCGCTTCCAGGACCTCGTTGGTGTCGATGCCGATACGGTCGAAGATCAGGGCCAATTCGTTCATCAACGCTATATTCAGGTCACGTTGCGTATTTTCGATCACCTTGGCTGCCTCGGCCACTTTGATGGATGTGGCCCGATGCACCCCAGCCGTCACAACCGATTCATAGACCTTGGCCACGATTTCAAGAGTTTCGGCATCTTGGCCCGAAACTACCTTCCTGATCTTGGTGAAGGTATGCTCCTTGTCCCCGGGGTTGATCCTTTCCGGGCTATAGCCAACTGTAAAATCCCTGCCATTCCGGAGACCGGAAACCCGCTCCAGGATCGGCACACACAACTCCTCTGTCACACCAGGGTAGACCGTTGACTCATAGACAACAATATCTCCTGCTTTGAGGGCCATGCCAACCGATTCAGACGCCTTGAACATCAGGGTCAGATCGGGCTGATTGGCCTCATCCACCGGCGTCGGCACGGCCACGATATGGAAATCAGCAGTTGCCAGCTCCTCGAACGTATCCGTAAAGAGTATATTAGCAGCTTGCAGATCTTCCCTGGTCACCTCGCCGGTCCGGTCAAAGCCTTCACGCAACTCTTTGATTCTGGTGCGGTTGATATCAAAACCAACAGTTTGCCGTACTTTGCCGAATGCCACGGCAACCGGCAAGCCGACATAACCAAGACCAATGATCGATATTATTCTATCTGTTTTCATCTAGGCTCCTTTTGTAAATATTCAATTAAACAAGCTATCTAGGCAAAAATCCTTGAATAACCGGATAAAAAGCTCTGACGAAACGATCCCCTAGTACAATTGCAGACTGTTCATCAGTGTCAAATGGAACTGAAATACGAATAAAGGCAGTATCGCGACGACGGTACAGCATGGAATTGGTAATCTCTGCCAATTTGAGGGTATATTCATCGTTCATTGTTTTGTTCCTCGCCTGAAACCAGTAGAGAAACAGTTCCTTGTTATCCCCTTTTTGGTAAATAGCCTGGACAAGGTTTATTTTTTTACCAGCAACTTCAAGTTGCGTCCCTTTGGTTGATAATTCATTCCACCCACTACCCGGCAGGCATTGTTTGGGAGAATGTATCTCACCGCTCCCTTTGCCACCGCCGTGATACCCTATGTAAAGTTCTACCTGCTTTCCTTCCGGGGAGGCATACTGCCTGGTGAGAGTATCGGTTGCCTGCAGCACCTTTTGAACACTATCCGACAAGCTTGATTCTGCTGTCATGCGCCACCCAGCAACAGTTTCCGGAAACTGTTCCAAAGGTTTATTCATTGGTACGGTTACGTCACTATGCAAGTTTAGATAAAGACCGGCGGCAATTAGCAATACAAATACGATTGTAAAATTACTTGTTCTTTGTCCTCTGTACTCAGGCTCAGAGACAATGCCACCGGGTTCCTGGCTTAAGCCTGTTATCTGCTCTCCAGTATCTGGGGCCAGTGGTTTTCCCTTGCCTAAAAAGACACCCAAGGAAACCAGCATCACCATTGCCATTGCAAAAACAGTCAGACCGGCAAATTCGTGAAAAAAACCTTCAGCAGCCTTTGCTCCCCAATGTTGTGCCAAAAGACCGGTCACTATAACACGTAAAGAGTTGGTTATTACAGCAATGGGAATTGCAGCGAAAATCAGGAGGCAGCGCTTCCAGGTAGCCATACGCAGGAAAAATGCATATGCGACCGCAAGCGCAATCAGGGAGATCAACGAACGGATTCCGCTGCAAGCATCCGCCACCTCCAGCGTAGTTGCCGGAAACATTATAATATTGCCTTCACGCAGCACAACCACACCAACCATCTTTAGAAATGCTACCGAAACCTTGGTTACAAATAATTTCAGAGGGAAAGCCACGGAGTCATAGATGATGTAAGGAATCGGCACCATGAAAAATAGATAGGCAATGGGAAAAGAAACAATTCGAAAAACGCCGGTGCCGAAAAAATAAAGCACCAGGCCGGCCAGCAGCACAATCAACGAAGAGCGCATGGTAAAATACTCAACACCCAACCAAGCCACTAATAGTTGGCAAAGACCAAATATAATTACCGCGAGACCTGCTCCATAGGAAGAGACCCGCGCCTGCTTCAACTCACTCCAACGAATGTACAGAAAATAACCTGCGATAAAAGGTACGATAAAACCGTGTGAGTAGTTTTCATCATGATACCATTGTTGCACCATAGAAGGAAAGATTCGCCAATAAAGCACTACCAGCAGCAAAAGGACGCAACTTAACTGATACTTATACCTTTTAAGCGCTTCTAGAAATGTCATCTGCACCCTTTCGACAACAAATGCCATATGTAAGAGGTGATTATCGGATAAAAATGACTTGACAACAGAGTCCGGCACTACTCTCCACACTAGCGTCCTGACAAAATTAATCAGTTGATTCAATTTAATTTATATAACATAATTGCAATTAAACCACCAATTCAAATATATATTGCCCAGAGTTAATATTTCCCTTTCCAGTTTTCATAACAAGTCATACCTTGTTTATTATAAATATCGACATATTAATAATTTGCAAGACAGAGGAGATCGAGACATGCTAATAAAACTGGCTCAACATCGGAAACCGTCTGTCAACATCATCAAAAACGTCCCTTTTTTTTCAGAGCTTACCGCAACAGAAACCGACAAAATAGAACAATTCATAAAAATCAAACATTATTCAAAGGACCAGGTTGTACTTTACGAGGAAGACACGTCCAACTACATGTACCTGGTCTATTCCGGCAAGGTGCGGGTTGTAAAGGTGTATGAGGATGGCAGGGAACAGATAATAACCATCCACAAAAAGAATGACTTCTTCGGAGAGATGTCGTTGCTCGACGGCAAGACAGCTCCTGCAACCGTCATTGCCCATGAAGAGTCGGTCATCGGACTTCTTTCTAAGGATGATTTCGAGCAACACCTGTTAAACAGCGAAGGGATTCGCAGCAGGGTAATCGATCTGCTCTGTGAACGTTTGAGAGATTCCTGGGCAATGATCAGGATCCTCAGCATAGACAATGCCGAGCAACGCTTGATGGCCGTGCTTGATAGACTGCAAGAAGTTTATGGGGTAAAGGATGGCCGTGGCGTGATTATCAACGTAAAACTTACGCATCAGCAAATTGCAAATTATGCCTCAATTTCGCGGGAGACCGTCACCAGAAATTTAAATCGGTTGGAAAGGGATCAATCAATTGAAATACTTGAGAATAAATACATCCTGCTGACCAATCTATTTTATACTAAATTCAAAAAAGTCGCCTGAACGGGAACGTCCCCAAAAAACAAAATCCCCAGCCATTCCTTATCACGGAGAGACTGGGGATTTTTCTTACTGCATGAGTAAACTTTTAGCGAACTGTGATCTTGCTGACCACAACCTTACCCTTACTGATCTTGATTACGCCACTCACTGCAGTTGTTCCGGTAGTTGACTGGAAGCTGGCATCCATGCCGCCCGCCAGGTTGACGTTGACCGTTCTATTGAAGTTCAACTGCTCACTCAAGGTAACATCCTTGGCAGCAATGGTGCCGCTTTCAGGTACTGTGTTATAGGCATCCTGAATCGTAGGAAACGTTGTTGATGAATCCAGCACCATTACATCCTGGCTGACCGTTTTTGGAATGCTGATGACTATGGTTGCTGTCTTTGCTGTTGACACATTCCCGGCGGCATCCTTGACCCAAGCATAAAGAGTCTTGGTACCCGTCGTAGCAAATGTATAGCTAGATGGTGCACTTACAGACCATCCGACAGTGCTTGCAGACGGTACCGAGGCGCTTTCGTTGATCATGTAACCAGTAACCCCCATGTTATCGGTAGCGGTCAGACTGATCGCAATTGATAATGTGGTTGCAGTTAATGGTGCGGTAAAGGTAGTAACTGCAGGAGCTGTCGTATCCGGCAGTGTTATGACAACTGATCTGCTCAGGCTGGCGGAAATTTTTCCTGCTGCGTCTTTGGCCCAGGCGTAAGCGGTTTTGCTGCCAGCGCCGGAGAAGGTAAACGAGGTTGGAGCGGAAGTGGTCCATCCCGAGGCACTAGCAGATGGCACAGTGGCACTTTCAGTGACCAGATATCCGGTCACTCCAATATTGTCTGTTGCTGCCAGACTGCTGATCGCCACAGTCGTTGTTGTCGCTGTCACGGGCATAATGAATGTGTTTACCACCGGTGGCGTGGTATCAGTGTTTAATGACAATCCAGAAAAATCAGGAATGGTAATAACCACTGAACTGCTCAGGCTCGCGGACACGTTTCCGGCGGCATCCTTGGTCCAGGCATATGCAGTTTTGCTGCCGGATGCAGAGAAATTGAACCAGGTAGGAGCGGAAGTGGCCCAGCCAGAAGCGCTGGCAGCAGGGGCAACGGAGCTCTCGCTGATCAGATAGCCGGTTACACCAACGTTATCACTTGCGCTAAAGGAGGTAACCGGAACGTTCAATGCTGTTGCAGTAGCAGGGATTGCAAAAGATGTAACAACAGGCGCGGTCAAATCAGGCAAAGGGTTATTTATCATCACAGTTACTGCCGTCGACTGTCCTACATTGCCAGCGGCATCGTATGCCCTTGCGGTAAAGGCATGAAGGCCATTTGCTATGGTCGAAGTATTTAAATTGAACGAATACGGCGTTGTATTCATTACTGCTACAAGGTCACTATCTACGAATATTTCGAATTTCTTTACACCGACATTGTCTGTGGCATTAGCACTAACATAAACAGTCCCGCTAACCGTGGCATTATTCAACGGCGTGAGTAAATTAACCGTTGGGGAGATTGCATCAGGAATAATCAGATTATTTACCGTTACTGCTACGTTTTCCGACAAACCAACATTCCCATTAGCATCATAAGATTTGGCTCTGATCGTGTAGGAGCCATTTGCAAATGATGTGGTATCCCAATTGTAGCTGTATGGCGCTGTCGTTTCCGTGTTCACAAGAACACCGCTCACATAGAATTCAACCTTGGTGACACCAACGTTATCGGTCGCCGTAGCATTGATAATAATCGTTCCACTCAGAACATCATTGTTGGAAGGTGCTGTTAATGCGACCACAGGAACATTCGAGTTATCTGTAGAATATTCATATGCGCCAATATCGTAAAGTCCTTGTGGCACGGTAACGCCAAATTTATCAGTATATGTTCCGGCAATTAAACCTTTAGCAACAAGATCGATACCCTTGTCCACAACCACACTCCCCACCAGCGGTCTGTATTCTGTGTCCAAATCTGGATCGGCAAAGACAGAATGTGTATCAACAATTACATGAGTCCCTAATCCCATAACAGTGGTGTTACCCATATTGTATATAAGGTTATTATCCGCTTCAAAACCAATCCAGTTGTCATAGCCGGTATCTTTTGATTTATCAATATACCTGCCTAAAGGATTTACAGCGATGTTCCTATTCAAGAACATATTATTGTAAACAAGTGTATTTTGTGTGCGGTGATACTTATTGCCGTCGTTCCAAAGCTTGATCCAGCTCTGAGACCAGCCGGAATCAATTATCGTATTATTATAGACCTTGGTGTTATAGGCATTACGGAAAGAGAGAGGTGGGTCAGCATTATATATTTTATTTCCTCTTACGATGCAATTGCGTGCTTCAGACAAATACTGATTAGTGTATGTGGTCGCTGCGGCATAAATACCACTCATATCGACCTCGTTATTATTATAATCCTCGGTCAAAATTCTATCATTTAACCCTGGAACCTCAGTCGGATTATAGCGGGTATTGTACCATTCTGTATCCCCCCCCACTTCAATGCCTGCGTAAGGACTGACAATATTCTCTACAACATTATCTTCTATAAGAACATTTTCACTGCCACCCTTGGCAAAAATCCCATGCGCCATTATTGGGTTCACTAGATCATCATGCACATGGTTTCCATGGATTATCGAGTTATATACCCCTACCATGTCTATCCCCTGCTGCCACGTATTAGACGAAGTAAAATGCACCATGCCGGTTTTATATATCTCATTATTCAAAAGCTGTATGTTGTTTGTGTGGCTTATTTTCAAACCATCATTGCCAATATGATGCACATAGTTGTTCTGAATTATTATGTTGTCGGCACCATTGGCATAATTATACCTGCTGCTATTACCGGCATACCTCCCATATGACTGTAACGGATCGAAATGCCCGTTTAAATCGCCATCAACTTTAATCCCACTGTAGCCTGCATTTTCGACTTCCAGGCCGTCAATGACAACATTGCCATAATTAGATTCCACTCCATTTACTGACGCATTCTGACAATCAATTACCGCAGACCTTGCAGGCCCGTCAGACATAAGGGTGATGGGATTACCTACCGTGCCACCATGTGGAAAACTTACCGGGCCATAATAAGTCCCGGCCAAAAGTCTTACTGTGTCTCCTGGTTGTGCAGCCTTGAGTGCTGTAGCAATCGTGTTGTAAGGTAAATTCTTAGTTCCATCACCTGCAGGAGAATTAGTGACTGGTGTCACATAAAGGTCGACAGCATTAACACAGGGTACTGACACCAACATAGCGACAAAAAATGACAACGGAACCAGATAGCGAACTTTATTATGAGCATTCATTTCAATCTCCTTTTTCAGCCACATCTTGTTTGCAATACTTCCGAAATCAATTAGCAACAAATTTATGGGCATAAAAATAGCCGGGCCCTAATATCTGGATGATATTTCGGCGACCCGGCTGTCTCTTGGAGACCCTGTAGGCTTTCCGTCCCACCCTCGCGAGTGGTTTAGTATTATCGTGTATCAAAATTCTCTATGTGATGCTGTTATCTCATATTTCGAGATTTTGGTTTGTGCTGAGCATCACAATTCTAATGTAAATCTATCGACCTCTCACACAAACCTTTACAAAAGCATGACCAAGGTCGCACTGGCGCAACGGGAAAACCCTTTGTAATAAAAAAAACAGGGGATTTGTTAAGGATTGTGTGAATGGGTTATGAATGTGGAACTATTATTTACGAATTTATAATAACTGACTTGGAGCGATTCGACCTCCGGAACTTATACCAGGATGCAGCGAAAAATACCATGAATATTAGAGATGCCGCAAGCACCTTGTTATTAAAATAAGCTGTAAAATCCGTGATCATCCCAGTGAGCTTATTTGCCATTACTGCCGGGCCGTATTTTTCTGACTGATACACAAACGCGCCGATATCTGGCTTTTTGCCGTGCAAAAAAACAGATCCATTCCTGTCGGTGAACAAATCGTTAAGTCCCATCAAGCCCAAGGCAGTTAAATCAACACCGGTACCAATGGCCGGACTCTTGTTTCTCAGGTTGAAATTTGCGTCAAGCAACGGGTCTCCTACTATCGATTGCCGGTCAACTTCAGACCCTTTTATTCCGGAAATCGGCTTATTGCCCAAATTATAATAAAGGTTATAATCGCTTGCAAAACCCTTCCTGTTTAGTCCGCCGCTTTTATCAACATAAATCATCCCTTTTTTGATGTTGCCATTGTTTCTCAAGGGGACAGAGTTGTTATAAAAGAGATTGTTGTACAACTTAATATTCTCACAGAGGTGATAATTATTACCGTCAGTCCACAGCTTAACCCACCCTTGGCTCCATCCGGTGTTTATCATGGTGTTATTATAAACGATCGCATTATAGGCATTGCGAAAGGATAGTGGTGGATCGGCATTTTTGATCAGATTCCCCCGCACCGTTAAATTTCTGGCTTCTGCCAGATACTGCGCCGTATAAGTCTCTGCACCCTTAAACTCACCAGAACGATCAATCTCATTTCGATTGTAATTCTGCTTCAATGTTATCAAACGCTCGTTTAAGCCCGTCACCTTTGATGGCGTATACCTGGTGTTATACCATTCCGTGTCGCCCCCCACTTCTATACCGGCAAAAGGGCTGACTATGTTCTCAATAAAATTGTTCTCGATAAGAATATTTTCGCTACCACCTTTTGCAAATATGGCCATGGCCATAGCAGGTTTATCAATATCGTCATGAACATAGTTACCCTTAATAACGGCACCATAGACCCCAACCAGGTCAATACCCTGTTGTTGGCCATTGGTACCTGTTTTGTAAACTTCATTATTGATTATCTGGATATCATTAACGTGACCGACCTTGATGCCGTCGTAGCCGATATGGTGGATATAGTTATTCTTGAAAACAAGTCCATTGGCCCCATTCACCCGATTATGCCGTTCTCCATAACCACCCCAACTACCATATTCATTACCATCGTTAGACCCATTCAAATCACCATCGCATTTAAGACCACTGTATTTGACATTTCGAATCTCAAGCCCATTAATAACAATGTACGGATAATTAACCTGAATGCCGTTAATATTGGCACCTTGCCCATCAATGACGGACGACCTTGCGGGACCATCAGCGGTGAGTGTTATTGGTCTTCCCGGCAAGCCACCTTTGGAAAAATTAACCGGGCCATAATATACTCCAGGTAACAGACGGACGATATCCCCTGGCTTTGCAACCTTCAATGCTTCAGCTATTGAATTAAAGGGCTTTTCTTTTGTTCCAGTTCCCATAGAAGCATGAATACCTGACATTACATAAATGTTTTTTCCAAAATGGTTATTTTGTTGGATACTACTAGGATTTATTGTGAGTCTAATGACGTCATTTACTATTGATACATTACGAGCAGATTCACTATAGCTAACACTTACCATCAGCGCTAATACTACATATATAAGTTGCACATAGCACTTACCAAGTATATTCATTAATTGTACCTTACAATCCACAACAAGTTCTACACATCATCATATTGAACTGGTTTACTAGTTTTTAGTAGCTACTATATTTAAAGAAAATATTGAGCATGAATCATCCTCAATACCAATTGTAAATGGATGTTCTTTTCTATAATTATATCTTCCAAAAACCTTAAAACCATTATTACTAAGCAATGTACATAAACTATCATAATCAAAAACAATTTGATGCCTGAATTCAGGAGGGAGGTCTAATGCAAACAGTCCTTTAATCCATCCATTTTCAACTTCACGACTAAGGTTGAAACCTGAAGTTGATAATACAACTCTCCATGCAATAGCACGAAAATTTGGGACACAGAGAACTAAAAACCCTCCAGGTTTTAGCACTCTTCTCCACTCAGACAATACAGTAGAGATTTTTTCTAATGCAAAATGTTCTAGAATATGACTTGCTCTAACAAGATCGTATGTATTATCAGGGGCAAAAGTAAGTCGACTCACATCGCACACAATGTCAGGCTTTCTTTCTTCAAGGGCATCAACATTAATATAAGTAGGAATCAGTCTATTTGATGAACCTAAATTCAATTTTTCCTTAGACGCATATATTTCAGGAGGAATTACCTGTTTTTCTAATTTATCCAGCTTCTTCAACAACCAAAAATACCCTCTTACTCTTGTGAGTAGTAGCGAACTCACTGCACATAACAAATCTTTCATAATTTCCTCTAAATTTCATATTATTAAATTAATCAGGTAATGCGCTCATTACCCTAGCAGGGTTGCCTATCGCAAAAACATCCTCTGGAATATTTTCCAATACTACAGAACCTGAACCAATGACAGTGTTTTTCCCTATTTCAACACCCTTCAAAATATATACTCCCGCACCAATCCTCACGTTTCTACATCCAGACCTTGAGCCATTAAGCATTGAATTATTACCTATATGTATTTTGGCATTCTCCGAATATGTGAACAGCGTACATACTGAATTTAATGACCCATTTAGCGAGACATTATTCACCATAATTCAGACCCGGGACCTTTAATCACTACTCATCCGGAAAATAAGTCGGTTATCGACTGTTATTTTTTTGTTGATTACTAAGCAGATATATTTTTGTATGCCCCACGTAATAGTGACATGCAGTAACCAATGGTTTTAAATGGTGACTTTTTAAGTTCAGCTACAAAGCGACTAAAGTATGACATACTACTTTCTCCAATGTATATTGCGTTCTTCCAAAACCGATTTCACCACTTCAGGATTAAATGTCATGCTGGTTGTCAAATTGCAGCCATGGATACAAAAGCAGTTTCTAATTCCATCACGCACACGATTGGCTTGATCTGAACGCCAAAGTAGCTCTACATTAAGATCATAATCCCTGATATTAGCTACAGGCTGAGTTAACTCACACAAAGCAACATCACCATTGGCATAAAGTACTCCGTCAATTTTACCGGCATAACAAGGAAGCTGCTTTTGCTTCGATTTCATCATCTGCAGAGATATTCGTATCTTCTCCTGCTGACGTTCACTCCAGAAGCGGTAAGATGCCGATTCGTTCATATCTCTGAGCCTTACAAACAGCTGTTCCAAGGTATGCAAATCAACAATCGGCGATTCGTTTTCCATGGGATCGACATCATTGGCTACTTCCGCCGGCAACCCATATGTGCCAAAATGCTGGCCGCGAACCAGAGCGAATCGAATCGGAACGGCCAAAGGAATCAATTGATTAACCAGATCTTCAACCTCATTAATATTTTTCTGCTGAATCGTCATGGAAACCGCAACGCTGAATCTTCGGTCCTGCTGAGACAGTTTTACTAGTGCCTGGACCGTCTCTAAGGCTTTTTGGTAACCATCATTTACCCCACGAATCTGGTTATGGGTCTTTTCCAACCCATCAACAGAGACTTGAACTGACAAGGTTTCAAGCGGGATGCGCAATATATCTCGGCAGGAAGAGACAATTCGCTCTGTCAAATACCCGTTGGTAGCAAGACCAATGTTGGTGCAGGAATTCTGATCATGGAATATTTTGCAGATATCAACGACATCCTTACGCAGGAACGGTTCACCACCGGTAAGCGATAGATGAACCGGATGGCACAGACTCTTTGCAATCATACTGATCTCTTCAAGCGACAGTTCATTAGTCGATGCATTGAGGTCTTGCCAGTAAAAGCAATGACTGCAACGATTATTGCAACGTGCCGTAATAAAGAAAATCAGCGCGGTTGGAGTGCGTAGCGACTTGACTTTATTCAGTTTACAATTAACAAACAGCTTTACCACCTGCTCCTGAAGCATATCAGGCAACTTGGTATAGATATTTTTCGCAATCTGTTTCAACTTCCGATTTGGCATGCTACTTCTCTCCCCTGCGCCATGCGAGAAAACGCTCCATTTCCTCGGCAGCAAGAAAATTGGTCCCTCTGGATTTACGAATTTTGGCATATGAAAAAATGCATTTATTTAATGCTTTAACTAACAGATAGCCCCCGATCAGGTTTTCTTTCACTATAGGCTTACAGGAGAGCGTAAAAAACAGCAGCTTACCTGGAATTAACAAATAAAATAATAAGAATTGCATTATGCACTTAATGCTTATCAATAAAGCTTTCACAATAGAATAATGCTTGAATGCAAAACGAAGACGTGTCAATTGATAGCGGTACGTTTCATCGGGATTGCGGCCTCTCGGGCTGTGATAGTGCTCAACCGCACAATCGGCAGCAACATAGTTTTTGTATCCAAACTGTTGAATGTTAAACCCAAAATCCTTATCCTCGCTACCAAAAACATAATAAGGGTCAAACCCCCCTACCTTTCTGGCAAGCTCTGCAGGAACCATGCAACAGCAGGTTGCGAGAAAATCCGTTTCAGCATAAGCATGAGATGTATTTGAAATATGCATTGACCTGCTCATGCCATCATTCGAGATCAACCGGCCATAAACATGTGTTGAATTGTTTTCATATACTCTAAGCTCACCACCAACCGTTCCAGTCTCTGTATGCTCACAAAAAAAACTCAGCAACTTTGACAGGGAATCTACACAGGGAAAGAGCGTGTCGCTGTCCAGAAAAAGAATATACCTCCCCTTTGCAATATTAATCGCAATGTTTCGAGAAAAGGCAGGGCCTGCATTGATGCAATTTGTGTGGACTAAGATGCAGTCAGCGATTAAACATAACGAATGATAATCTCCATCAGTGCTGGCATCATTAACAACAATTATTTCAAAAGAACATCCACTCTGTACTAGAAGACCTCCCAGGCATTTTAATAGGTCATCCATACGGTTATAGACTGGAAGCACTACCGATATTTCAACATGGTATTCCGACACAATTAGCTCGATAAATGTTAAATTTTTTTATAAATACATCTTAGAGCATTAATAGCTGATTTTGGGAGAAGCGTACAAGAAAAATAAGTCAAAAGCATTGGATTCACAATATGCATGGCAATCAGTTTTTTGCATACAAAATGACATTTTTCGTACTGACTACCATAAAATAAATCAGTGGCCAATGCCGTACCTCTGACCTTATAGGCCGCCTTCATTGGCAAATAAATATGGGGGGCCACTGTTGGATATCTCTTCACTATCAAGTCGAGGTTGTCGAGCGTCCCAACATTAATATCAACCCGACTGGAAATATTCCCTCTGTGCATCCTGCGATAAACTAGAACTTCTGGAATTGCCTGAATTGGGTATTTATAGGCGATTTTGAGCCAGAGATTCGTATCTTCAGCAGTTATCAGACTCTCGTCAAAACATCCAACATCTAATAAGTACGACTGTCTCGCCAGTACGCTAGATAATAAAATAATATTCTTCTGTAAAATCAAATCAAACAGCCCCCCTGATGGGGTACTATCAGGCATTTCAGATAATTTTTCTCCGGTTTCATTACAAAAATTTTCAAACTTACTGTACACCAGAGCGATATCAGTACTGGTGCCTATGATCTCAATCTGCTTCTGAATTTTATCAGCGCACCAAAGGTCATCAGCATCCAGAAAAGCGATGTATTCACCATTAGCATGCGAGATGCCCTTATTGCGTGCAGCCGCAGGCCCGGCATTTGCCTGTTTAATATATTTTATCCTGTCAAGATATGGATTGACAATGTCATCCGTATCATCAGTGGAACCATCATTTACAATAATAATCTCAATATGTTTATACGTCTGTTTCAAGACACTTTCAATTGCTTCAGGCAGATATTTTGCCGAATTGTAGCAAGGTATGATGGCGCTAACTAGTGATTGGCTGATTTTGTTCATAAAGATTCCCTTCAAAAACAACTCTGCACTTTTGTCCGAATTTCCCTGTCAAACAGATAAATCAGCGAAAAAAATACAACTACCGATACGAGTAACGGTATTGCCAACCCTATATTAGGACACTTCATCTTTATCACGCTGACAGCCAAAATCATTCCAAGTGAACAGCCGAAATACCGGCCGATACTCCTCCATGGAATTATCACCCGATAAAGCTTTGAAGACACGTAGGCACCTACTCCCATCAAGACCAGATAACTTACCAGGGTAGCAAGCGCAGAGCCGAGAAGGCCGATCATCGGAATAAGGACAAGGTTCAATACAACGTTCAGCAATGCAACACACCAGGTGATTTTAGTCATCACTGCGGTCTTTTTATAAAACTGCAGGCCAATGATAAAGGGGGTCAATAGTCCTTTGAGCATTTCTCCGATAATAACGTATGGCAGAATGTATGTTGATGCGAGATACTGCTTTGAGGCAACCAGGCCGATAAATTCCTTACCCAAGACAATTACGCCGCAGATTATCGGCAGCGCAACAAGGCAGTACATCTTGATCGCCTGCTGCAATTGGACTTCTGTCTGACCATGCCCGGGCTTGGCCCATTCAGTCATAATCAGTGGCACAAAGGCAAATTCAAAGGCTGTAACCAGAATGCCGGTGATATAGGAACAAAGGTTATACGGCACACTGTAGATCGCCACAGATTCGGTTCCGAGAAAGTAGCCAATCAGGTATCGATCCCCCATGGTCAGGATCGTGCCGGCAAATCCAGATATGATCATTGGCATGCCATACCTGCTCATCTCTTTGAACATCTCTGGAGAGGAGATATGTGTTGGAAACCCAAAGTCGCGCAGAAGATAGACCAAATAGACCAGAAGAGTCACAGACTCCCCCAGCAACAACCCCCAATAGTAACCAAAGAGCCCTTTAGCCAGATAGGCAACAAAAAAAACTGCCAGCAGCATGCCCATGTATTTTTCGGCAACAGCAAACGTGGTATAGGTAGCTGCCTGGTTACGTATCCGATAAAGGCAGCCGGAAATTTTAGAGAGAATTCTTATAAATATAAGTAATGATGCAACAGCAAACAGGCTACCGATATCTGCCGGTAAAAATCCAAGTTTTGAACATGCCGTACTAACAATAACGACTGCCAATGTGCCGAATAAACCGAACTTCAATGAATTCTTAACCGTCGTGGCATAAAACTGCGGCAACAATCCTTTTTCGAAATATTCCGGGTAAAAGCGCTGGGAAGCGTGGCGTAGACCAACAGTTGACAAGGCTTCCACAAAGGACAAGGTAATGGATATCAGGTTCATGGTCCCATACTCACTCTTTGTAAGTATCCGGGTGAATATGGGAAAGGATATGAATCCGCCCGCCATGATAAGAATTTCGCCCAGCATGTATGTAGAAGTCAATCTGAGCAGTTTTTTGAGTGACATATTCAGCTATCCCTTGTCCGCACGTTGGGGCAGGTAGACATAACGCGGGACAATGTAGTCCCGATAATGATGCGGGTTTCCGTCTTTGCCGGCTTCAGCCGCCTTGACGATGTTGTACATCTCGCGCGCCGAAACGTAGTGGAGTGCATAACGCTGGCCATCGTTATAAGCCGATTCCAGATAGCTGTACATATCATCCGCCAACTGTCCAAGCAGCACCTTCCGGTCCTCTTCACGAGCCCCGTGGGTATGTATTTTGACAAACTGCCAGTTGGGCCGACCTGGGACACGAACCCTCTTACTCACCCAGTAGTCAATGCGTTGCGCAGAAGGGACGTCAGCTATTGAAATATTTGACTGTTCCAAGCTTGGTCTGAATGAATGGGTTCGCGATCGCCAGCGGAGCCCAAGTATCCCCTGGATAAAGAGCAGCCCCTTAGCAGGCGTCTTTCCCGCATGAGCTGGAGTGGCCGAGGCATCGTAACCCTTCGGCTGATCCTTGCGGCTGTTGCCGTAGAAGAAAGTGTTCGCCAGCCGAGGCTGGGATTCGTTGGAGACCGGAAAGGTAAAATCCGCATAGCAGCCAGTTTCCAGAAGAATGGTAACTTCATCGTTGACCCCGCAATGGGCTCCACCTTTGCGGGAATTTGCAAGTGCCCAATCACCATGAATGAACCCGTATGTCTTCGAGCCATCCGGAAGGCAAAATACCCCGCACCGGGAGAAATCCTCCAGGCAATCGCAGATTTTTTTCCGCAAAGAGGTTTCATCATCGGGCCAAGGTTCCTGACGGTCGTGATGCAGGTGCATTTCTACTTCGCCAAACCCAAGAGAACAAAGCCCAACCAGCTTTTCCAGATGGCCAAAATTATCATAGTGGGGAGGGAAAAAAAATGTATGTTGGGGAGGGACACCATCGGCGTCCCGATGCCGGCTTGCTAGTGGTGGGTACTCTTTCGTCCAGGCATCAACACGGGCGGACTGTTTATCAGGATTGGCGTTCCTGTTGCCCGGCTCAAAGTGGTCCACAAAGGCAAACATAATGTGGGTAACACCAGATGCACGAGGCCCCTTAAACAAACGAACAGTGTGCAGCATATCTGACCAAAACCAGTAAGTGAGGCCTTTCCGCTCAGCTCCGAACCAGAGCAGGGCCAGCACGACAGCACACGATATCATTATGAACATTATTTCCATAACCTACCACACCTGCATAAGAAATATCTTCCAAGTCAACAACACACCTATCGTCACCCCAACTGTAGACCTATTAAACATTTTGACGGTAAAAGAGCTCTCATCAAATGGGGATTTTTTTGCGGCGATCCGGCATAAGGCACTGCTCAGGGCGACAACTGTCAGAAAAATTATGTCATAGGTACGGGTGGAAAAGATCGAAGCAACCGCATAGCCACCAAGAAAGGAAAACAAGCCGACAATGTAATGCCTGTCCTGTCCATACTCATCAGATTTCAGCAACAACAATAAATTTCGCATGGAGAACAAAATAATGCCGAGAAAGGCAAAGAGACCCGGCAAACCGAGTTCTGCACCAGCGCGTACATAGGAGTTATGGGTATCACGCTTGTGATATTCACGAAACTGATCTTTACCCACCCCAAGCAACGGATGCTGCTGCAGCAGATCCATGCCCTTAACCCATGCTTCCACTCTGCCCATGGACGATTCATCGTCACGGTAATCACCTGTTTCAATGGAAAATGCGATCAGCACAACCACTGCCCCGACGATAACAGCAAGCTTTTTAATCTTAGGACTGTTAACCCAAAAAACGAGAAAAACCATCAGGCTAAAGACCAAGGCCAGCTGCCCTCCCCTGGAATTGGTAAGATAGATGCAATAGGAAGAGACCAGCAGCATAACAACGCTGCATGCTTTTTGAATAAAATCACCACGCAGGAATGCTCCAAGGGCAAATGGCACCACCAACACCACTGAATAGGCAAGGTCGTTGGGGTTGTCGAAGTTTCCAGCACCACGGATTTGCCAAACCAGCTTATCCGGAGCCCATATCATACCAGTACCGACAATGTCGTATCCGTAAGATTGGAGCACTCCCATGGCGGCCACAATGGTCATCAATGTCATTATAATCCAGGTTATGCTCCTGAAGCGTTCTTCAGTATCGACAAGGGTTGTTATGAACAGATAAATCAGGGCCATTTTTAGTGTTTCTACAAACGTGCCGATCGAATACTGGATCCAGCCGACCTGCACGGTAGAGACAACCATCATTACGAACATCAACAGGATGTATTTATCTTGAGCAGTCCGTAGCACCCGTTTATCCACCGGGCTTAAGAACCAAGCTGCCAGCACAGTTCCCATGACTACAAAAACCAACGGCAGGCCACGCACGAACAGGACATAATCTTGAGGCCGAATTATAATCAAAAATATAAACAGGATGAGGCCAAAAAAGAGCATAAATATTCCTGTCAGGCTACAAAACCAGTAACTGATACAGTGGTTTTGACTGGTGAAACGTTCTCAAATGGTTTCAAGGGATCGATGAGCGATATTTTAGTGATCCGGCCGCAATTTAATTACTTTAGTGAGAGCATGAACATGCATCAAATTTTGTCAGCGAAACAAATTCGGCAATTCTTTGAGCTGCCAGTCCGTCTCCGTAAGGGTTATGTGACAGACTCATTGCCTTGTACGCTGCTGCCGAATCAAGCAGATGCAATGTTTCACGCAGGATAGTGTTGCGGCATGTGCCAACCAGCTTCACTGTACCGGCATCGACCGCTTCCGGTCTTTCGGTAGTATCGCGCATGACCAGAACAGGTTTGCCGAGCGACGGGGCCTCTTCCTGTACCCCTCCCGAATCGGTGATGATCAGAGTGGACCTGCGCATGAGATAAACAAACGGTAGATAGTCGACCGGATCAATCAAGTGAATAGAGTCGAGTCCAGCATCCCCCAGGATTCGGAAAACCGGCTCGCGCACATTTGGATTGAGATGAACGGGGTATAAAATCTCCACATCCGGCCTTTGCACGGCAATATCAACCAGTGCCCTGCAAATATCCTCAAAACCGGCGCCAAAGTTCTCCCGGCGATGCCCTGTAACCAGAATCAGACGGCGATCCGGATTCAGGAATGAAAATCGCTGTGCTAACTGCTGCATGGTTTCGGGATCCGACTCGATCAGCCGCACGACATCGAGCAGGGCATCAATAACGGTATTTCCGGTAACTGTTATGTACTTTGACTTCACTCCAACTTTCAGCAAGTTCTGCCGAGCCGCTTCGGTCGGTGCAAAATGTAAATCGGCAATGACCCCGGTAACGGTTCGATTAATCTCTTCAGGAAACGGTGAATATTTGTTATGTGTCCGCAATCCGGCCTCCACATGGCCGACAGGGATTCGTCGGTAGAAAGCAGCAAGCGAAGCGGCCATGGAGGTTGTTGTATCACCATGCACGAGCACCAGATCGGGCTTGTCTGTTGCCAATATATCTCTAAGACGGAGCAAAACATTTGCAGTAACGTCAAAGAGATCCTGACCGGGCTTCATGATGTCCAAGTCGTAATCGGGCACTAAAGAAAACAGGCTTAGAACTTGATCAAGCATCGAGCGATGCTGGCCAGTTACACAAACCCTGCATTCAAATTTATCGGGATGTTTCTGAAGTTCTCTGATTACCGGAGCCATTTTAATGGCTTCGGGGCGGGTACCAAATACGGAAAGCACTCTCATTTAACTCTCGCTGAGGAAATAGTTTTGTTATCGCACAACTCCACGTACTGCTTGGTATAGCCGGAAATCATCTGTTCAAGAGTAAAGGTGCGTCTGACAGTAACTGAGGCATTATTCGACATTTGACGCCAGATTTCATTATTGCCGGCAAGCAATTCCACCGCAGCAACGAACCCCTCAAGATCATTCGACTCATAAAGAATACCATTCACATTCTGCTCAATGATCTCGGCACATCCACCGACATTTGATGACACCACCGGAAGTCCCAGACTCATTCCTTCAAGGATTACGGTTGGGAATCCTTCTGACAGCGAAGTAAGCACCATTATGTCAAATGCTTGCATATAGTCCACAACATCACTGGTATAGCCGGTAAACAGAATTTTTTCTTCCAAACCAAGATTTGTAACCCGTTTCTTTGTATGATCAAGTAAAGCTCCCCCACCAACACAGAGCAGCTTCAGTTTTTCATTTTTTTTGGATAGTTCGTTGAAACCATCAATAAGTAAATCCGGATTTTTCTCTTTTCTGAAATTGGCTACTATTCCAAGGAGGATACAATCGTCAGTTATTCCCAATTGATGACGAATTCGCTGTCTCATGTCGCTGTCCAATGAGAATTTACCGGTTTCTATCCCATTATAAATAACTCTTATAAAACCTTGTGGAACAATATCCTCTATTTGTTTTTGGGAATACATTGAATTGCAGATAAAACCATCACATTTTCTCAATAGCAATTTTAACAACTTGTATTTAGTCTCACCCAACATCTGAAAAGAATTAACATGGTTATATACCGTGGTAATTTTTCCACCGAGCAACTTGATATACCAAGCAGCAATAAGTCCCTTGATATCAAATACATTAACGACATCAATTGCGTTGTCTCGGCAATATTTGTAAATACAATGAATTTTGTGCCATTCAAACCAAGGTTTCGCAATGGGTATGATAGTTACCGGAATACCGCATTTTCTGAATTCGTCCAATAATGAAACATTAGTACTGGTAACGCAAATATGCATACTGATTTCTTGTGAAAAATGGCGCGCGAAATTGAGCAACCGCATTTCCGGGCCACCACGTTCAAGGTCATAGATGATAAAAAGGACCTTAACCAATACAACCTCCATGGATACGTCCGGGGCGGCTTGGGGATTCCAGCAACTCTTGCCACGTCAAATATTTATCCCCATAGTTGTCCCCGGTTTTTCTGGCAATCACATCCATGCCTGATGTTATTATTTTTCCGGCAAGCATCGTAAATGACCCTGCTTGGGGAGCGTGCAAAGCCGGGACGGTCTGAATGGGGATGTTCAGCAATCCGGCAAAAGTCTCCCTGACAAAACATAGTCTGGATAAACTTCCGGAAAGGGCAATAAGATTGACCGCATGCGACCCGACAAGACGTTTGCACATATGAACGGCATGAAAAACAATTCCTTCCATGATCGCACGAATGATATCGAGTGATGTATGATCTGCCCTAATTCCCAACAATCCGGAACTTAGATCGCGTGTACCGGGAAATACTCGTTCTTCAAAAAGGTACGGAAAAAAATATAGCCCTTTATCAAAAGGGCACGAATCTAGCTGTAAGTCTATGGCGTCCCAGTCAACTGCAGACTTGAGTATGTTATGCAAATACCAGTCAAGCACATTACCGCCATTATTAGATGCAATGCCTGATATGTAGTGTTGCTTTTCCAGCATGTATGTCCACACATCATGACGCCTGCCGGCATCATCCGCCTTTGAAAGCATCCTGACGGCACTGCTCGTACCAAGTGTTATGCTGACGGCATCCGACCGGTAGCCGACAGTTGCAAGATGCGCCATTGGCCCATCGCCACCACCGATCACCCATGCTGCCTGCCGCGGCAGCCCAAATGGCAGGTCGGATTTCATGCTTGAACCGGCAAACTGATATTCAACCGGGACAGGGGAAGGAAGCCGATCGACTTCAAACCCTAGATACCCGAGAACATCACTATCCCACACCATTTCATGCAGATTGAACAAACCGCTTGCAGAAGCCAACGAATAATCTTCTACAAAAACACCAAAAATTCGATATAAGATAAAGGACTTAATTGATAATGCCTTATCAAAGCGATCGAATACCAACGGAAGGTTTTCTTTGTACCAGAGAAGGCGGGCCAGTGGATAGGTGGAGGCCAACGGACATCCTGTTTTTTCATGCCAGTGGTGTTGGGTGAAAATCTCTTGCAAAGTGGCACATTGTTTTTGAGCTCGCGTATCAGCCCAGATTGATAAGGGGGTAAGTGGCACACCTGACTTGTCGACTAGCACCAGACTGTGTAGAACCGAGTCGATGACAACATGGGTAATGGAGTCCGAATAACCGGCACTGGCCAGTTTTATCACGTCTAAAAACGCAAGCAGTATCTGTTCCGGGTCCTGCTCGGCATAGCCATTAACAGCAGAGGTCGAGTAAGTATAGGTGCGCTCGGACGAATTGATGATCGCTCCCTGGCTATCTAACATAGCCGCCCGACACCCGCTTGTTCCAATGTCAATGGCTAGAACCATTTCAGATTTGCTTGTAGGACTTTGCTCCATCAACTGATCTCATGACCGCCAAAAACATTGCGTATTGCAGCAATAATTTTCCCCGAGAAATCCTGCGATTGCCGAGAGCGTGCCCGCTGTGCCAACGAAGCGGCAAGCACCGGTGTGCTGACATTGTGAAGTCGAGCAATGTCGAGCGCCCACTGTCCTGTCTCGCCCCCACCGATTTTTCCTGATATCTGGTGGTCTTGGAGAAATTTCAACGCCTGCACAGTATCAGTCAGCAACCGGGAAGCAATGATACTGCCGTTCCCCCACACCTGGCATAGCTTTACGAAATCGACAATATCTCCTTGTTGGTCTGCTGCGGCCTTGAGAGTATGGATACCCTCGGCAATCGCCTGCAAAAACCCGTACTCGATGCCGTTATGAATCGTTTTTACCAAGTGTCCCCAACCTGAGGGCCCGACATACATGTATCCATCTTTTTGGGCAATATCTTTAAAGAAGAATTCCAACTGATCATATAACGCCTTGTCGCCCCCGATGGTCAGACAAGCCCCATAACGAGCGCCACTCATACCGCCGCTTATGCCAACATCGAGAAAGCCGATGCCATTTTGAGACAGAAACGTTCCCCGTCTAATTGAATCCTGGTAATTGGAATTGCCTGCATCAATTATCACGTCACCAGGTACAAGTGAGAAGAGGAGATGGCTGATAACATCATCGACCGCATCTCCGGCAGGGACCATCAAAACGATGTGGCGAGGGGATGGGAGAATGTCACAGAATTCATCGATGGATGCAGCCGTCAATATCCCTAATTGCGATAAAAGCAGACGGTTCGATTCACTCTTGTCGTAACCGACAACAGCATATCCCCTATCCCTCAAATTCTCACATAACGGTCGCCCCATCCTTCCCAGACCGACGATTCCAATTTTATGGGATTCAGACATTAACGACCTTTCTTAGTTCATCAAAAGATATGAGCATTGCCCTGACCGGTGATGCCTCAACATCAGGGATGTGCAGCGGGCAGCAAAAGAGCATGTATTCTCCATCGTCTATTCCATTCAGGTCGAGCCCTTCAAGAATGACTACATCGTTGCCCAGCAAAATGGTGTGGACAGTACTTTTCGGGTCTGAATATGGCTGGATTGAGAGATAGTCGATGCCTACCAGCTTTATGCCGCAATCAACAAGATACCGGGCAGCATCTTCTTCGAGCCCTATAAAACCAGGGCTGAACTCTTGCTGCTGCCAGAGAGAAGAATTAATAGTTTTAAAAAGTACTATTTCTGCTTTGCCAAGGGTCTTGCTTTTCAACTCATGTATCTGGATTGCAGAGGTACTTGTAATACTGCAAACCAACGCTTTTCCGATAAAACGGTCAAGCGGATAGTCATCGACTTTTTTGCCGTCAGGAAGAAAATGATATGGCACATCTAAATGAGTGCCGGTATGCAAGCCCATTGATATACGAGAGACTGTTGTATTTCCAAAGCGAAATTCATCCATTGCCAATGGCGGATCACCAGGCCAGATAGGGGTATGTTGCGTAAGTGGAAGTGAAATATCAAGGACGCGCAAAAAGTTCTCCCGATCAACTACAGCTTATGTTCAATACAACGGAGCATGTCGCCCACATTTTTGAACGACAACAGTTCTTTTTGACTGAACCTGACGTTAAATCGTGATTCGACAGCTATTACCAGATTGATGTGAGAAAGAGAGTCCCAACCGTCTATATCGTTGGAAGTCATCTCAGGCTTGATAATCAACTCTTCGTCATCGAACACTTCACAAAATATCTCGTTCAGTTTTTCCATTAATGTCATTGTTTATAACTCCAAAGTTGAAATATCCCCCTCGTCCTGTCCTAAATAACGGGCTTTGAGGAGACGTCGCATAATTTTGCCACTTTTGTTTTTAGGAATGACCTCAACAATATAAATTTCCTGAGGTGTTGCTAGCGATGATGCCTTGTTTGCCACATGTAGTCGAATTTTCAACTCAAGTTCACGGGTATACTCCACCCCTTTGTGCAAAGCCACATACGCCACAACTTTTTCGTAAAGAAGATCATCCGGTACACCTATTACTCCGGATTCCGCAACTTCTGGAATCTCAAGAAGAGCACTCTCTACTTCAAACGGACTTACCAAATGTCCAGCAGTATTAATGACGTCATCGCTTCGTCCCATAAACCAATAATAACCATCATTATCTCTATAGGCCGTGTCACCTGTATAGTACCAACCATCGTGAAAACGAGATAAATACGCTTCATCTTTGTTTAGATAGGCAACAAACATCGATGGCCAGCCGACTTTTATACAAAGGTTTCCTTGAATTCCACATCCAAGTGGAGTCCCATCATCGGCAAGAATCCCAGGCTCAATACCTGGAACCGGAATCCCCATGGAGCCTGGACGTATCTCAATGCCTGGACGGTTTGCAATCATGATTGCACCGGTTTCAGTTTGGAACCACGTATCATAAATATTTTTACCGAGCACCCTTTGTGCCCAGTGAATAACTTCTGGGTTGAGAGGCTCCCCTACACTCGAAATATGGCTTAGCTTTGACAAATTAAAACGTTTAAAAAGTGCTTCATCTTCACGCAAAAGCATTCTCAATGCAGTTGGAGCTGTGTACCAGACCGTCACCCCTTCATTTTCAAGAAGCTCAAACCAAACTTCTGCATCATAACCGCCACCGTAGTGCAGTTGAGTTATCCCATGGCTCCACGCTCCGATAATACCGTAGGATGTGCCGGTCACCCAACCTTGATCGGCGGTACACCAGAAAATATCATCTTCATTGAGTCCCAATGCTGTTGAGGTAGTCAAATACTGGTGATAAATGCTGTTATGGCGATGCAACACCCCTTTGGGTTTGCCTGTTGATCCAGAGGTGTAGTGCAGTACAGACCTGGCATCTGGACTGGTGACTGGCGTGTCGTATTCGGTCAACTGATTAGCAACAAGCTTTGAATAACTGAGGATGTCAGGGGCCATGTCCTCAGCGATATCTACGACAAAAATATATTTCAGTGCAGGTAGATGAGCCCTGATTGCAGATATTTTTTTCAAAAAGCTCTTCTTTGTTATTAAACCCTTTGCCTCCGAATCGCCAAGACGGTCAAGAATTGCATCTTCACCGAAATTGGCAAAGAGGGTCCCTGTTATGAGCTGCATTTTCAGAGACCCTAGAAAGGCAAAGAACTGTTCCGGCAGTTTCGGAAGAAATGTAAAAAAAACATCACCATGCATGAATCCAAGTTGTTTCAATGCATTGGCAAAGCGATTGCTTTCGTTTTCCAGGTCAGCAAAGGTATAGTCCTGACGTTCCTTATGGGCTGATATCCAGCGCATGGCAACCTTGTCCGCCAACCCTCGTTCACACTGCTGCCGAGTGCAGATATGGGCAACGTTGTACTGCCCGTTTTCAATAAGTGGCAGATTCATTTCAACCCCGGTTTTCATTCTGTCCGTCCTAATATTAACAGAATTGACATTCATGCCTCATTAAGCTGTTCATAAACGCTAACCATTTGTTGCGCTCGTTTATAAGGATCAAACTCTTCAAGAACTCTTTTTTTGCCTGCTTTGCCATATGTTTCCAACAGCACAGGATTTTCGAGGACCGCAAGAATTGCTTCTGCCAACCGCTCCGGGTTTTGCGCAGGGACTAGCTTTCCTGTAACGCCATCTATAACAACTTCAGGAACACCACCAACACTTGTTGCCACAACCGGTTTACCGAACATCATTGCTTCAAGAGCAACATTTGGCATTCCTTCGCTAAGCGATGGCAGCACAATGAGATCGACAGCATCATAAAATGGAGCAACGTCGTCCTGAAAACCGGTAAAAACCATATGATCCAATATATTCAACTCATTAGCCTTGGTTTGCAGAAGTTGTTTCTGCTGGCCGTCACCAACAAGAAGTGCTTTAACATTTTTAATTTTATTAACGACAATTGCCATTGCTTCTACAAAATAAAGTTGACCCTTTTCGGGACTGAATCTCCCAATCACTCCAATAAGAAGGTCGTTCCTGGACAATGAATAAGCATCTCTAATATTATTGTGACGACCACAGACAAGGGGTTCTATGGCATTCTTTACTGTAGTTACTTTATTTGGGTCTATCCACTTAGGATTTAATTTGCCGGTTAAGTCACTAGAAACCACAACAATTCTATCGGCAAATCTGAAGAGGAATTTATCTATCGAATTGTAGAGCTTAATCTTCCAATTCTCAGCAGTCCAACCATGAACGTAAGCCACCCAAGGAAGTCCAGTCAGGTATTTTAGTACAAAAAAAAGCATGTGCGCTTTATAACCATGGGACTGAAGCACCTGAATGTCGTACTTACTGACCAGTTTATATGTTTTGGGAATCAGCAATGGATCATAAGTCATCCTTTGCAAGATAAATTCAGACTTGACATTCAATCGAGTAATGGCTTCACCAAAAGGCCAACCCTGGAAGTTCTTGTTGCGAAATGCAACTATAACAGGGTCACACAGTTCATTACCACCACAGCGAAGAAACTGGATCAAGCCTTTACCAGGACCACCAATATTAAAAGTGTCAATCGCTATTAATACACGCTTTTTCACAGACGAGTACTCTCAATCAAGTTAGTTTCCGTGTTGTTAATGCATCTTCTATAGTATTGCTGAAAGTTTCTGCAATAGCTGCCCAAGAATAACTTAGCGCTATCTCTCGTCTCTTTTTAGCCATTGCAACACTGTTTTCTGCCAGTGCCTTTTCCGTAAAACCAATAAAATCATCGACATTCAGAGAAATATAAACATGATCGGCAAACTTTCTCACCTCAGGAAGATCCGTCGACACAACAGGAATACCACAGGCTAGGTATTCAAGTAATTTCAGAGGATTTACACTTATGGTAAGGTCATTTATTAAAAACGGAATGATGCCTACGTCAAACTGAACCGCATAGGAAGGGAGTTCTTCGTAAGGTACTTTTCCGACAAAGTGCACATTTTCCAACTTAATGAAACGGGAAACATCCGTGTCACACGGTCCAATGAACACGAGTGACCATTCCTGTTTGCGAATGGCCATTTCATACAACAAATCCAAATCTAACCATGGACTTATTGCTCCAAAAAAACCTATGACCGGTTTCGTAATTTCATCGAATCTATTATTTGACTCTGCATGTGAATAATGTTCTACGTCCACTCCGTGTGGAATGACAACCGGCTTATTTGAGTCTGTTTGCTTAATTTTAGCTAGTTCATCAGAACTGACTATTAGTACGTCGGAATTGATAATAAGTTGGTCTTCAAGACTTTTCATCAACAACCTATCTATACCGGGCCAATTAACGAAATCATCTACACAGTAGTACACAGAAATCTGGTTACGAAACGAATTTATATAGTCGCCAGTAATAGGCAAGGTTGAAATTACTATGGGCTGTTTCAACTCGTCATATGAGCAGTTCCGATGTATTGCTCGAATGACAAATTGTTTGTTCAACATTCTGATAATACCAAATTGGCTGTATGGGATCGCAAACGGCGTAATTGATTTCGGACGGTTGAGCTCTTTAATTTTGTTCTCTTTATCAGCGAAAATAACTTTAAGTTTTTCCACACTCCGCTTGACGTCATACCATGAAAGAGTGGGGTTACGCATACCTGTTGGCGTAACCCAAATAAGATTATTGTGAGGCAGAAAATATTTCATAATATGCTGACAACTGAATGGGTGGCGTCCCCACTCGTCAGAAAAAACCAATATGTTCTGACCTGTAATCATTTGACACCTATGGGAAAAGCAATCTCTTAATAATTCGCTAACACTTTAATATTAAGTAAAGTTCGAAATTAATAAATTTAGCACTTACCTGATTTTTGATTTCCAACGATGCAAAGTTTCAACCATAACAAATGTCTTGATGCGATTATGAGTTAGGAGGTTAGAAGTCTTATCGATTGCGCCAAACATAAACCATTAGCAACTGTAACTGTATTTTCGAACTTTATTCTGATTTACGATTTTTTATATGCCGGCTTCCAGGTTGTGGCGCACCCACCTGTCAACCACTTCCAGAATCCGGCTACAACAGCAACATTCATCACTATAAAAAAGTAACTAAGATTAACCACACGAATAGACCTGGTTGCCGGCAGCAGAAATCCCGCGAAGGCTATCCCGTAGAAAACCAGTTGCATCAATGAGAGCAAAAGAAAGAAATTACCTGGTAACAGCAGACTGGAAATAAAGAGGATTGCCATTGCAAACGGCACCAGCAAACGCAATAACTTGTGAGACACAAACCGCCACCAGAGCTGATTTTCCCAAGGGAGCAGAATCCAGGGGGCCAGACTGAACAATTGCCAGTTGCCGGCCAGTGTCCTCACCTTGCGGCGCCATTCCTGAGCAGCATTTTGAGAAATAATATCATGGGCCACAGCCTGTGTTTCAAAAAGGACTCTTTTCCCCTTGCGTGCAATATTCATCGGCGTCAAAACATCATCCAGAATGGTACCTGGTGGTAACGACTGGTAAAGTTCACGCCTTATTGCATAAATACAACCGGTAGCCCCTACAACAGAGCCACAAGCAGACTCGCTGCGACGGATAAATTTCTCATAGCGCCAGTAGGCCCCCATCTCTGCTTCTATTTTGCTGGCAGAATTTTCAAAGAAGTGCAGTTCGCCGCTAACGCACCCAACTGTCTCGTCCCCAAAGTTGGCGACTAGTTTATTGATAGCGTCGGGTTGAAATTCCTGACGGGCATCGGTAAAAACGATTAGTTCACCCTTGGCCAATTTAACACCATGATTCAATGCCATTGCCTTGCCAACATTATTCTCAAGCGCATGTACAAATAATCGTTCAGAAGCGAAGGCTTCGGCATTGGCAATTGTACGGTCACTAGAACCATCGGAAACCACAATTATTTCAAGATGTTCATGCGGGTAATCTTGTGCCAGCAGGTTCGATAACCTGAGCTTAATAGAACTTTCTTCATTGTGAGCTGCAATGACAACGGATACATGGTGGTAGTAAGAACTTTTGTCAATGGTTAGGGGCTTGATACGCTGCAAAATCCAAATAATAATCGGATAGCCGATGTAAGTATAAACAATCAAAAGCAGAGCAAACCAAAACAAGAGCACCATGATCAAAAAACCTTCTTTACTTCCACCACGGCCCGGTTAATCTCCTTGGCACCCGAGTTAGTATCCAGACCATAAAGATAAGTAACATAGGTGTAGGTCAGACCAAGACTTACACCATAGTTAAAGGCATAATTCAATCCGCAAGTGCCGGTTAATCTGTAGGGATAGTCGGTTGTTGTTCTTATGCTGAAACGCTCAAAAGTCGCTGCCGCGTTGGCAGTGAGGCTCTGCATGAGTTCGTAGCGTCCCGTGGCTCCAAATGCCAGTTTACGCTGGTTCTGCAACCCAGTTTGTGTGGTGACGTATTCTGAATAGGAGCTGGAAAGACCTATTGCTCCACGCTTTAGTTCTTTGTCGAGCTTGCCTGTGTAGACGGTTTCTTTAGTGGAATTGGTCAAAGGGTCTTCTGAAAACTGGACCTTGGTTTCAAGGGTTGCCACGGCTATACCCAGATCATGGGTAAGGCCAGCGGCCCAGAACAGATTGCTTACATTGGCTCCATAAGAAAAACTTTGCCAGCTATTGCCAATGCTGCCGTAAATAAAGGACTTGTCGGCATAACTGTACCTGAAGCCTCCGGAGAGATCATGGCTATCGAATCGGGCAAATGGTGTTTCTGTTCTACCAAAGGAGTAGTTCGCGGAGATGCTGAATCTGGAGGTAAGTTCGTGATTCAGGTCAGCGAAAGCGCCATGCTCCCGCTTTTCTATACCTTGCCCCCAATAACGGGTATCGATATAGCGATATCCTGTCTTGAGAGTTGTCTTCTCTCCTGGTCGCCAGAGCAGATATGGAGAAACAGTGGCGATGTTCTGATCAGTCTGGTTGACAAAGGGGCTCTCCACGGTCACATCTCTGGTGATATCCAGCGAAATCCTATGATATGTGTCATTGACATCAAGATAGAAAAAATTGTCGATCAGGGTGATATTACCCTTTAACCCCAGATCGTGATTATATTCATCACCTTTGCTGTTACGCGCGTATTTTCTGTAGTCGAAGGAGTACGCCACATCCCAGTTCCAAAGGGGTGCCTTGTAGAGGAATGTGGCACCGGGTTGTACTCGCGTAATGAATTCATCGCGTCTGTTGGCCTGGGTTTCCAATATATTGTCGTTAAACTCTTCGCTTACGGCAATAAAAGGCTTGAAATCCATATCAGCAGCGATTGCAGCGGCGGGATTCACCAGGGCGCAGGTAAACGGAAAAGCCAGTCCAAGCAGTATTCGCGATATCCTGGTTGACATTGAATAGTTCATGATTTCAACTTTGAAATATTATCATTTCCAAAGAGCTTGCGAACAAAACCTCCGCCCGTGGCATCTTTGCGCGCTTCCGGTATAGAACCCTTGGCAATTGTCGATTTGATTTCCTCAAGCCTGCGTCCCAAATCTGAGATTCGGGAATCACTTATAGCGACGTGGGATTTTACCGATTCCTGAAACGACACAAATCGTTTATTGAAATCCTTGAGCGACGTTTGCACCGAGACGGCAATATCTTTTTCCATGGTCTCAAGCCTTCGTGAGATATCTAGCAAAAGCGCATGTGATTCCTGGGACTGCGAAGAATTCCCATCACCGTGAGCATGTGCTTCATTGAAAGACCTTTTAACTTCATCTTCTAGCGCGGTAGTGGCCCAGAAGTGATTGTCAAAATCCAGATCACCGATAACTTCGTGTACCATCTCAACGGAGATGGTCTTTGTTTCTTCCGCAAATGCCGAAAGCATCAAAAAATCGCAGATGATGTTTATCAGACGCGGGATGCCTTTGCTGTATCGATATACTATGTCCAACGAGTCGGCAGAAAAATCAGCGGCAGCAGCATTTCCTGCGACCTCCAATCGATGGATGACATAATGCTCAGTTTCCTCACGACTTAGGGCTGACAGGTGACAGTTAATACTGATTCTTTGCCGCAATTGAAGCATTTCCGGAGCATACAGGATCGTTTTCAGTTCTGGCTGTCCTACCAGGATAATCTGCAGGAGCTTACTATCAGCAGCCTCCAGATTAGAAAGCATGCGTACCTCTTCCAACAATTCCAAAGCCAGGTTTTGAGCTTCATCAATGATAAGAACTGGCTGGTTGCCACAGGCATATTGATCAACCAAAAAAGTGTTCAAATCCCTGATTAGAGCTGTCTTGTCCTTGCCTTGAGTGGATAGGCCGAAATCATCATTGATCATCGCCAACAGCTGCTCGGATGTAACACGGGTGTTAAATACCTTTGAAAGAACCAAGTGTTCATTATGCTTATTGATCAGATCTCGGATCAGGGTGGTTTTACCCGAGCCAACCTCGCCGGTAAGAAGAATAAACCCGGCCCGCTCTCTTATTCCGTAGTCAAGATACGTCAGAGCCTTTTTATGTGAAGTACTTAGATAGATGAATTTGGGGTCTGGTAACAACTCAAATGGTTTTACTCTTAGATCGAAAAAAGATTCGTACATGCACACTCCGCTTAACTGTACTGTCCCTATGCAGCCTTGTTGGCATAGCCGCTGTGGTAGTAATAGCTCTGACCATGCTGTTCACTGGATGAATCGTTATATACCATCCCCAAAAGCTGACACTCTTTCAGAGCCTCGACAGCATCCCTGATATTGGTTTGTGAGGCGAGACGCTCTTTTACGACAAAGAGCACCCCATCCACCAGATGCGCCAAAGATCGCGTTTCCGCAAACGGAAGAATCGGAGGGGTATCAAAAATAATATAACGATCTTTGTAACGATATTTCATCTCCTCAATCAGATCTTTCATCATGTTGGAAGAAAACAGTTCAGCCGGATTAGTAACTTCATTTCCAGCAGGTATTACTGACAGCTTACCTATACCGGTGTGTATAATTGTTTCACCGATATTTGTCCCACCTTGAAGGCAGTCAGCCAACCCAGGTTTCTGGGTAATATTCAGATAACGGTTAATGGAAGGTCTGCGCAGGTCTGCATCCACGAGCAGAACTGTATGGTCAAACTCCTGGGCCATGCTGATGGCAAGATTGAGCGCAGTAATGGTTTTACCTTCATTTGGTACTGCGCTGGTTACCATAATCAAATTCCTGCAAATATTTTCTCCCGAGGTCATTTTTACCAGAACAGACTTTAATTTACGGTACTCTTCAGCGATATGAGAATGTGGGTCATTCAGGGTGACCAGAAATGGACTTTCCGAAGTGACCTTAGCAGACACATCCGAAGCCATCGGTGGGGTATGAACCACGTTATTATTAGGTGCAAACTTACGATTGTCGAGTGGAGCGACGCTACCCTGACGTAGTTGAGCTGCCTTTTCCATAGCCTGTTCAATTCTGCTCATGCAATGACCCCTTCACAATTGCCAATTCCATTATTCCTCGGTTACAAAATATATAGATAGTCATAAATCGTTCATCAGTTCGAACGGCCAGAGATACTCTGGGTAAGCCTGTCAATATGAACTTTGTCCAACAGCTTGTCCATATAAGTAAGTCCCATCATTTCCATTACCGGGAAACAAAGCAAAAACATAAAGTAAACCCCAGCCACTATGAAGATGCGCTTTGTGCGCTTCTGTCTTGCAACCAGCACCTGCGGATCATGGATATTAGTAATCACCGCCAATACCGGCACACCGAAACTCTTAACAAAATCGACGTCCTTCACCGACTTGTCCATATTATCAAGCAACACCAGCAACCCAAAACTGCCGGCGAACCCAGCCACAATACCTAACAACATTATTTTAAGTCGGTTCGGACTAACCGGTTTTTGTGGAAATACCGCCGGATCAATGATCCTGAAGGTAGTGGTTTTGTCCTGGACTTCCATTTGTTTTGAAACCTCGGACTGCCCATGTCGTGCAAACAACTGGTCATAAATGTTTTTCTGGTTCTGCTTCTCCAACTCCAGTTTTTCCAAACCAGCTTTAGCCGATGGCAGGCTTCGAAGCAAAGCCTGGTTAGTTGATATATAACGTCGCAAGCTATCTTCAGTCGACTTTATTGCACTGACTTCGGACTCTATTTTTGCAGATTCCTGGGGGTCAATAGCTTGATATGAATCTCCTTTGCGCACTTTCAGTTGTGCCTTGACGTTATCTATTTCATCCTTAACCTTGATTACAGCGGGATAACTGTCTGTATATTCAAAACGCAGGTCATCAAGTTTCTTTTGCAAAACTGAGAGCCTTGACTGAAGGGGATCGTTGCTTTTTTTGGTAACCTGCCGCATCCCTTCCAATTGTCGACGACGCAATTCGAGGTCGTAGAGCTTTTGTTGTGCAATGTTTATTTCTTCAAAAAGTTTCGCCTCGTCAATCGATATAACACCACCCTTGTCACGTTTATAGGTATTTACTGCCTCTTCAGCCTTTTCAAGTTTAGTCTTAAAGGAATCTATCTGTTCTGAAAGGAATTGTGTGGCATCGTAGGATTCGCCTCGTTTAGACGATGTATTTTCTTCAATGTACAACCGAACCAAAGTATTAACGAAATCCGTGGCTAAACGTGGGTTACTGTTTTTGTAGGAAATTATAAAGAGGTTTTTGTCCTTTACCTTCACATCAATATCACTCTGTAATTTTTTGATTAGTTCTTCATTGTCAATATTTTTTCTATTCATATTCATATCAAGGTTATCAACAACCTTGTTAAGCAAGGTACGGCTGGTTATGGCGTAGGTAAGCACCTTTATGGTGTCTTCCATGGAAGGAGTAACCGTTATCCCCTTAACCAGTTCGCTTATTACATTCTTTTCTATAAAAACCGTACTCTTTGCTTCATATTTTCTTGGAAGAACAAAACTTATTAATATCACGATAGTTATGATAACAAGAGCAACTATAACAAACAACTCTTTGCGCCTGCTTATCAACTTCAAATATTTATCTAACTCATTTCCAGAAGACTGCATATACACCTCAGAAATTATAAACTAGTGTGCTAGAGCAACTTTCAAGCATAATTACAACCGCGAATCAAAAAATACTTTCTTTTACCAAAATATAGTCACCTGCCTTCAAAACAATATTTTGAGACAGGTCTCCTTCTTTGAAGAGTTTTTTTGCTTTTACGGTCACAGACAATTCTTTCTGATCATTTTTTCTCCGAATAATAACATCATCCTGATCAGCATACTTAGTAAAGCCTCCGGATTCCAAAATTGCCTCCATGACCGTCATTCCATCCCGGTATTCAATCGCCTTCGGAGCATTGACAGCTCCAAGGACATATATGTTTTTATCCATCAATAAGGGAATAAATAACGAGTCATTGGGCTCAAGTTGTATATCCTCTGAGGTATCGCCACTTACAAACAATTTGTAAAAATCTGCTTTTACTTTCTTACCGCCTCTCAATAAATATGCTTTTTTCAGATCTGCTGTTTTAACCTCTCCAAGGGTGCATAGTAGTTGCAAAAGTGTCGATCGTCGTTGCAGGTCATACACCCCGGATTTCACCCCTCCACCAAATATATAGACCTTGCTGTTGGTAATATCACTTACAGTAACCGTAACAATCGGGTTCTTTACCAACTCCTTCAGTTTCACCGCAAGGGAAGACTGTAACTCACTGGGAGTATTTCCACTGGCAAGCACATCACCAAGACCTGGAACGGTAATTTTGCCGTCCGGGCGCACTTTAACAGAAAAGGTTAATTCATTTACACCCCATACAGCAATATTGAGTCCATCGCCTTCACCGATTACATAATCACCTGCTCTGGATATTAACGGCAACATCAGCAAAATGCAGAAGACACAGAGTTTTAATTTAATGTTATTCATAGTAAGTTCTCCAGAAAACAACTAGCAGCTTGAAGTCCTGAAAGCCTAATTGGCGCATTTTTTGTTATATTACAGCTTCCCAATTTACTTATCTTCCTCGCCCAAACAGAACCACTTTAATGGTTTCTAAGAAGATTAAGGTGTCTAGAGACGGGCGGATATTTTTTATGTAGTACAAATCATAGCGAAGCTTTTCTATAGCATCTTCAACTGAAGACCCGTATGAATATCTAACCTGGGCCCAGCCGGTAAGACCCGGCTTAATGAAATGTCGTTTTGAATAGTACGGGATGACTTGTTTCAGCTTTTCAACAAATTCCGGACGTTCTGGACGAGGGCCGACGAAACTCATGTTACCAATCAAAACATTATAGAGTTGGGGCAGTTCATCTATGCGCGAATTCCTAAGGAATTTACCCAACGTGGTAATACGTGGGTCATCTTTACTTGACCAGATTGCTCCGGTACTCGCCTCGGCATCCTGACGCATAGTCCTAAATTTATAGAGCATAAAGTTTTTTTCTTTATTGCCGACACGCAATTGTTTAAAAAACACAGGGCCACGTGAATCCATTTTAATGGCAATAGCGATAATCGGAAAAAATGGTAACGTCAAAAGCAACCCCACCACAGACAGGAAAATATCAATACCCCGCTTGCAGATACTGAAAACATTGGTTCTACGAAACCCACTAGAAAAGATGATCCAACTTGGTGTTATGGATTCCAGCATCAGCTTGCCTTGAACAAGCTCATAAAAGGTGGGGGCATCCATGACATTAACCCCGTTCATTTTGCACATCAAGACATCCCTCAGCGGGAAAACACCCCTTCTCTCGGAAAGCGCAACAACAATAGTGTCGGCTTTTGCCTGAATGGTAGCAGCCATAAGGTCATCAGCATTGCCAACAATCAAATCTTCGGGAACCGCGAGATTGACTCGTTCATTATCACTCACCCCAGCACTGTTACAAGAGGCATAACCGGCAAGTGAAAAATTCCGGTTGTTGGAAGCCGCCAGGTCACCAATCTGAGCAGCGTGCTGACCAGTACCAAGCACCAAAACCCGCCTTAAAAAGCGCTGGTCAGTATGACCGATCAAGTAGAGAACATGCCAGCAAGCCTGGAGGACGGTAAAAAAGAACAGCGATATGATTATAACTCCTCGACCCAGTATTAAACCTGGGTCCAGGTAATACACAAGCGACAGAAGAAAAAATGAGGTTATTGTCCCGAAAAGGACGTTGATAATAATCTCACGTTTTCTTGTATTCTTATCTAAATCATATGCCTCCATAAGGTTGGATGAAAACAGGATAACGGCAACAAATACTGCCGTGATGTACAATGTTTGCACATTATATAAAATCCCTTCAACTTCGGATTTACCAAGCCTTGCCAGCATTGCGGCATAAAGTGCTGCAACTGCCAGTACAGCATCAACGAATATGAGCAGGACAATCCTTATCAACATAAAATAATAGTAGCTCCGTCACTTTTTCAATTGAGTCAATAGGGCCTTCGCTGCGTTAGAATCAGGGAAATTACCTAAGGTAAGACACTTTTGAACCGTAAGGACCGCGTTGGGCTTGTCCCCGGTCTCGTTATAGGCTAGTGCCAGGTGGTAGGCCACAGTCGGGTCGTTAGGAAGCATGCTAACCGCTTTTTCAAGGACTTTTTTTGCTTCAACTTTGCGATTGTTTTTCAGAAGGGCATATCCCAAGGTGTCCATAATACCGGCATTACTTGGATCCAACTTGAAGGCTGTGATTGCAAGCCTAAGCGCCTCTTCACGGCTGCCGTAACCGTCGGCGCAAAGATAGGCAAGATTGTTCATGGCGGGTACAAACTTGTTGGACTTAGCCAGAACCTCTCTATATTTAACCGCCGCCTCTTTTTTCTTACCGGCCATATCCAGCAGTGATCCTTGGGCAAAAATAGCAGGTGCATAATCCGGTTTTTTACGGCAAGCCTCATCATACGCAGACTTGGCCTGACCATATTCTTTCCTCTCCTCGTGAAGTTTTCCCAAGTAGAGAAGCGCTTGAACATTATTGCCGTCAACCTTTAAACCGTTCTTTGTTTCATTGATTGCACTCATTATATCTTTCTGGCTTTCATATATCGAAGCTAGAACCAAGTACCCTTTTGCAGAACTCGGATATTTGGCAATTATCAATCTGGCCTGTTCCTGGGCCTTGGGTATGTCCTTCATTGCAATATAAGTGTTGATCTTCAGCGCCGTGGCGACATCGGGTTTTTGAAGGTCAAGCTCTTCAAATACCCTGATTGCGTCCTTGTACTTCTTCTCCGAAACAAGAATACGCCCCTTCATTTCCAGTGCCGCTGTATTGCGGGAATCGTTCTTGATGGCCTCATCAAGCACTTTAAGCGCCGGACCAGCATCTTTCTTTTTCATATAATATCCGGCTTGGGCCAGGTAAGCCGCCGGCATCTTGGTATCCACTGCTTTTTGGTAGTATGTTTGAGCATCGCGATCATTGCCCTTTATTTCGTAAAGAGCAGCCAAGCCCAGCATTCCTTGAAAATTCTTAGGATCGTTTTTTAACAGAGAAAGTTGTTCTTCTATAGCCTTGTCGTAGTTTCCCGAAGCAGCATAATAAGTGGCTAAATTTTGATAAGACGCAGGGAAGGCTGGATCAACTTCCTTGGCTTTTTGTATACTCTTCAATGCTTCATCCCGTCTATTTTCAGAAAACAGTACCGACGCCATGGCGTTGTACAAAGGTGCATCACCTTTTTTACCGGTTAGACCAGATTTGATGACAGACAGCGCCTTGGCACCATTACCTTTTCGCATGTAATATGATGCCAAAAGAAGACGACTATTGAGAACATCAGGCGCTGCCTTGACAGCAGTGACTAGTTCGGTTTCGCCTTCGGAGTTTTTTCCACGACTGAAATAAAAATAACCCTTCTTTAGATAGGCATCCACTGACTTGGGGTCTATCCTGGTAGCCTGATTCAACTCATGCATCCCTTCTTCAAACATCCCTTTGGCCATATAGGCATTACCTAGCATGTTATGAGCAACTGCATCTTGATCATTGTCCTGCAACACCCTTTTAATTTCGTTAATCGCATCATCGACACGTTTCTGGGAAAGCAGGATAGTAGCAGTCATGAGACGGGCCTGGCGTGATGTAGGGACATTATCTAGAATCTTGCGAAACTGGCTCAGGGCAGTTTCCAATTCACCTTGATTATAGAAGCAAAGACCGAGAAAGTAATATCCTTCAAGTGTGGGAGCTATTTTTATAGAATTTTGCAGGGAAGTCATTGCGTCGGAATAGTTTTTCTTGTGATAATACACCAAACCCTTCAACCTATGGCCATCGGCTTTTTTGGGATAATTCTTGACTAAATCGTCAGCAATTTTTTCGGCCATGCCCAAGTCATTTTTTTCAATATAAATGAGTCCGGACTTATATGCTGCAAGAGTATCTGCATGATTTATTGAAGAGATTTTTTTATATATTTCTAATGCATTATCGGTATTACCCATGCCTTTTTCCAGGGCCGCAAGCATGTAGTATGCCCTAATATTCTTAGGATCGGTTCTTATGGCATCCTCCAATGAGCTTTTAGCTTTCTGCTCATTGCCAGAACCTGCATATACCGAAGCCAGTTCAATTTTTGTTTTCGAACGAGAGGGATCTGCCTTGAGGGCTTGCAGAAGATATGTTTCCGCATCGTTATATCTCTTGTTTATCGCACATGATACTCCGAGGATTTCCAGACCCTCAACACTGTTGGGATGCTTAGCAAGATATTGCTCACCCAACTTGAACGCCTCATCTGTCTTCTTCATCGAATTATAGAGGCTGGCCAACTCGATTGTTACCTCGTCTCGAAGTGGGTTCTGCTTGATAACTTTGATTAGCTCTTTCTCGGCCTGTTCTTTTTTCCCAAGCATAACAAAGGCTTTTGCTAACTGAAAGCGTGCTTCGCTATAATTTTCATCCTTTTCCAGGGCGTTCTTGAACAGCACTACAGCCCCACTGGGATTATAAGCATTCAACTGCTTTACCCCTTCGGAGCACAATTCTTCTTTTGTTTTAGATGTGCATGCGGAACAAATGATAAAAAACAAAAACAAAACAAAGTATTTTTTTAGCATATGATTCTCCCAAGCAATTGTGATTACATTTACCTTATTAATTAGAGCCTAGTTATTTGAATTTAACATTATTTTGAGACAATAACATTTTGTCGAAATAAATTACAGCCAAATATATTTAAACTATTAGTATTTGAATATTTAAATTAATTTATGCCGTATACATATTCAGAGATACTCACTTTTAAAAAAATACAACATCCGTGCCACATATTTTTAATGCCCATGAAACAGATAGTTGCGATATCTTAATTTAAATTTGCACTTGATTTAGGTGGGTAAGTGGTGTTTTGGCGTGGGGATATGACGGAAAGATACTTTTAAAAAAATGATTTAATGCATTTATAGTCAAACATAACGTTCAGTTACAGAGCACAAATAATCTCTTGCATCTAAGGACTACAAAATTGGAGCTAAGTCAAAGGGGTTCATTACAATGGAATGCTCCAGAAAATTCAAAATTTAATCAAACCTTATTTGACAAATCAATTCATCAGCAACTGTGCTATGAGCATATATACACTCAGATCCATCTACGGCTAGAACCCGACAGGTCGGCAACTTATATAAAATCTTCAAGGACTCTTACCCATCACATTGACCAAGTAAATCCAGCGAACTGTTAGTCGGCAAACTTTACACATAATTCCCAAACATACATGCATAGCATGTCACATAAAAATTTACTGTGCCTATACAGCTAGTTACCAAGGCACATTATACCCTCAGTTATGGCATCGTATTTGCTTTATATTCAACTATTAACAATCTAGATAGATCTCCAGGGGTCCATTTAATGGAAAAACGAAATTTTACGAGAGTAAATTTTACCGTATGGGCTTCGATAAAATACGAAGACCATCTGTTTTTTGGCGATATTGATAATGTGAGTCTGCAGGGCTTGTTTTTCAAAACAGATCAAGAAGTACCCCTAAATGTTGCTGTAGGTGTTACTGTTTACTATTCCTCTACCTCATCGATTTTTTTAAATGCCAATGTTGTACGCCGTGAACATACCGGAGTTGGTATGCAAATCAACAATATTGATGCCAATTCCTTTGTCAGCTTGAGAAATATTGTTGCTTTGCACTGCAACGACCAAGACCTTGTAATGCGAGAAACTTATAAAATGGCTGGCTGTATACACTAAAATCCGTCATTCTGCATTCCCCAATTTATCCCGTATTCAATACAGATCTCAATTCAAATCAGCACCAAAACTTCGATTACAAAAATCAAACCGACTTATTACTGGCTTGATTTTTGAATAGCTATGACTGCTAATCACGGACATAAATCTATGTCGATGAATTGGAGCTTCACCTTTCTTCTGTGAGCCCACCAGTCCAGAGCTCTGGAGGTGAATTCGGCGCCATTATCAACCTGTATCACCTTCGGCAGCCTTTGAGACTGTGCAAGGCCTTCCAGCACCTCCACTACCCGCTGGCCTACGAATGACCTGCCAACCTCGATTTCAGGACTAACACGGATTACATTATCGACTATCGTTAAGGCCCGAAATCGCCTACCATCATGGAGGCAATCAGAGACAAAGTCCATGCTCCAGCACTCATTAGGTCTCTGCGGTGTGGGATGAGCAACCCTCAAGGCCGAAATCCGCTTTTGGGGCTTCTTGTGGCGCAGTTCAAGGCATTCCAACCGGTACAAACGATAAACACGCTTACGGTTAATCTGTCAGCCTTCCCTGTCAGCCTTCCCTGTCAGCCTTCCCTGTCAGCCTTCCCTGTCAGCCTTCCCTGTCAGCCTTCCCTGTCAGCCTTCCCTATCAGCCTTCCCGAAGCAGCTACCCGAAGCAGCAGAATGTGTAATCGCAAGTACCCAAAGCGAGGACGAGCGGCAGCAAGCTCTTTGAGCCGAATGCAGGGCAATCTGGTCATCACGGCGATGCCGGTAGCGCTGACTTGAACGTTGCAATCGTATCAGCAGGCAGGCATGGCGTTCACTCACTTTGAAGGCTACTCGGAGGAACTCAACCAGCTACCGCTTACGAGCCGGCTTCACAGCTTATTTGCAATGACCCCCTGAAGCATGTGCTTGTCCAGAGTCAGATCGGTAACTAATGACTTGAGCTTACGATTCTCCTCTTCGAGTTGACGTAGCTTTCTCAGTTCGGTTACACCCATGCCGGCAAATTGCTTCTTCCAGCGGTAAAAGGTGACCTCAGAAACGCCTAGACGACGGCAGATCTCAGCAACTGGAACCCTGATTCTGCCTGTCTTACTGCCGCAGCTACTTGCTCCTCTGTAAACCTCGATTTTTTCATTGTGTCTCCTTTCGGATTCCGAAAGACTAACACAATTTTTTGTATCAGTTTAGTGGGAGAAGGTCAGTAAACCGAAGAAGCCAGCGCATCTATACTAACAAACTCCATAAATCTGACGTATATCTTTGTCGATAGGCATGAACGCATTAAAAAAAAGTCCCCGCCAGAGGCGAGGACTTTTTCAGCAGTCTGGCGTTGCCGAAGCAACGCTTTTATTGTAATTTAGTTGATAACTAGCTGATCAGGCTTCCTTATTCATACGACGCTTACCGTAGATGGCAAGACCAAGCAGTCCGGCACCAAGGAGAACCATTGTTCCCGGTTCAGGTACTGGGTTTATATCCTTGACAGCAAATACAGCATCCGAAAAATTATCATCATTAATTGCGTCAAACGCGAAAACCCAGTCATCGTTACCAAGTGCTTCAAAAGTTGTAGTTCCGCCACCTGCAAGAACTGGTTGTTCAACAGTTACGTCAGTGCCTTGTGTGAGCAAGTAAGCCAATGAACGGGCTTCATCACCATTTTTCGAATCCTCTGTGTAAATAGTACCGTTAGCATCTTTCCAATAGAATCCGAATGTAGAGAAACCTGTACCAAAAGCAGCAGTCAAATCTGAGGCGGTAGCGAGTATGTTCCCATTAGCATAAACAGTAAAAGTGGACTGATAGCTGGTATCTGCGGTGTTTATCAGCTTAAGTTCTACACCTGTAGTATAAGAATAAATACCAAACTCACCTGCAAGGGTTGTACTTGCTAAAGCAACCGAATATGAGTTTGAAGCACCAATATCGCTAGTTTGGAAAATTGCCGCAGTCGACTGATCAGTTGCTGCATTAAGGCTTGGATCAGTTGTTGTGTTAAAAATTGTTTGAAGTGAAGTGTCTGAAAGGGTGTATGGCCTGTCAGTGTTAAATGGTGCTGCCCACGCACTTCCCGCCATTGCTATCAGTGCTGCCCCTGCGAGTATTGATGCCAGTTTTTTCATTTTTATCTCCTTTTTTGTTATTTTTTGAATCAAACTGATTTTCAAAAATAGTTATTTGTAGATCATCTAAAGCAATAGTGATGCCAATACATAATACGCTGTTTTTTAGACATATTTTTTTGCACAGAACCATTCCCACATCAAGCTGTAAGAAAATCCGACGTTAATTAAAGTGGGTATTTACTTTAAAATATTATTGCAATTTAGCATTGCAAGCTGTTAAGCCGCAGTGCACAGATGGTTGATTGTGGTCCTGAATTTTTATTTATAAAGGACAAAGGCAAGCTTTGATAAACCATATAACTGAAAATTCAGTGCTCACATTTACAAATTGGAGATTTCACCAGAACCACCATGCCCCGGTGGCAAGGACATATATGGCAAGAGCGAAATTAGTAACAGCATGGGAGAGGATACATGAGGCGAGACTTTTGGTGCGATAGAGGAGCAGGCTGTAGGCGACGCCGGCCATGATGCCGGCAATGATGTAATTATGTTCAAGACCAAATAATATTGTACTGATCAAAAAAGACGACCACGTGAATACGCCTACCTGTATCTTACTGAAATCGTGATCAATGATATATCTGAGCAGCCAGGAGCGCCAGAACAGTTCTTCCATGATCGGCACTATTACAGCCGCGCCAACGACCCTGGAAATTATCAAAATTAGACGTGTTAAATAATTCGACACAATGGTCGGATCAAACCCTGCTGGTTTCCCCTGGGCGCCGAACGTCCAATCCATGTTAATCCATAATATGAATACCGCAATACCGACAGCAATGCTGAGAACCAGGTTTCTGGGTTGCGCCAGATCCGCTAGACGGATTTCATCGTAGCGCCTGCGAAAATATAACAGAAGCAGACCTACGCTGATAGCCTTGACTGGGTATAGGTACAACAGATCTCGGGGTGACAGGTGGATCAACCCTTTGTCGCCGAGAAAGCGGAGCGCCTCATCAAGGCCGATAAAGGCCATGAAAAGGGCAAACGGGAGCCATCGATAAAGTCCAGAATAGTCGCGGTGATTTTCAGGCATGGTTTCTTGACAGACAAATGATCATAACTGGCATAGCCCTTCTGGAATCTTTATTATTTGATCTGCATCAAATCCCAGTTCCTTTTAGCATGCTATTCTGATCTCATCAAGACAGCAGAAACCGGTAGCGTGTTTTTATTTACCGCGTTGACAAAATACTGGCGTTAGCGTTTTAATGAATCTGTATCGCTTCCGTGCGGCAAATGATAAAAATACAGAGCAAACAACCTTCCAACGCATCATTATCATTCATTTGGAGAATAGTCGGTTATGGATAAGGCAAAATACCAGGGCAGAGTTGGTACTGTCCGATTGTTAGTTCAGTGGGGTTTTCTTGTCTGGGTAATTTTTATCGGCATCCGTTTCGGCATGTTTGTACGGCACTTCGAAAGTGGTGGCGCTTTTCCCTTTGTGGCCCGCCCTCCAGGTGTGGAAGGGTTTCTCCCGATTGGGGCACTGACAAGTTTCAAATATTGGCTTGTCTCCGGTGAATTCGATCCGGTGCATCCGGCAGCCCTGGTGATCTTCCTTACAGTTATTCTGATGAGTTTGTTGGCCAAAAAGTCCTTTTGCTCCTGGCTCTGCCCGGTGGGAACACTGTCCGAGGGGGCCTGGAAGCTGGGAAAACGGTTTTTCGGCCGCAATTTCCAAATCTGGAACTGGCTGGATATAGTATTGAGGGGATTGAAATACGTGCTGCTTCTCTTTTTTGTGAAGATTATCCTCATCGACATGACAGCCACAGCCCTGGCGGAGTTCCTGACCGCGCCCTACTGGGCCGCAAGTGACATCAAAATGCTCCGCTTCTTTACCCACATGTCGATGAACACCGTGGTAATCCTGGGTATCCTGACTGGCCTGTCCCTGATCTACAAAAACTTCTGGTGCCGCTATCTCTGCCCCTATGGCGCACTGCTGGGACTGATCAGCTTTATCAGCCCCCTCAAGGTCCGTCGCAATACAGTTCAATGTACTGGTTGTCAGCGTTGCAGCGCTGCCTGTCCCTCAAGACTTCCGGTTCACACCAGCAAAGCGATTTCTTCCCCCGAATGCACCGGCTGCCTCACCTGTGTTGAGAATTGCCCCGAACAAAACGTCCTGCAGATGTCTCCGCCATTCCGAAAGCAGGCAATGCCGGCATGGTTTTTCCCGTGCTTGGTAATAATAACCTTTGCAGTCGGCATCGGCGCCGGGATGATCAG
>MTLD01000333.1_pt1 | contig 45843 bp, 36 predicted proteins | sample 1982471 | NCBI WGS metagenome assembly MTLD01 (sample SAMN05712604, study PRJNA340218) | biofilm metagenome | isolation source: sample SPM anode biofilm adapted to -50 mV | place: USA | collected 2012-02-03 | reverse complement strand
GCAGTGGCAGCGCCATTCTCTCCGGCAGTGGCTTGTTTAGGATCAGTACTTTCAAATGTCGTGCGCGATTTTACATATTCAATCTGCGCTTTAACTAGACCAAGTATGCCAATTTCTGCACCAATCTTGATATGTTGGCAGGCAACCTTAGTATCGTTTCCGTGCTTATCCGTTTTACCGCTTCCTTCCACTTCGCAGTACCGGCTTTTAGCTGGCGGATAGTAGTTGAATACGTCTAGTGGTCTCTCTACAATGTGAAATCCAGATTCGCAAGCAACTACTTCGCCTTTATGCTCATAATCATTTCCTTTTTCGAACTGATAACCTCTGCACTTCAAGTCCTTATCAAATCCTTTAAATCCATTAATCAAAATCCTAACCTCCCATTCATTAGCCCAACATTATAGGCAATATAACTTGCCGCCATCACGATAACCGCGAACACCGCGAAGTCTTCAACTGTGCGGATAGAGTCGATTTGCTTATGAAGTTTCTCCACAATCTCGACCTCCTGTGGTATAATATTGATAGAGTTTTTTCACATGCCCGCTCTTGGCGTTGCTGCGCCATCGGCGGTCTTTTTTTGTGCTAAATTGAATGCATTCGGAAAGCTTTTCAAACAGCTCTTTTTCTGCTCCATAAGCCCTACCTAGAGCAAGCGCCGCTGTTATCTTTGGAAGCATCTCTCCATTTTCCCACCGGAAAAGCTGACGTTCACTGACTAACTCTTCCCCGTCTCTTGATAGCCCATTGATCTTCTTAACGGCATCAGCCCTGCTCTTGCAGCCTGCCGCATTTCTTAGCTCTACCAGGAAGTAACCAAAGCATTTTGCCGCTTTTGTCATATCTCCACACCTCCTTTGCGTGGGATAATTTCATTGAGGGTTAGATTCCCTCACGCCACCTTTTTAGCCAGCCTTGTGCTGGCTTTCTTTTTAAGAGAACAAAGCCAAACCGGATATTGATTAGCTGCATCAGCACGCTCCTTTCAAGTGATCGGGCCATAAACGCTTCTCCACCCTAGCGGCCCACAAGAGCAACAGTTGATGATTAATAATCCATTTGTTGCCAAACTTGCGCCCCGGGAACTCGTCATCTTCAATCATGGCCTTTGATAATGTTGGTCTGCTTATCCCCAGAACCTTCGCTGCCTGTTCGACGGTAAGGATTGGGGTATTTTCTGGGGTAACCATGTTATGCAAACCTCCTTTCTTTTTTTGCAAAAAGGTGACCTACAAGTGACCTCCTCAGTAGGTCACTTTGCCCCTCCCGCGACCTTTTTGTGCTATCCTTTTGACGTACATATTAGGGAAGGAAGCGAGGCGATGAAAATGGTATCTGGGCTACCAAAACATACTGTTAGGATTAGCCAAGAGACATGGCGCAGAATCAGTTACATCGCTTCTCTTTCTGATCGTTCAACAAACGCCGAAATACGCATCGCCATCAAGAATCACATAGATGCCTTTGAAGCGGAGAAAGGCAAGATTGATCCAAGAAAACTTCCAAAGGATTGAGAGGATTTAACATCTCCTACAAGAATTTGTTTAAGTTGGAGGTGTTTTTGTGGATATAGATTTTGTTCAATTCTTTTCTTTGTCAACGGTTAGCGCGCTGTTGGCTTTCTGCTTAAATCAGCTATTGGCATTAGTTGAAAGAAAAAAGCGATTAAAGGCGGCTTCTTTGTTGCTTCTCCATGAAGTAAATCGCCATGTACATTGGTTAAGGCAGCTAGACACCGGCGACGACAGTCCTCTTTATTTCATGAATTCACAACCAGATAAAGAATGGGAAAAGTTAAAGTACGAGATGTTTCAAATAAGAAACGAGTCGTTCACTGTGCTGGTTGAACATTATTTAGCAATGAACTCAATTCGGGTTTTGGCTAATGAAGCCAAGGAAAAAGGTTTTCTTAGAGTACACAAAACAATAACCAGAAAGCATCTAGAATTATCTTTACAAGCGTACGAAATACTTTTCAAATTATCTGGAAAAAACTCAACCACGCCAGAACCAAAGCAATAAACGATACTGCTATTAAAAAAACCTGCAAGTAGAAAGAATAATTCAAACTACCGATCACCTCCTGCTATGGAATCAGCTCAAGCAAGTTTTATTGCTATGAAATAATCTTGATATGAGATTGCTATGCTGCTGAGTCGGGAGTACCGTTAGGTGAACAACATTCACCTTTTTTATTAAAAAAAATGGTCCATTCAACGCCAATCAGTGCTGCCCATTTCATAGCGAGGGCTACGGAAATTCCTCCACCTTGCTCTGCTTTAGCAATAGTAGATCTGTCTACGCCAAGTTTTTTGGCAACATCTAATTGTGTTTCATTTCCCCTAGAACGAACTAGCCACTCTCTCATGGTTTCACCTCCTTTTGTTAAAGTGAACTATCTTCACTTTTATTATACGTGAACAATTTTCACATGTCAATCAAAAAGTGAAAAACTTTCTCTTGTTTTTTGCGTGAATAAAATTCACAATGCTATTAGGGAGTGATGATATGTTTTCACATCGTTTAAAGGAATTGAGGCGCGAAAATAAGATCACGCAACGAGACCTTGCTAAGTTTTTAGAAGTAGATAGAACCTCTATCACAAAATGGGAAACAACGGACGTAATGCCTGACGGTTTAATGTTGTCTAAAATTGCAAAAAGATTTTCTGTCTCTATTGAATATTTAATAGGAACAACAAACGACAGGAGGAGAATAGAAGATGTTTTTTCTCCAAGCCTGGAAGAAGTTAGAAGTCGAGCAGAAAAAATGAATCTTACTGATGATGAAAAAATTGCATTAGGAATATTAAAAGACCTGCCGTTGTCAAAACAGCAAGCCTTATTAAAGGAAACAATATCAGATTTTAACGACCTTCCGGATGAAGAAAAGAAAACAGTAATCAAAATGATTAGTGCGTACCTTTCAACTCGTTGATTTTTTTTAGCATGTTCTTTACCAATACATCCATTACAGATAATTCCTCCGTCTCTCGTTCGTCCGGGTCATCACCCATTTTCTTACCACCGCACATCAGCGCCGCCACCCTTCATTTATAGAACGTATGTTCTATTTAGTAGTTCGATTATAGCATTATCTCTTTGCCGCTTCAAGTCATTAGGCGCTATCGTAGCTCATGCAGATACCTCCAAAATACCGTTATTTCCGACGATTGGCCCTCTTTATAAGGAAATTTTACCAGACTTTTTTTCTCTTGTCTCAAAGGTGACCCCTTTGTGACCTACACTTTTTGAAATTTTTCTTAAAATGTTAGAAAATACAAATATAACATACTTAATCACAGCAAAATTCGCGGCAAGCAGAAAGGCTTAGTCCGCGCTTTTTTATAAGCTGATTTGAACGAGGTGGTACTGTGAACGAGAACAAGAAATACATTTTTATTATATTAGCTGGTTTTTACCTAATATCTATGTATGCCGCTAATTCGTTCTATGACAGTGATATAAAAAAATACCAGGATGCTTTGAGCGGCAAGAAGTTCTTGTTCCCTCCAACGGAATTAGAGGAGAAAAAGTGGGATCTAGAACTATCGAGACTTCAATACATTGAAGCTAAATCAAAATACGAATTTGAAAAAGCAACATTCGAGAAAAGAAGAGACGCCGATTTGCTTGAGTTCATGCACAAAAAAGCAGAAGAAAAAATAGATTCACATTACGAAAATATGAATCGCGGGCACAACCCTCCCAAACAGCGCCTTGAGTTCTTAATCAAAGATGCATCAAGCAAAAATACATCCCTATTTTTGTGGACAATGTTTGCTGGTGGTTCTCTTTTGGGAATTTTAGTAGGGGTTTGGGGATTTAAAAGAAAAGAATAGTAAAAAGGAGTTGGTTTAATGCTAGGAATGTTTTGGAAAGAAAAAATAGGTAGAGTTAGATTTGTGATATTGTTCTTTTCCGTTTCAATTTTAAGCGTATCTATTGCAATAGCATTAGACAAAGCGCAGTTTGGATGGACAAGTGTAATTATTTGGGTAGTTGCAGTTTCCGTAAAGGTTGTGCTCGCAAAACAGCGCCTTAATGACATAGGAAAGAAAGGGAAAGAAATATATTATCTGTTTGTTCCTATTGTAAACATTTTCGTTTTACTGTATTTGCTTTTCAAAAAAGGCAGTTGCAATATTGATAAACTGATTAACGCACAAGAAGAAAAAATAGACCAATTTAACCAAAGGTTGTAAAAGGAGAATCATCATGGCAGTAAGACGCAGCAAAGGAGAAGCAACATACAGAAAGCGCCCAGACGGTCTGTGGGAGGGGAGAATTTCCATAGAGTACAAACGGTACTCTCGCTATGGAAAGACGCGTGGAGAAGCTAAGAAGAAGATAGAGGACTTAGTGAAAAGCCTTGCCCAAGGTGTTATACCGTCTACTGCGCCTTTGGCTAAGTGGGTAGATTATTGGCTTGAAAACATCATAAAGAAAAGCCGTTCCCAAGGAACCTATGACTTTTATGAAATTCTGTTTAGAGTGCATATCACGCCAGAATTAGGCAAACAAAAACTGTGCAAGCTGACAGAAGACAAGATACATGAATTTGTTACCAAAAAGGAAGAAGAAGTACGGCGCTCAGTTCGCAAGGATAAAAAGACAGGCGAAGAGATCGTAACGGAAAAGAAGTTATCTGCCACCACCATAAACCACATAGCAAACGCTTTGCGCTCTTGCCTCAATGCGGCCGTTAGGAAAAAATCTCTCACCTTAAACCCGGCCGCCGGGGTAGTAAAGCCAAAGATAGAGCAGCCTACTAAAAAGACGCTCACCGCAGAGGAAGTAAAAAAACTTCTCGACGCAGCGGAAGAAATGGTGCCAAAGGAGCCTCTTTATCTTGCTGTCTTGCTTCTCCCCTACACAGGAGGCAGGCGCGGAGAGGTTTTAGGCATACGGCGCTCTCAAGTAGATTTAGACACACCCGGGATAAGCATAGACACCCAGCTAAAGAAAGTTAAAGGCGGAAAAGAATCGGATGAATTAAAAACAGACAGTTCGTATCGCTTTGTTCCGGTTACAAAAAAAATAGGCAAGCTGCTCGAAGAACACATGGAGCGCCAGCCTAAAATAAAAGTAAAAGTGAAAAAGGGCAAAAAAGAAATTGAAGAAGAAGTCTATCCAGATTATTTGTTTTGCCATCCGGACGGAACACCTTTCTACCCTGACTCCCTTCGAAAGATCGTAAAGCGCATTTTGGAGAAAGTTGGGGTAACTACAAAAATTACCCCACATGAGCTTCGTCACACCTACGCCACCCTACTTTTAGAGTCCGGTGAATCAGATCGCGTTATTGCCGAACTAATGGGACACGCTTCTCTTGCCATGCTAAAAAAATACGCTCATGTGCGAAACAAACTAAAAATAGCCTCCGTAAACCGACTGGAAGAGCACATCGAGAAAGCGAAAAAAGATACCCCAGAAGAAGAGAAAAAATAGAAATCTCATTCCTCTTGGGGTATTTGGTGGGGTAGTAGCGAAAAAACAAAAAACAGCACGAACCCTGGAAGGCCCGTACTGTCTGCGTTTGTGATGGTGGGGCATACTGGTTTCGAACCAGTGGCCTCTTGAATGTGAATCAAGCGCTCTCCCACTGAGCTAATGCCCCTAACAGGTTTTAATTTTACCATAACAATGTTTTCTTGTCCAGATAGAGTGACGAAACTCGCCAGCCTATTTAGCGGCTCTCATTGGCTTCCGCCAATTCGCTCAGGTAGGCCCAACGCTCCATAAGCTCTTCCAACCTCGCCAGCAGCTGTTTTTCTCGCTCCAGCAGCTCCTGCAAAAGCGAAAAATCACTGCCTCCTTGGGCCAGTTGAGAACGGACGGCGCGAAGTTCTCCTTCGGCGGCGGCGATAACGCCTTCAATTTCATCAAATTCGCGTTTTTCCTTAAAGCCCATTCGAGGCGCGCGGTTTTGATTGCGCTCGTCGGTCTTATCGCTTTCTTTTGGGCCGGACGCTTTCTCCAGCTCGCCCTGCGGCGCTCTGGCGTCGAGATAGTCGCTATAGCCTCCGGGATAACGCCCGATAGAACCACCTGCTTCAAAAGCGAAAATATGGTCGGCCACGCGATCAAGAAAGTAGCGGTCATGAGAGACGGTCAGCACCGCTCCGGGGAAGGTATCTAGGTAATCTTCCAGCACCGCCAAGGTGAGCGTATCCAAATCATTGGTCGGCTCGTCCAAAAGCAGCACATTAGGGGCGCTCATCAGCACCCGGAGCAAGTAGAGGCGGCGGCGTTCGCCGCCGGACAGTTTGGCTACGGACACGCCCTGGAGATGCGGCGGAAATAAGAAACGCTCCAACATCTGCGCGGCGCTGATCATGCCGCCGTCCAAAGTTGCAATAAAATTGGCCTCTTCGCGAATGTATTCAATCACCCGCAGACGAGGGTCCATTTCGATGTTCTCCTGCGCAAAATAACCGATTTTAACAGTCTGTCCCACTTTGATGCTCCCCGCCTGCGGCTCTAGGTGCCCGGCGATCAAGTTCAGCAGGGTCGATTTGCCGCTGCCGTTGGCGCCGACAATGCCGATGCGGTCATTCCGCTTGACAATGTAGCTGAAGTCCTGCAAAACGCAGCCCTCGCCAAAATCATGGCTCAGGTGCTCCACTTCGATGACGGTTTTACCCAAACGGCTGGAGCCTACGGACATTTCCAGGGCCGCCGCCTTGCCTAAGGATTGCTGCTCTGACAGAGTCTCAAAGCGTTCAATACGCGCTTTTTGCTTAGTACTGCGCGCCCTCGCGCCGCGCATCATCCAAGCCAGTTCCTGACGCAGCAGGTTTTGGCGCTTGCGTTCGCTGGCTTCTTCGCGCTCTTCCCGCGCCGCTTTTTGTTCCAAAAAGAGACTGTAATTGCCCTCGTAACGGAAAAGGCGGCCCCGGTCTAGCTCTAAAATGCCGGTAGTAACGCGATCTAAAAAGTAGCGATCATGGCTGATGACAAGCAGCGCCCCGTTGCGGCGGGCCAGCGTCTGTTCCAGCCAAGCTACAGTTTCATGGTCGATATGGTTGGTAGGTTCATCCAAAATCAAAAGCTGCGCCGGATTGATGAGCGCTCCCGCCAAGGCCACGCGCTTGCGCTGGCCGCCGGACAACGTTTTCATCTGGGCGCTGAAATCGTCAATACCCAGCTTGGTTAGAATGGTCTTGGCGTCGCTTTCTAGGGGCCAGGCGTTCTGCTCGTCCATTTTCTGCCCCAAACGCACTACCTGCGCCTGCAGCGCCTCATCACCGGGCCGGGCGGCAGCGGCCCCCAGGGCCGCCTCATAATCTCGCAGCACCTGCAGAATGGGAGAAGCACCGCGAAAAACTTCTTGCAGAACCGTGCCTTCCGGGTCGTAGTCCGGGTCCTGCGACAGATATTCCACCTGCACGCCGCCTGCGCGACTGATGCGCCCCTCGTCCGGCGGTTCCAGACCGGCGATCACTTTTAAAAATGTGGTCTTGCCGGTTCCGTTAACGCCGATAAGGCCTAACCGATCCGTATCGCCAATTCCAAACGTAACGTCCTCAAAAAGAGTACGCTCGCCGTATTGCTTGCTCATATTTTCTATGGAAAGGATATGCATAATGTTTTCCTCTGTCTTCTTTTAAATCTAAATTCTATTGTACAAAAGGCGCTGCCAAAGCACAATGGAGCAAGAAACGAAGAACCGAGAATTTTAACAGGAGTAGATGGAGGGCACGATAAAGATTGAACAAGAGAATCGGAGTCACAAGAGGGCACGAATGAGGGTATGAAGGATGAAATTTTAACGAGGAGTACAGGGAGTAGAGGGAGGGCCGCCGCCCGTTTTATGAAGAGGTTCCTTCCGCTTAATGCAGTCGAATAAAAACTCAAAGTCCCTCTGTCCAAAAGGGCAGAAGGACTTCTTCTAAAACCGGTGCTATGCCGAAGATTCAACGCAGAGAAAACAAAAAAGACTCGCCAGGACGGGGCGTCGCATGAAACAGCACTTCCCTAAAACAAGGTTTTTAACGTATCTTTAAAGACACTAAAGGTAATAACGCCTTCCAGCAGCTTTTCCTGGCCCCAAAGCACGGTAGGAACCCATTCAATCTGATGTTCCTGGCAATACGCCTCGTTATCCAGCAAACGCCGATTATAGCGCCCGGCCTGCAGCGCCGTCTCCAACGCTTGGGCATCTAAACCGATCTCCTGCGCCAGTTGCAGCAGCACCGGCAATTGACCGATATCCCGATCGCCGACAAAATGAGCTGGAAACACTACATCCAGCCACGCATCGCCTTGGCCAAGATCTTTGGCAAATTCCAACGCCGCCAGCGCCTGATGAGTATTAGACAACACGGTCCTGGCGGAAGGAACCAAGCCCAGGGACGCGCCTAATTGATCGGGTTGAGATATGCCCGGCGCCCCCGGCTGTAACGCTCTTCCCTCCAGCTCCAACTCTGGATTTATCTCCCAAGGCAGCCACTCCACCGGTACTGGAGATGTTCGCCGCAGCTCCTGCACATAACCCCAAAGCAAATAGCAGTAGGGACAGGAAAAGTCAAAAGCAACTCGCAACGGTTGATGCATAGGAGCCTCCTTTTTAGAACACAGAGAAAAACCAGAGCAAAGGGATTTGAACAGGAGAATCTGAGTCACGAGAGGGTTCGAACGAGGGTTATACGGGAAACGATAAATTTTAACAGGAGTAGAGGGAGTAAACGGAGGGCAGGAACGAAAGACAGCTTTGCAGGGAGCTTCCCCGCAAAGCTGCTGAAGTCCTGCTCACTATACCAATTTTTGCAGCTCCTGCTGCAGCCCCTGTACTTGCGCCGCTAAAGAAGACAGCGTTTGCTCCTGACGTTCGGTAATTTCCTTGTTACCTCGTACATCCGCGCCGATGCGCAGCACCGAGCTTTTAATCGCCTGCAGCGCCTGATTAATCTTGCCCAAAGAATCCGCCGAATACGTAGCCAGCTTGCGCACCTCGTCAGCCACCACCGCAAAACCGCGTCCCTGCTCGCCAGCCCGAGCTGCTTCGATAGAGGCGTTTAGGCCCAACAGATTGGTTTGGCTGGCAATGTTGCGGATATAGTCCAGCACCTGGTTTAGATCGTTCAATTCCGTCTCCGTAGTCTTTACAGCTTCCGCCATCTCGCTATAGCGTCCGGCGACTTGCGCTGCTGAAGAGTATAGTTCGTCCATCTCTCCTGTGGCGGCTTCCAGTTGAGCCGCTACTTGCTGCAACCCTTGCTCCCGTTCTTGACGCTCACGTTCTTTGGCAATTTCTTCATTAATCACAATGGCCGCCATTTTTTGCAGCGGCTTTACCGCTTCGGGGTCGCCGGTAATACCGATCACGCCCAGACGCTGCCCTTTGTATAAAATAGCGCCGTTATAGCCTGCTTTAACCCCGTCCATTTTGGCGGCGTCTTCAACCGTTACCGCTACCTCATCTACGCGTCCGGCCATAATGCTCTCCGCAGCGCTATGTATTTTCCCCAGCCGCTCTGGTTGCTTAGTGGCGATAATCTCGCCGCCTAAACCCATAAAATTCACGTTGCTCCCAGTCACCTCGTGAATCATTTCCACCACGCGTTGCGCCAACTCCAGCGGCACCGGATGATTCCAAGCCATAATTGCAACCCCTCTCTTTTTCCGCTTGCTGTTAAAGCATTTTTATTTTCTCTATTTACATCGTAAAAACCGCGAACAAGTGCAATTGGCAAAGATGTCCAAAAACACGGTTCACGGTTTCCTCTTTATTAGACAATTTGTCTATTTTTTTAGTTCCATTCCTACCGCCAACAGGCGGCATACGCGTTCAGCGGCTTCTTCAATCAGTTCCGCGCCGCGCTCCATGCATTCTTCCAAGCTCAACGGACCAGGCGCGGTACTGCTCAAGGCGTCAATGCCTTTTTCGCGCACAGCGCTGCAGCCTTCGCCCAGACCGCCGGACAAACAGATACAGGGCACGCCATACGCTCTAGCCAAGGCCGAGACTCCTACAGGCGCCTTGCCATAGGCGGTCTGATAATCCGTACAGCCCTCGCCGGTCAGCACCAAATCCGCCTGCTTTACCATCTCTTCAAAGTTAGCGGTCTCCAGCACCACGTCCACCCCAGGACACAAACGTCCTTCCGTAAAGAAGAGGAATCCGGCGCCCAAACCGCCCGCTGCGCCCGCGCCGGCTATCTCGGCTGCGTCCTTGCCGGTAACTTCTTGAGCCACTCGGGCGTAACGCGCCAAAGCCGCATCCAGTTCCTGCACGATTGCCGGCGTAGCCCCTTTTTGCGGCCCATAGACAGCCGACGCGCCGCGAGGACCGCACAAAGGATTGTCTACATCGCAAGCCACCAAAATATCGGTCTGCGCCAAGCGGGCATCTAGGCCGCTCATATCAATGCTCGCCAACTTCGCCAAGGCAGCGCCGCCTGGGGGCAATTCCTGGCCAGCCGCATCAAGAAAGCGAACGCCGAGCGCTTGCAGCATGCCCGCGCCGCCGTCATTGGTAGCGCTGCCGCCAATACCGATAACCAAACGCTTGGCGCCTGCGTCCAGCGCCGCCTTGATCAGTTCGCCGGTCCCGTACGTAGTCGTCCCCCGGGGATCTCGCTGCGCCTTGGGCACCAAGGGCAAACCGGAAGCGGCCGCCATTTCAATCACCGCAGTCACTTTATCGCCCAACAGTCCGTAGTAGGCTTCCACCGACGTCCCCAGCGGCCCTTGGACAGATTTCTTCACTACCGTACCGCCTGTGGAGGCTACCATGGCTTCTACTGTACCTTCGCCGCCGTCGGCAATCGGCACCAACTGAATCTCTGCGTGAGGAAACACGGTTTGTACGCCCCGCTGCATAGCCCGGGCTACCTCCAAAGCCGATACGCTTCCTTTATAGGAATCCGGTGCAATAATTACACGCATGGTTTTTCCTCCTTAAAACAGCTAAATTTTCCGAAAGCATTTATTTATTTTATTTTATACTAAGTTCCTTAGCCAAGGCAATTGTCTGGATTGCACGATTTTTTAATGATTTTTTAGAAGTTTTGCACATAAAATTATAAAAATCTCCTCGATATCTTTTTTGTTTCAGCAGGATTTTAGACAAAACCGCCAAATACTAGTATCATAGCCTGGATAAAAGAAGGAGGCGTTGCAGCATGCTCCTCACTCCCGGCCTGGCGCAGCAAGTAGTCAACGCCCTCATGCCCTTGGTGCGGCAAAACGTCAATGTCATGGATGCCACGGGAACGATCATTGCTTCTTTCCAGTCTAAACGGATCGGCGATTTTCACAAAGGCGCCTTTGACGCCATAACCCAGCAGCAGACCGTAGAAATTCACCCGGAAGACGTCAACCTCTTTCCCGGTGCGCTCCCTGGCGTTAATATGCCTATCTTCTTAGAGGGTCAGGTTATCGGCGTTGTCGGTATTTCAGGCCATCCCAAGGAAGTCCGCGATACGGCCAAGCTGCTCAAAGCCGTCACCGAATTAATTTTGGAACGCGACGTATTAATGGAAAAATTCCGCTCCCAAGCACAATTGCATGAGCATTTTGCCAGCCTGCTGCTCGCGGAAAAAACAGAGCAGGACACGGCTTCCCTACAGGCATCCGCCAAGCTGCTCAAGTACGATTTATCTCTCGTGCGTCAGGTTGTCGTTATCGACACAGAACCTCTTATATTACAAGCCCTTACCTTTGGCCCTTATGATCTGGTCTTCACCCGCCTGCGCGAGAACATCCTGCAGCAGCTTTTGCCCTCTCCTTGCATTGGGCCCCGTGATTTTGTCGTCTTCCTGGAGCAGCGCTTAGTTATTCTGAGAGAAACACAGCTCTCCGCGCCTGATTCGTTGGACGCCTTGTTTCAATGGAGCCGAGAACTAAGTCAGTTATTGCCTCCTCACACCTCTCCTTTGCCCATCGGACTTGGCAGCAGCAACGCCGCCACTGCACAGCTTCATTTTTCCTACCGGGAAGCATTATTTGCATTAAAATGCTGCCATCCGGATAAACCGGTCGCTTCCATCGAAGAGCTTCCTGTGCTGGCGGCATATGCTCTGCGCTATGCGCCCGGCCATAACTGCCGCCCGCTGCAACGGCTGCAAGATACGCTGCACCAAGCCAGTTTGCGCAAATTCAATATGGAAGACACTCTGCGCTGCCTTCTGGAACAAAATCTCAATACCTCCCTGGCGGCGAAAGCGCTGTTTATCCATCGCAATACGCTGCTTTTTCGCCTAGCTAAGCTGCGCAGTTCCACCGGCCTAGACCCTTGTCATCATTTCGACCATGCCTTGCTCTGCCGGCTGCTGCTGGAAAAGTAAAAACGGGAATTGAACAGGAGAATCGGAGTCGAGGGAGGGTACGCGCGAGGGACACGGAGTACGGTTTTTGAACAAGAGTAGAGGGAGTAAATGGAGGGTGCAACGGTGATATTATAAGAGGCAATTTTTTTTGAACAAATACGGAATAATAGAGTGGGATGCCAATGATTGAATGAGTGCTTGCGTCAGAGCAGACGGCGCTGGACGCGCCTAAGGTCGGTTGTGCTAGGGATTGCATGACAACCGACTTCCATACTTCGTCAAACGCGAAAAAAAACGCAGACATAGTGGTGCTATGTCGAGGCTTTTTGACAAAATTTGACGGTAAAAGATTTGCTTTGGCGTGAGTCGCGAATCAAGCAATGGCTTCCCGAAAAAGGAGGATTTCACATGAGCCACCAAGTTGAAGATTTTTACCAGCCTTTAGGATTTGAAATCATCGAGTTCTCGGAAGACGGCCCGACGCTTTGCTACGAGCCGGTGGAAAATGGCCAGTACGCCATTCTCACCACGGAAGAAGGCTTAGTCCCGGAATCATTAGAGGAAAAAGTAATTTTCTCCTACTATTGCGAAGCCGGCGCTTTTCGCTGGCATGTAGAATTTAAAAATTCTCAAGCCTTTGCCGACGCCTGGCCTGCTGGAGCATCCGCTGAAGAACGCTTTGCAGCCATGAAAGTGCTGAGCGAAAAAGAAGAGGCTTAAGTACGGGACTTAAACAAGAGTAGAGGGAGTAAAGGGAAGGTTTGACGAGGTTAAATTGAACAAGAGAATCGGAGTCGCGAGAGGGTACGCAGGAGATAGAATAGGGAACTCCCTAATCTCTTGAAAACCCCTTTCGCGTTTTTCGTGTATTTCGCGGTTCGGTATCTCCCCACCATTTCTCGTATCTCAGCCTCTCAAAGCTTATAAATTTTGATATAATTGAGTGAGAAAACCCGGCCGTTTGCCATAAAGCAAAGGGCCGGGTTTTTTATTCAGCACTCTACACAAATGTTTTCTTTTACCGCCACAATCACTTCTTTAGCAAAGGCTTCGCTTGACTGTGGATTTTGTCCGGTCACCAAGGAGCCATCGCGCACGACAAAGGCTTCCCAGGGTTTGCTGTGCTCATAATGAGCGCCCAGTTCTTTCAGGCGATTTTCCAGAAGAAACGGCACCGCTTCTTCTAATTGCACCATGCGCTCTTCCGCATTGGTGAAGCCGGTCAGGCGGCGTCCCGCCACTAACGGAGTACCGTCTTCTTTTTGCGCCCGCACCAAACCGGCAGGCCCATGACAGACAGCGCCAATCACCCAGCCATCCACATCCGCTCGCTGGAGAAGCGCCGCCAAGGCTTCATCCTTAGCCAAATCCACCATGGGTCCATGCCCGCCCGGCAAAATAATCGCATCAAAAATTTCACGTTCCACCTCGACTAGTTTTCGCGTCTGTTTCAATACCTCGGCTGCCTTCTGCCAAGCTGCCGGCTGGCCTACGGCCACGCTGCGAGGATCAATCGGCGCCTCGCCTCCTAAGGGACTGGCAACCACAACCTCAAAGCCGGCCTGAAGAAAGAGCAAGTACGGCGCCGCAAACTCTTCCAGCCACAGTCCGGTCCGATGAACCCCCATTGCCTTGGCACTCGTTACTACCATGAGCAGTTTTCCGCCTTGATTCATCCTTGTCACTCCTTTCGCCGGCTATGCTGCCATCTCATGGCAGCACACCTACTGTGTATTTCCCTATGCAAATGCATTTTCCTGCCATTTTTTAGCGAAACCGAAAAGAGCGAAAGCAAGAATTGAACAAGAGCAGCCGGAACAAGGAGAAGACGTGAATGAGGGGTATGGACTATAACAAGGGCTTGCTGAAGCTACATACGAAATTTCCCTACCGATTCCTGCAAATCTTGCGCCAAATGCGCCAATGTTTGGCTGGCGGCGGCAATTTCTTCCATGGAAGCGGTTTGCTCTTCTGTCGCCGCCGACACGTCGCTGGCTTCGTCCGCCACCGCCAAGGAAAGATCTTTGATCCGCCGTACCGCTACGGCGCTTTGACGGCTTTCCGCCACCGTCCCTGATACCTCTTCGGAAATATCCCGCACCTGCGCCGATAATTCTTCCACCAAGGACGCAATTTCCGCAAACTGCCGCCCTGCTTCGCGAACTTGAGCCACGCCGTCGCCAACGCGCGCTTTCTGTACTTCCATGACCTCAACGGTTTGCCGTATATTGCCATTGTTTTCCGTAATTAACTCCGTGATTTCTTTCGCTGCGTGCTCCGATTGCTCCGCCAGCTTGCGCACTTCGTCCGCCACTACCGCAAAGCCCCGCCCGTGTTCGCCGGCACGAGCCGCCTCAATAGCGGCGTTCAACGCTAGCAGATTGGTCTGTCCGGCAATGGTTTTGATCATATCTACAATTTCTGAAATACGCTGCGAGCTGCTGTCCAACTCTTGAATCGCACTGCCCACTTGTGCTGCGCCGCTGCCGATGGCGTCTATGCTCTCTACCGCCGCAGCCAGGCCTTTCTGCCCCTGAATCGTGGTGTTAGCCGTCTGTTCGGCAGCTCCCGAAGCAGCTTCGGCCGCTTTCCCCGCCTTTTCCAGCCGCTGCGCTACACGTTCCACTGCCAAAGCGGTTTCTTCTACAGAGCTAACCTGCTGCGAAGCGCTTTCTGTAATCTCTACGGCGGCCTGCGCTACTTGCTGCGACGCGTCCGCAGCTTGACTAGAACTGGCCGTCAGTTCCTGCGAGGAACCCGCCAGTTTTTCCGCCGAACGAACCGTCTCTCCGACCAGCTTTCGCAAACTGGCAACCATCGCTAAAAAGCTGTTGTTTAATATGCCTATTTCGTCGGCGCGTTCGCTAGCCTCAAACTGAAGCTGCAACTCGCCGGAAGCTACTTGCTGCGCAGCCTCCGCTACCAAAGCTACAGGCTTGGCAATAGCCCCTGCCACGTTCATTAAGACAAAACCAAGTAAAAGAATGGCCGCCACACTCAATCCAGCCATCCATAAGCCCAAATAGCGAACTGGCTGATATACCTCGCCCGATGGCACCTCCAGCACCAACGCCCAGCCACTGCTGCCTACGGGACTCGATGCAAAAAAGCGATCTTCTCCGTTAAAAGAAAGCTCTTGAAAGCTGGAACGCCCACTCAAAAAGGCAGCTCCTGCTTCCTTCAACCTTCCATTTTCCATCGTTAGTACATTATCCTTCAAAGTCAACGAAGGATGGGCTACGTAAAATCCCTCGCGATTTAAGATAAAGGCCTGCCCGGAATCTCTCATACGCACGCCTTGCGTCATTTGCCCGATCGCATCCAACGACAAATCCATCCCCAGCACCGCAATCGGCGTCCCCTTCTGCCGTATGGCTGCGGAAAGACTGATAACCGGTTTCTTGGTGATCGCATCAACATAGACTTTAGAAAACACAACTCCATTGCTGGAAAGAGCGTCTTTAAACCAATCCCTTGTCGCCGGATCATAATCCGCCGGCGGCGCCCAGCCTGTGCCGTCAATAAATTTTTTGCTGGGAAAGGCCACATAAATATCCTGCGCCCCTGGGGTATTCTTGGTTAAATAGGTTACGGTTCGTAAAATTTCTTCATCCGCCGGAAGGCTTACACTCCACGCGGCTGCCAAAGAGCCTACGGTTTCCTGCTTCGTCGACAGAATGGTTTGCACCGCTTCCGCATAGCGGGCGGATGCCTGGCTCATTTCCATCCGAATTTCTTCGCTTAAGGCGCGGCTCGCCTGCCAGTATGCCACTCCACTCAGCAGAACCAGCACCACCATCACCGGAATACAAATTGCCAGCATCATCTTTGACCGTAATTTCATAGCCGCCGCCTCCTTCACCGCCTGCTCTCCTACAGGCATTTGCCTTAAAACTAAGAACAAAATGCAAAAAAGCAACGCGAATTTGCTTTGGCTACATTGCCTTGCAAACCGTGTTGCTTTATCGAATTTCTTTTCATTTTGTCCACTGGAGATAGGACAATTATACCATTTTCGCTCCAAAACGCAATGCATTCTTTGCACTTTTTACACAAAAACAATAAAAACAAGAAGTAAGCGCATATTCTGTTCCATTGTCTTCCATTTGTAGTAGACTTGTTTTTTATACTTAAACAAGAGTGACGCACAACTACGAACTTCTTAGAGCACAACGCTTATAAAATAGACAAAGCTCCGGCCACAAACGCAAGTCTGCAGCCGGAGCCAATACACTTCGTTGCTTATTGGTCTAAGAATACTTTGTCGTTGCCGCCAAAGCTAGCTTTACATCCGGAATTTTCCTACCAAAGCCTGCAAATCCTGCGCTAAGTGCGCCAGAGTCTGACTGGCCGAGGCAATTTCCTGCATGGATGCCGCTTGCTGTTCCGTGGCTGCGGAAACGCTTTCCGCCTCGCCCACAACGGTTACGGAAATGGTCTTCACTTCTTCTACCGAGCGAACGGTATTGCGGCTGTCTGCTACGACCGCCTCCGCTACCGTGGCAATGCCCATAATCTTCTTGGACAGATCTTCCACCAAACGAGCAATTTCCACAAATTGACGGCCCGCTTCATTCACGCGGCCCACGCCTTCGCCTACGCTGGTTTTCTGCACGCCCATTACATCGACGGTCTGACGGATGTTGCAGTTGTTTTCCGCAATCAACGTGGTAATTTCCCTAGCAGCCGTTTCCGACTGCTCCGCCAGCTTACGCACCTCGTCCGCTACCACCGCAAAGCCCCTCCCGTGTTCGCCTGCCCGAGCCGCTTCAATGGCTGCGTTAAGCGCCAAAAGATTGGTCTGTCCGGCAATGGCCGTAATCATGGCCACCATTTCGGAAATGCGCTGTGAGCTGGCATCAAGGGCTTGAATAGCAACCCCCACTTGTTCAGCGCCGGTACCGATCGCCTGCATGCTTTCAATGGCTGAAACCAAGCCTTTTTGACCTTCTACGGTGGTTTTCGTCGTTTCGTTCGCCGCCGCCGCTACCGCGCCGGCAACAGACGCAACCTCTTCCATCTTCCGCGACATAGATTCCACTACTTTAGCCGCTTCCGTCACCGCAAGGCTCTGCCTGCCGGCGCCATCAGTAATCGCTACCGCCGACTGCGCCACATGCTGCGCCGCTTCCGCCGACTGCCCCGCACTGGCTGTCAGCTCTTCCGACGAAGCCGCCAGCTGTTCCGCCGACTGCAGCGTCTGCCCGACCATCTGCCGCAGTCCCTTGGTCATAGCTTCGAAACTGCTGTGCAAAATGCCGATTTCATCTTTGCGGTCTGTGGGCTCCAAGGTCATGTGCAAGTCGCCTTCGGCCACCTGCTTGGCCGCCGCCGCCACTTCCGCCACCGGATTGGCCACGGAACGGGCGATGAAGAAAACGATGGCCAGCAAAAGCACCAGCGAAAGCACGCCGATGCCGATCATCGTCATCGCCAAACGGCTTACATTGGCAAATACTTCGTCTTTAGGAACGCCCAAAACAATCACCCAGCCGCTGTCTCCTACAGGCATGGAGGCTAAAAACCGCTCCACGCCGAGAAAAACATACTCGCTAAAAGAAGGCTTCCCGCTTAAAAAGACTTTCCCTCCAGCGGCCAGGCTTCCATTTTCGATTTGCATGATGTTATCTTCCAACTTCAACGTCTTATGGGCTACAAAATACCCTTCCTGGTTGAGCAAGTAGGCATATCCCGTATCCCGGATTTTGATGCCGAGCACGGCGTCATTAATTTGCTGCAGAGATAAATCCATGCCGACCACTGCGGCCAATTTACCTTGCTGACGGACGGCCATCGACAAGCTCACAATGGGCTTCTTGGTAATGGCGTCCATATAAACCTTGGACATCACTACCTTCTGGGAGTTAGCAGCCTCCGTATACCAGCCGCGCCCGGTCGGATCATAATCGGCCGGCGGCACCCAGCCGGTACCGTCGATAAAGCGCTTGTCCGGAAAGGCCACAAATACGTCCTGCACGCCAGGAGTGTTTTTCGTCAACTGCGTAAGCACCCCTCGCAGCTCGTTTTCATTCGGCAAAGCAACGCTCCAGGTGTTAACAAGCGCCTGCATTTGATCCATCTTGCCAACGACCAGCGTATTTACTTCCGCACTGCGGTGCGCCGCCATGGCTTCCATTTCCAGTTTGATCTCTTCCCGCAGCATGGTGCTGGCTTGCCAATAGGCAAACCCAGAAAGCACAACTAAAATCGCCATAACTGGGAAAAAAATGGTTAAGATCATCCGATTTCGCAAGTTCATCTTGCACCACCCTTTCTGCTCATCCTCTCAACGTTCCTTTCAGCAATTCCCGATAAAAAAGCCAGGACATACACATACCACAAGGACACTTCCTTATTGCTAGCGCATATACCTGGCAAAATTCATGCTTTTTATTTGCTGTTTTCCTCTATTATAACATGATTATTTTTATTTTTCATTATTTTTGCTTAATTTAAGTGTTGCTCTTTCTTCTTAGAGAGCTTGGTTAAATCCCTTAGTATTTCAGCCGTTTTTCAGCGCTTCCAACCGTTCCGCCGCGCGCTTCAAGGTCCGGTCTACCATGCCGTCTTTGTCCTTGCCCATAGCGTCGCGGCTGTCCACCATCTTCCATAAAGTCCGGTTCGTCTTAGGCTCCAGCAACGTCAATTCCACCGCCGTATGGGCCGTTATTTCATCATGAGCGGGAACTTCGCGAAACTTAGTCACCGGAATGTCAACCCATTCTTCGGTTGTTGCCTGCCTGCCGTCCGGCCCTGTAAAGGTTCTCTTGCGGCAAACGCGCTCCGTTGTAGTGTAGGTTTCCACATAAGCCGGTATGTGTTGAACCGTATCTTTATATACGGTAAAACGAACCTGCAGCAACCCTTGGGCGTAAAAAGCAATTCCGTCCTGCACCAGTTGGCTGTAACGAGTCGGGTCCGTCTTCTCCAATTCCATCATGTTTTCACTATTATTTACGCCTACCTTGTTCACTACGTCAGGATAGCTTAAGAAAGCAATTCCCGCCTTAGCAAAACGCTCATTAACAGAAAACTGCCCATTGACTTTGCCGCTCAATACCAAGCGTTTCATATCATCTACCGCCGCATCCGGGCCAAATTCGGTTTTCACTACCACCATCTTCAAGGTCTTAAAATTAAAGCTATTGTCCTTCCATTCATCCTTGCGCTCCTCCGCACCAACCAAAGCTGCTGGCAGCAGCCAGGTCAACAACAAAAGAATGCTTAAAATACGCCATGATCTTTGTATCATCCCATCTCCTCCTTGTATTTTCTTTCTAATACTTTCCATTTTAAAGCATTTGAGAGAAAACGCCAAGCTAGAAGAAACGAGAGGGCCCGTAGGAGAACCACGAAGAACGGTTTTTTAACAATAAAATGCGTTTCTCTCCTCTGTGGCGCCCTTCGATTCTCCTTGCAACTTCTGTTCCATCCTCGTTGCTTCGCTTCTCGGAAAAAACAAGTACTATTAATGCCTTGAAAATGCAGGATTTTTACAAATACAAAGAGAAGACTGGCTGTATTATTTTCGTTTATTTTCCCAAAAAGGAGGCCTTTATTATGAGTCAAAAATCCTTTTCCCTCAAGTACGGCAAAGGAGAACTTGCTTTTTCCCTGCCCAGCGAACAGGTAGCCTGCGAGGTCTTAGGACGCGATTATCCGCCGATTGAAGATGTCTCCAGCGCCATACGCCAGGCACTGGCCCATCCCATCGACAGCCCGCCTCTGCGCGAACTGGTTCGTCCGGGAGAAACTGTCGTCATCACCGTAAGCGATATTACCCGCGCCTGGCAGAATATGGACCAGGTCCTGCCCCTTTTACTGGATGAATTGAATCTGGCCGGCGTACCGGATGAAAACATTACCGTCCTTATTGTCGTCGGCGGCCACCGGCAAAATACGGCAAGCGAATTTATCACTCTCTGCGGCGAAACCGTCTGCCACCGCGTGCGCGTCCTCAATCATGACGCCTGGGACGAAGCCAACATGGTGTATCTCGGCAAGACCAGCCGGGGCACCGAAGTTTCCGTCAACCGCCTGGTAGCGGAAGCGGACCGGGTCATTCTCACCGGCGGTATTATCTACCACTACATGGTAGGCTACGGCGGCGGCCGCAAAAGCATACTCCCTGGTTGCAGCTCCATTAAGACCATCCGCCAGAACCATCTGTGGGCGCTGGCGCCCGGCGGGGCTTCCGGCTCGAACCCCAACGCTTTTTCGGGACGCACCGAAGGCAACGAATGCCATGAGGACATGATGGAGATTGCCGCCTTTGTTAAGCCCGACTTCATTCTCAATGTCGTGCCCACTCCTAAAGGCGACTTTGCAGGCATTTTTGCGGGCAACTGGATCTCCGCCTGGCAGAAAGGAACCAAACTGGTCGACGAAATTTATGGCGTGGCTATCCCGGAAAAAGGGGATATCGTCATCACTACAGCCGGCGGTTTTCCCAAAGACATCAACTTGTACCAAACCGGTAAAACCATGGATAACGCCTACTATGCCGTTAAGCGCGGCGGCGTAGTGATCCTCCTGAGCGAATGCCCCGACATCTACGAGCCGCCGGAATTCAGCGACTGGTTCAAATACGGCAGCCGTCAGGAAATGGAGGCCGCTTTGCGCAAGAATTTTGGCATCCCCGGCTGGGTAGTCCTTAAGGAAATGGAATGCGGCGACATCGCCACCTTTGTCATGGTGACGCTGCCGCAAAACGCGGATTTAGTAAAAAAAGCCAACATGATTCCTGTAAGCACCATGGAGGAGGCCCTGGCCATCGCCAAAGAGCGCTGCGCCAGCGACGCTCCCCGCTATATTGTCATGCCCCAAGGCGCCAATACAGTGCCGCTTTTGGACGGCAAAGTCTCTGTCGGCTAACCAAGCAAAGCCAAGACCTCTTTGATCAGGCCTTGGCTTTATTTTTTCCCATTTTTGGAAAAGCCAGTATATCCGCCCCTGCAAGACTGCTATAATGAATATATACGTTTTTATTGCATACAACCAACAGGGAGGCCATCACGATGCCCAATTCTTCCCGTTATCACCGCACCCTTTTTGACAAATCCCCCAACGCCATCGCTTATCATCGGCTGCTCCGCGATGATAACGGCGCTATCTGTGACAGCCTTCTCTTACATGTAAATCCTGCGTTGGAAGTTCTTTTCCAACGGGCCGCCAGCGAATTAGTCGGCCGACGCTTCTTGGAGATTTACCCCCATCATAGCGAGCGAACCCAACGCTTCATCTCCAGCTTGGACGAAGCCTCCCGCAGCCAAACAGCGCTTACCCTGAGCTTTCATGCACAATTAATCGACAAATGGCTGCGCACGACCCTTTTCGCTTTGGACGCCGACACGGTCGCTTCCATCTCTACGGACATCACGCAGGAAGTGGTTCAGGAAATAGAATTCAAAGGCTTTCTGCAGTCCAATCTGGACATGCTTGCCGTCGGCGACAGGAACGGACGCTTTATCCGGGTCAATCAAGAGTTTGAAAATATCCTCGGGTACAGCACAGACGAACTCGAGGGAAAATTAGTCACCGACTTCATTCACCCCGATGATCTTGAAGCCACCTTAGCCGCCATTAGCACATTACAAGAAGAAATCCCCCTCAATCAATTCATCAACCGCTACCGCTGCAAAACCGGCGAATACAAATACCTGGAATGGCGCGCCCATCCCATTGGAAAGTACATTTACGCTTCTGCGCGCGATACTAGCGAGCGACGCCGTTTAGAAAAAGAATTGCAAGAAGTGAATGCCAAACTGTCCGAACAAACCGCTCTATTAACTACACAAAATCATAGCCTGCAGCTACAAGCCACCACCGACGAGCTAACAGGCTTATACAACCGTTATTTTTTGGATCAAGTTCTCGATGAGCTGCTGGATCGAGCCGACCGATATAATGAAACCATTTCACTAGTTATTTTCGATTTAGACCGTTTCAAAAAAGTCAACGATACCTGGGGACATCCTGTCGGGGACGAAGTATTGAAGTATACGACAAAATTAGCGAAAAAGCATCTGCGCAGAGCCGATATTCTCATTCGTCTGGGCGGTGAAGAATTCGCCCTGCTCATGCCTCAGACCAACCTCAACGACGCCATTCAAGCCGCCGAAAAGCTACGGCAAGCCTTGGAAACCGCACCGCATCCTACAGCGGGCTGCACCACCGCCAGCTTTGGCGTTGCCGAACGTTTGCGGGCTGAATCTTTCAAGCGCTGGTACAAGCGAGCAGACCAAGCCATGTACATCGCGAAGGAAAGCGGCCGCAACCGCGTTATGCCCAGTTCGATAGAAGATGCGCACTCCTTGACCAATATCGACTTGCATTGGCAACCAGCCTGGAACAGCGGCAGCCGCGAAATCGACAGCCAGCACCATAAACTGCTGGAACTAGCCACACTCCTCCTGAACCAGCGGGGCTCCTTGCAAACGGAAAAGAATCTAGAAGAGCTTACTGCGCACATCGATTTTCATTTTTCCGCCGAAGCCCGTTTGCTCGCAAAGCTGCATTACGAAGGAGCTGCCGAGCACGCTCAGCTTCACCAGAAGCTGCTGGCGAAATTCGACCAACTTATACAAACTTACCGCGATGGCGCGATCCGCACCTCGGCCTTCTTTTCCTTTATTATCGATGATCTAATCATGGATCATATGCTTAAAGAAGATGTTAAATTCTTTTCCTTCCTGCGGCAGAAGCTAGCTGAAAGCGACAGCCACAGTCCCTCCTAACATTCTTTTTCGTACCCTCCATCTACTCCCTGTACTCCTGCTTAAAAACCGGACCTCGTGCTTTCTCCTTCGGACCCTCCGGTTCTCCGATTCTCCTGTTCAAAACTCGACCCTCTCCGTTGTTCTTTTTTTCATTTCTAGTTTTCTCATTGCAGACGCTTACGAGCGTCTGCTTTTTTGTTATAATAAAAAGATACCCATTCTGCGAAAACGAGGTCTTTTCATGCTAAACCTGCATTTAACCGATGAAGCCATTACCCAGGAAGCCTCTTGGGACAGTTCTTACCAGCGCGGCTGCACCTACCATCGCCAAGGCCGCGTAGATAGACTGCGCTTTGACGCAGCCCAGCAGCGCTATTACGCCACTGTCAGAGGCACTCGTTCCTATAAGGTCGAAGTATGGGGCGACACGCGCATGCTGCATTACCAGTGCAACTGTCCCGCATATGACGGCTACAGCGCCTGCAAGCACATCGTCGCCGTCCTTAAGGCCATCCAGAACCGCGAGGCGCTCTCGCATCCTGAAGGCGAAGAAGCGGCAAGCCAACACAATCCGAATCTAACCCCCGCTGAAGCGGCGCTTTTGGCTCATTACCGCCCCCAAGCGCAAGCGGCAGCGTCTTCCACAGGCAGCCAGGAAGTGCAGCTAGCCGTTACCTACTGCCGCCGCCAAAGCGGCGTTCTCTCCCAAACCTGGCTGGAATTGAGCATTGGCGTAAGCCGTCTTTATGTGCTGAAAGACTTGCCTGCTTTTTTGGAGCATGTCTGCTGGGGCCAGCCCCATCCGTTCGGCAAGAATTTTACCTTCACCCCGGGAATGATGCGCTTTGATGCTATTTCGTCACAGCTGTTTACGCTGATCCGCGAAGCCTACCAAAGCGAGCGCGAACGCCGCGCCTGGAGCGGCAGCTTTTTCAGCGCCAACGACACCCTTTCTTCGTTCCACAATAAACGAGGCTTCTCTTTGGACAGCGCCCAGCAGCGCCAGTTTTGGCAATGGGCCCAGCATCACAACGTTCCCATCCGGCTCCTTTTAAACGACAAGGAATATGACGCAGCCCCAGTGCTTGCAGCCACACCGCCGCTCACAACCGTTTTGGATGACATTCCCGGCGGCGTCAGCGTACGCCTGGAAGCTCCTGACGACTCTTGGGAGCTGCTGACTGGCAATGGCAGCCATCTCTACTGCGGCGGCAGCATCTATGCCGTTCCGGAAGATTTCCGCCTGACCTGGACGCCGCTCTTAGAGCATTTTCAAGGACATAAAGTACGAGAGCTCCGCATCCCCTTGGAAGAATCAGAGCCTCTTTTCAGCGCCATGATGCCCAAGCTGGAAGCGGCCGGTTCGGTGCAAGTGGCAACAACGCTGCAGCAGCGCTTTCGCAGAGAGCCGCTGGAAGCCAAGATCTACCTGGACCGCTACGGCTCCGGCCTAGCGGCACGGCTGGAGTGCCGCTACGCCGGACAGCTCTTAGAAGAAGGCGCCCCGACGCGCCGTGATGAATCCGGCGCCATCTGGCTACGGGACGAAGCAGCGGAAAGCGCCGTACGCCAAGCGCTTTCCCAGGCAGGCTTTCGAGAAAGCGGCCTGTTCTGGCAGTTGGAACATCCTGACGCGCTCTTTCATTTTGCCGATGAAGGTCTGGCCGCTTTGCAGCAGCAGGCCGAAGTCTTCGGCGCTGACGATCTGCGCCTGAAGGTACGTCCGATGAGCGCCAGCGCCGGCGTTCGCTTAAGCAGCACCGGCTTAGTAGAACTATCCTTGGAGCATGAAGGCCTTGACCGCAAGGAACTCTGGGATATTCTAGCTTCGTACCGACAGAAAAAACAGTATCACCGCCTCAAAGACGGCGCCTTTTTGAAACTCGAAGGCGCTGCCGAGGAAATGCTGGCAATGGTAGACAGCCTAGGACTGAGCAAGCAGGAGCTGGCTCAAGAAAATTTGACGCTGCCTCGTTACCGCGCGCTATATCTGGATTTGCTCGCCCGCGAAAGCCAGTCCCTGCATGTAGAACGGGAGAAAAGCTTCCGCCAGTTAGTGCGGGACATTCGCCGCCCCGAAGAAAGCGAACGCGAACTGCCGCAGCAGCTTAACGCGCAGCTGCGGGAATACCAGGAAACCGGCTATCGCTGGCTGACCTCCTTAGCACAGCATCAGCTGGGAGGCGTTCTGGCGGACGACATGGGTTTAGGCAAAACAGTACAAATGCTAGCATTCTTACAGTATGCTAAAGAACAAGGCGAAACAAGGCCGTCTCTGGTTGTAGCGCCCACGTCTCTTGTTTATAACTGGCTGGAGGAAGCCTCCCGCTTCACGCCGGGCCTGCGCGTGCGCGTCCTCGCCGGTCAGCAAAGCAGCCGCCAGGAGGCGCTGCAAGACCTAGAAGATACGGATCTTTTCATCACGTCCTACGGCGTGCTGCGTCGGGATATTGAAACCTACCAGGATCTCCACTTCTACTGCGCCATTCTCGACGAGGCGCAGCATATCAAAAACCCGAGCACCCAGGCGGCGCAAGCGGCGAAAGACATTCCCGCCCAGGTGCGCTTCGCGCTCACAGGCACGCCGGTGGAAAATTCCCTCACCGAACTGTGGTCGATCTTTGATTTCATTTTGCCGGGCTACTTGCGCAGCCATAAGTTTTTCCAGGATCACTTTGAAACGCCCATCGTCAAAGACCAAGACCAGGAAGCGCTGCAAAACCTGAGCCGCCATATCCGCCCCTTCCTGCTGCGTCGCTTGAAAAAAGAAGTGCTCAAAGAGCTGCCTCCTAAAGTGGAAAGCAAGATGAGCGCCGAAATGACGCCCCGCCAAAGCAAAGTCTACGCCGCCTGGCTGGCTAAAGCCCGCCAGGAAATGCAAGAAGAACTCACGGCTCAAGGTTTCGAACAAAGCCGCATCAAAATCCTGGCGCTTCTCACGCGCCTGCGCCAGCTCTGCTGTCATCCGGCGCTCTTTCTTGACGATTATCGCGGCGGCAGCGGCAAACTGGACCTCTTGCACGAGCTGCTCCAAGACGCCCTTGAAGGCGGCCACCGGATGCTGCTGTTCTCTCAGTTCACAGGCATGCTCGATCTCATCCGCCAGCATCTGGCCAAGGAGGGCATCGACTGCTTCTACCTGGATGGCGCCACCCCCGCCCAAGAACGCCTGCGGCTGGTAAACGCCTTCAACAGCGGTGAAAAATCGGTGTTTCTCATCTCCCTAAAAGCTGGCGGCACAGGCCTCAACCTCACCGGCGCGGACATGGTCATCCACTATGACCCTTGGTGGAATCCGGCTGTCGAAGACCAGGCCACCGACCGAGCTTATCGCATTGGCCAAAAGCAATCCGTCCAAGTCTATAAGCTTATCGCCAAGAACACCATCGAAGAAAAAATCTACGCCCTGCAGGAACGCAAAAAGGAAATGATCGACTCCGTCATTCAGCCGGGCGAGAATTTCCTGGGCAAATTGAGCGAAGCAGAACTGCGAGAGCTGTTCTTATAAAAAACAAGGCCTCCTTTCCGCACCACCGGAAAGACGGCCTTGTTTTTTATGCTCAGTCTAGTTTTATATCCCGCATCGCTTCGGCGATTTCCAAGAAACGCCCTTCCAACGCCAAGAAGGCTTCCACTACCACCGGATCAAAATGCGTGCCTGATTCGGCTTCGATCATGCGCACCGCCGTAGAATGGGGGTACGGGTCCTTATATACCCGCCGGCTGATTAAGGCGTCATATACATCCGCCAGAGCCATCAAGCGGGCGGACAGAGGAATATCCTCGCCAGCCAACCCGTCCGGATAGCCGCTGCCATCCCATTTTTCATGGTGACCTTGCGCTATTTCCTTAGCAAACTGCAAAAAGCTTTCTTCCGTTCCCAGCAAAAGCTCCGCTCGCCGGATGGCATCCCTCCCGATGGCGGCATGGGTTTTCATTACCGCAAACTCTTCCACCGTCAGCTTGCCGGGCTTGAGCAAAATGCTATCAGGAATACCCACTTTTCCGATATCATGCAAAGGCGCTGAGCGCACTAAGAGCTGAATGTTTTCGGGCGTCAACACATCCCGATAGCCGCGCCGGTTTTGCAAAAACAACGCCAGCTCTCGCACATACGCCGCGGTGCGCTGAATATGCGCTCCTGTTTCGTTGCTGCGCGTCTCCGCCAATGAAGCCATAGCCACAATGGAAACCTCTTGAATCAAAGAGATTTCCTTCATGCGCCTAGCTACTTCCGCTTCCAAATAACTGGCTTTATCCCGAAAAAACTGCTGTGCTTGATGCAGCTTAATATGCGTCTTAACCCGGGACAGCAAAATAGCCGGATTGAGCGGCTTGGTAATATAGTCCACCGCTCCTAAAGCCAGCCCTTTCGCCTCGTCCTCCTGCTCCTGCCGCGCCGTAAGAAAAATGACGGGAATGTCCGCCAGCACCGGATCGGCCTGCAACTGTCGACAAGTTTCGTAGCCATCCAGCACCGGCATCATTACATCCAACAAAATCAAGTCCGGCGCCGCCTGCTTTACAATCTGCAACGCCTTGGCTCCATTGGTAGCCACCTTGACCTTATACTCCGATTTTAACAACGAACTTGCCAGAGCAATATTGTCGGGCGCATCATCAACAACCAGCACAACCGGCTTTTCCGCTGTCACAGCTTACACCTTCTCTCACACAAGTGGTTTAGCTGCGCCAGCGCATCCTCCAATTCAAAACGCCGTAACAGCTGCTCTAACCGAGAAAATTCCATGGCGTCAAACAACGGCGCCCAGCTCTTTTTATGCGCTTGAAAATACTCTTCCGCCTCGCTGTCAAACTCCCCTAAAAGACGCCGCAATTCTCCCAGCTCCGGTTCCGCCTGGAGCCATGCCTCTTCGCCGACTTCCTGAGCCGATTCTTCGGTTGCTTTAGAAGGCCAGGCTTCTTGGATGGAAGATAGAACGCGCTGCAATTCCTCTTGCGCTTGCTGGAACAATTCGGGCGAGGCGTCTTTCGCACGCAAGGCCATCTCCAGCTGCGCCGCCGCTTTAGACAAAGCCATAGCGCCCAAATTGGCCGCCGACCCTTTCAGGGTATGCGCCGTACGCACCGCCACTTCCCAGTTCTCCTGCAGCATGGCTTCCTGCGCTGCAGTAACCGCCGTCTCCTGGTCTAAGGCGAACTCCTGCAATAGCTTTTGGTACAATTCTTCATTGCCTAGAAGCCGCTGCAACGCTTCTTGCACATTCAATCCTGCGAGCTTTTCCATCCCCTTGACCTCCTTTCCCTGCACTGCCGGCTCCCGCCGCGCCAACGCCCTGCCCTTGCCGGCTGTCCAGTAGGCCAGCGTTGAATATAACAAATGGTAATCAATGGGTTTCGGCAAATGCGCGTTCATCCCTAACTGCAGACAGAGCTCTCTTTCGTTAGCCATCGCTCTGGCTGTCATGGCGATAATCGGAACCTCCTGGTTGCACTGACGGATGCGCTTTGTCGCTTCAAAACCATCCATCACCGGCATATGCACGTCCATCAAGATAGCGTCATACGGCAAAATATCCGGCGGCACCGCTTCAATACGCTCCACCGCCAACAGCCCATTGCCCACTACCTCCACATACACATTCTGCCGATGCAGCAATTCTACGGCGATTTGCTGATTGATAAGATTGTCCTCCACCAAAAGAACCCGCACACCCTGCAAATGATAATCCTTTTCCGGTTCGTCTCCTCGATAGCTTTCCGCGATCACCGACTCTTCCGCCAACAGGCGCACCATCGTATCAAATAATACCGACGGTCCTACTGGCTTAATCAGCACCGTATCAATGCCGCATTGCTTCGCTTCTTCCTCGGCCTTGTCTTTTTCAAAGGCAGTCACCAGCACCACTTCCGGCGCCGGTTCTTGAAGCGGCGTTTTGCGTAATTGCCGCGTCGTCTCCAGCCCGTTAAGCTGAGGCATCTGCCAATCCATAAATACGGCTGCATACGGCTGGTGCGCTTCATCGGCTTCTTCCACTCGTTTTAAGGCTTCAGCACCGGATTCCGCCGTATCCACCGTAAAGCGCAGAGATTTTAAATGATCCGCCAGTATTTCCCGGGCAGCCTGATTATCATCCACCACCAGCAGCCGTTTTTCTTCCAGTCCTTTAGGCACCCGTGAACGAATGACTTCAGCGCCCACACCCAGCCAAATAGAAAAGAAAAACGTACTCCCTTTTCCGGGCTGACTTTCCACCCACATCTGGCCGCCCATGAGCTCTACCAGCTTCTTGCTGATCGTAAGGCCCAGACCGCTGCCTCCATGTTTGCGGGTTGTCGAGCTATCCCCTTGCGTAAACGGCTGAAACAGCCTTCCCTGCTGCTCCTTGGACATGCCAATGCCTGTATCCTTGACCGAAAACTGGAGCTGCACCCGTTCGCCAGTACGGCGTATGTTTTGAATATCAAGCACAATCTCGCCGCTCTCCGTAAATTTGACGGCATTATTGACCAAGTTGGTCAGCACCTGTCCTAAGCGCAACGAATCCCCCAGCAGGTATTCCGGCACATCCGGCGCCACACGGTACAAAATTTCCAGTTCCTTGAGCTGGGCTTGACGGCTCGTCAGCGTCACCACCTGATCCAATACGCCTTGCAGGGCAAATTCCGCCTGCTCCAGACGCATCTTATCCGCTTCCATTTTGGAAAAATCCAAAAGATCATTAATAATCGCCAACAGCGACGTGCCGGCATTGTGGATTTTCTCCACATAGTCCCGCTGCTTATCATTCAAGTCGGTTTTCAAAGCTAAGTACGCCATGCCGATAATGGCATTCATCGGCGTGCGAATCTCATGGCTGATGTTGGCCAGAAAGAGTGATTTGGCTTGCAAGGCCTCTTGCGCCTCCTCGTGAGCCTGGCTCAGCTCTTCTTCTTTCTTCTTGAGCTCGCTCACATCCACAATGGTTCCCATCAGGCCGCCAGGGCTGCCGTCAGGCAGGCGAAAGCCGGAAACCCAATACAGAAGCTCATGGATACTGCCGTCGGCAAAACGGCGCGGCACTTGACGATACATCATCGCACCTGAAGCAATAACCTCGCGCTGCTCTTCGTAGTAATCCTGCGCTTCCTCCGGGGAGATATGGGCCATCTCTAAAACCGTCCTGCCGATGAGATCCTCCCGGCGTACCTGAAACGCCTGTTCATACGCTTTATTGCATCCCAACAGTCGCCCTTCTTTGTCTTCATAAAAGAAAAGATTCGGACTGTGATCCAGTAATTGATCAATAAAAAAAGTTCTCTCTTCCACCAAGGCGTTAAGATTTTTCTTGTGCCACGCCAGTCGCGCCTGGTAAATACCGGCCACTGCCGCAAACAAACCAAACAGCACCGGAGCGGTATAAGCCAGCTTCGTAATCGGCGTTATGCTTTGGGCCAGCAGCAAATTACTCCAAGAAAACTCCAGCTGCAAGCGCATAAGTTCATACTGTAAAACGATAACAGGAAAAATAAAACCGAACAGCGTTCCACCTAGCCAATAGGTCCACACTATCCGGTAATTCATCGCTTCCGCCTCCTTTAAAATAAAAGGTAACGCAATCAATTTCACAAAAGTTTTATGATATTCTTATTCGTTTTTCTTCCGCCTAACTCCTTCCTCTTACTGCGTATACTCAGAAAAGAATCATCAATTCCTTAATTCCGCCAGTAAACACTGGCAAAGCACGGCATCTTGAAAATGCCGGCACGGATCTAAATGAAGTATTTTTTTTATTTTTTCCAGACGAAACCGCAGCGTATTACGATGCACATAGAGCGCCTCCGCCGCCGCAGACACATTGAGATTGTGCGCCAGCAACGTCGCTACGCTCTCCAGCAGTTCTTCCTTGTCCTTGAGCGACTCCAACATCTCCGTTAGCGGCCGCAGCGCCAGAGACGACACGCCTGGACCTGGACTTTTTTGCAGCAAATAGCCCAAAAGCACCTCTTTTTCATAAATAGAACGCAGACCTCCCCCGGGAAGCTCTGCGGCAAATAAAGCTTCTTGATAGGAGCGCCAAAGTTCTTCATCCCCTAGGGTCTGCCCGCCAATGCCAATGCTAAAGGAAATGGCTGGCAGCGCTTCCTGCAAGTGCGTCAGCAGCTTTGCCGCCTCCGGCAAAGGCCGGCCGGTTGCTCCGGAACGCACATCCTTGAGCATGCAAAATACGTCTTTTTTATAGAAAAGGCCCAAATCCTCCTGCTGCAAAACGTTGCTTTCGTTGACCGCGCGCAGCACCGTTTCGTGCAGACGGTCGGTTGCCAAATTATGCAGCTTTTCATCGACAAACGAGGCTGCTTCCGTGCGCAACCGCAGCAAGCAGACCTGCCGTGGCAAGCCCAAGTGATACCCTTGCAATTCCGCCAGCGTCCGCAGTTCTTCCTCTCCCGCTTTCAATTCCGGCGACAGCAGCCGTTTAACCAGACGGGACCGCAAACGATGCGCCGAACGATAGTCCGCCTGAAACATTTCCCGCTCCAAGATCAGCTCGGTCACCGTTTTTACCAACTGCGCCGTACTGCGCACCTCTTCCGGCTTGCCCGTAACACCCACCACGCCGATGACCTTATCCCTCAGCACAATCGGCCACATCGCCCCTGGCAAGGCCCCCAAGAAATGCTGTGTTTCCGTCGGTGCGATTTCCACCACATAGCGCTGCTGCGCCGCCAAAAGCCCGCCTTGATGAAACTGCCCCAGCCGTTCCGGCTGCCCGGAAGCCAGAATAATACCGTTACAGTCCATAATATTCACATTGCGCTGCACAATGCCCATCAGATGATCCACTATCTGCTGCGCCAATTCCTGATCGATAATCACGCCGCCCGCCCCCTTTATCTCTATTATAGTATAAACCAGCCTCAAGCAGGACTCGAAGCCGTCCTCGGAGAAAGTATATTCTTAAAACATACTAAATTTAAGAATTAAGAAGAGAACGCAACGCAGAGTAACAGAGAAAAACCAGAAGAACTGCCAGAGAAAGTACGGAGATTGAACAAGAGTCGCGGGAGTCACGGAGGGTTAAACTGAGGGTTACGGAAATAACCCTTTTCGCGTTTTTCGTGTATTTCGCGGTTCCTTAGCAACGTCTCTATCATTTATTGTCTAACCATACCCCCGAACTATCGGTAACTCTTAAGGAGGCAATGACTCTGCAAGTGCTCCGCCACGATGGCTTTAGCCGTAATTTTCAAACCATCGGCAAGCAAAGAACCAATAATGCAATGACCGCTCTGGCGAGACAACTTTAAATGTATCTTTCGAAACTATCGGTAACTCTCAGGGAGCCAATGACTTTGCGAGTGCTCCGCCACGACGACTCCAAAGATAGCCTTCGAAATGATCGGTAACTTTAAGGAACCAATAATGTAATAAACGCTCTGGCAAAGCAAGAAATTTTTTCGCCAGACAAGAAAGAAAACGCAGGCATAGCGGCGCTAAGCCGAGGCTTTCTGACGACGTATGGCGGAAAAAGAGCTGCTTCTGACAGAGATGTGAATAAATTACTGGTTCCGAAGAAAAAGGAGCTGTTGGGAATGGATAAAAAGCAACGCTATTTTTCGCTGGCCTTTCTCTTGGCCGCCCTGCTCCTCACATGGCTTTTCAATGATTGGCTTTTCTCTTCACTGCCTGTAAAAGAGCGGGAAGTCTCCTATAATACTTTTTTGCAGGAACTGAACGCTGGCGAAATAGATAAGGTCTTTATCGGCAGCGACCGCATTCGCTTCTCATTAAAAAAAGACGCCGACAGCAAGCGGCCCATCTACTCTCAAGTCGTTCCCGTCACCGATCCGGCTCTGACGGACCGCCTCCTTAAGGCCGGCGTCGCCTTCTCCGCCCAGACAGAGACCTCCAGCCCGCTAGTCACACTATTCGGTTGGATTTTGCCGCTGCTGCCTTTGCTGCTGCTCTGGTATATTCTGCTGCGACGCATGGGCGGCGCCGATACGGCCATGGCCCTGGGCCAAAGCAAAGCCAACGAAATCCAAGGAGAAATGATCGGCGTTAAATACTCCGATATCGGCGGCGTAGAGGAAGCCTTGGTGGAGTTGCGGGAAATCATCGACTACCTGAAACGTCCGGAAGCCTTTGACCGCATCGGCGCCAAGCTGCCCAAGGGCGTACTGCTCACCGGCCCGCCCGGTACCGGTAAAACGCTGCTGGCCAAAGCCACCGCTGGCGAAGCCGGCGTGCCCTTTTTCTTTCTCACCGGCTCTAGTTTTGTAGAAATGTTTGTCGGCGTAGGCGCCGCTAGGGTACGGGATCTCTTCGCTCAAGCGCAAAAAAAAGCGCCTTGTATCATCTTCATCGATGAAATCGACGCTGTCGGCCAGGCTCGCTCCAATCTCAACCGCATCGGCTCCAACAGCGAACAGGAAAACACGCTCAATCAACTTCTGGCGGAGATGGACGGTTTCAAAGCCAATTCCGGCGTTGTTATCATGGCCGCCACCAACCGCGCCGATATTTTAGACCCCGCCTTGGTCCGTCCCGGCCGTTTTGACCGGCAGATCCAGGTATCCTTGCCCACAGAATCCGGGCGCCTGGAAATCCTGCACATTCATACCAAACGAATGCCGCTCGGCCCAGATGTAAATCTGGCGCGGCTGGCTAAAATCACCCCCGGTTTTTCCGGCGCGGATTTAGCCAACATTGCCAACGAAGCCGCTCTCTTAACGGTACGCCGTCAGGCGGAAGAAGTCATGATGGAAGACTTTAACCTGGCCATTGAGCGCATCATCGCCGGCTTGCAGCGCAAAACACCCCTTTCCAGCGAAGTGCGCCGCAAGGTGGCCTACCACGAAGCCGGCCACGCGCTAACCGCGTATTACTTGCCTGGCACCGACCCCATCCACAAGGTCAGCATTATCCCCACGGCCAAAGGCGCCCTTGGATACACCATGCAAATGCCGATGGAGGACCGCTATTTAGTGGGCGAAGGAGAACTTAAATCCCGCCTGGCCGTCATGCTGGGCGGCCGTGCGGCAGAATGCCTGGTCTTTGGCGAAACCTCCACAGGCGCCGCCAACGATTTGGAACGCGCCACGGAAATGGCCCGACGCATGGTGACGGAATTCGGCATGTCCGCGCGTCTGGGCCCTGTACGCTATGCTGCCGCACCAGCTTATCTGTTGGGAGGCGTCTCCAGCCGCACGGACATCAGCCCAAATACGATTGCGTCCATTGACGAGGAAATTCGCGCTCTCCTGGAAGAAGCCCAAGGCGCCGCCCAGTCCATTCTCGCCCAGCACGATAACGTACTACATCAAGTAGCGCAAGTTCTGCAACAGGAAGAAGTTATCTCCGGCGATAAAATCAAGGAAATGGCGGCCCAGGAACATGACGAAAAGATACAAGATACGGAAATTAAACAGGAGTAATCGGAGTAAAGGGAGGGTACGACAGAGGGCTATGAAAAACAAACAGCCGCCTCGACCAGTAATGGCCAAGGCGGCTGTTTATATTATAGCTCGTGTTTTTCCAGCCACCAGAACAGCGCGCCGATCCCCGCCAGCAGCGGCACGATCACCAGCCAGTGATTGACGCCCAGCACTTGGGGCCACGTAATCTTGCCGTAGTTGCCCCAGGTCAGCACGGTCTTGGATAAAAACGGATAAGCCTCGGCATACAAGCCAGCGCCGGCCAGCATGCCTAAAATGCCCCATACTGCATCCCAGCGCCCCTCGCCCAAAGCCCCCAACGACGTACCCGGACAATAGCCGAGAAGCCCCCAGCCCAGGCCGAAGAGCAAACCGCCGACAATAACGCCGCCTAAAATGGTCGGCTTCACCGACAGCTTAACCAAACCCAGATCATACAGCCAATATACGCCGACCATGGCCACCGCAATATGGGACAGCATAAATTTGACAATGGTCATATCCTGCAGCCGCAGCGCCGCCAACTGCTTGTCATAGCGCAGGACACGGCCCTTCTGCAGGAAAAAACCAAAACAAATACCGGTCAACAACCCGTACAGCAGCTCCATCATCTCCGGCCACCTCCCCGATACAGCAAGTTGGCCATCAACAAACCTCCAAGGAAAAAGCACGCCAGCGCCACATAACCGCTGACCGCCAACTGCAGCGAGCCGCTAAGGCCGTGCCCGCTGGGACAACCGTCAGCCAAACGCGCTCCGAACATGGCAATAACGCCGCCGACAAAAGCCGCCCGCGCCCGCAAGGCAATGGATGAGCCAAAATGCCGTTCCCACATAGAAGGCACCGCCTGAACGTGAAAACTGCCGGAAGAGACAGCCGCAATAAATGCGCCGATGGCAATACCCAGTACCATCATCCACTGCCAATCAATCATGGGCAATTCTTTCAAAAAATAAGACATTTGCGCCACTCGCTCCGGCGCAACCAGCTGTTCCATCATGCCGGTTGTTCGCACAAAGGTTGTCGACGCGCCCAAATACTTGCCAACAAACCAGACCGAACCCACCGAGACAAGACCGCTCAAGGCCCCCGTCACATAGGGGCTCCAGCCTCCATCTCCTTTCATATGCACTCCCTCCTTTACGTTAAAACGCTTCACTGTTCAGGAACGCAAAAACTTTTTCTTATTTGGAATAATTCTTGAAACGCCTCGCTAATACCTGCTTTTCCCCATTATTCACTCTTTTTATTTTTTAGCTCCTCCTTTGCCCTAAAAACAGAATTAATAGCGCCCGCTCTCGCTGCTAATTCTGTTTTCTAATTGCTGTTACAGGCCTTACTCATAATACAGCGACAACCCCACGCCCACATCCCTCACCTGCCCCGCTTTAGCCAAGGCTATTTTCGAGGCCAGGTCTGTACAATGTCCGGCATACACCGCATGCGGCGAACACTCTTGAAAGAAAGAAACGGTCTTCTCCAAAACCTCTGGCGAAGGATTTTGCAAATGAAAACCGCCAATGACCTCATAAATTCGCTCTTCGCAACATACTTGCTTGGCCTGCTCGATAATATTGGCAATGCCGGCGTGGGAACAGCCTGTAATAATCACTAATCCTTGGGGCGAACAATACGCCAAGGCGGAATCGTCAAGCAAGAAATCATTTTCCCATTGCCCGTTTCGCAGCGTTTTCCCCAAAGGGGAACGCCCTTCAAAAGAATTGCTTCGTTTGATTTCTCCCAAAAATACCAATTTCTCAGTTAACCAAAGCGGCGTTCGCTCTTTGCGCACGGCAAAACTGTTTTGCAGCTGCTCCATCGAAAGCATCATTCCAATATCCAGTCCCTGCTCTTGTTTAGGAAGAAACGAATCTTCATGGGCCACTAAACTAGGTATCTTCCGCTGAAAGCCTTCTCCCTGAGCCTCTGCCAAAAGCCGCACAAGCTCTCCTAAGCCCCAAGTATGATCGTTATGCCCGTGCGAGAGAACCACTGCATCCAGTCTGCGTAAATCGAGGCCCAGCTTTAAAGCGTTAAGACAAAACAAATCAGAATAACCGGTATCGAATAATATCTTTTTACCGCCGCATTCGATAAAATACGAGACTCCCGGCTCCCCTCTGAAATACCGATCGATAATCGTATTGTTATCCACTAAAACGGTTAGCTTCATAGGCCACCTCTTTTTAACATATTTGCTCCAGAGAAATAAAACTCGGCGACACTCTGCCGCAGCTGACATGATTTTAGTTTCGAGTCAGGCTGAATAAAGTCCTGCTTAAAGTCGGAAAAGCTATGGGGTACGAAAATTCGAACAAGAATCGCGAAGAGGAACAGAGGGTCCGACGGAATTAAATTGAACAAGAGAATCGGAAAACCGGAGGGTTCGAATGAGGGTTACGGGGTGCGATATTATAAATGATATTGGCAGGGAGATTGCCGCGCTGACGCTCGCAACGACATGAGTCAGGCTGCTCTACGGGTCATTGCGAGCGTCAGCGCGGCAATCTCTCCGGTGTAGTCATAGAAAAAAAGCTCGACAGGCGACTTTATTATAAGCCGCCTGTCGAGCTCTCCATTTACTCTTGTTCAATCTCGCTCTAGATAACTGGCCCGCGCATATAGATGTCCATAGAATTTACATAGCCCGACAGCTCCGCCTTGGTCATCGCACCGGAGGCCACCAGCACCAGTTCCTCCAAAACACGGTGTCCGGCGTCGGGGATGGTGTCGCCGCCGTCGATGACCGCGCTAAGGTTCATATCAATGTGGTCAATCATTTTTTCCGCCGCCGTGCGGCTACCGGTAATCTTCAGCACCGGCACGAAGGGAAAGCCTTGCGGCGCACCGCGTCCGGTAGCAAAGGCAATGACATTGCACCCGGCCGCAGCCAGACCGGTCAAGATTTCAGGCTCTCGCCCGGGAGAATCCATGACGACGAGCCCCGGCTTATCCGGCCGCTGCCCGTATTCATAAACCGCCTGAATAGGCGCGGTGCCAGCTTTGGCAATAGCCCCCAGTGACTTTTCTTCAATGGTCGTCAAGCCGCCCTTGATATTGCCTCCTGTGGGCTGACCGCCGCGAATATCCTCGCCGACAGCCATCGCTCGCTGCTCCATGCGCTCCACTAATTTAAAAATACCCTGGGCCACTTCTTCGTTCGCCGCATGCTTAGCCAGAATATGCTCCGCGCCGATAAACTCTGTCACTTCTCCTAGAATCGACGTGCCGCCGGCGGCTACGAGGAGATCCGACGCTACGCCAATGGCCGGATTAGGCACCAAACCGGAAGTCGTATCCGAACTGCCGCATTTCATACCCAGCACCAGCTTGCTGATGGGAAAAGGCCGCCTCTGTTCCAAGGACGCCTCCCGCACCATGTCCTGAGCCATTAGAATGCCTTGGGCCGTCGTGCGCGCCGAACCGCCCACTTCTTGGACGACAATGTGCTCCACCCGTTTGCCGGAGGCGGCAATGGCTTCAATAACGCCGGAAAGATCAGTGCTTTCACAACCCAAGCTGACCAACAGCACCGAATGCAGATTAGGATTCTTCCCCAAATTAATCAGCGTATCGTTGACAATATGAATATCCAGCGGCGTCTGACAGCAGCCCTGATGATGCGTAAAGCGCGCCGTTCCTTGTACCTGGCGTACAATATTTTCTACCACTTCATTCACGCAGACTACGGCTGACAAAACGCCTACATAATTACGCGTGCCCACCGAGCCGTCTGCACGGCCATATCCCAAAAATTCCTTCATGTTACTTATCTCCCTTCAGATCGCCCCGGCCGCGCAGGCTTTCAATGTTTTGCACATGCGCGTGACTGCCGCTGGCAATGCTCTTAGTAGCGCGACCAATGACCTCGCCATATTTTAGAATATCTTCGCCTGCAGTAATATCCCGCACGGCAAATTTATGACCATAGGGAATATCCTCGGTCATAAGGATTTCCACTTCTTCTCGATTGAGGCGCACCCGGGCTTTCCGCCCCTTGGCCAGCACCTGCACCGCTGTCGCCACATTGTCTTTGTCATTAAGAATAATACCATCGATCATTGATAGGCCCCCTCTTTGCTAGTTTTCTAACGTACAATAACCGCCACGCCGTCAGGAATCACCGTAATTTTTGCCTCCCTGCCGACCGTTTCTTCCGCCTGGGCCAGCGCTTCTTCAAAGGTTTCCACGGCGGCAAAGCCCATGCGCCGCAGCACTTCATGCTGGGCTGGAGCCGTTACAAAAATAACCTTGTGCTTGCACTGAATCCGCGCCATGATCTGCGTCGCCCATTGATCCGGCACGGTAGAATAACGGTCCACTGCTAAAATGGTGTTTGTCACAGCGGCAGCGCCTTTTTGCAGCCACTCATACAATTCAACACTGCCGTGACCGTCGCCCAGATCGGCGCAGACAATAATAACGCCGCCTTTTTGGCAGGTAGCTTCCGCCGAGGACAAGCCTTTTACATGCTGGTAAATATTTTGGTCCAGCGGATAGCCACCGTTGGTAGTGACGACAATTTCCGCCGGCGCGGCTGCAACCGCCGCCAGTTCCTGTAAAAAGGCGCAGCCTTGCAAATGAGCCTGCTCCACATCGCCGGCAAACGCGCCGATTACTTTTTTCTGCGCATCAATAACAACATTGACAATATAGGCCAGTTTGGCCTGGCGCGCCGCATGCAGCATATCTTCGTGAATCGGATTTCCTTCTAAAATGCCGACTCGCGCTTTTTCATGGGCAATATGTTCCGCACAGTGATTGACTCGAATGGTGCTGTCGCCGACAATACCCGGCAACACGCTTTTACGGCCGCCGGAAAAGCCCGCAAACAAATGGGGCTCAATGAAGCCTTCCGCCAGCAGCAAATCCGCCTCAGCAGCCACTTTATTCAGCCACAGCTCGCCGCCGGACGGCAGCTTTGCTAACTGCGCCAGCGAACTTTTATCCCAACAATCGTGCACGACAATGCGCACTTTCCCATATAAATCCGGCCCGAATTTTTCGCGTAGCTCCTCTTCCGTTGTGCCGCGGTGCAAGCCAGTCGCCACCAAAAACGTTACCTGCGCCTCCGGATTGCCTGCTTCAATTTCCGCCAGCAATAACGGCGCAATCACTTGCGTCGGCACCGGACGCGTATGATCGCTGACAATAATCACTATATTTTTCTTGCCTCGAGCCAGCTCCTGCAACCGCGGCGTACCGACAGGAGCCGCCATCGCCCGACGCACCAGTTCTGTTTCACTGGCCTCCGCCTGATAGCCATGAGCCTTTGATTCCAGCACTGCCGCTACCCGTTCTTGGGGCAACGTCAGCGCAAGCTCTGCTTTCCCGTAGGGAATATGAATGTTCATGCTCCTAAAACCTTCCTTCCAAAATCATCTCCTTATTCATTCGTTCTTCCTTGCCGCAGCGCCTTTGTACAACAATACGAGACTTCCATAAAGATCCAGTTCTTTTTTGGCCAACTTGCACAATCTTTGATATAAATATCGCTTTTCGCCTTATTTTCAGCATCATTTTCTAGCCAATCGCATTGGCTCTGTCCTTGCTTTATTCTTTGGTTCTTCCGTATGATTCGGCTTTTTACTTCTATTGCACTGTTTCTCTTTGTACGCCTCACGTTTACGGTTGTATTTGACAGCCTTCCTAAATCGATATATGATAAAACCATAATATGTCATTTGACCGAAGGGGGAGAAAACCTTCATGGCCACCACAGCTATTCGCATCGTTGTTCTCGGCGGCGGCCCCGCAGGATACCTAGGCGCCTTGCGCGCCGCTCAACTTGGCGCCTCAGTGACCCTAGTAGAAAAAGCCCATTGCGGCGGCGTCTGTCTCAATCAAGGCTGCATTCCGACAAAAGCCCTGCTGCGCACGTCCGAACTGGCAGGCTATGCTAAAAAATGCGGTGATTTCGGCCTGGACATGCCTTTGTCCGGCCTCGACTGGTCTCGCAGTCTGGCTCGGAAAGAACGGATCACTAAAATTCTTCGTAATGGCGTAGAACAGTTGCTAAAGGAAGCCGGCGTTACGCGCCTGACTGGCGAAGGACGCCTAAGCTCCGCCAAGGAAATGGAAGTTGTAACCGAGACGGAAAGCCACTTGCTCTGCTTTGATAAACTGCTCATTGCCACTGGCTCCAAGGCCAAACGCCCGCCTATTCCCGGCGCAGACGCCTCAAGCGTCGTCACCAGCGACAAACTGCTGACTCTCAAAAAAATCCCGCGCCGCCTGGTTGTTATTGGCGGCGGCGTCATTGGCCTGGAGTTTGCCCAAATGGTTGTCTCCTTGGGCAGCGAGGTAATTCTGCTGGAGTTGCAGCCTCAATTACTGCCGGAAGAAGACAAGGATATTTCCTTAGATTTGGTTAAGTCCCTGCAGCGCCAAGGCCTGCGCATCTTTACCCAGGCGCAAGTAACGAATATCGCCTACGGCAAGGAAGAAACCACCGTTTCTTTTACACACAAAGGCGCCGCCAAAGACGTACCCGCTGATATCGTTCTTCTGGCCACAGGACGCCAGCCTGCTCCGCCTCCGGAAGCGGCTTCTTTAGGTCTGGCCCTGGGGGACAAAGGAGAAATTATCGTTAATAAGCGCCAAGAAACCAATTTTCCTGGTATTTATGCCGCCGGCGATGTTACAGGCGGCAAACTGCTAGCTCATAAAGCGTATGCCGAAGGACGCGCTGCGATGGAAAACGCGCTGGGTTATCCAGCCGTCGTACCGCAGAACTTGGTTCCTTCCTGTGTCTATACCCAGCCCGAATTAGCCTCCGTCGGCCTGACGGAAGAGTCCGCTATAAGCCAAGGATATGAAGTGCGCTGCGGGCGCGCTTCGTTCCGCCAAAACGGCCGGGCTCTTTGCCTGGGCGAACGGGACGGCTTGGTCAAAGTCGTTGTTGACGCCGTTACCGACCGCTTGCTGGGCGTTCATATGACCGGCCCCCATGTTTCCGAGCTGCTTGGAGAAGCCTCGTTAGCCCTTTCTTTAGGCGTCACCGCCCTGCAGCTATCCACGCTGACTCATCCCCATCCGTCTTTGGGCGAGGCTCTCATGGAAGCCTGCGCCCAAGCCACCGAGTAAGGCAAATTTGAACAGGAGAATCGGAGTCACGGGAGGGTGCGACTGAGGGTTGCGAAACACGAATATTCAAAGGGCTGTGCCGAAACAATCGTTTCGGCACAGCCCTCTTTTTTAGTTTCACACGTCCGGTGTTTTCACACGCACGCAGTTTCGCCCGTCGTGCTTTGCCTCGTACAGCGCCTGATCCGCCGCCAATAAACAGGTTTCCAGGCTCGCCTGCCCTTCAGCCACGCCAAAGCTGGCGGAAAGAGGCCATCCCTCCACCAGCTCCGGTAAGCGCAGCGCTGCAATGCACAGCCGCAGCCGTTCCGCTACCTGCAGAGCTTCCTGCGCCGAAGAGCGAGGTAAAAATAAAATAAACTCTTCTCCCCCGTACCGGCCTAGCAAATCGCTGTCCCGCAGCACTTCTTGCGCCGCCTTCGCCACTTGCCGCAATACTTCGTCTCCAGCCTGATGTCCAAAGGTATCGTTAATACGTTTAAAGTGGTCCAAGTCAAAAATAATCAAGGCAAAGGTCTTCACATCTGCCGCTTCCTTGCGAAACTCTCCCTGACAAAGTTGAAAAAAATGCGTCCGGTTGTAAATCTGCGTCAATCCGTCCATGGTAGCCGCCTGCTGCAGACGTTCCAAGAGCCGAACCTCTTCGGTCACATTTTGCAGCACCACAATTAGTCCGCTCCCTTGGCCCTTCGGGTCAACAATAGGCACTACGCGGCTGGCGCAAATTTCCTCCTCTTTACCCGGCAGACGCCAACGCACTCGCTCTTCGCCCTCTTCACGCTGCTCCACCTGCGCCAACAATACAGTATACTGCGGCAATACCGTTTCCATTCTTCTTCCAATGCAGCCTGGTTCCTTAAGTTCCGGCAGCATTTTTTCCGCCGCAACATTGCTGTCGAGCAAACGCTGCTTGCGATCTAAGACCACAATGCCATCACTAATCATATCAAAGACAGCCGCTCTGGCCACCGGCACCAAATCAAACAGCTGCAGCCAGAAAAAACCGCAAGCAAACGCCAAAAGGGAACAGGAAAAAAAGACCGGCGTCAAATCAAGCCCCCAGGGAGTCAGCTTAAGTAAGTACAGCAAGTACGCCAGCCAGGGAACTAAGGAAGCCAGAAACATCACTAAAACCTGTCGGCGATACAATGGCTCCGCCTGCCGCCATTGCTGCAAAAAAAGCAGATTTCCCCCGACCACGGCCAAGCTCAAATAAGCGAAATGCACCCAATACCAAAGGCCGTAATACACCTTCACATGCAAAAATGGCCCGTTAGCCGTCAAGCCTTCCACCTGATAATGAAGACCATGAAAAGAAGAAGTAAAATGCAGCGCCAGCGTCAATACAGGAACCGTAAAAAGCGCCGCCAGGGCTCTTGGCTGCAGCCACTGCTCTCTCCCGGAGTAGGTCAGCGCCACACATAGCCAAAAAGCAGGTATGAAAGGAATGCCCAAATACTGGACCTTGAGCCACAGAAGCTTTCCCGCCAAGGAAACATCAAGGATTTCCGCACCATAACCAGCCGCATAAAGAGCGGTCGAGAAAGCCAGCGCCGCAAAATAATTCATTAAGGAAACATGGTTTTTGCGCCGCTGCCACAATGCATATCCTCCAATAAACACTAGCAGCACTGCGCAAAATTCTAAAAAAAGAGCGCATGCTAGAACATAACTCATTTTATCCGGTTCCTCCGCCTATTTCTTTATTTCCTTCAGTATAGGACCTTTTCCAGCTCCTTACAATCCATTTAAGAGGTTCTTTCTTGTCTCCATGCTTTTTGTTCTTTCTTAAAATAGATCTTTCTTTATTGACAAAAGCCGTTCAAAATAGGATACAATAAACTTATCTTTATAAAGAATCATCCTTTAAAGGAGCGCATTGCATGAATCAAGCTGCACGTAAATTTTCCGCTGTTATTTTTGATTTGGACGGCACTCTTGTCGATAGCGAGCCGCTCTATCTAGAAGCGGATCAAAAGATCTTCCGCCCCTTGGGCATCATCGTTGAGGCGGAACATAAAAAGCCTTATACCGGTCTTTCATCGCACTGCTTTTTAGCCGACATCAAAAAACAATATAACTTATCGCTTTCCGTAGAAGAACTTCTGCGGAGAAAAAATGCCGCCTACATGGAGATGGTCCGGAAGCGCACTCATGTATTTCCTGAAATGCGAATCTTTGTCCATCTCTTAAAGGAACACGACTATCCTTTGGCGGTGGCCTCCGGCTCTTCCAAAGAAGTCATTGACGCCGTTCTGGAAGCTGCTAATCTCCATAACTACTTTGACGTTACCCTTTCTTCCGCTCAGGTCAAACAGGGTAAGCCCGCGCCTGATGTCTTTTTAGAAGCGGCCCGCCTACTAAATACGCCGCCTCAAGCCTGTCTGGTCATGGAGGATTCTCGTTACGGCGTAGAAGCCGCCAAAAAGGCGCAGATGAGCTGTATTGCCATTCCGCCAGCTGAAGCTGCGCCCCTGGCAGATTGCTTCTATGATGCAGAACTGCTTTTTGCCAAAGGCATGGATGAGTTTAGCGCCGCTAAAGCCTTTGCTTGGCTCCACCAGTATTAAGGGGCGCAAAATTTACGTCTCTGCAAATAAGTTAAATTGTGCTATAGTAATAGAAAAGCCAACGGAGGCGGAAGTTCCGGCTGTCACTCGCAGCGCGTTACGGAACTGCCGCTTCCTTTTTTCAAATCCAGTACGCACATTAAAGGAGGGAACCAACATGACCTGGCAACCAATCTGGCTATCTTTGCAAGTAGCGGCAGCTTCTCTATTCGTAGTCGTTATCTTTGGCCTGGCTTGGGCCTGGGCGCTGCGCCGCTGGGACATCCCCGGCAAAGCGTTGTTGGAAGCTTTATTTACCTTGCCGCTGGTGCTGCCTCCGGTAGTAACTGGCTTTTGCCTGCTGCTGCTGTTGGGGCGACAAGGACCTTTGTTTTGGCTTTTCGGCGATCAAGCGCAGCTTGTGTTTACGCCCTATGCCGCCGTCTTAGCCGGCGCTGTCGTCTCCTTTCCTTTAATGTACCAAAACGCCAAAGCGTCCTTGCAAGGCGTCGATCCCCATCTGGAAGATGCAGCGCGCACCCTTGGCGCCAGCGAACTGCGCGTCTTCTTTACTATTTCCCTGCCCCTGGCCTGGCCCGGAGTCGCTGCAGGCTGCATCCTCTCCTTCGCCCGCGCCTTGGGGGAATTCGGAGCGACCATCATGGTCGCCGGCAACATTCCCGGCAAAACGCAAACCCTGCCGCTGGCCATTTATTTTGCTTCCGAAGCCAACGATCTGACATTAGCCGGTCTTTATGTACTGCTTATCAGCGGTATTACTTTTTCCATGCTCTTTTTTCTCAACCACTGGCAGCGCCGACTCCAGCATAAGGAGGTCCGCTCATGCTCCATGTAGATGTTCGCAAGGCCTTGCCTTCCTTTACGCTGCAGCTTCGCTTTGAGCAAGACGCCGCAGAAAAGCTGGTTCTTTTCGGTCCTTCCGGTTGCGGCAAGACCACGCTGCTGCGCTGCCTCGCAGGCTTGGAACGCCCGGATGCCGGGCAAATCCGCTTAAAGGAAAGCGTCTTTTTTGATGCCGCCACCCGGCATTTTTTGCCGCCGCGCTTGCGGCGCATCGGCTATATGTTCCAGGACTACGCTCTTTTCCCGCATCTATCAGTAAAAAAGAATATTCTTTACGGCAGCCGCTTGGACGGTTCCGCCGCTCTGTATGAGCGACTGCTGGAGCGTTTTTCTCTAACGCCGCTGGCGGAGCGCTCCATCGGCGTTCTCTCCGGCGGCGAGAAGCAGCGCGTCGCCTTAGCCCGGGCGCTCATGAGCCAGCCCCAGCTATTGCTTCTGGACGAACCCTTATCCGCCCTGGACGCCGCCACCCGTCGGCAGCTCCAGGACGAGCTCAACGCGCTGCATGAAGAATGGCGCATCCCGCTGCTGCTGGTCACGCACGATCTTGACGAAGCCCGCCGCATTGGCGACCGCATTCTCTTTCTAGAACAAGGCCGAATCATCGACAGCCAGTGAGAAGCACGGGGATTGAACAGGAGAACCGGAGTCGCGGGAGGGTTACGAATGAGGGTTGGTCATAAATCCGAATAAGACTGTTTTCAGCATGCTGGTCCTGTTGTATCTGATGCGTCCGGTAACGTGTTCCGGAACATTCCGCAGGTACTTCTCCAATTCCATTCCCTCCATGAATCTGTCGAAAATCAGCACAGGATCGCAAATATCCAGAAAATTCGAAATGAATAGTAGCAAAAATGCCTGTTTCGCTTTAAAATGATTAGTGGTAATGTTTTTCATTGGTACGTAAACTTTTACCACAAAAAGAGATCCGTCAGCTCTTGATATGCTCCCCCTAGATAGGACAATGAAA
>MTLD01001243.1_pt1 | contig 46003 bp, 40 predicted proteins | sample 1982471 | NCBI WGS metagenome assembly MTLD01 (sample SAMN05712604, study PRJNA340218) | biofilm metagenome | isolation source: sample SPM anode biofilm adapted to -50 mV | place: USA | collected 2012-02-03 | reverse complement strand
CCGCCGATCCGGACCTGGTACGCGAGAAGCTCGCCGCCTGCGGCGCGAACCTGGAGAAGGTCAGAATCAACCAGGTCGACACCAACGACACCTGGGCCCGCGACTTCGGCCCCGTCACGGTCGAGGAAGACGGCGCACCGAGACTCCTCAACTTCGGCTTCAACGGCTGGGGGCTCAAGTTCCCCTCGGACCTGGACAACAGGATCAACAAGCGGCTCCAGGGACTTGGGGTATGGGGCGCACCGCTTGACACGGTGGGGCTCATCCTCGAAGGTGGGAGCATCGAGAGCGATGGGGAAGGCACCATCCTAAGCACCGAAGAGTGCCTGATGAACGACAACCGCAACCCGCACCTGACCCGGATCGAGCTGGAGGAGGAACTGCACGGGCTCTTCGGCAGCGACCGCTTCCTGTGGCTTGCCAACGGCTACCTTGCCGGCGACGACACCGACTCGCACGTGGACACGCTGGCCCGGCTCTGCCCGGAGAACACCATCGCCTACGTCCGCTGCGATGACCCCGAAGACGAGCACTACCAGGCGCTCGCAGCGATGGAGCAGGAGATCCTCTCCTTCCGGACCCGCGACGGCCGCCCCTACCGCGCCATCCCCCTCCCCTGGCCCGCCGCCAGGTTCGACGAGGACGGGGAGCGCCTGCCTGCTACCTACGCCAACTTCCTGGTAATAAACGGCGCGGTCTTGGTGCCGACCTACCAGGACCGAAACGACGCCGCCGCGCTTGCCGCCATAGGTGAAGCTTTTCCGGGGCGCGAGATAGTCGGCATCGACTGCCTGCCGCTCATCCTGCAGCACGGCTCGCTGCACTGCGTCACCATGCAGCTCCCCAAGGGAACCCTGAAAAGATAGAGGGAGATTTACATGCAAAAACTGAAAGTCGCGCTGGTCCAGCAGGCGCTCCGCTCCGACCGCGAGAAGATGATAGCCGCGACCTCCGCCTCGATCCGCGAGGCCGCAGCCAAGGGGGCGAAACTGGTCCTGTTGCAGGAGCTCCACACCGGCAGTTACTTCTGCCAGACCGAGGATACCGCCTGCTTCGACCTCGCCGAGTCGATACCCGGCCCCTCCACCGAGCATTTCGGGGCACTGGCCCGCGAGCTTGGCGTGGTGATCGTCACCTCACTCTTCGAGAAACGCGCCCCCGGCCTTTACCACAACACCGCCGTGGTGATCGAGAAGGACGGGAGCATCGCCGGGAAGTACCGCAAGATGCACATCCCCGACGACCCTGCGTTCTACGAGAAGTTCTACTTCACCCCCGGCGATCTCGGCTTCGAGCCGATCCAGACCTCCGTGGGGAAACTCGGCGTTTTGGTCTGCTGGGACCAGTGGTACCCCGAAGCGGCGAGGCTCATGGCGCTCGCCGGGGCGGATCTCCTCATCTACCCCACCGCCATCGGCTGGGACCCCAGGGACGAAGATGCCGAGCAGCAACGGCAGCTCGACGCCTGGGTCACCATCCAGCGCTCCCATGCCGTCGCCAACGGCATCCCCGTGGTGAGCGTGAACCGGGTCGGTTTCGAGGAGGATCCCAGCGGCGCCGGCGCCGGGATCAAGTTCTGGGGCTCCAGCTTCGCCGCCGGCCCGCAAGGGGAACTCCTTGTGCGGGGGGGAGAAGAGGAAGAGCTTCTGGTCGTAGAACTGGACCTGCGCCGCAGCGAGGACGTGCGCCGCATCTGGCCCTTCCTGCGCGACAGGAGGATCGACGCTTATCAGGATCTGGTCAAGCGCTACCGGGATTAAAACCCAAAAGCACTCACCACAGAGGCACACAGAGGTACACAGAGGAGAAACCAAACCTTTCGACTGCAAAGGCAATCTACATGGTTAAAGCGGATGGAAGGAAACCCAAAAAAAACAAGACTTTTGGTTTAACCAGTAAAAGCTTTTGTTTTTGCAGTTATCCCATTCATCCCCTGCATCCCTGTTAGATGCTTTGCAAGGTTTTTGGTTTTCCTCCGTGTTCCTCTGTGTCCTCTGTGGTGAAAGCCTTTGACTTCATTACAGGAGCGATCTTGCCCTCTCCCTCCAAACTGACCGACAAGCTTCTCGACACCTTCCTCTCCTGCACGGCCGAGGAGAGGTCCATGCTGCAACTCCTTTCAGTTACCTACGCCCCCCTCTCGAAAAACGTCCTCCTCAACGTGCTCCGGCGCCTGGGCGCACCCGCCCCCGGAGAGCGCTCCTACACCGGATTGGTGCTGGCGGAAGTGCTGGAAAAGCTCGCCCATAAAAAGCTGTTGGTTCAGGGAAAAGACGGCATCCGCTGCTACATCCATATCGCGCACGCCGCCACCCTGAGCGCCGTCGCCGACGGAGCCTTCCCGCAGATGGTCTCCGCGATCCACGCGGAGATCCCTATGGAGACCGACTGGGGGAGCAGCTATTATCGCACCCAGCTGCACGCCCTGCGCGACGTCCGCATCGCCTTCTATGCCAAAGACGAAAGGCTCGCTTTCGAGATGGAGGCGCGCTTCAAGCGGCAGTTCCCCTACGACCTCATGCGCTGCCACCCCTTCGTCACCATCTGCACCGCCCCCTTCGACCTCGAATGGTTCCGGTCGCTTCCTATCAAGCTGCAGGGAGCTGCACTGAAAGAGATTCTCTCCTACGCCGGCGCGCACCTTCTTCCTGCACAACCACCTTTCGCCCTCCTGGCAGAGCTTGCGGCCGCAAAGGGAGTGACGCAGGAGCTATACGACGTCCTCTGCGTGGAACTGCTGCTGCGAGGCGAAATCGACGCCGCAGAAAAGGCGTCCGGCGAAAGGGCCAGCTCAACCGAGGCCGCGGTCTTCGCCGCGACACAGATGCTTCGCGGCGCCTACCCGGAAGCTGCGGCGTCGTTCGAGAGTGCGCTCGCGCTGCTGCGCAAGGAGACCGGCAAGCGGAAGACCTTCTTCGACAACATCACCGGCCCCTTGTACATCCTGGCCCTCATCGCCGCCGGGGACGAACGCTCCCTGACCCAGGCGGCCGACTTCTGCGCCTTCGTCGTCGGCAAGAAAGATTGGCCCCACCAGGACCTCTACCTGATCCTCAAGCACGTGGCCGCGGAGCGAAACGGGGAGCGCGGCACCTCCCGCTACCTTGAGGCGCTCTCCGCCGCCCCCGCCTTCGACATCTCCCCCTTCTACGCCCTTTTCTGCGTCATGGCCCTGCAGTGGTGCGGGTCCGAAAAGGCTAGGGAGAAGGCTGCAAAGCTGGCCCAGCTGGCCCGCAAGGCGCGCGACGCAGGATACCTATGGCTTGCCGACGAGCTGGAGTGGACTGCGCTTGAGTGCGGCGTCGTCCCTTCGCCCGCTTCCCGACCCGGAAAACGCGAAAAGCAAAAGGGGGTCGTCCCCCTGGTCCACGCCGTAGCGAAGATCGAGTTCTGGCAAACCGCCCTCCAGGCGCTGATAAGGCTGAACCGCGAGGAGGAAGAGGCAGAGCAAAAGCCGGTATCGCAATCCCGACTCATCTGGCACTTCGACGAGAAGCGCGGCTACTTCGAGATCCATCCGCGCGAGCAAAAGCAGGCGCCGAACGGCAAATGGAGCTCCGGGAGAAACATCTCCCTGAAACGTCTGGCCGAAGACGCGGCGGGGATCGATTTCCTCACCGAGCAGGACCGGCTCATCTGCTCCTGCATCAAGCTGGAACGCTGCCACGGCTATTACGGCCGGGACTGCTACGAGCTGAACCACGACCTGGCCCTGCCGCTCATGGTCGGGCACCCGCAGCTCTACCTCGACCCGGCGGGCACGGTGCACCTGGAACTGGTAAGCGGCGAGCCGGAGATCCAACTCCTTACTGAAGGCGACACCCTTAAGCTGCAAATCTCTCCGCAGTTCGCGCCGGATCAGAAGATCTACCTGCAAAAGGAGGCCCCGACCCGGCTCAAGGTGTACCAGGTGAAAGAGGAATACCGGCGCATCGCAGCCATCCTCGGCAGCGGGCTGAAGCTCCCCGCACAGGCTAAGAACCAGGCCCTCGCAGCGATTCATTCCCTCTCTTCGCTGGTCACGGTGCACTCCGACATCGAGGATGCGACCACCGAACAGATAGCGAGCGACAGCACCCCCTGCTTCCATCTTCTCCCCTACCAGGCGGGATTGAGGCTGGAGCTGCTGGTCTGCCCCCTGTCCGAAAGCGGCCCCTGCTTCCGCCCCGGGGCCGGCGGCGAAACGCTCATGGCCGTCATCGAGGGGAAAAAGGTGCAGGCCAAGCGGGACCTGCAGCTCGAGGTAAGCCGCACGGCCGAAGCGGTCGCAGCCCTACCCGTCCTCTCCGAATGCGAGGAATGGGAGGGCGAGTGGATGGTTCCCTCGACCGAAAAGGCGCTCGAACTGCTGCTCCAGCTCCAGGGTTTAGGAGAGGCTGTGCGCGTTTCCTGGCCGGAAGGGGCTCGCTTCAAGATCAAGCAGGTCGCGACCCCCGGACACTGCCGGCTGGTGATCAAGCAGGCGAAAGACTGGTTCGAACTTGAAGGCGAAGTGAAGCTGAACGAGGGGCTCTCGCTAGATCTGCGGCAACTGGTCGAGCTCGCCAAGGACTCCCCAGGCCGCTTCATCCAGCTTGCAGACGGCGATTTCCTGGCTCTCTCCGCCCAGCTAAAAAGGCACCTGGACGACCTCGCCTCCTGCGCCGATCCGCACGGCAACAGCGCTTTCCGTTTCCATCCCCTCGCCGCCCCCGTCTTCGAGGAATTCGCCGGGCAGGCCGGGAGCTTCGACGCGGACGAGCAGTGGCGGCTCCAACTTAAAAGGCTGCTTGAAGCAGAGGCCTTCCGCCCCCAACTCCCCCCCACGCTCCAGGCGGAACTGCGCGGCTACCAGGAGGAAGGGTTCAACTGGCTGAACCGGCTGGCCCACTGGGGGGTTGGAGCCTGTCTAGCCGACGACATGGGACTGGGGAAGACGGTCCAGGCGCTGGCGCAAATCCTTTCCATGGCGGATGGTGGGCCCTCGCTGGTGGTCGCTCCCACCTCGGTCTGCCTCAACTGGGAGAGCGAGAGCCTCAAGTTCGCCCCCACCCTGAACCCCGTCATCTTCGGTGGCCAAAACCGCGCGAAGCTACTCCAGGAGCTGAAGCCCTTCGACTTGGTCATCTGCAGCTACGGGCTTTTGCAGCAGGAGGGGGAACTTCTGGCCGCGGTGCAGTGGCAGGCGATCGTCCTGGACGAGGCGCAGGCGATCAAAAACATGGCGACCAAGAGAAGCCAGGCAGCCATGGAACTAAAGGGCTCCTTCAAGATGGTTGCCACCGGGACCCCCATCGAGAACCACCTGGGGGAGCTCTGGAACGTGTTCCGGTTCATCAACCCGGGGCTTTTGGGGAGCCTGAAGCAGTTCAACGTAAAGTTCGCCGCGCCGATAGAAAAGAGCCAGGACAAGAAGGCCCGCGCCCGCCTGAAGAAGCTGATCCAGCCCTTTATCCTGCGCCGCACCAAGAACCAGGTGCTGGAGGAGCTCCCGCCGCGCACGGAGATCGTCATCAAGGTAGAGATGAGCGAGGAGGAGGCGTCGCTGTACGAGGCGATCAGGAAGAGCGCGCTCGACAACCTGGCCGGCGTCGGCAAGGTCGAGGGAAAGGGCGAGCTGCACCTGAAGATCCTTGCGGAGATCATGAGGCTTCGGCGTGCATGCTGCAACCCGCGCCTGGTCCTGCCCGACACCCCCATCCCGAGCACCAAACTGGCCGCCTTCGGTGAGATCGTGGAGGAGCTGCGCGAGAACCGCCACAAGGCCCTGGTCTTCAGCCAGTTCGTCGGACACCTGGAGCTGATCCGGCAGTACGTAGAGAAGAACGGGATCCCCTACCAGTACCTCGACGGCAGCACGCCCCCCCAGGAGCGGAAGAAGCGCGTCGACGCCTTCCAAAGCGGCAGCGGCGACCTGTTCCTGATCAGCCTCAAGGCTGGCGGGGTCGGCCTGAACCTCACCGCCGCAGACTACGTCATCCACATGGACCCCTGGTGGAATCCAGCGGTCGAAGACCAGGCCTCCGACCGCGCCCACCGCATCGGTCAGCAGCGCCCGGTCACCATCTACCGGCTGGTGACCAGGGGGACCATAGAAGAAAAGATCGTCGGTCTGCACCAGCAAAAGCGCGGCCTGGCCGACAGCCTGCTCGACGATAGCGACCTGAGCGGCAAAATAAGCGCAGAAGAGCTGCTGGCGCTGCTGCGGAAATAGCGCGAGATTCGCTCCCCACTCTGCATTTCCCTCACTCTCATAAAATTGCTTATCTTAGTTGACTAAAATTAACACCTGCTATATATTGTGCCGATTTTCATCCCCATCCGACATCCATAGGAGCATCAATGAAGAAAATCGCAGTTAAAGCCCTCTCTGCTGCAGTGATCGTCTCACTCACCGGCTGCGCCAGCATCGTCAGCAAATCAAGCTGGCCCGTAACCGTTCAATCCACACCGTCAGGTGCCAGATGTGTGGTCAACAACAACAAAGGCATAGCGATTCACTCAGGCGAAACTCCGATGATAATCACAGTAGACTCAGGGAACGGGTTCTTCTCGAAGGGAAAATACTTTTTATCATGTAATAAAGATGGATATGATGTAGGGCATAGCGAGCTTTCTGCGCACATGAACGGCTGGTACTGGGGCAACATCGTGTTCGGAGGAGCCGGTTTGGTCGGAATGCTTTTCGTGGACCCCGTGACCGGAGCCATGTGGAAGATGGACGATACCGTCATGGTCCCCCTGTCTCCGAGCGGTGTCGCAAAAGTTCCTGGTCCTGCGGAGACCGGCGCCAAAGCGCTAGAAGTAAAGAGTGCGGCCGTCAACGTCAGCACTTACACACAACCTCAGGAAAAGAAGCTGCATCTCGCGAAAAACGACACCATAGCAGTTTTACCCTTCACCATACATTCCAGCCAGAAGAAGTACGAACATCTGAGTCAGGGCTTCTCCGATGATCTCACCTACTACCTCATGAAAAGTGAGGACATCAAAATCATCGACAGGAACACAGTCGACAAGGCTCTGAGCGAGATCAAGTCCAGCAACAGCGTGATTTTGGACAGTACCACCGCACAAAATATAGGGAAGGTGATCGGCGCCAAGTTCATCATCCTCGGCAATGTAGAGGTCATAGACAGCGAGGCCAACGTGAGCTGCCACGTGATAAAAGTGGAAAATTGCGAGAACGTCCTGTCCGAGAAAGTCACTGGTGGCGCCGGCAACATCCTTCAGTTGCGGGATCAACTGGGACAGAAGGTGAACCAAAGGCTGGTGACCATGTAGCTGGGTTATAGGCGCCCTCCCCCCGCCCCTCTCTCACCTGCGGATTGAAGCCTACAGAGGGCGAAGGCCCGTAGGGCGAGGTGGATCGTTGTTAAAAGTGCCCTGCGGGTGAGGGAAGTTTTTCGGTTTGGCAACAACGACAGGAGGAACTGTAGATGAAAGTAATCGCGATCAACGGCAGCCCTAGGAAAAAGTGGAACACTGCGACCCTGTTGGAGAAGGCCCTCGAAGGGGCGGCTTCGGCCGGCGCCGAGACGGAACTGATTCATCTCTACGACTTGAACTACAAGGGATGCATCAGCTGCTTCGCCTGCAAGCTCAAGGGGGGCAAGAGCTACGGTAAATGCGCCATGCAGGACGAGCTCACCCCGGTGCTGGAGAAGCTCGCGGAAGCCGACGCCTTCGTTCTCGGTTCCCCAGTGTACTTCGGGACGGTGACCGGTGAGATGCACTCGTTCATGGAGCGGCTCCTGTTCCAGTACCTGGTGTACAGCAACCCTCCGGCCTCGCTCTTCACCCGCAGCATCCGCACGGGGTTCATCTACACCATGAACGTCTCGGAAGAGATCATGAAGCAGTACTCCTACCCTATCCACATCGGCCTCAACGAGGGTGTCCTCGCTCGCAACTTCGGCTCCTGCGAATCGCTCTGCGCCAATGAAACACTGCAGTTCGAGGATTACGACAAGGTGGTCTTCAACTACTTCGATCCGGCGATAAGGCGCGAGCGGTACCAGAAGGCGTTTCCGGAAGACTGCGAGAAGGCGTTCGCGCTCGGCGCCAGGCTGGTGCAGCAATGAGCCAGGCAACCACAAAGAGCGAAGGAGAAAACGGTATCTGCCTGATCGTGGTCGACATTCAAAACGACTACTTCCCCGGCGGCAGCATGGAACTTGTGGGAATGGAGGAAGCCGCTGCTAACGCGAAGCTCCTGCTCGAGCAGTGCAGGAAAAGTGGAACTCCGGTCGTCCATATCCAGCACATCGCCGCGCGCCCAGGTGCCACCTTTTTTGTCCCCGGCACCGACGGCGCCGAGATCAACCAAATGGTGGCGCCCGCGGCGGGCGAATCGATCGTGGTGAAGAACTTCCCAAACAGCTTCCGGGGGACCTCGCTATTGGAGCTGCTGGCGGCCCGGCAGATAAAGGACCTGGTGATCTGTGGGGCGATGAGCCACATGTGCATAGACGCTACAACCAGGGCAGCATTCGATCTCGGCTTTAACTGCACCGTCGTCGCGGACGCCTGCGCTACCAGAGACCTTCAGTTCCAGGGACGGACGGTCAAAGCCGTCGATGTGCATGCTTCCTTCATGGCTGCGCTCGCAATACCTTACGCCAGGATAGTCACCACACAGGAGATCCTGCGTCAAATCTGATTGACTTCCCGGCGCCAAGGAGTGTATTAGAACTGGTTCTGAAATATCCTGTCATAAGACAAGACAGAGCAATCATGATCTAAGACAGAGCCGCCCGTTTCAGCAATGCTGAAAGGGCGGCTTTTTTTTACTATGCCGCGAGTACCAGCTACTGCGACGGGGCGGGAGTTGAGGATGACATGCAGTGAAGGGAATACGAAAAATGTAGTGCGGCAGGTTTTGGGACTGCCTGTGATAGTTGCGGCTCTCGGGTACTTCGTCGACATCTACGACCTGGTGCTGTTCAGCATCGTCAGGGTGCCGAGCCTCAAGGGCATCGGGCTCTCAGGACAGGAACTGATCGACAAAGGGGTGTTTCTGCTCAACATGCAGATGGCGGGGATGCTGCTGGGGGGGATCCTCTGGGGCGTGCTCGGGGACCGGAAGGGGCGCCTCAAGATCATGTTCGGTTCCATCTTCATCTACTCCGTGGCCAACTTCGCCAACGGCATGGCCAACTCCATCGAAACATACGCCTTTCTCCGCTTCATGGCGGGGGTGGGGCTCGCCGGCGAGCTCGGCGCGGGCATCACGCTGGTGAGCGAGGTGCTGCACCGCTCCATCAGGGGCTACGGCACCATGATCGTGGCGACTGTCGGTGTCTCGGGAGCCATACTCGCCAAATTTCCTCGCCCTCTTCACCTCGCGCGACCGCTTCGGCCGCTTCATGAACTCGATCCTGATCGGCCTTCCCTCCTGGTTCGTCGTTGGGGTCCTGATCACCTTTTCCCCCGAGTTCGCCAAGGCCCTCGCGGTCCAAGGGACGGTCAACGCCGGCAACGCCGTGATGTACTGCTACATGGGGCTTGTGGCCGGCGACCTCGTGAGCGGGCTCTTGAGCCAGTTGCTGAAAAGCCGCAAGAAGGTGGTGCTTCTTTTCCTGCTACTGACCGTCGCGGCGGTGGCGGGCTACTTCAGCGCCACCGGGATTAGCGCAGGGTCCTTTTACATCATCTGCGGGCTCCTCGGCTTCGGGATCGGGTATTGGGCGATCTTCGTCACCGTTGCGGCGGAGCAGTTCGGGACCAATCTTAGGGCCACCGTCGCCACCACCGTCCCCAATTTCGTGCGCGGTATGACCATCCCCATCACTATGCTGTTCCAGGTAGCCAGAAAGGTCTTGGGACTGGAAATGGGAGCCCTTGCAGTGGGGGCGCTCTGCCTGGTCATCGCGCTGATAAGCCTCTCCCTGCTTCAGGAAACTTTCCACAAGGATCTCGATTATTTCGAGGAGTACCTTTGAAGTTGGCCTTGCACGTGACCATGAAGATCGAGACCGGCAACGCACACGAAGCCGAAACAAAAGGGACCGGCTGGTTCGTAGGCTTCAGCGACTGGACGCGAAAGGAAGGTTCAGCCCTGCTGCACGAACGGCATGGCGACTTCGCCGCCTGGGGAGAGGGGCTCTACCACCGGTGGCACTGCCTTTCCCGGGCCACCGTCCTCACCATCAGATGGAACCCTGCAACCGCTGCGACGAACGACGAGACATCTGCATGACCAAGGCCCCCTCGCTTCCCCCAGGCAGATTCCACTACGGCTGGGTCATTGTAGCCACCAGCGCCCTGGGCCTTTTTTCCTGCTTCGGCCTGGCCCGGTACGCCTACTCGATGCTCATCCCCGGGATGCAGGCGGGCCTTGCCCTGAGCTACGACCGGATGGGGTTCATCGGCACGGCCAATTTCGTCGGTTACCTGGTGTCGGTCCTTGTGGCGCCGAAGCTGATGGGGCGGCTGGCTCCCCGGTGGATGGCGGCTATCGCCCTTGTCGTCATCGGTCTCGGCATGGTTGGTATCGGCCTTTGCCACTCGTTTTTTCCCATCATCGCCCTGTACGCTGTGGTCGGGATGGGGAGCGGGTTCACCAACATCCCCCTGATGGCGCTGGTCACCTTCTGGTTCCGCAGCGAACAGCGCGGCAAGGCCGCCGGATTCGCCATCGCTGGAAACGGGATAGGGATCATCCTCGCAGGGTTCCTGGTCCCCGCCCTCAATCGCAGCTTCGGTGCTGACGGCTGGCGCGCGGGGTGGATGGTGCTGGGCGCGGTCTGCCTCGGCATCGCGGCCGTGGCGGCGGCGCTGCTGCGAAACCACCCCGCCGACGTGGGGCTTGAGCCGGTGGGAAGGCTGGTGGACGCCTCCCCGGAGCAGTTTCTCCACCGCGAGCGCAAGGGGGACGGCCGGCTCCTTTTCAGGCTAGGGCTCCTCTACCTCGTCTTCGGCGCCACCTTCATGGTGTACGGCACCTTCATCGTCACCACCATGGTGCGGGAATACGGGCTGAGCGAGGCGCGTGCGGGGCTCTACTGGTCCTGGGTCGGTTTCTTCAGCTTTTTCTCAGGCATCGGCTTCGGCACCCTCTCCGACCGCATCGGCAGGCGGCGGGGGCTTGCCCTCGTCTTCACCGTCCAGACCGCAGCGTACATGCTGGCAGGCTTGAAGGCCGGGATGTTGGGGCTCACCTTCTCGCTCGTATTGTACGGCTGCGCGGTCTTTGCCATCCCGGCCATCATGGCGGCTGCCGTCGGGGACTACCTGGGGCTGCAGCGTGCCTCCGCCGCATTCGGCACCATCACCATCTTCTTCGGGCTGGGGCAGGTTGTCGGTCCCGCCGGTGCCGGGATCATCGCCAAGGCCACCGGCGCCTTCACCACCCCCTACCTTATAGCCGGGATGCTCACAGCAATCGCCGCCGTCATGGCCTTTTTGCTGCCGGAACCTGCTAAATAAATGAGCGTGATTTGAAAGCTGGTTGTGCAGCTTCGTCCCCTCTCAACACAACTCACCCGATGCTCGCCAGCTCCAATCTCCCGCCCCAGCGCAGCATCAATTCCCCTCGCAGGCGTTCGTGTCCAGGTGCGTTCAGCTCCGGGTCGCCCTCGACCAGGGCAAAGGCGTCCTTGCGCGCCTGCTCCAGGACGCCGCCGTCCCGCAGGATATCTGCCACCCGCAGTTCGGGGAGCCCCGCCTGTCTGGTACCCAGGAAGTCACCGGGTCCCCTGATCTGAAGGTCGGCCTCGGCGATGACAAACCCGTCGGAGCTCTGCACCATCACCTCGAGACGCTTCTGGCCGTCCTCGGAAAGCTTGTTCCCGGCGAGCAGGATGCAGCGCGACTGCTCGCTGCCGCGCCCTACCCTTCCCCTTAATTGGTGCAACTGGGAGAGGCCGAAACGCTCCGCATGCTCGATGACCATTACGGTCGCGTTGGGGACGTCGATGCCGACCTCGATGACCGTGGTGGCGACCAGGATGTCGGTCGAGCCCGCCTTGAACTCCTTCATCACCGCTTCCTTCTCGGCGGCGGGCATCCGCCCGTGCAGGACGGCAACGCGCAGGTCGGGAAAGACTTCCTGCGCCAGGTGCTCGGCCATCTGCACCGCGGCCTTCAGGTCGCTCTTCTCGGTCTCCTCGACCAAGGGGTAGATGACGTAAGCCTGCCTCCCCTTCGTCACCTCATCTCTGACCAGGCCGTACACTTCCTTGCGCCGCGACTCGCGCACCATCCGGGTCTCGATGGGGGTCCTTCCAGGCGGCAGCTCGTCGATAACCGAGAGGGAAAGGTCCCCGAAGACGGTCATGGAGAGGGTGCGCGGGATCGGGGTCGCCGTCATCACCAGGATGTCCGGGTTCACCCCCTTCTTCTTCAACAGGGCGCGCTGCACCACGCCGAAGCGGTGCTGCTCGTCGATGATCCCAAGCCCCAGCCGGTTGAATTCGACCTTCTCCTGGATCACTGCATGGGTCCCGACCACGATCCTGGTCGCGCCGGAAGCTATCCTCTCCAGCGTATCCCCCTTCCCCTTCACGCTCGCTGTCAGAAGCGCCACCTCGATGCCGAGCTTTTCGCAGTAGCCGTGGATGTTCAGGTAGTGCTGCTCGGCAAGCAACTCCGTTGGGGCCATGATGGCGACCTGGTAATCGTTCTCGACGCAGACAAGTGCCACCATGAGGGCGACCAGCGTCTTGCCGCACCCCACGTCCCCCTGCACCAGCCGGTGCATCGGGTGGGGCGACATCATGTCTTCCTTGATCTCGGAGAGGACCCTTTTCTGGGCGGACGTCAGGCTGAAGGGGAGCAGCTTGAGGAGTTCCTTGGTGTAGCGGTGGGTCACCTTGAAGCTGATGCCGTCCTCGACGGCTACGCCGCGTCTCTTCAGGGCGAGCCCCAACTGCAGGAAGAAGAGCTCGTCGTAGGCAAGCGAGCGATGCGCGGCGCTGCGGCCGCTGTTGAGCGCGGAGAGGTCGCTGTCCTGGGCGGGGAGGTGCGCCTCGCGAAGCGCCACAGGAAGGGAGAGGAGCTTGTGGAGCTGCACGAGATCCTCCGGGAGCGCCCCCTTGACGTAGCGGCTGTAGCGCTGCACGGCGTCGCGCATAATGCGGCGCATCACCTTCTGGCTCACCCCCTCGGTGAGCGGGTAGACCGGAAGGATACTGCCGAAGTTGTCGGGGTCGCGCGCCATCACCTGTGAGAGATCCTCCCCCTCGGCGGCCCATTCGACCTCGGGGTGATGCATCTCGCGCTGGAAGCCGAACTGGGCGACGTCGCCGATGAAGATCCCCTGCCGCCCGGGGATCAGCTGCTTACTCAGGAAGTTCGGGTGGAAATGAAACCACTTGAGCGGCAGGCTCCCCGTTTCGTCCTTGACGATGGCCTCGAAGTAGCGCCGTCCCCCCTTGGTGGTCTGCGCCCCGGCTGAGACCACCGTGGCGAAGAAGGCCTCGCTGTTTCCAGGACGCAGCTGCGCGATCTTCTTGAGCTCGCGACGGTCCTCGTAGCGGTTGGGGAGGAGGTAAAGCGCATCCTCCACCGTGTTCAACCCCTTCTTGGAAAGGATCGCGGCAAGTTTCGGCCCTACCCCCTTGATACTCTGCATCGGAGTCTGCAGTTCCGCGGGGACGGCTGTCTGCGCGGCGGCAGCGGCCGGCTTTGCTTGGGAGGCGGCGGTACGTGTTTCTTTGGCTGGTTTCTGCTTGGAGATGCGGAGAGTCCCGTCGACGACCTCGACGCTCACCAAGTCACCCGGGCGAAGCTTCAGATCGTTTCTGAGCTGTTCCGGAAGCGGGATGGACCCGTCTGGCGCGAGGGTTATGGTCGGCATGGGGAAGGAGGGTAAAGGCGCCTGGCGCGGAAAAACCGCGCCAGGCAGCGGAAACTGCTAGAAAAGCTTGTTGATGTCGGCGACGATCTCGTCCACGTTGATGCCGTGGGCCGCGCATCCCTGCTCCAGGGACTCATTCTGAGCACCCATGCAGCCGATGCAGCCGAGGTTGTATTTGGCAAGCACCTTGACGACGTCCGGGTGCATCCTCATTACTGCGGCAAAAGTCATGTCCTTGGTTACCTGAGCCATTTAATCCTCCTGTTACGCGCTTGGCGTATTGGTCCTTCTCTGTTGGCGGACGGGCGCCCCGTCCGTTTTCGATCCGGCTTCGCGCGATCGCAACTTCCGAAAGGCGAAACTGCCGGCGCTATTCGTAGCGGATCTCAATGATCTCGTACTCTTTGACGCCCGAGGGGACACTCACCCTAACGCTGTCGTCCAGTTTGTGCCCGATGAGGGCCTTCCCGACCGGGGAGGTGCAGGAGATCTTGCCCTGCTTGATGTCGGCCTCGTCCTCGCCGACGATCTTGTAGGTAAGTTCTTCCTCGGTCGCCGTATCATAGACCGTCACCGTGGCGCCGAAAACCACCTTGTCGGGCTTCAGGTTGGAGAGGTCGACCACGTAGGCGCGTGCCAACTTATCGCCCAATTCGAGGATACGCCCTTCGATGAAACCCTGACGGTTCTTGGCGGCATCGTACTCCGCGTTTTCGGAAAGGTCACCATGGGCCCTCGCCTCGGCGATGTCCTGGATCACCTTGGGGCGCTCTTCCTTTATCAGGCGTTTCAGGTCTTCCTGAAGGGCCTCGTAACTCTCCTTGGTCAATGGAACTGTCTGAGACATCGGTTTTCTGCTCCTGTCGTTGAACTTGTAGGGGGGCCTTTTGGCCCCCCGTTGGTCAGCGTTTTCGGTTTTTTAAGTGGGGCATGTATCACGCCGCCGGGTGCATCAGTTACTTCAAGTAGTGCTGGATCGAGTTCACTTCCAGCTTCGATTGCGACATCGCTATGATACCGTCGACTGCGGCTCGCGCGCCGGAGGCTGTGGTGTAGTAAGCGACGTTATTGATCAGGGTGTTCCTGCGGATCGAGTAGGAATCGGCAACGGCCTGGGCACCGTGGGTGGTGTTGATGACCATGCAGATCTCGTTGTTCTTGATCGCATCGACTATGTGGGGGCGTCCTTCGATCACCTTGTTCACAACCTGGACGGGGATCCCTTTTTCCTGCAGATAGCTCGCCGTTCCGCGCGTGGCAACCAATTCGAAGCCCTGATCATACAGTCTTTTTGCAGCGGTGACAATATGTTTTTTGTCCGTGTCCTTCACTGAAATGAACACTTTACCCGAAGTCGGGAGCTTCACGTTGGCGCCCATCTGCGCCTTGGCGTAGGCCTTGGCGAAGGTGTCGCCGATCCCCATGACCTCGCCGGTCGACTTCATTTCCGGCCCCAGGATGGTGTCGACGCCGGGGAACTTGGCAAAGGGGAAGACCGATTCCTTGACCGAGATGTGCACCGGGACGATCTCCTCGGCAACTCCCAGCTCCGCCAGGGTCTTGCCCGCCATGACCCGCGCGGCGATCTTCGCCAAAGGCCTGCCGGTAGCTTTGGAGACAAACGGAGAGGTGCGCGAGGCGCGGGGGTTCACCTCGATGATGTAGATGTCGTTCCCCTTGACGGCGAACTGCACGTTCATGAGCCCCTTAACGTTCAACTCCAGCGCCATCATCTTGGTCTGGCGCCTGATCTCCTCAACGATCTCCTTGGAGATGGAGTAAGGCGGAAGCGAGCAGGCCGAGTCACCTGAGTGGATCCCCGCCTCCTCGATGTGCTCCATGATGCCGCCGATGACGGCGACCTGGCCGTCGCAAAGGGCGTCTACGTCGATCTCAATCGCCTCGTCAAGGAACTTGTCGATCAGGATCGGGTGCTCGGGCGAAGCCTGTACCGCGGTGTGCATGTAGCGGCGCAGGTTCTCCACGTCGTAGACGATCTCCATGGCGCGGCCGCCAAGGACGTACGAGGGACGGACCACGACCGGGTAGCCGATACGGTCGGCGACCACCTCGGCCTCCTCGAAGGAGCGGGCGGTGCCGTTTTCGGGCTGGCGCAGCTTGAGCTTTTGCAGCATCTCCTGGAAGCGCTCGCGGTCCTCGGCACGGTCGATGGCGTCGGGTGAGGTGCCGATGATGGGGACCCCCGCCTTCTCCAGCGCCACGGCGAGCTTCAGCGGGGTCTGCCCCCCGAACTGCACGATGACGCCGGTCGGCTTCTCGACGTCCACGATGTTCAGCACGTCCTCGAATGTGAGCGGCTCGAAGTAGAGACGGTCCGAGGTGTCGTAGTCGGTGGAAACGGTCTCCGGGTTGCAGTTGACCATAATGGTCTCGTAGCCATCTTCGGAGAGGGCGAAGACGCCGTGCACGCAGCAGTAGTCAAACTCGATCCCCTGGCCGATTCGGTTGGGTCCGCCGCCCAGGATGATGATCTTCTTCCTGTCGGTCGGCTCCGCCTCGCACTCCTCCTCGTAGGTGGAGTAGAGGTAAGGGGTGTGGGCCACGAACTCGGCGGCGCAGGTGTCGACCCTCTTGAAGACCGGCTTGACCCCTACCGACAGGCGCAGCTCGCGTACCTCTGCTTCGGTTATCTTCCAGAGCTGGGAGAGGAACTTGTCGGAGAACCCGTAGCGTTTCGCGTCCCAGAGGATGTCGTGCAGCTTCTCGCCAGACACCCCCTTGATGTTCAGCTGCTTCAGTTCCTCCTCCATCTCGATGATCTGGCGGATGTTGTTCAGGAACCAGGGGTCGATGGCTGTGAGGGCGTAGATCTCTTCCACGCTCATGCCGCAGCGGAAGGCGTCGCCGACGTACCAGAGGCGGTCGCAGTTGGGAGTCCTAAGCTTGTCGTTGAGGAGATTTCTCTCTTTCTCGGTGAGCGCGCGGCGGGTGTCGCCCCCCACCCCGAAGAACTTGGACTCGAAGCCGCAGGAGCCTATCTCCAGCGAGCGGAGCGCCTTCTGGAAGGACTCCTTGAAGGTGCGGCCGATGGACATCACCTCGCCCACCGATTTCATCTGGGTGGTCAAGGTGGCGTCGGCTGCGGGGAACTTTTCGAAGGTGAAGCGCGGCACCTTGGTGACCACATAGTCGATGGTCGGCTCGAAGCAGGCCGGGGTCTCCTTGGTGATGTCGTTGGTGATCTCGTCCAGCGTGTAGCCGACGGCGAGTTTCGCCGCGATCTTCGCGATCGGGAAGCCGGTGGCTTTCGAGGCGAGCGCAGAGGAGCGGGAGACGCGCGGGTTCATCTCGATGACGATGAGGCGGCCGTTTTTAGGGTTGGTGCCGAACTGGATGTTGGAGCCGCCGGTGTCGACGCCGATCTCGCGGATGATCTTAAGCGAGGCGTCGCGCAGGATCTGGTACTCCTTGTCAGTGAGGGTCTGGGCAGGGGCCACCGTGATGGAGTCGCCGGTGTGCACGCCCATGGCATCGAAGTTCTCAATAGAGCAGATGATGACCACGTTGTCGGCGGTATCCCTCATCACCTCCAGCTCGTACTCCTTCCAGCCGATCAGCGACTCCTCGACCAGGATCTCGTCGGTGGGGGACGCTTCGATGCCAGCCATCGACATCCGCTCGTACTCTTCCATGTTGTAGGCGATGCCGCCACCGGTGCCGCCCAGGGTGAAGGACGGACGGATGATGGCCGGGAAGCCTACGTACTTAATGACCTCCATCGCCTCCTGGTAGTTGTGGGCGAGACCGGATCTCGGCACGTCGAGGCCGATCCTGACCATAGCCTCCTTGAACAGGGTGCGGTCCTCGGCCTTCTTGATGGCGGGGAGCTTCGCTCCGATCAGCTCCACCCCGAACTTCTCCAGGGTGCCGTTCTCGGCTACCGCCACCGCGGTGTTCAGCGCCGTCTGCCCCCCCAGGGTCGGGAGCAGCGCGTCGGGGCGCTCCTTCTCGATGATCGCCGCGAGGATCTCAGGGGTGACCGGTTCGATATAGGTGAAGTCGGCGAAGTCCGGGTCGGTCATGATGGTAGCCGGGTTGGAGTTCAAAAGCACCACCTCGAACCCTTCTTCCTTGAGCGCCTTGCAGGCCTGGGTACCGGAGTAGTCGAACTCGCACGCCTGGCCGATGACGATCGGGCCCGCGCCGATAATGAGGATCTTCTTGATGTCTGTACGTTTAGGCATTGAAACTCTCTCCCTGTGTTTAAAAGCTAAAGCTTGAACCACGGAGGATTCACAGAGGGTTCACAGAGGAAAACCAGAAAGCTTGGGTCTGCAACCTTTTCCAGGTTCTTGGTTTTCCTCTGTGTTCCTCTGTGTACCTCTGTGGTGAATGTTTTCAAAGCGGTTCTTCCTGGACCCAGCCGTTTTCGAGGTCCAGCTCTTCCAGCGCCTCTAGCGCCTCGGCGTACTCTTCCGCGGTTATCCTTCTCTCTATACCGGGTGTCTCCGCTGCTGCATGCGCCGGGAAGAACTGGCTCATAAGCGCTATGTGCGTCTCGGCGCCAAGGTTCTCAGCGATCCAATGCAACGTCTCGGCGCTCCCCGCCTGCCCCTGAGGCAGGACCAGGTGGCGTATGATCAGCCCCCTCACCCCTATGCCGTCCTCGTCGCAGCGAAGCTGCCCCACCTGCCTCAGCATTTCACTTAGCGCCTGCCGGTTCGCCTCGGTGTAACCCGGCGCCCCGGAGAGTCTGACCGCCACCTCGTCGGAAGAGTACTTCATGTCCGGCAGGTAGATATCCACCACCCCGTCCAGAAGCGCCAACGTCTCCAGGCTCTCGTACCCGCTCGTGTTCCACACTATGGGGAGCGTGAAACCCTTGCGGATGGCCAGGTAGAGGGCGGCCAGGATCTGAGGCGTGAAGTGCGTCGGGGTGACGAAGTTTATGTTGTGGGCACCCTTTTGCTGCAGCCCCAGCATCTTATCGGCCAGCTTCCCGGGTGTCAGGTCCTTGCCGTTACGCAACTGGCTGATGGGGAAGTTCTGGCAGAACTTGCAGTTCAGCGTGCAGCCGGAGAGGAAGATGGTCCCTGAGCCGCGCGTACCGGAGATGGGTGGCTCCTCCCCTCGGTGGATGGCGGCGGAGGCTATGCGCAGCGTCTTGTCGCTACCGCAAAGGCCGCTCTCCCCGGCCAGCCGGTTCACCCCGCAGGCGTGCGGGCAGATGTCGCAGGCGGCGAGGCGGGCATATGCCCTCTTGATGCGCCGCGCCAGCTCGCCGCTGCGGTAAAGCTCCTGGTAACTCATGCCCCTACGCCTTGTGCTTCTCCATCATCTCGACGAACCTGTCGAACAGGTAGTGCGAGTCGTGCGGCCCGGGGGACGCCTCGGGGTGGTGCTGCACGGAAAAGATCGGGAGGGTCTTGTGGGCCATCCCCTCGACCGTCTGGTCGTTCAGGTTCTCGTGCGCGAGCCCGGCCACGTTGCTAAGCGACAGGATGTCGACCGAGAAGCCGTGGTTCTGCGCGGTGATCTCGACTTTCCTGGTGGCCATGTCCATGACCGGAAGGTTCGAGCCGTGGTTGCCGAACTTGAGCTTGATGGTGCGGCCGCCCAGGGCGAGCCCCAGGAGCTGGTGCCCCAGGCAGATGCCGAAAATCGGCTTTTTGCCGACGAATTTCTTGATATTCTCGATGACTTCCTTCATCGGCTCCGGGTCTCCCGGTCCGTTGGAGAGGAAGATGCCATCCGGGTTCATGGCGAGAGCGGACTCGGCAGGGAAGGTCGCCGGCACCACGGTGACGTCGCAGCCGGCGGATACCAGGCAGCGCAGGATGTTCAGCTTGATGCCGAAATCGTAGGCAACGACCTTGTACTTGAGATCCTTGCGGTCGACCTGCGGGTAGCCGGTCTTCAGGTCCCAAAGCCCCTCGGTCCAGTGGTAGGGCGCGCTGCAGGTGACGCCGGTGGCGAGATCGAGGCCGCTCATGGAGGGAATGGCGCGCGCCTTCCTAACCAGGCTCTCCGGATCGAAGTCGATGGTGGAGATGATGCCGTTTTGGGCTCCCTTGTCGCGCAGGTGGCGGGTCAGGGCGCGGGTGTCTATCCCCTGGATCCCGACGATCCCGTTCTCCTTGAGGTAAGCGTCCAGGCTCATGGTGGCGCGGTAGTTGGAATAGCAGTCGAGGTACTCCCTGACGATGAAGCCGGAGAGGTAAAGCTGGCCGCTCTCCACGTCTTCCGGGTTGATGCCGGTGTTGCCGATCTGGGTGTAGGTCATGGTGACCATCTGCCCCTTGTAGGAGGGGTCGGTGAGGACTTCCTGGTAGCCGGACATGGCGGTGTTGAACACCACCTCGCCGCTTGTTTCGCCCGTCGCGCCGAAGGTCTTACCCTTGAAAATCCGGCCGTCCGCCAGAGCAAGTACTGCTTTCATTTATTCTTCTCCCAAGTCCGTTATATTTCTGCCGCGCCACAGGCGCTGGTCAATCTTTCAATACCCAAGAGGGTGGCTCGATATCCTCTCCACTGCCCCCCCTCCCGACCTCCCCCCTTCGGGGGAGGAGCGTAGGCCGGAACTACGCCTGATACACCACCTGGCCCTTCACGACGGTGTAGACCGCCCTCCCCTTCATCTTCCAGCCGAGGAAGGGGGAGTTCTTGGATTTCGATTCGAGCTTCGCCGCCTCGACCTGCCACTCTTTGGCCGGGTCGATGACGGTGACGTCGCCCACGGCCCCGACCTTCAGGGTGCCGCGGTCGAGTCCGAGGATCTTCGCCGGGTTGCATGACATGAGCGACACCAGATGGTTCAGGTCCAGGCGCCCCTCTTCGACCAGCTTCAGCGAGAGCGGAAGCGAGGTCTCGAGCCCGACGATACCGTTCAGGGCGACGTTGAACTCGACGTCCTTCTCGTCCGGGTGGTGCGGTGCATGGTCGGTGGCGATGGCGTCGATGGTGCCGTCGGCAAGCCCGGCCTTCATGGCCTCGACGTCGGCCGCGCTCCTCAAGGGGGGGTTCATCTTGGCGTTGGTGTTGTAGCCGCGTACCGCGTCGTCGGTCAGGGTGAAGTAGTGCGGCGCGGTCTCGCAGGTCACCTTGACGCCGCGCGCTTTCGCGTTGCGGATGATGCGGGCCGACCCCACGGTGGAGATGTGCGCTATGTGCACCGGAGCCCCGGCGAATCCGGCCAGGTACACCTCGCGGGCCACCGCGATGTCCTCGGCGGCCCAGGGGATCCCCTTGAGCCCCAGCTCGGTGGAGACGAAACCTTCGTTCATCACCCCTTCGCCCACGAGGGCGAGGTCCTCGGAGTGCGAGATCACGGCGATGCCGATCCCCTTGGCGTACTCAAGGGCGCGGCGCATGAGCTCGGAGTTGCAGACCGGCTTGCCATCGTCGGAGACACCGACGCAGCCTGCCTCCTTCAACTCCCCCATTTCGGCGAGGCTCTCACCCTTGCCCCCCTTGGTGATGCAGCCAATAGGAAAGACGTTGACCAGCGCCTCGCTCTTGGCCTTGTTGATGACGTAGGAGGCGACGGCCTTGCTGTCGATGACCGGCGAGGTGTTCGGCATGCAAGCAACCGAGGTGAAGCCCCCAGCCGCAGCGGAGCGGCTGCCGGTGGCAATGTCTTCCTTGTATTCCAGACCCGGATCACGCAGATGCACGTGCATGTCGATCAGTCCGGGAGTAACGATCAGCCCGGTGGCGTCGATGGCCGGCGTCCCATCCGGCGCGCTAAGCCCTTGCCCGAGTTCCAGCACGACACCGTCGGCGATGAGGACATCCATGACTGCGTCGATCCCCTGAGAGGGATCAATGACACGCCCGCCTTTTATCAAAAGATTCATCTTTATACCCTCCTAAAAAGGTTCAAAAAGGTTCAACGGCAGTTCGGTTTACTCCACCGGCTCGCCGCCGCAGACGTGGTACAGCATCGCCATGCGCACCGCCACGCCGTTTTCGACCTGGGTCAGGATGGCGGACTGGTCGCAGTCGGCGACCGAGGAGGCGAGTTCCACGCCGCGGTTGATGGGGCCGGGATGCATCACGATGGCGTTCTTCTTGGCGAGGGTGAGCACTTCGGGGTTGAGCCCGAAGTAGCGCGAGTACTCCCGCATGCTGGGGAGCAGGGTCTTTCCCTGGCGCTCCAGCTGGATCCTCAGCATCATCACCACGTCGGCCTGGTCCACCGCCTCGCGCATGTCCTTGCAGACGGTGACGTTCCCCAGCCGCTCGATACCGACAGGCATCATGGTCGGAGGTCCAGCGAGGAAGACGTGGGAGCCCATGGTGGTAAGGCCGTAGATGTCGGAGCGGGCCACGCGGCTGTGGGTGATGTCGCCGACGATGGCGACTTTCAGCCCGTCCAGCCTGCCGAACTTCTGGCGCATGGTGAGCATGTCCAAAAGCCCCTGGGAAGGATGCTCGTGGGCGCCGTCGCCCGCGTTGATGACCGAGCAGGAGACCCTTTTCGCGAGGTATTCGTGCGCGCCGGAAACGGCGTGACGCATCACGATGATGTCGGGCTTCATGGCGAGGAGGTTGTTGGCGGTGTCGGAAAGCGTCTCGCCCTTGACCACGGAACTGGTCGAAGCGGTGATGTTGACCGCATCGGCGGAAAGCCTCTTGGCGGCAATCTCGAACGAAGTGCGGGTCCTGGTGGACGCCTCGTAAAAGAGGTTGATCACCGTCTTGCCGCGCAACGTCGGCACCTTCTTGATGTCCCGCTGGTTGATCTCGCTGAGACTGTCAGCCGTGTCCAGAAGGAGCGTGATCTCCTCCCTGGTCAGATCCTTCAGGGCGATGATGTCTTTGTGCCTGAAACCCATGGTCCCCCCCTCGGTTTGCGGAGCGCACACCTGCGCTCCAGCGTTAAAGCAAAAAGATTTCAATTGACGCTATCCCCCGCAACAAGACCGGGGGAGTAGAAAGCGTTATTTCTGCAGGATCACCTCGGTCGGCTTGTTGCCGGAGTCGAAGGCTACCACGATGTTCTCGCTCCTGCTGGTCGGGACGTTACGCCCCACGAAATCGGCGCGGATGGGAAGGTCGCGGTGACCGCGGTCCACCAGCACGGCGAGCTGGATGCAGGAGGGACGCCCCTGGTCGATCAGCGCGTCCAGGGCGGCACGGATGGTGCGACCGGTGAAGAGAACGTCGTCGACCAGCACCACCTTTTTCCCCTCGATGGAGAAGGGAAGCTCGGTCTTGCCAACCGGCAGGTGCTCGGCGTGCCCCTTGATATCGTCGCGGTACATGGTGATGTCCACCGCGCCGCAGGGGACCTCGACCCCCTCGATCTCGGCCAGTCGCTCGGCGAGCTCCTGCGCCAGGAAGACGCCGCCGGTCCGTATCCCTACCAGGACGAGTCCCTCGACCCCCTTGTTCTTCTCAAGCACTTCGTGGGCTATCCTGGTGAGCGCCCTTTTGACGCCGCTGCCGTCCAGAATTACCGTATTGTCAGCCATAATAACCCCCTGTTATCGGCATAAGAGCCTGTTCTGAAGCAGTTTCGGGTCCGACCTAGTTTCAACTAAAAAGAGCCTTTCCGCGCAAAGTGGCGAAAAGGCTCTTCCAATAGATAGTAAAAGAGTGCTTTATGCTTCACCTTTGCTAACCTCACGGGGCTAAATTAAAAGGCAGGAGATAAATTTCGACCAAACTAACACCGGGACCGGTGAGAGTCAAGGCGAAAGTTGAAGAAGCAGACGTAGATCGAGATTAAGATTTAGTAACAATTACTGCAACTTCCGGGTAAAGGCTCAAGGCGGAACACAGAGGTCACGGAGGGACACAGAGGACACCGAGGTTTTTCAGGGAAATCAAAGACAAATGGCTTTCACCACAGAGGAACACGGAGGGACACAGAGGAAAAACCAAGATACAGGAAAAAGAAAAGTTTCCTGTTTATCAGAAAGCCTGTGATCTATCCGAAGTTATCCGTCTTTTCCGTTCGATCCGTGTGCGATGCCTTTCTCCTTTGACTCCCCTTGCCTTACCATAGGCAAAGTGCTATAAAGCTCGAACCCTTCGGGAATTTAAAGGACTTTGCGGAAGGTAAACGCCGCATGGGCAAGAGGAAGAACTAGATGTTGACAGGTAAACAGAAGAGGTATCTCCGGGCGCTGGGCCACAGCCTTAAGCCGGTTATCCAGGTGGGAAAGAGCGACGTGAGCGAGGCACTGGTCCGCGAGACCAGCGAGGCGCTGGCAAGCCACGAACTGATCAAGGTGAAGGTGCTGGAGAGTTGCATGATGGACCGCCACAGCGTGGCCGAAGAGCTCTGCAACGCCTGCGAGGCCGACCTGGCGCAGGTGCTGGGGCGGACCCTGCTCCTCTACAAGCCCGCCAAGGAGCCGAAGCTGGAACTCCCCAAGGCGGAGAAGAAATAAGCTGAAGTCAAAGGCTTTGCACACGGATCAAACGGAAAAGACGGATAACTTCAGATAAATCGTGAAACACACTCACCACAGAGATACACAGAGGAACCACAGAGGTAAGGCAAAAGACTAAAGCCTTTGATTTTCCCAAAAGAAGCTTTTGATTTTCCTGCTTCTGTTTTTCCTCTGTGCCCCTCTGTGTCCTCTGTGGTGAAAGATTTATGTTTTAAGGCTTTAGGTTTTAAACTCTCTCATACGGCTCGAAGAGCCTCTTGAACTCGTCCAGCGCAAAACGGTCAGTCATCCCCGCTATGTAGTCGCAAATCACCCGCTCCCTTCCGTCTCGCTCCATCTTCATCTGGTGCTTCATGGGCAAAAGCGTCGGATGCTTGATGTACATCTCGAAAAGCTCGGCCAGGTAACGCTCGGCCTTGACCCGCATCCGCTCCACCTTGTAGTGCCGGTACAGGTTCTGGAACAAAAAGCGCTTCAACTGGGCGTTTCTGTCCGCCATCGCGGGGCTGAAGGCAACCACCGGAAGGTTCACCCGCTTCAGATCCTCCTGCGTCTCTATCTTGAGCGTCCGCAGATTCTCGGCCGTGGTGTTGACCAGGTCGTTGATCAAAACCCCGATCAGCGCGCTCACGGTCTGGCAGATGCCCCGGTCGACGTCGATGCCTGGGTACTTGGCGAGTATCCCCTCGTGCACCTCGTTCCAGAGCTCCACCTTCTTCAACTGGTTCAGGTTGATGTAGCCGGACTTGAGGCCGTCGTCGATGTCGTGGTTATTGTAGGCGATCTCGTCGGCGAAGTTGATCAGCTGCGCCTCGATGCTGGGAACGGTGCCTGGGAGAAACTCCTGGTAGATGGAGGCTTCCGGGGCGTCGTACTGCGAGGAGTGCTTGACGATCCCCTCGCGCACCTCCCAGGAGAGGTTCAGCCCGTTGAAGTGCGGGTGGCGCTCCTCCAGCTCGTCCACCACCCGAAGCGACTGCAGGTTGTGCTCGAACCCGCCACACCCTTCCATGAGCCGGTTCAGCACCTCCTCGCCGGTGTGGCCGAAGGGGGTGTGCCCGAGGTCGTGTGCCAGCGCCAGGGCCTCGGTCAGCTCCTCGTTCAGCCCGAGCCTCCTCGCTATCCCCTTCCCTATCTGCGCCACTTCGAGGGAATGGGTGAGCCGGGTGCGGTAGTAGTCACCTTCGTGGTTGACGAAGACTTGGGTCTTGTACTCCAGGCGCCTGAAGGCGGCGCAGTGGATGATGCGGTCGCGGTCCCTCTCGAAGGCGGGCCTGTTGTCCCGGAACTCCTCCTGATACCTGCGCCCCTTACTGGCGGCACTGGTGGCCGCGTAACCCGCCAGGTCGGCCCGCTCCATGGCATCCCCCTCTCTCATTCGCACCCCCTGCCCAAGTGAGCTAAAAGTCTGTAATTTATATACTGGGAAGCAACAGTGTCAACAGCAAAGTTGATTGACGTGATGGATGCATCGTGCTAATAGAGCTTCTGCGATTTGTATTACTTTTAAATAGATGACTGCCCCATCCCTGAAAGAAGACAAGCTGCACCATGAGGAAGGAGCATGTTCATTGAGATGAAATACAGTAACCGGGAGTTCTTTCCATGCGTGTGATCGCGGGAGAGGCGCGCGGGCGCCAGCTCTTCGCCCCGAAGACCTTGCGGGTGCGCCCCACCTCGGACCGGGTCAAGGAGGCGCTCTTCAGCATCCTCCTGAGCCGGCTGGGCGACCTTGGCGGGATGCGGGTGCTGGACATCTTCGCCGGGACCGGGAACCTGGGGATCGAGGCCTTGAGCCGCGGGGCCGAGTTTGCCTGCTTCGTCGACGCGCACCGGGAATCGGCCGAGGCGGTCAGGAAGAACCTGGAAAGCACCAGGTTCACCGAGAAGGGTAAGGTCGTGGTGCAGGATGCGGCGGCGGCCCTCAAGTGGCTTGCCCGCGGCGAGAAGCCGTTCCACCTGGTGTTCCTCGACCCGCCCTACGGGGAGGGGCACACGGAAAGGGTGCTGGAGCTCCTCTCCTCATCCCCGCTTATCGATGCCGGCTCGACCGTCGTAGCCGAGTTCTCGGCCAAAGAAGAGATACCCCGCAGTTTCGGCAGGCTCAGGGAGAGCGAGCGCCGCATCTACGGCGACACCGCCCTATCCTTTCTAACTATTTCGGACAGAGGTGAAACGTGCCCCTGAAAATGGCTGTGTACCCAGGCTCCTTCGATCCCGTGACCTACGGGCATCTGGACATCATCGACCGCGGCTTGAAGATCTTCGACGGCGTCATCGTGGCGGTGGCCCGAAACTCCGAGAAAAACGCGCTCTTCACGGTACAGGAGAGAATCGAGCTTTTAAGCGAGATCCTGAAGGACCGCCCGGAGGCGAGAGTGGAGACCTTCGACGGCCTTTTGGTGGACTACGTGCGGCGCGTGGGCGCCTCCGTCGTCATACGCGGCCTGCGTGCGGTCTCCGACTTCGAGTTCGAGTTCCAGCTGGCCCAGATGAACCGCAACATCACCAGGGAGGTGGAGACGCTGTTCATGATGACCTCCGTCCCCTACAGCTACCTCTCCTCTTCCATAGTGAAGGAGGTAAGCTGCCTGAACGGTCCGGTGGACAAGCTGGTTCCGCCGCTGGTGAAAAACGCGCTGGACGCGAAATTCAGGGGCTGACCGGCATAGCCCACACGCTGCACCTTTTCGGAGGCCCCAGTGATCAGCAAAGAAATGACCATCAGCGAAATCCTCAGGCGTTACCCGGAGACCCTACCGGTGTTCGAACGCCACCGCCTCGATTGCTACGACTGCCAGCTGGCGGATATCGAGCAGCTCGAGCACGGGGCCACGGTGCACAAGATAGACATCGAGTCCCTTCTGAGCGAGCTGAACTGCAGCATCAAGAACTAGCACCTTCCCGCACCCCGTCCGCTCGTGACGGGCGAGGCCGCTCCCCCGCCGGGTCCGGCCGCCGTTTCCCTGCGCCATACATCACCCTACAGAAGCGGTTTCGCGCTTGCTCTCGCCGAACTTCTTTTCAGCGAGCCCGAACCTGCCACGACCTGCTGGCGCTGTATGCCGTAAACTCCGAAATAAACCACGGTCACAAAAACTGCCCTTTGCCGCCGGGCACGGCCTGCGCCAAGCGCCGATCCGCTCTTTACCGGCAGTTTCACGACTTCGGCACCGCATATTAAAAGTTTCTACGAAACAACAAATGGATTGACTTTTTACCAAAAGTGAATAATTTTAGCGTTAATAAAACGCTGGATTACACCTTAACAGGAGTGAACCAAATGTCGTCAGAATACAATATCGGTCCGAGGATCAAGAAACTCCGCCTGGCAAGGAAGCTGACCCTTCAGGCGGTGGCCAACGAGACAGGGTTCTCGCCGGCGCTGATCTCGCAGATCGAAAACGACAACGTCTCCCCCCCGATAGCGACCCTGTCCAAGATCGCCAAGTTCTTCGACGTCAAGCTGGCCCAGTTTTTCAGCGAGGACGAGGACAACCGCAAGTTCGAGGTGGTGCGCGCCGACCAGCGCAACATCGTGCCGCGGGTGATCTCGAAGGAAGGGACGCGCCAGGGGTACTTCTACGAATCGCTTTCCTTTTACAAGCAGAACAAGAAGATGGACGCCTTCATGGTCACCCTGACCGAAAAGGCGCCCGAGGCCAACACCTACAGCCACGACGGCGAGGAGTTCATCTACGTGATGAACGGCACCGCCGACTTCATCCTGGAGGACCAGAAGATCACCCTCAACGAGGGGGATTCCCTGTATTTCGAATCGACCCTGGGGCACAGGCTCCTAAGCCACGACGGCAAGGAAGTCCGGGTGCTGGTGGTCGTTACCAAGTAACAGCCGCACCGGCAGCAGAGTTTCAATGGCGGATAGCCGCGAATCTGATGAGTCAAAGGAGAAATGAATGAGCAAAAAACTGGGTGCCCTTGATTACCACTCAAGCGGCAGAAAAGGGAAGATTGAAGTCATCGCCACCAAACCGTGCCAGACCGCAGCTGACCTGTCCCTCGCTTACTCTCCCGGAGTCGCGGAACCTTGCCTGGCCATCCAGCAAAACCCCGACGACGCCTACAAGTACACCGCCAAGGGGAACCTGGTGGCCGTCGTCTCCAACGGGACCGCGGTCCTTGGCCTCGGGAACCTGGGAGCCCTCGCCGGCAAGCCGGTCATGGAGGGGAAAGGGGTGCTCTTCAAGCGCTTCGCCGACATAGACGTCTTCGACATCGAGCTCAACACCGAGAACCCCGACGAGATCATCAAGGCGTGCCAGCTTCTGGAGCCTACCTTCGGCGGCATCAACCTGGAGGACATCAAGGCGCCCGAGTGCTTCTACATAGAGGAACAGCTGAAAAAGACCATGAACATCCCGGTCTTCCACGACGACCAGCACGGCACCGCCATCATCTGCTCGGCGGCCCTTTTGAACGCCCTGATGCTGGTGGACAAGAAGATCGAGGACATAAGGATCGTCGTGAACGGCGCCGGCGCCTCGGCCAACTCCTGCGCCAAGCTCGCCATCGCCCTCGGCGTAAAGCCCAACAACATGATCATGTGCGACACCAAGGGTGTCATCTACAAGGGCAGGGTCGAGGGGATGAACCCCTACAAGGAGCTCTTCGCCGCCGAGACGCACTTCCGCACCCTTGAGGAGGCGGCCGAAGGGGCCGATGTCCTCTTCGGGCTCTCGGCCAAGGGCGCCTTCACCCCCGAGATGGTCCGTTCCATGGCGCCCAACCCGATCATCTTCGCCATGGCGAACCCCGACCCGGAGATCACCCCGGAGGAAGCGCACGGGGTGCGCGGCGACGTGATCATCGCGACCGGCAGGAGCGACTATCCCAACCAGGTGAACAACGTCCTCGGCTTCCCCTTCATCTTCCGCGGCGCGCTCGACGTGCGCGCCACCGCCATCAACGAGGAGATGAAATTGGCCGCGGTGCACGCCCTGGCGAAACTTGCGCGCGAAGAGGTGCCCGATTCCGTCAGCAAGGCCTACGGCAACGAGAAATTCAGCTTCGGCCCGAGCTACATCATCCCGAAACCCTTCGACCCGCGCGTCCTTTTGCACGTAGCCCCGGCGATCGCCCAGGCCGCCATGGACACCGGCGTTGCGCGCATGCCGATCGCCGACATGCCCAAGTACCTTGAGCAGCTCGAGTCCTCCCAGGGGAAATCCAAAGAGATCATGCGCATGATCATCAACAAGGCGAAGAGCGACCCGAAGAAGGTGGTCTTTTCCGAGGGAGAGGACGACAAGATCCTGCGCGCGGCCCAGGTGCTGGTCGAGGAGGGAATCGCCAAGCCGATCCTGATCGGCGACCAGAAGAGGATCAAGCAGAAGATGGACGATCTGAACCTCGACCTGGACGTTCCGATCATGGACCCCTCCGACTCCGAGCTGACCGAGGAGTACGCCGAGGAGCTCTACCGCCTCAGGCAAAGAAAGGGTCTCACCATCTCCGAGTGCCGCCGCATCATGCGGCGCAAATCGCGGGCCCATTTCGGCAACATGATGGTGCACATGGGCCACGCCGACGCGCTTTTGGGCGGGATCGACACCCACTACCCGGAAACCATCCGCCCCGCGCTGCAGGTCCTGGGCAAGCAGGAGGGGCTCTCCAGCGTGCACGGCCTCTACATGATGGTGTTCGAGAAGAACGTCTATTTCTTGGCGGACACGACGGTAACCATCGACCCGACCGCGGAGGAGCTGGCCGAAACCGCCATACTCGCCGCCGAGATGGTGCACAAGCTCGACATCGAGCCCCGCGTCGCCATGCTCTCCTTCTCCAACTTCGGCTCGGTGGACCATCCGCAGACGCTCAAGGTCAAGCGCGCCGTAGAAATCGTCAAGGAGCGCGCCCCCAACCTGGTCGTCGAGGGTGAGATGCAGGCGGACACCGCGGTGGTGCCTGAACTTCTGGACGGCTTCACCTTCTCGAAACTCAAGACCCCGGCGAACATCCTGATCTTCCCGGACCTGAACTCCGGCAACATCTGCTATAAGCTCCTGCACCACTTGGGGGGCGCCGAGGCGATAGGGCCGATCCTCATGGGGATGAACAAGCCGGTGCACGTGCTGCAGCGCGGCGATGACGTCAACGATATCGTCAACATGGCCGCCATCGCGGTGGTGGACGTACAGAACCTGTAAACGGAACGCCCTTCCCCCGAAACGGGGAAGGGCGTACTTTTGCTTGACTAATGCGCGGCTTCGGCTTAAAAGACTCACTCCCACAGTGAGCAAAATTAACTACTGCCAATAAATGGTGCTACATGACACTGCTTGACAAGGTACTGACCAACAACGAAAAATTCGTGAAGCCGGGGGCGTTTCCCCCCCTCCCCAAGGACCCCAAACGCCAGTTGGCCATCTTCACCTGCATGGACACACGGCTCGTCGACTTCCTGGAACCCGCTATGGGGATCAAGCGGGGCGACGCCAAGGTTATCAAGAACGCCGGGAACACGCTGGTGGACCCAAACGGCGGCGTGATCCGGAGCCTCGTGGCCGCTATCTTCCTCCTGGGGGTCGAGGAGGTTTTCGTCATAGGGCACAAGGACTGCGGCATGTCGACGGTCGACGCGGAAAAGCTCAAGGCCAAGATGATCGCCCGCGGCGTCGACCCGGCGGCGATCGACAGCCTCGTCCCCGACCTTGGTCAATGGATGGGGGCCTTCGCCTGTCCGGAGGAGAACGTGGAACGGGTCACCAGCATCATCCGCAACAGCCCGCTGATCCCGAAAGACGTCCCGGTGCACGGCCTCATCTTCTGCCCCAACGACGGCCACCTGGAGGTGATCGTCCGCGGATACTGAGCGAACAACTGAAATCGAAGAAAACGAAGGGCCCGCGTCTGATGACAGATGCGGGCCTTTCGTCGTCTAAGGAGCATCTATTCGAAACTCCGACGCGCATCTGCCGTTGCAGCCTGGCTGCTGGTGTAAAGAAGCTGTAACAAGCAGGTCTCGTTTAGGTAACGATGCTATTAGATACCTTGACTTACAGCAGTTCGGGTAATAAATATTGGTCGTGGCCGGGGGTACCGCGCTCATCCAAAAGCACAGATGCCCACGGTCCCGACTCTGTCCAGCTCCGAAGAGGTGCAGGACAGACACAAACGCAGTAAAAGAAGTCTCTTTGTCTGTTATGGCCCGTGACTGCTACACGGGCCGATTTTTTTTCCGCTGCAAGATACCGGATCCCGCATCGGCGACAAGTCGCAGTCGACCGGTCCAGCCTCTTCTCTGGCAAAGTCGCCTCCCGCCTGAAGCAGTTCTTTTTGAGCTTGACAATGAACCCCGTCCTAAATAGATTGTTGACCCCAGTGAAGTGATAGGGAAACCTTTGCCGCCCGGCAGGTCCAGGCGCGCTAAATGAACGGTCAAAGCCACACAATTGGGAGGAGAAGGACATGAAAAAGTACCGGCACCTGGTAGCAGCGCTCTTTTTGGGCGCGGCAATTGCCATGATGATGGCAGGTTGCCAGGGGGACGCAAAGGTGGTCAACGTGGGCGAGGTCGGCGACAAGCCCGACAGGTTCAACGGGGAAATAACCCTTGCCGGCGTCGTGGGCGCCATCTCCCCGTATGACAAGACCGTCGTCGGCCTGATGGACGTGCAGGAGTTGAAGTGCAAAACCGGCAACTGCGAGAAGGTCTTCATCCCGGTCAGGGTCGTGGAACAGGTTCCCTCGGTAGGGGACGAAATCAGGGCGACCGGCGCCTTCCACAAGTACCCCAACGGCTACACCTTCGACGCGAAGAAGGTGAAGGTGGTCAAAAAACACAACCTCAAGTAACGAGGGTTTAAAGGATCGCCGCCCCGAAAGCCGAGGCGGCCAGTTCCACCGCGATCTTCGCGGTGCGGTTGCCGTGGTCCAGGATGGGGTTGATCTCCACAATGTCCATGGAGCGAAGGAGCTTCGTGTCGGCGATGATCTCCATCAGGAGCTGGGCCTCGCGGTAGGTGATCCCCCCAGGCGAGGTGGTGCCGACACCGGGCACCTCCAGCGGGTCGAGGCCGTCTAGATCCAGGCTCACATGCAGCCGCGTCCTGTGGGCCAGCTTTCCCAGCGCCTCACGCGCTATGGTGCCTATGCCGCGCTCGTCTATGTCGCGCATGGTGTAGACGGTGATACAACTCTCCCGCAGCCGGACCTTCTCCTGCGGGTCCAGCTCCCGAAGGCCGATCAGGACCACATCGTTGCCGGCAAGCTTCGCCCCAGGCCGCCCAAGGTGCACCAGCTCGGGAAACCCTTCCCCCAGAAGCGCCGCCAGCACCATGCCGTGGATGTTCCCGGTGGGAGAGCTCTTGGGGGTGTTGAAGTCGCCGTGGGCGTCGATCCAGATCACCCCCGTAGGCTGCTCGTCTGTGATGCCTCCGACTGAGCCCAGCGCTAGGGAATGATCCCCCCCCATGAAAAGCGGGATCGCCCGATCCGCCACAGCCGCGCGCGCCGCCTGGTACACCGTGTCGCACACCTTCGCTATGGAAGGGAGGTAGTGCCGCTCCCGCTCCGCGGTCAGCACGTCGCGCACCGGCACCTCCAGGTTCCCCATGTCTTCAACCTGATAGCCAAGGCCCGCCAGCCGCGCCGACAGCCCGGCGTAGCGCAGCGCCCCCGGCCCCAGGTCTACCCCTCGCTGCTCCTGGCCCAGGTCCAGCGGCACCCCGATCATCCTGACACGGCTTTCCATTTACGCCCCCCTCATTTACCTTCACCCCTTTTGTTTCAGGTGGTTCCACAGGTTCACCACGAAGTCCTGCGCGTTGGTCAAAAGCCCCACTGCCTGCGCGGAACCGCGGTTGGCCAGTTTGTCGACGCAGAACTCAGTCATATCAACGACGTAAAAGTAGACCGGCCGCACCGTCTGGTCCTCCATCACCCGGTAGCTTGGGACCATGTTGCCGAAGGCTATGGAGTGCAGCTGTGTCGCCACGGCCAAAACCGTGGTGGCACGCCGCGCGTGCACCCTCATGGCGTCCTGCGCCTGATAGGCGTCGGCGATCACCTCGGGAAGGGGGCCGTCGTCGCGGATGGAGCCGGCAAGAACCAAGGGAACCCCCTTTCTGGCGCAGGCGTACATGATGCCGTCGGAAAGTCCCAGCCCGTCGATGGCCTGGGGGATCCCACCCCTGAGGCGCACCTCGTTGATGATGTCCAGGTGGTTGTAGTGCCCCATCGGCATCACCGCCTGGGTGTAGATGTTCTGCCCGAGCCCGGTTCTAAAGCGCGCCGCCTCCAGGTCGTGGGTGGCCAGCGCGTTACCCGCCAAAAGCGCGTGGCAGTAACCAGCCTCGACGAGCCCCTGCATCGCGTTGCGGCAGTCCATGTCGAAGGCGACGGCGGGCCCCAGCACCCAGACGATGTAGCCCCGGTCCCGGTCGTGGCGCAGCACCTGGTACAGTTCGTCATAGGAGCGCGAAAACGGGGTTTCACGGGTGCCGCGGCTGCGGAAGGAAAACTTGTCGGCGAAGGGCTCGGAGAGGTTGAGAAAACCGCCGATGTGCAGGTAGATCCCCTCCTCGCCGTTCTCAGTCCTCCCCACCACTACAGGGTCGCCTCGTCGCACGCGGCGTGGTTCCACCACCTCCAGCTCCCTTCCCTTGAGCACGATGACGCAGTCCATCCGGCTTTCAGGCGCAAGGAGCCACTCCCCTCCCCCAAGGTGCACGTACTCGGGATGGTTCGAGGTGGCATGGTAGTTTTGCGGCAAAAGCCCGTCTCCCGGCGCCGGGGCCGTCCGCACAGGCGGTGCCTCCGTGAGCTTGGGGCGGCGAAAGTCCGGCGCAGTGTAGGCCGGTATCACATCCGAATGAACTCCCATTAAAACCTCCCTCCCCAGTGACAACCGGGGCAACAGGTGAAACTTTAACAGCGCGCGTAAAGCTTACAACTGGACGAGGAAACGCGCCACCAAGATTAAATAATATTCATCTCAAGTTCCACAACAGTAATCCGATACGGTTGAGTATGACGTCCCCGGATATTTGCCGGGACCAGAAACAATGTTGAGCGATACAAAAAGGAGCCTCCGATGAACTTGTGGATGAACTTGAAGGTCAAGACGAAGTGCCTATGCCTGGTAGCCATAGCTGTAGTCACCCTGGTAGTGATCGCCGGCACCAGCTTGCTGAAAATGAGCCACATGGCAGAAGATGAAAAATCCCTGAGCGAATCGGTCACCCACGTGGGCCTTCTCAACGACATGAAGAACGACCTGCTCGCCATCAGGCTTGACCTGGTCTACATGCTGTCGATAGAGGATGCGGCCAAGTTGCAGGAAAAGGTCGACGACCTGAACCTGCGCAAGAAGGAGATACAAGCCGGGCTGGACAAATTCCTGAAGTACGACCTGGCACCCAACGAGAAGGAGCAGATCGGACGCTTCAAAGAGGGGTACGAGGCCTATCTGGTCCAGGGGACGAAACTGCAGGAAATGGCGCTGGCCGCGGTGGGGAACCCGCAGGCCCGCACCGAGACGACGGCATTTGCCACCGGGTCGGTCGCACCGCTGTACAAAAAACCTGCCGATGCCGTGACGGAACTTGTCGCCCTCAACGAGAAAATGGCCGAGCAGACCTACAAGCGGGACGCGGCAGTGTACCGTTCCTCCGTGGTGCTGATGCTGGGCCTGGCCGGATTCGCCACCCTGTTCATGGCGCTTGTCGGGTTCTTGATCGCCAACTCCATCAGCAAGCCGCTCCAGAGGGTCTTCGACACCCTGGCGGAAGTCGCAGGCGGCGACCTGACCGCGCGCTCGGACATCGACACCAAGGACGAGATGGGGATGCTGGCCGCCGAGGTGAACGTGATGGCGGACAAGCTCAACGAGACCCTGAACCGCGTGGCGCAAAACAGCCTTGAGGTCGCCGCCGCCGCCAACCAGCTGCACAGCACCTCCGAGCAGATTGCGACCGGCGCCGAAGAGGTCGCGGCCCAGACCGGCACCGTCGCCACCGCCAGCGAGGAGATGGCGGCCACCTCCTCCGAGATCGCGCAGAGCTGCCACATGGCCGCCGAAGGGGGGGCGCAGGCAACCGACCGTGCCAAGAGCGGGACCGCCGTGGTGGAGCAGACGGTCTTGGTGATGAACCGGATCGCGCAGCAGGTGAAGAGCTCGGCCGCGACCGTGGCTGGGCTTGGCGAGAGGAGCGACCAGATCGGCGCCATCATCGGGACCATCGAGGACATCGCGGACCAGACGAACCTGCTGGCGCTGAACGCCGCCATCGAGGCGGCCCGCGCCGGCGAGCAGGGACGAGGCTTCGCAGTCGTGGCCGACGAGGTGCGGGCCTTGGCCGAGCGGACCACGCGCGCGACGAGGGAGATCGGCGAGATGATCAAGTCGATCCAGACCGAGACGAGGGACGCGGTAGGCGCCATGGAGGAAGGGGTGCGCGAGGTGGAGAACGGCACCAGGGAGGCGGCCAAGTCCGGCGACTCGCTCCAGGAGATCCTGCAGCAGATCAGCGAGGTAACCATGCAGGTGAACCAGATCGCCACCGCGGCCGAGGAGCAGACAGCGACCACCGGCGAGATCACCAACAACATCATGCAGATAACCGACGTGGTGCAGGACACCTCAAGGGGCGCCCACACCTGCGCCACCGCGGCGAGCCACCTGGCAGGCCTGGCCGACGACCTGCAGCGCCTGGTCGGGCAGTTCAGGCTCCGCTGACATAGCAACCCGCGCCCCCTCCGTCCCGCTAAAACCGGACGGAGGGGGTTTGTTTTCGCCTCGCTTATCCTCTTTCCCTGCCCCCATCCTTCCCCTCACAGCGCGGTTCCCCCAGAAGGTTAAAGCCCCAGAAATCCCTTTACAATTAGCAGCCCCTTCTATATATTTCATGAGTTAACCTCCGCGTGATAAAGGACAATATGGTAATCGAGCACATCCGCAACTTTTCCATCATCGCCCACATCGACCATGGCAAATCCACCCTGGCAGACCGCCTACTCGAGTTCACCGGCACCGTTTCGGCCCGTGAAAAGCAGGACCAGTTCCTGGACAAGATGGACCTGGAACGCGAACGCGGCATCACCATCAAGGCCCAGACCGTCCGGCTCAACTACAAGGCCGACGACGGCAAGGATTACGTCCTCAACCTGATCGACACCCCGGGACACGTCGACTTCACCTACGAAGTCTCCCGCTCGCTCACCGCCTGCGAGGGAGGTCTCCTCGTGGTAGACGCCTCGCAGGGTGTGGAAGCCCAGACCTTAGCCAACGTCTACCTCGCCCTCGACGCGAACCTCGAGGTGTTCGTGGTGCTGAACAAGATCGACCTCCCCGCGGCCGAGCCCGAGCGGGTCAAGGCGGAGATCGAGGAGATCATCGGCCTTGACACCCACGACGCGGTCCTTGCCAGCGCCAAGGAGGGGATCGGGACCAAGGACATCCTGGAAGAGATCGTCAAGAAGATCCCCCCTCCCCAGGGGGATGCCGGAAAGCCGCTGAAGGCGCTCCTTTTCGACTCGTGGTACGACCAGTACCAGGGGGTCATCATCCTGGTGCGCCTGGTCGACGGGACGGTGAAAAAAGGGGACAAGATCCAGCTCATGTCGAACCGCAAGAGCTACGAGGTGCTGAAGGCGGGCGTCTTCTCCCCCGAGATGCGGGAGACACCGATGCTCTCCGCCGGCGAGGTCGGCTTCATCATAGCGGGAATTCGCGAGGTGGCCGACGCGAAGGTCGGCGACACGGTGACGCTCCTGCACAACCCCTGCGACGCGGCGCTCCCCGGGTACAAGGAGGTGAAGCCGATGGTCTTCTCCGGCCTCTACCCCATCGACACCTCGCAGTACGAGCAGCTGCGCGACGCGCTGGCCAAGCTGAAACTGAACGACTCCTCGTTCTCCTACGACCCGGAAACCTCGCTCGCTTTGGGCTTCGGCTTCCGCTGCGGGTTCCTCGGGCTCTTGCACATGGAGATCATCCAGGAGCGCCTGGAGCGCGAGTTCAACCTGGAACTCATCACCACGGCACCTACCGTCGTGTACCGCGTGCACGGAACCGACGGTAGCATGATCAGCATCCAGAGCGCGAACCAGCTACCGCCGACCCAGGAGATCGCCTACGTCGAGGAGCCTTTCATCCTCGCCTCGATCCACGTCCCGAACGAGTTCGTGGGTGGCATCCTCGCCCTTTGCGAGGAGAAGCGCGGCGTGCAGCGCGAGATCAAGTACCTGACGCCCACCCGCGTCATGGTCGTGTACGAGCTGCCGCTGAACGAGGTGGTGCTCGACTTCTACGACCGCCTGAAATCGATCACCAAGGGGTACGCGTCGCTCGACTACGAGCTCCTCAACTACCGCCAGAGCGAACTGCAGCGCCTGAACATCATGATCAACGGCGAGGTGGTGGACGCGCTCTCGCTCATCATCCACAAGGACAAGGCCTACTACCGCGGCAGGGAGCTCGTCTCCAAGATGAAGGAGCTGATCCCGCGCCAGATGTTCGAGATCGCCATCCAGGCCGCGGTGGGGACCAAGGTCATCGCCCGCGAGACGGTAAAAGCGATGAGAAAGGACGTCCTCGCCAAGTGCTACGGCGGCGACATCACCAGGAAAAGGAAGCTTTTGGAGAAGCAGAAGGAAGGCAAGAAGCGCATGAAGAACGTCGGGAACGTGGAACTGCCGCAAGAGGCGTTCCTCGCCATCCTGAAAGTCGAAGGGTAGCCACGAAGAGGACGTTTTACGCCCTACCATCATCCAAAAAGGAAGCAACAGCACATGGAAGATTACAAGAACGTCTGCGAAGAAAAGCCCGCCGAACCTAAAGCGAAACCGGCGAAACCCGTCAAGGCGAAACACGTCGTCCGGGAATACGCCGAATCCATCATCGTCGCGATCATTCTCGCCCTGGTGATCCGGACCTTCATCGTGCAGGCGTTTAAGATCCCCTCCGGCTCCATGGAGGACACCCTTGCCATCGGCGACCACCTGCTGGTCAACAAGTTCATCTACGGCACGAAGATTCCCTTCACCAACACGGAGATCCTGAAGCTGCGCGACCCGAAGCAGGGCGACGTCATCGTGTTCCAGTATCCGGAAGACCCCTCCAAGGACTTCATCAAGCGCGTCATCGGCGTTCCGGGCGACGTGGTCGAGGTGAAGAACAAGCGGGTCTACGTGAACGGGAAGCTTTACGCCAACCCGCACGAGGTGCACAAGGAAGCGGACGTTATCCCGAAGGAGATGAACCCGAGGGACTTCAAGGACCCGGTCACCGTCCCCCCCAACTCCTACTTCGTCATGGGTGACAACCGCGACCGTTCCTACGACAGCCGTTTTTGGGGTTTCGTGACCAGGGACAAGATCAAGGGTCTCGCCTTCATCAAGTACTGGTCCTGGGACAGCGAGAAGATGCGCCCGCGCCTGGGGGCGATCGGCAAGATCATAGACTAGAAGACGTTCTACGTTCTGGGTTCTACGTTTGAACCTTGTGACTTCAAGGGGCCTCCGCATCGCAGGGGCCCCTTTCTTGTTCTTAATATCTCCGCTTTCCCCTCTTCCGCCGGCGCCCCCATACTCCCGGCGAAGGCCCATATGGAGAGGAGACCTGGACGCTCGGTCACAGGGATGTGGAATAACGTGACGACCTGCCACCAAAGAATAAAAAAAGCCCCTGCGCGCAAGCGTCAGGGGCTTTTACTGTTTTCAACCTGGAACTTAGAACATAGAACCTAGAACGTCCGTTAGGGTTTTAAGCCAGGTCCTGTGCACCTTTGTAGATGATGTCGAACAGTTCCGGGATGTCCTCCTCTGCAATGCAGGAGAAGGCGATACGGAGGTCGGTCTTGGTGGTGGAGATGGCGCCGACGCCGTACTTCTCGAGCAGGTGCACGCGCAGCTTCTCGGCATCAACGTGCTTCAGCTTCAGGCACATGAAGTAGCCGGAGTTGAACGGGTAGTAATCCCAGGCGCTGTCGTACTTGCCGCTGTTGAGGACTTCCTTGGTCTTCAGCGCGCGCCCCTTCATGATCTCGAACTTCTCCTCTTTCTGCTTGAGGAAGTCCGGGGAACGCAGCGCCTCGATGACGAAGGTCTGGGACGGATGCGGGCAGTTGGAGATGCGCGCACGGATGATGCCCATAGCCTTCTTCTCGAGGGCGTTCATGACCGGTGCGTTCTCGTAGCCGTTGCCGTCGGCGAAGGTGATGAAGCCGGTGCGGAAGCCCCATACGAACTCTTCCTTGGTGGCGCCGTCGAGCTTCACTGCGAGGATGCGCGGGTGGATGTTGGCCAGCTTGCCGAAGAGCGACTCCTTCAGGCTGTCCTCGTAGAAGAGGCCGAAGTAGGCGTCGTCGGTGATGGCGACCACGTTGCAGCCTGCCTCGGCGACTTCCTTGATGGCGGCGACCAGGGCGTCACCCTCGGCTACGGTCGGGGTGTAGCCGCTCGGGTTGTTCGGGAAGTTAAGCAGCACGATTACCTTCCCCTTCTCCTCGGCCGAGTTTTTCAGTACGGCCTTGAAGGCATCGACGTCAAAGCCGCCTGCCGCGGTGAAGGTCGGGTACTTCTTGACGATGGCGCCGGAGCAGGTGCCGAAGGTCAGATTGTAGTTGCCCCAGAGCATGTCCGGAAGGATCAGGTGGTCACCCTTGTCGACGAACATGTCGGCAACGATGGAGAGGCCGTGGGTGAGCGCGTTGGTGACGATCGGGTTGCTGAAGTGCTTGCCGACCTGGCTCGGGTTCTCGCGCAGCATCTTCTCGCGCCACAGGGAACGCAGCTCCGGTTTGCCTGCCGGCGGAGCGTACGGGAAGATGTCCTTCGGGTCGAAGGAGGTCAGCTTGTCCTGGATGCAGGAGAGAAACATCGGGCCGCCGTTCTCGGTGGCGATGCCGATGGTGGCATTGAACTTGTGGGCTTTCTCCTTGGCTTCAGCCGACTGGGTAAGGATTCCCTTGGGGAAGAAGAGGTTCTTGCCGAGATCGGACAGCATCTCCAGTACGTGGGGGCTGTGCTGGGCCAGAGACTCGTTTAACTCCGCGGCTAATGGATTCATCAAATTCCTCCTGAAGCTTAGTGTGGTATCGCCCGGGGGCATGACCGCGGGTCGGGGCGGTCATAGACTCGCCATTTAAACCCGATGCCCAGGCGGTTGTCAACGCTTAATGTGAAGATGCAGGGAGATGTACTTATCTTTGTCAAGCGGAGCCGCGCGGCGAGTAAGGGGCGAATGATAATTCGCCCCTACAAGTGACGGCACGGGGGCCAAAAAATCATTTGCCGAGCAGCATCTCCATGAGCTTGTAACCGGGGTCGACCTTGATGCCGGTCGCGGAGGCGGATACCTCGTCGTACCCGGCGACGTCCCCCTTCTCCTGCTCTTCACCGGCATAGATCACGAAGGGAACCGCCTCGCCGGTGTGGGTCATGAGGGCAACCGGCGTGGGATGGTCGGGGGCGCAGAGGATGCGGTACGCGCCGTACTGCTTCACCCCTTCGAGGACCGGGCCGACGATCTTCTCGTCGAAGAGTTCGATCGCCTTGATCTTGTCCTCGAGCTTGCCGGAGTGGGACGCCTCGTCGGGCGCCTCGACGTGCACGAACACGAAGTCGCGCTCCTTGAGCGCCTCGACCGCGGCCCGGGCCTTGCCGTCGAAGTTGGTGTCCAGGTAGCCGGTCGCGCCGGGGACGTTGATGATGTCGAGGCCGGCGTAGACGCCGATCCCCTTGATGAGGTCGACGGCCGAGATCACCGCGCCGGAGAGGCCGAAGCGGGTGGTGAACTTGTCCATGGCGGGCGCCTTGCCGTGCCCCCAGAGCCAGATCGAGTTGGCGGGAGTCTCCCCCTTCTCGGCGCGGCGCTTGTACTGCGGGTGGTTGTGGAAGACCATCTGCGCTGCGTTCATAAGGTAGATGAGGCGGTCGCTCCCCTCTCCTACCGGCATGTAGCCGGTGATGTCCTGGCCCGAGATATCGTGCGGCGGGGTCATCTTGATCTGGGTCTTGCCGCCGTGCCATACCATGAGGTGGCGGTAGCTGACGCCGGCGTGGAAGGAGAATTCTTCGCTACCGAGATGGCGCTGCAACTCCTCCACCAGTTCACGGCCGTCCGCGGTGGAGATGTGCCCCGCCGAGTAATCTTCCATGATCAGCTTGCCGCCGCGCGGCTCGAGGTGCACGAGGTTCAGGCGGAAAGCGACGTCGTCCGGCCCGAGGGATACCCCCATGCTCGCCGCCTCGAGGGGGGAGCGGCCGGTGTAGCAGTCAACCGGGTTGTAGCCGAACATGGCGAGGTTTGCCACGTCGGAGCCGGGGGGGTAGCCTTCAGGCACGGTCTGCGCGAGCCCGAGCGTTCCCCTTTTGGCCATGAAATCCATGTTGGGGGTCTTTGCCGCCTGCAGCGGCGTTTTTCCTTCCAGTGCACCGATCGGGTGATCCGACATCCCGTCGCCAAGCAATACCACGTACTTCATAGCAGTTACCCTTTTCTCTTTGTTTATTTTTCAGCCAAATAATGGACTTTGTGGACCTTATGGACCTGGTGAACGACGTGAAGTTACTGCTCCGAGCCCTCTGTGAACCTCTGCGACCTCTGTGTTCCGCTTCGCCTTATCCCCTGGGATGTACCTTTTCGTGCAGCCTCTTGAGTCTTTCCCGGGTCACGTGGGTGTAGATCTGGGTGCTGGAGAGGTCGGCGTGGCCGAGCATGATCTGCACGCTCCTTAAATCGGCGCCGTTCTCCAAAAGGTGCGTCGCGAAGGAGTGCCGCAGGGTGTGCGGCGAGATCCCGCTTCTCACCCCGGCCTGGAGCGCCCTCTTCTTGATGAGGTTCCAAAAGGCCTGCCGGGTCATCCCCTCGCCCAGACGGCTTATGAAAAGAAGCGGCGAGCTCTTCTCTTTCAAAAGCTCCTGGCGTGCCTGGCCGAGGTACTCGCGCACGTGGCGGCACGCGCTCTCTCCCATCGGCACCAGACGCTCCTTGTCCCCCTTCCCCACCGTCATGAGATACCCGGCGGAGACGTTGACGTCGCTCGCCTTAAGCCCCACCAGCTCGGAAACCCTGAGCCCGGTCGCGTAGAGAAGCTCCAGCATCGCCTTGTCGCGCAGCTCGATGGCTCCGGTGTCCAGGGGCGCGGCGAGCAGCGCCTCCACCTCGCGGGCGCTCAAAACGGCCGGGAGCTTCTTCACCCCCTTGGGAGCCTCGATGATCGCGGTCGGGTTGGTCTCGCAGTAACCTTCGCGGACCAGGAAGCGGTGCAGCATCCGAAGCGCCGATAGCGCCCTCGCACGGCTACGCGGTGCGATTCCCTCCCCTTTGAGCCTCGTTAGGTACCCGGTCACGTCGCTTGGGCGGATGTCTGCGGGCTCCCGGTTGCCCAGGTGGGAGAGGTACCGCGTGAGGTCGCGGCTGTACGCCGCCACCGTGTTCGCCGCCGCCCCCTTCTCCACAAGGAGGTAGTGCAGGAAGAGGTCGAGGTAGCGGTCCACTAGCCGTCAACCGCCTCCAGGAGCTCCTTGCGGATCTCCTCGAGCTTGGCCGGGTCCGAGATCTTGTGGCCGAAGATGTCCTTCACGTAGAAGACGTCGGCGACCTGGTCCACCTTGGTGGAGATCTTGGAGACGCCTATATAGAGCCCCAGCCTAGTGAGCGTGCTGGTGATGCTGTACAAAATGCCCACCTTGTCGTGGGCGTAGATGTCGATGACCGTGTAATCGGAGGAAACTTCGTTATCGATCTCCACGCGCGCCGGCACGGTCGGCTTGGCCTTGTCGGTGAGGATGCTCGGGCGGTGCCGCTTCGCCACCAGTTGCCCGACCCGGACCTTCCCTTCAAGAACGGTCCTCAGATCGGACTCGAAGCGCGCCCACCGGTTCTCCTCGGTGATCACGAACCCCTGCGGCGAGTTGACCTGCAGGATGTCCAGCGCCTTCTCGTTCGTGTTGGTGTGGATCTGCGCGCCTAAGATGTTCATGCCGTTGGCGGCCATAACCCCGGTTATCATGGAGAAGAGACCGGGGACGTCGTAGGTGCAGACCGTGCAGTTGGTGAATCCCTTTTCCACCTCGTGCGACACCTGCAGCACCAGAAGCGTCTTCGGCATCTCGAGCAGGGTGCGCACGTGCCCGGCGATGACTTCCGGGGCGTAGGAGAGAAGGTGCCTCGTGGAGAGCGCCTGCAGCTCGTCCTTGATGAGCTGACCCGGGTACTCGTCGGCGAGAAGATCGAAGATAGTGCGCTTGACCCGGCGCACCCGGTCCCCGGACGCCTCGAGCTTGAAGTCGCCGCGCTCGAGCACCTGGAACGCCTTCTCGTAGAGTTCCTGCAGCAAGAGCCCCTTCCACTCGGTCCAGACCTCGGGCCCCACCGCCTTGATGTCGGCGTAGGTCAGGAGGTAGAGCATCTTCAGGTTCTCGCTCTTCTCCATCTGGCGGGCGAACTGGATGATCATGCGCTCGTCGTGCAGGTCGCGGCGCTGGGCGATGTGGGCGAGCAAGAGGTGCTGGCGCACCAGGAACTGCAGCCGCTCTGAGTCCTCCTTGGAGAGTCCCATGCGGCGGGCGATGGTCTTGGAGAGCTCAGCCCCAACCTCGGCGTGGCCTCCCCCTCCCCCCTTGCCCACGTCGTGTAGCAGGACGGCGAGGAGCAAAAGCCAGCGTTTGTCTATCTCCATGGCGAGCTGGGTCAGAAGCGGCAGGGTGTCCTTGTGCTCGCCGCGCCACAGCTTCGCGATCTCCTCGACGGCGAAGAGGGTGTGGGTGTCGACCGTGTAGATGTGATAGACGTCGTGCTGCACCTTGCAGTAGATGCGTTCGAACTCCGGGATGAACCGGTTCAGAAAACCAAGGTGGTGCATCTGCTGCAGCGTGTCGTATAGCTTCTTCTCGGACTGCAGGATGTTTATGAAGGAGGCGTTCGCCTCTTTGGAGCGGCGGAACTTGTCGTTGACCAGGTCGAGGTTGGTCCTGATCAGGGTCTTCGTGGCAAGCCCCAGTGCCACCCCCTGCTTCTGGGCGTGTTCGAAGATCTTGATGAGGCGGACCGGGTCCTTGGCGATCACGCTCTCGTCCGGGACCACCAGTTCCCCCTTGACGACGTAGCAGCCGTCCCCGACCGGCCGGCGCGTGAAATAGCCGAGAATCTTCCGGGCGGAGTCGTCGCGCTGGCTGCACTTGGTGATGAGAAGCGAGCTGAAGTGTTCGACGCGGTTCGCGTGGAGGTAGAAGTCCTGCATGAACTGTTCGACGGCGAGGGTCTTGCCCCTGTCCTCGTAGCCGAAGAAGCGTGCGATGGTGGTCTGCGCCTCGAAGGTCAACTGGTCGTTCTTGCGGCCCGCGAGGTAGTGGAGCTCGTTTCTGATGCGCCAGAGGTAGGAGAGCGAGCTGTAGTACATGCCGATCTCCTCCTCTGAGAGGACACCCTTCATCACCAGCTCGCGCGGCTCGTCCACCTTGTACTTGATCTTGGCGACCCACATCGCGGTGTGCAGGTCGCGCAGGCACCCCTCCCCTTCCTTGATGTTGGGTTCCAGGATGTAGACGCTGGAGCCGTACTTCTCGCGCCGCTTCCTCAACTCCTCAAGTTTCTCGCCGATGAAGGCGTCGCTTCTTTTGGCGAGCACCTGGGTGACCATGGTCTTTTTCAGCTCGCCGAAAAGGTGCTCGCTGCCGGTCAGAAGGCGCGCATCGAGAAGCGCCGTCTTCACCGTGATGTCGTTGTTCGCCATCTCCACGCAGTCGGTTATGGTCCGCACCGAGTAGCCGACGTCCAGGCGGAGGTCCCACAGGAAGTAAAGCAGGCGGTTCGCCGCTTCCTCGACCACCTTGGACTCCTTGCCGCTGTAGAGAAAGAGGAGATCGAGATCGGAGTACGGGTTCAGCTCGCGCCTACCGTACCCCCCGACCGCAACGAGCGCCAGCTGCCCGCTTTTGTGCATCTGCAAATCGTCCGAGAGAGCGATGAAAAGCCGCGTCACCAGGGCATCGGTCATCGCCGTTATCGACTGCACAACGGAGATGCCGTCCTCACCCTCCCGGTGCGAACGCTTGGACTCCTCCCGGAAATGCTCCAAAAACTCGCGCGCCGCCGCAAGGTAGGCGCCGCGCTTCTCCTCGAAGCTCTTGCCGTCTCCCTTCATCGACTCCGAGAGGTATGCGTTTATGTTGAGGCGCATCACTCTTCCTTGGCGATGCGGACCACCTGCAGGACGCCGGGGAACGCCTTGATATCCGCTTCGGGGATATTCTCGGTGTCGCCGATGACGCCTATGATGACCCGGTTTGCTCCGGTGGACTGGTGGATGTCGAAACCGCGTTCGATGAGGTACGACTTGATCTCTTCCTGGGCCTTTTCGTCGGCCGTCTTGCGCATTACGATCAGCACCTGCAAACCTCCCTTTAGTGGTCGCCCCGGGTCATGATCCTTTCCAGGCGCCGCGATTCGTCGATCACCCTCTCGAAGAGACGCACGATGGCCTGGTCGTCCAGGGGGCCGTCGTTCTCCGCCGTCATGCGGGCGAAGATCCGCTTCTCCCTGGAGGGATCGTAGACCGGCAGATCGAGCCCCTTCTTGATCTCCCCTATCTGCAGGGCAAGTGAGGCGCGCTCGTTGAAGATGCGCAAAAGTTCGCTGTCCAGCCGGTCGATACGGTCCCTGATGTCGTCTATGGTCATGGCGGCCTCAGAACTGCTTTTTGATGTGGGTGTCGCGTTTCCAGTTCGCGTCGTCTACGCCCGGATAGTCGATGTTGTAATTCAGGCCGCGCGACTCCTTCCTCATCTGCGCGCAGGCGACGATGAGCTGTGCCACGGTGGCGATGTTCCTAAGCTCAATGAGATCGGAGGTGACGATGAAGTTCCAGTAGTACTCCTCGATCTCGTCCTGGAT
>MTLD01001038.1_pt3 | contig 46119 bp, 42 predicted proteins | sample 1982471 | NCBI WGS metagenome assembly MTLD01 (sample SAMN05712604, study PRJNA340218) | biofilm metagenome | isolation source: sample SPM anode biofilm adapted to -50 mV | place: USA | collected 2012-02-03 | reverse complement strand
CGACGCCAAGGCTTCGCCTTGGCGAGTTCCCCTGGTATACTTGCCGCCGAACGCGATCGGCGGACAAAGGAAGGCCACGATGGGACAGAAGCGAATCTCCGATTTCGGCGTCGAGATCGGAACGATGAGGAAGGGGCGGCTCGACAAGATCAGCGACGTGGAGGGCGTCCTGGTCGGCCATTGTTCGATCGACACGGAGACGCACAAGACGGGCGTGACCTATATCGAGCCGGGCGCGGGCAACCCCTTCGCGCGCAAGCTCCCGGCCGCGGCCTTTGTCCTGAACGGCTTCGGCAAGAGCATGGGCCTCATCCAAATCGAGGAGCTCGGCTGCATCGAGACGCCGCTCTTCATGACGAATACGCTCAATGTCGGACTCGTGCACGACGCGGCGGTGGGCCGGATGATCGAGCGCTGCGAGAAGGACGGCATCGAGCTGCGCTCGGTCAACCCGATAATCCTGGAATGCAATGATTCGAATCTCAACGACATCAGGGAACGGGCGGTGAAAGCCGAACATGTCGCGCGGGCGATCGCTGACGCGAGGCCGGACTTCGCCGAGGGCGACGTCGGGGCGGGGAAGGGCATGATCTGCCACGGGCTCAAGGGAGGCATCGGTTCCGCCTCCCGGACCTTCGAGCTCGACGGCAAAACGTACACGCTGGGAATCCTCGCGCTCACGAACCACGGCCGGCTGCCGGATCTCGCCGTTGGGGGAAAGCCGATCGGGCGCGCGATCGCCGCCGCGCAGGCCGCGCGGGCCGCTGAAGCCGACGCGGGCGCTTCCGCGGCGTCGGCCATAGCCGCCGCCGCGGCCATAGCCGATGCGCCGGACCGGGGCTCCGTCATCCTCGTGTACGCCACGGACGCGCCGCTTTCGAGCCGGCAGATCGGTCGCGTGATCAAGCGCGGCTCGGTGGGCCTGGCGCGGCTCGGATCTTTCATCGGCCACGGCTCGGGCGAAGTCTTCGTCGGCTTCTCGACGGCTTACAGCGTTTCAGGCGACTCCGACATCCTCCCGGTCGCCATGGTGCGCGAGGAAAAGCTCGATGTGCTGTTCCGCGCGGCGGCCGAATGCGCCGAGGAGTCTGTGCTCAACGCGATGGTCTGCGCGGGCACCGTCACGGGGTTCCGCGGCAGGCGCTGCGAATCGCTGGCGTCCTACATGGACCTGCTCGGCGGCTGAAGCCGGCCGACGGCGCTTGCCGCCGCCGTTTCCGCCCTATTCCGCGGAGGCGACCGCGCGCTCCGCGGCTTCCGCGGCCGCGGCCTCGAGCTCGGCCTGCCCGAGCCCCGCGCCCGCCGCGCCCGAGATGCCCGCCGCGCCTTTCGCGGCTTCGGCCGCCCGCGCCGCTTCCAGCTGCCGGAAAAAGCGGATGATGAGCGGCAGGCAGGTCGCGAAGGTGAACACGTCCGCGATGGGCTGCGTCGCCTGCACCCCGATGAGGCCGAAAAGCCGCGGCAGCGTGAGGATCAGCGGCAAGAAGTAGACGCCCTGGCGCAACGACGACAGGAATGTCGCCGTCCAGGATTTGCCGATCGACTGGAAGGTCATGTTGCACATGACGCCCAGCGTGAGGATCGGCATGGTCAGGCACTGGAGCCGCAACGCCTTGGCCCCGATGGCGACCACCTCGGGATCGGCCGCGATGAAGAGCCTCATCGCCGCGGCCGCCGCCGCGAAGCCCGCGACGGCGCAGGCCGTCATGATGGCCGTGGTCACCTTGAGCGTGAAGAAGAACGCCGCGCGGACGCGGTCGTACTTCCGCGCGCCGTAGTTGTAGCCGACCACCGGCTGATACCCCTGCCCCACGCCCAGGATGATCGAGAAAATGAACATGAAAATCTTCCCGACGATCGCCATGGCGGCGACCGCGGCGTCGCCGTAGAGGGCGGCGCCCAGGTTCAGCGCTATGGTCGACACGCTGGCGAGCCCCTGCCGGCAGAATGAAGGCAGCCCGTTCTTCAGGATCTCGATATACGGTCTCGGGCTCCTGGCGATGCGCGCCAAACCGACTTTCGTGATGGTTTTGCCGCTGACGAACACCGCCAGAAGGATGGCGAAGCTGACGAGCTGGCTCAGCGCCGTGGCGATGGCCGCGCCGGCGATGCCCCAGCCGAAGCCGAAGATGAAGAGGGGATCCAGCCCGCAGTTGAGTATCCCGCCGACCGAGATGCCGATCATGGCGAACTTGGCCTTGCCCTCGGCGCGCAGGATATTGTTCAGGACGAAGGAGGCGGACATCACGGGCGCGGCCAGGAGGATATATTTGGCGTAGTCGCGCGCGTAGGGAAGAATGGTGTCGGAGGCGCCGAGCAGCCTCATGAGATCCTCGAGCCTGGCGAGGCCGACGATCGCGACCAGCGTTCCCAAGGCGATCGAGAAATAGAAGCCGCTCGCGGCGACCTCGCTCGCCTCGCCGGTCTTGTGCGCTCCGAGGAGCCTCGAAATCCAGCTGCCCGATCCCATGCCCACCGTGAAGCCCACGGCCTGGATGATCGCCATGAGGGAGAAAACGATGCCCACCGCGCCCGAGGCGCTCGTCCCGAGCTTCGAGACGAAGTAGGTGTCCGCCATGTTGTATATGGAAGACACGAGCATGGAAACGATGGTGGGGACCGCCAGCGAGAGTATCAGCCCCCCGACCGGCTCCTCGGTCATCTTTATATATTGCGCCTTGTCGTGTTCCATCGTTGTCCTTCCTCGGCGCCCAGCATAGCACAAAGCGCGGCGAGGCGCACGCGGGTCGGCGTCGGGCGTCGCGCGGCGCGGCGCTTTTCATCCCGGTTCCGCGCCGGTCAAGCTCGAGCCGGCGCGGACGATCTTGACCGCGGAACGGGACGCGTGTACGGTTCTACGGAAAGGCATGCATCTCGCAAGGAGGTTCTTCCCCATGAAAAAGATACTAACGCTCGCCCTCGTCCTCGCGGTCGCCATCATCGCCCCGGCCATGGCCGAGCGGCCGATCGCCGAACTCAAGGCCGATTACGAGGCCGCGATAAAGCTCGCCGCCGCCGCGCCCCAGGACTACGCCCTCAACTGGAAGGCGGCCAAGGCCGCCCGCGACTACGCCGATCAGCTCGTCACCAACGAAGCCTCGGGATGGAAAGACATGGCCCGGCCAATCGCCAAGGACGGCATGAAATTCGGCGAGATCGCGTTCAAGCTCAACCCCACCGGCGTCGAAGGCTGGTACTGGTACGCCTGCAGCGTCGGCAGCTATTCCGACTGCGTGAGCATCCTCAAGGCCCTGGGCGAGGGGCTCAAGGGCAAGACCCAGATGGGCTTTGAAAACGCCTATAAGTTCGACAGGAAGTACGACAAGGGCGGGCCGATCCTCGGACTGGGCCGCTTCTGGCAGGTGCTGCCCGGCATAGCGGGCCAGGACCGGAAAAAGGCCGAAGCGCTCTTCAACGAGTACCTCTCCATCTTCGGGTCAGATCCCGATATGGGCGCCTCGATCTGGTACTACCGCGGCGAGCTCTACAAGGACACGGGCAGGATCGCCGAGGCCAAGGCCGACCTGAAGAAGGGCGCCGACAAAGGCAACAAGAACGCCGCCAGGCTCCTCGCCGAGCTGAAGTAAGGAAACGCCGCGGCGGGCGGCTCAGGCTGCCGGGACCTGCCCGCGTGAGGCCGGCCGAGGCCGCGCCGCCCGCCGCTACCATACCATGGCAAAAGGGCTGCCCAGTCCGTACTGGGCAGCCCTTTTACGTGCTAAATAACGCGGCGGACCGGCCGCGGCGATCCGCCGGCCATATTCGCCCGCCTCGCGCTAGCGAAGCTTCTCGAACAGAATCCTGTCATTCATCATCAGGCGGCCGCCCGAAATCCGCCAGCGGCTCGTGCCGTAGCCCCCGCCCTCCTCGGGCGCGAAGCGAATCCACTCGTCGCGCAGCTCGTACCGCATGAATATCGCCTTCCACTGCGTTTCGCCCGAGGCCTTGGCCGCCCAAAGGCAGGAGCCGTCGGCTTCGAACATGTAGCGCACCGCGTAATCGCCGCTCTGGCCCTGCCAGCTGCCCACGATGCCCGAGGCGATATTGCGCGCCTCCTCCGACGAACCGCCCTGGAAGCCGCCCGAGGGAGGCGCCTGAACCGGCGGCTGGGGCGCGGAGCCCGGATTCCCGGGAATGAAGGTCCCCGAGGCGCCGGCGACCATCGAAAGTTGGGAAAGCTTGACCGCGCGGTCCACCCAGGGCCTGTAGGAAACCACCGCGCCCTCGGAAAGCCGCCGCGAGGTGAAAAAGATGCCGAAGCTGCCCTCCGCCTCGTACATGAAGCCCTCGCCGCCGATGCCGATCACCCGGCCCCAGCGCGAAACCGTGCCGACGTAGCCGCCGTCGCGTTCGAAGAGGAGGAGCGAGAGACTGTAGGATCGCCCGCTGCCCTTCACGTCGTCGGCGAGCGAGGCGGGGTAGCCCGCCCGGTTCTCTTCGAGGAAGAACTTGACGTAGCGGTCGCGGCGGGGACCCCAGTCGATGTACTGCCCCGTGATCGGACTATAGGGAGCCTTGAGCCAGGAGAGGATCCAATCCCTTCCCGCCTCCGGATAGGCCGGCTGGCGCTGGGCGTCCCAGACCTGCTGGCGCTGGAATTCCATTTCAAAGAGCGAGGATTCGCCCGGCCAGTAGAATTCCGTGCCGCCGCTCACGCCGAAGAGCTGGAGCCAGGGCTGGAGTATCGCGTACGCAGGGTTCTGCTGCGCCTGCCCGCCGCCCGCGGGGGGCGCCGCGGTGATCGGCGGAACCACCGTAATCGGAGGCGCTATGGTCACGGGAGGCGCCACGGGCGCGGGCGGGAAGCCGCTTCCGGGCGCGCCGCCCGCGGCGGAAGTCCCCAGCACTCGCCGCAGCGCGGCGGCGTCCTCGAGGATTTCCGACAGCCTCGTCACCCGGGCGATCTTCGGCCGGTAGACGATGAGGGCGTTCTCCTTGACCTTCGCCGACGAGAAGAAAGTGCCGTAGGCGCCCTGCTGTTCGTAGAGGAAGCCCTCGGAACCGACACCCACCAGCGCGCCCCAGCGCGAAACCGTCTTGACCCTGGCGCCATTCTTCTCGTACAGGTCGAGCGTCAGGCTGTACCGCCTGCCCGAATTGGCGAGGTCGTCGACGAGCGCGGCCTGCTGACTCGAAGAGGCCTCGTCGAGCCCGAACATCAGATAGCGGTCGTTGCCCCTGCCCCAGTCGACCGACTTCATGGCGATGGCGTCGTAGGGCGCCTTGAGCTTCGAAAGCACCCAGTTCGCCCCCGCCGAGGGGTAGCTCGGCGAGCGCTGGACATCCCAGGCCTGACCTTTGAAGAACCGCGCCTCGAAGACGCGGGGCGCGTCCTCCGCGAAAAGTCCTCCGCCCGAAGCGACGAGCAGAGCCGCGAGCGCGAGCGTCCGAAGAATGAACGCCTTTGGGGCGAGCGTTCGGACGGCGAGCCTATTGTTCATTTTTCCCTCCGCCAGTATGTTTCTCGGTGAGTAACATACTACATACTATGCGAAAAGGCTCGCGCCAGTTGCCAAAAAACCGCGCGGACCCGCGAGAGGAGCACGCCATGCCATTCGTCACGCTGGGAAGCACGGGGATCAAGGCCGACAAGAACGGGTTCGGCTGCCTGCCGATCCAGCGCATCCCCGAGGAGGACGCCGTCCGCCTCCTCCGCAAGGCTTATGCGGCCGGCTTCCGTTTCTTCGACACGGCGCGGGGCTATTCCGACAGCGAGCGCAAAATGGGCATCGCCTTCGAAGGCCTGCGCGGGAATCTTTTCATCGCCTCCAAAACCGCAGCGAAAACGCCCGAGGTCTTCTGGGAGCACCTGAAAACCTCGCTCGAGAACCTCCGCACCGACTACCTCGACCTCTATCAATTCCACAATCCGGCGTTCTGCCCCAAGCCCGGCGACGGAACGGGGCTTTATGAATGCATGCTCGAAGCGAAGCGGCGCGGCCTGATCCGCCACATCGGCATAACGAACCACCGCCTGGCGGTGGCCCGCGAGAGCGTCGCGTCGGGCCTCTACGAAACCCTCCAGTTCCCCTTCACCTACCTGGCCACCGAAAAGGACCTCGAGCTCGTCCAGGCTTGCGCGGACGCCGGCATGGGCTTCATCGCCATGAAAGCCCTGGCGGGCGGCCTCGTGGCCAACGCGGCGGCGGCCTACGCCTATCTTGACCAGTTCCCCCACGTGCTGCCCATCTGGGGAATCCAGAAAGAGTCCGAGCTGGACGAATTCATAGGGTTCATTACCGAGCCGCCGCGCATGACCGAAACCCTCGCCGCCGCCATCGAGAAAGATCGCTCCGAGCTGCTCGGCGAATTCTGCCGGGGCTGCGGCTACTGCATGCCCTGCCCGGCTGGCATCGAAATCAACAATTGCGCGCGCATGTCGCTGATGATCCGCCGCTCGCCCCCGGAGCGCCAGCTGACGCCGGAAGCCCGGGCCATGATGCGCAAGATCAAGGATTGCCTGCACTGCGGCGCCTGCAGCGCGAAATGCCCCTACGGGCTCGACACGCCGCGCCTTTTGGAAAAGAACTACCGCGATTACCAGGAGATTTTGGCGGGCAAGCCGCTCTAGGACCGCTCCGCGGCGCCGAGCGCGTCGCGGGGCGCATTCCTCCCCCTCCGCACCGTTTTTGCAGCACTTCCCGAATAGGCTTACACTTATAGTCGTACTGAGGGAGCGATCCCGGGGGAGCATTCCATGAACGGGGAGGCGAACGCGCTCGAAGCGTGCGGGCGGCAACTTGCCGCGCTCGGGTATGAATTATTCGATATCGGAACTGATTTCAATTCCGAAGAACATCTCTACTACCTCATGTCGGCGAAAACGGGCGAGCCGTTGTCGCCGAACCTTCTCTACCGCCGCGACGTCGAGCGGATCACGGCGAAGATCAGCGCTAGGCAGAACGTCGCGGCGAGCCGCGCCGGCCGGCCTACGACTCCCTAGCTTTCTTCTGCAGCTCGAGGAAGGCCGCCGTCAATTTCGGATCGAAATGCTTGCCCGACTCGCGTTCGATCATGCCCAGCACCTCGGGTTCGGGCACGGCGGCTCGGTATGGCCGTTCCGAGCAGAGCGCGTCCCAGACATCGACGACGGCGAACAAGCGCGCCGTCAGCGGAATGGCCTCGCCGGAGAGCCCGCGCGGATAGCCCGATCCATCCCACTTTTCATGGTGGCAGTAGGGAATCTCCAGCGCTTTTTCCAGGAACGCGATGGGGGAGAGCCATTCATAGGCGTAGACGGGATGCCGCCGCATCACCTCCCACTCCTCGGCGGTGAGCTTTCCCGGCTTCAGGAGGATGGCGTCGGGCACTCCGAGCTTGCCGATATCGTGGAGAAGGGCGCCGATCCTGACATCCTCGAGCATCTTCTCGTCTGATATGCCGATGACGCGCGCGAATTCCACCGTCTTTTGAGTGACGCGCAACGTGTGGCCCTCGGTTTCCTTGTCGCGCAAGTCCAGCGCCCGCGACCAGCCCTCGATCGTCTTGAGGTAGGACTTGAGGAGCTCCTGGTGGAGAATGGCCAATTCGTCGCGCTGGCGCACGATGTCATGATAGCGGTTGAGCCTCAAGATGGTCTGAATGCGCGCGATGAGCTCGAGGCCGTCGAAAGGCTTGGCCAGGAAGTCGTCCGCTCCGACGCGCAGGCCGCGCAGGCGCGATTCGCGGTCGTCCAGCGCGGTGATCATGATGATGGGCACCTGGGCGAGCGCGGGGATCGCCCGGATTTTCGCGCAGACCTCGAATCCGTCCATATCGGGCATCATCACGTCCAGGAGGACGAGATCCGGAGAGAAGGTGACCGCGTATTCAAGGCCCACCCGGCCGTTCTCGGCGAAGATCAGTTCGGCGTCCACCGTCAGCAACAAGGTTTCGAGGGTGTTCCGCACCACAGGCTCGTCGTCGATGATAAGGATCCGGAATTGGTGCTCCATGGCTCCTTGCTCCTCTGTCCGCGGCATTCAGGGTGCTCCGTACCCTGTATCATACACTATCGGGCGCGTTACGCAACACTTTGGACATCGTGGAAACGCCGGCTGGATGGCGAGGAGCGGCGAGGAACGGCCAAGAGCGACAAAAGCCTTTATGAATCTTATTTTATAGATAATTTTTGCTTGACACAAAACAGCGAAGCGGCTAGGCTACTGGCCATCACAAGGAGGGTACCGCAATGAGTATCCAGATCGGAGGCCTGGCCTACGAAGACCTCAGCCTCGGGATGGAAGCCGTTTTCGCGAAGACGGTGACCGAAGCCGACATCGCCGCCTTCGCCGGCGTGTCCGGCGACTTCAACCCCGTCCATGTCGACGAGGAATTCGCCGAAACAACGATGTTCAAGGGCAGGATCGCCCACGGCATGCTGTCGGCGGCCTTTATCTCGACGGTGCTGGGCACCAAGCTTCCAGGGCCCGGCTGCATCTACCTTTCCCAGAGCCTCAAGTTCAAGGCCCCGGTCCGCATCGGGGACACGGTCACCGCCAGGGTGCAGGTGCTCAGTCTCATGCCCGAGAAGCGCCGCGTCACGCTGAGGACGACCTGCGCCGTCAAGGAGCAGCTCGTGGTGGACGGCGAGGCTGTTTTATTTGTGCCAACAATGAGAACTGATTCAACACTCACCACACAGGGAGGCGCGCGATGAACTTCCAGCTCGACAAGGAACATGCCCTGCTCGCGCGGCTCTACGCCGAGTTCGCCGAAAAGGAAGTCAAGCCGCTCGCCAAGGAAGTGGACGCCGAGGAGCGTTTCCCCGAGGAAACCGTGGCCAAGATGGCGCGCATCGGCATGATGGGCATTCCCTTTCCGAAGGAGTACGGAGGAGCCGGCGGCGACAACTTCGGCTACATCATGGCGGTCGAGGCGCTGTCGAAGGTCTGCGGCACGACGGGCGTCATCCTGTCCGCGCACACCTCGCTCTGCGCGGCCCCGATCTACGAGTTCGGAACCGAGGAGCAGAAGCGGAAGTTCTTGATTCCCCTCGCCGGGGGCGGGAAGCTCGGTGCCTTCGGGCTCACCGAGCCGAACGCCGGCACGGACGCGGCCGGCCAGCAGACCACGGCGGTCCGCGACGGCGACCAGTGGGTCATCAACGGCTCCAAGATCTTCATCACGAACGCCAGCCGCGCCGACACCTTCATCGTCATGGCCATGACGGACCGGAGCAAGGGAACCCGCGGCATCTCGGCCTTCATCGTCGAAAAGGGCACGCCCGGCTTCTCCATCGGCAAGAAGGAGGACAAGATGGGCATCCGCGGGTCCTCCACCTGCGAACTCGTCTTCGAGAACGCGCGCATTCCGGCCGCGAACCTCCTGGGCAAGGAGGGCGGCGGCTTCGGCCTCGCCATGAAGACCCTGGACGGCGGGCGCATCGGCATCGCGGCGCAGGCGCTCGGCCTGGCCCAGGGCGCGATCGACGAGACCGTCGCCTACGTCAAGGAGCGGAGGCAGTTCGGCAAGACGATCGCCTCGTTCCAGAACACGCAGTTCCAGCTGGCCGACATGCAGGCCAAGACCGACGCCGCCCGCCTCCTGGTGTACCGCGCGGCGGCGAGCAAGGACGCGAAGCTTCCCTATGGGGTCGAAGCCGCCATGGCCAAGCTCATCGCCAGCGAGACGGCGATGGAGGTGACGACCAAGGCCGTGCAGCTCCACGGCGGGTACGGCTACACGCGCGACTATCCCGTCGAGCGCATGATGCGCGACGCCAAGATCACCGAAATCTACGAGGGCACCAGCGAGGTGCAGCGCATGGTCATTTCGGCCGCGATGCTGAAATAGGCCGGGGAGGAAACACATGAATATCGTCGTTTGCATGAAACAGGTACCCGATACGACGGAAGTCAGGATCGACCCGGCGACCGGCACGCTCATAAGGGACGGAGTTCCGAGCATCATCAATCCGGACGACAAGGGAGGCCTGGAAGCCGCCCTCGCCCTCAGGGAAAGCCTGGGCGGCAAGGTCACGGTCCTCACCATGGGACCGCCGCAAGCCGACCTGGCGCTCCGCGAGGCGCTGGCCATGGGCGCGGACGAGGCCATCCTCCTGTCCGACGCGCGCTTCGGCGGCGCGGACACGTGGGCCACTTCGCTCACCATCGCCGCGGCCCTCCGGAAGCTGACGTGGGATCTCGTAATCTGCGGACGCCAGGCCATCGACGGCGACACCGCCCAGGTCGGCCCCGAGATCGCCGAGCACCTCGGCCTGCCCCAGGTCAGCTATGTGAGCGAGATAAAGCCCGACGCCGACGGAAAATCCCTCGTCGTGAAACGCGCCTTCGAGAGCGGCTACCAGAGGATCAGGGTGCGCCTTCCCTGCCTGGTCACGACGCTCAAGGACATCAACACGCCCCGCTACATGGCGGTGGCCGGAATCTATGATGCGTACGGGAAGGCGGTGAGCGTTTGGAAGCTCGAGGACCTCGGCGTCGACGCGGCGACGATCGGCCTGAAGGGCTCGCCGACGAAGGTGAAGCAGTCGTTCACGAAAGGCGTGAAGGCGGCGGGAAAGATCTACGAGGTTGACGCCCGCGAAGGCGCGAAGATCATCGTGGAGCATCTCCGGGAAAAATTCATCATCTAAGCGATAAAGGAAGGCATCATGAACATGCAAGACTACAGCGGCGTTCTCGTCTTCGCCGAAAGGCGGAGAGGCCGTGTCCAGAAAATAGCCTATGAGCTGCTCGGCGTGGGCCGGCGCATAGCGGACGAACTCGGGGAACCCCTCGCCGCGCTGCTCGCGGGCGCCGGTCTTTCCGGCGCGGAGGCCGCCGACCTCATCGCCTCGGGCGCCGACGAGGTGATCCTGGTCGACGACGAGGCGCTCGAACCCTACATGACGGAACCCTACGCCAAGGCCCTGGCCTCAGTGATCGCCCGGCGAAAGCCCGGGGTCTGCCTCGTCGGAGCCACGACCATCGGCCGCGACCTGGCGCCGCGCGTGGCCGCCCGCCTCGGCACGGGCCTGACGGCCGACTGCACCGGCCTGGCGGTCGAGGACGGCACGCGCAACCTCCTCATGACCAGGCCGGCTTTCGGCGGCAATATCATGGCGACCATCGTCTGTCCGGAACATAGGCCGCAGATGTCGACCGTGCGCCCGGGCGTCATGCGCCGCCTCGAGAAGGACGGCTCGCGCAAGGGCATCGTCACCCGCTTCCCCCTCGCCTTCGAGCCCGCCGACCTCAACGTGGAGATCCTCGAAACAGTGTCCGAGAAGGCGGAGAAAAAGCACATCGAGGACGCCGCGGTCCTCGTCTCGGGCGGCCGCGGCCTCGGCGGCGCGGACGGCTTCGGCAAGCTCCAGGGCTTGGCCGACGAGCTCGGCGGCCTCGTCTCCGCGAGCCGCGCCGCTGTCGACGCCGGCTGGGCGCCCCAGGACCGCCAGGTCGGGCAGACCGGCAGGACCGTCCGCCCCGACCTCTATCTCGCCTGCGGCATCTCCGGCATGATCCAGCACATCGCGGGCATGGAGGACTCGGGCTATATCGTGGCGGTGAACAAGAACTCCGGCGCCCCGATCTTCGAGTACGCCGATCTCGGCATCGTCACGGACGCGAACAAGCTCGTGCCGGCGCTGATCGAGGAGCTGCGGGCGGCGAAAGCTTCAGCCTAGGCGGCGCGGGGGTTCCGGCGCGTTCCGGGCCCCCCGCGATCCGCGCGCGGCTCTCCCGCGGTAACTTTTTTAAAATCCAGTTGACCAGATCGCCACCTCTCCATACACTGCTCGTTTACCTACATTGCTGTGGATGGAGAACGATGAACAAATCCGGTTTCAAGCGCGCCTATAAATCGGCGATAGCCAGCCTGAGCTTTTCCGCCGAACTCAGGAAAATGCGGCGCGAGCTCAATGCCCGCATCGACATGCCGGATACCATCGTCGCGCCCCCCGCCTCCCACGCCAGCGGCGTGAACCGCTGGTTCACCCGCCGGCGCATCTCCATCGCCGAATCCTACCTGACCGTCGTCTCGGACCTCGACTCGCGGCACTGCCGCGCGCGGCTCGAGGCGCTCCGCGCGCTGATGGACGCGTCCTTCCATTCGAAAGCCCTCGACCTGCCGCTCAATACGGCTCGCGTGCAGATGGCCCTGATGAAGGAAGTGGTCAAGAACCGGCACAACAAGCGCCGCCAGCTCGAGCTGCTGCACGATTTCTCGATATCGACCTATGGACAGAAGCAGGTGATCACGCGCCTCTGCGACGAGCTCAACATCGTCGTGCTGCCCGAAAACGGCACGACGCTGGAGGACTTCGACTACGGCTGGGACGATCATGTCCATGACACCGCCACGTCGGGGCGCAAGAATCCCACGCAGCTCGTGATCGACGCCTTCATCAAGGGAATTTCGGAGCTGACGGTCGCCTATGGCTCCCTGGCCGACCAGGAGCTCATGGAGGAGATCCTCGAGGCGGGCCGCATCATGGGCATAAGGATCAATATCGGCTTCGAATTCAGCGCGAACGCGCGGGGACGCCGCTTCCATTTCATGGCCCTGCTCCCCCGCATGCGCGCTCCCGCTGATATCAGGGCCTTTTCCAGGCGGAACGCGGCCGGCCTCGGAGAATTCTTCAAGGGGCTCGAGCAGAACCAGGTTTCGAGGGTCGAGGCCGTGCGCGGCGTATTGCAGGAGTTCAACGCCGCCGCCCTGCCGGAGATCAACCGCGGATTCCCGGACGATCCGCTCTACCGCGTTCCGGAACTCAGCGTCGAGGCGTTGAACGCTTTCATCCCCACGATGAGCATCAACCGCACGCACCTGGCGGAGTTCCTCTACGGGAAGATGCGGCCCGTGATGCTCAACCGCCTGCTGCTGCTCAAGATGCTGCGCAGCAAGGCGGCCGATGCCTGCGCCCGAGGCGTAGGCGACGAGGCGGCTCGCGACGAGGCCGACAAAGCCTACTCGGACATGAAGAAGTATTTCAAGAAGATTTCGCCCGACGGCCTGCTCGCGCGCTATTTCTCGGGCCCGGCGCTCATCGACTACCAGTCGGCCTTCGACGACCTGCGCGCCGCGAAGGCGCGGCTCAAGGCCGCCGGCTGCAGGCTGAAGATACTCCATCCCCTGGAGCACGGGATCGGGGAAGCCATCGCCCTCCTCGAGGAGCAGCGGGGCACGATCGACGTGGTGGAAATCTACAACATACAGGACTGCATAACGCGCGACCAGGAGGAGGTGCTCCGGTTCGCGCGCGCGGTGAACGCGCTTAACGAAATCGCGCAACGCGACAAGACGGCGGCATTCGCGCCGGTATGCGGCAGCGATTCGACGGGAAGGCACCCGAAAATTCCCGGCATGGGGTTCATCCGCCAGGAGCGCATAACCGGCAAGAAGCGCGACGAATACCTCAAGCGCCACATAACGCTGCCGCCCCTTCTCTCCGCGATGGTCGGCGCCAAGGGCTCGCCGGTGGAGGAAGACCGCGCGGGAACGGCATCGCCCATCGTCTGTCTCGGCAAGCTCGCCGAATCGTCGGCGGGCGCCGACGAAGCCTCCGAGAGCGCCTATATTTCGCCGCGCCGCGTATGGCGCTACCTCAATCCCGGGCTGAAGAACGCCGTTTTCATGACCATCGGCTTTCTCGTGGCCAACCGCTTCATCGGCTGGGCCTACGCCCTCCTCTGGCTCGGCATAACCGGCTTCCGCAACAGCATCGCCGACCTGGTCGCGAGCAGGGGCAGCCGCCTGAGCGAATGGAAGCTCCGCTCGATCAACTTCGCCAACGTGGCGCAGTCCATGTTCTGGACGGGCTTTTCGGTGCCCATCCTGAGCCTCGTCAAGGCGGGCTTCGACGCCGCGTGGCCCTGGGCGAAGGACGGCCTCGGCTTCAACCTCATAAAATTCTTCGTCATCTCCTTCGCCAACGGCCTGTATCTCGCCACGCACAACACGCTGCGCGGCTTCGACCGCAAGGTCGTGCGGATCAACTTCTTCCGCAGCATCATCGCCTGGCCCTTCGCCGCACTGGGCGCGCCGCTCGGCAACCTTCTCTCGATTCCGAGCATCGTGCAGACCAAGATTTGGTCGGACTTCGTGGCGGGCTTCATCGAGGGCAGCGGAAAATTCCTCACGATTCTCAAGCTGCGAAAGAAAAGCATCGAGGAGATCATCCCGAGGATCCTCCAGGCGGACGGCGAGGAGAAGTATGTCGCCACGCTCGATTTGCTGTATTTATTCCGCGAGGAGCCGAGGACGAGGAATTCGCTCATCGAGCTGTTCGGCCTGAAGCGCCGCCTTCCCATGGCGCCGAGGCCGTTGGCGCGCCGCAAAGACGCAAGCTCGGACGCGGGAACGGCGGCTCCGTCGTGGTCCATCGCCGACCTTCTGGGCAGCCTCGACCAGCCGCGATTCGACGAGGGGCTCACCGACTTTATCCTCTCTCGCTACGAGGAGGAAATGGCGGCGGACCTCGTCGACCTGGCCGCCGACACGCTGCCGCCGCTTCGCCGCTGGCTCGCCGAGCGGGCCGCCTGATCCGATCAATGGCGCCGGGCCGCCGCCCGGCGCTTTTTTTGCCGCGGCCTTTCCGTTACAATCGAAAGCGTACAGATACATAGGGAGGCCATTCGTGAAAAGAATTCGCGCCCTCGCCGCGGCCCTCTGCGGCGCGCTCATGCTGTCGGGATGCTCCCAGTTCTTCACGAGCTTCGCATCCATGGGCATTTACGGCGTTCAGTTCGAGGAGAACGGCGGCTCCGCCGTGGAGGACCGAAGGGCCTCGCTCATCGCGGCCATGCCGGTGCCGGCCAGAGCCGGATATGGTTTCGCCGGATGGTACAGCGACGCCTCGCTCTCGGAAGACAGCAAGGTAAGCTTTCCCTACGATCCGCTGGCGGGCGTCACGCTCTATGCGAAATGGGTTCCCGCGACTGACGGGCTGTACTATACCGAGAACGGCGCGAACTACACGGTCTGGGCCGGCTCGGCCACGGGCGCCGTGACGATTCCCGCCTGGTGGAAAGGCAAGCCGGTCACGACGGTCGGCGCCTGGGCTTTCTCGGGCATCGCGGGGCTGACGAGCGTCGTAATCCCCGAATCGGCGACTTCGATCGGGTCGGGCGCTTTCTATCCCTGCGCCGCCCTGCAGAACATCGAGGTCAAGGCCGCGACGCCGCCCGAGGGTTACGACAACATGTTCCAGGGCTGCGGCAGCTTGGCGGCAATCTCCGTTCCGGCGGACAGCCTCGCCGCGTATAAAGCCGCGGACGCCTGGGACGGCTACGCTGCCAAGATCGTCGGCGACACGGTGTCGTTCAACTTGTTCACCGTAGCCTTCGACGTGGACGGCGGCACGACGGTCGCCGACGTAACGACGTCGCTCATCGCGGAAATTCCGGTTTCGTCGCGCGAGGGCAAGGCGCTCGAGGGCTGGTATTCAGATCCCGCGAAGACCGTCAAAGTGAGCTTCCCCTACGACCCGCTCGCGGATATAACCCTGTACGCGAAATGGATCGACGCAACGGAAGGCCTGAGCTACGCGGCGAGCGGCTCGGGGTACAGCGTGTCGAACAGCACGGCGCAGGATGCCGTGACGATTCCCGCCTATTGGCGCGGCAAGCCGGTGGTAGCGATCGAAAGTTGGGCGTTTTCTAATGGTGATTCGATAACCTCAGTCTCTATACCTGCCAGCGTGGCGCAGATAGGATCAAGTGCGTTCGCTGATTGCTCTGGACTTACTTCGCTTGCGCTACCTGCGGGATTAACATCTATTGGTCAGAACGCCTTCAAGAAAAGTGCTCTCGTTTCGATCACGATTCCCTCGGCCGTGACCTATATCGGCAACGCGGCGTTCTACGCCTGCGCCTCATTGACGGCGGTCAACGTCCAAGCCGCGACGCCGCCGGAGACATTCGCGAACATCTTCCTTGATGCGAGCAACACGATACCCGCGGGGCTCGCGATCACGGTGCCCACGGGCGCAAAAACGGCCTATGACGCGGCCTACGGCTGGGGGCACTACGCCGCCAACATCAGCGAGTGAGGAAATCATGAACACGAAAAATAGCGTTATGCGCCCTCGATTGCAGCCGGCCCGCGCGCTCGCCGCGCTCCTTTTCTTGGCCCTCGCCGCGGCGCTTCCCCTCGCCGCGCAGGAGGCCGCGCCTCCCAAGCTGAGCATGTGGAACCGCGGCCTCTTCAACCTCTACACGAGCGACGGCACCACCAGCGGCGGCCCCAACTGGATGGGCTACGCGACCGACCAGGGCCCCTACAACTCGCTGTCGCTCAACTGGGCCGGGAAATTGGTGAACTGGTCGATGACCGCGGAGTGGGACGGCGACGGGAGCGTCTACCCGATCTATCTCCACGACTACTCGGGATCATTCGCGATGTTCACGGGCTTCGTGCGCTTCACGGCGGGCAAAGTCTACGGCGGCGACGATTACCGCTTCCGCAACTTCGACACCACGGGCTTTTCAACGCGGATCGCCAACGCGGAGACGGGCGTCATGGTGCAGTTCTTGCCCGCGAAAAACCTCTCGCTGGGCGCCTTCATCCCCATTCCCGTCGCGGAGCAGAGCGCCGAGATCACCTACTCGCGGCCCAATTTCGGCTTCCAGTGGGCCGCGGGCGATTTCGCGATCGTCAAATCGTCGCTCCGCCTCGAGCCGCTCGCCAACGGCAACAGGGAGGCCTCGATCGGCGCATCGCTCACGGCGATCAGGAATTTCGGGCTGACGCTGGGCTACACCTACCGCGACGTGACGATGGAGAACGACTTTTTCCTCGACACCTCGTGGAGGAGCGGTCCGCTGACGTTGCACGCTTTCGCCGACCTCAACCTCGTCGACGCCGATCTCTACTATGGCGGCAAGGTCAACGCCGAGTACGCGTTCCCGACGATCCCCTTCACGCTGGGTGGCTCGGTCGCCTACGGAAACGGCGATATCTGGTACAACGACAGCCTCGAGCTGTATCCCTACATCAGGTACAACTTCTCGGGCTCCTCCGTGCAGACGGGGGTCGTCGTTGATTACGGCACCGCCTGGACCTACAAGGTGCAGCTTCAGTACACCGTGGGCTTCTAGCCGGGCTCCATGAAAAAAGAGCGCCCGGAGCCGCGATCGAATCGCGGTTCCGGGCGCTCTTTTTCGCCGTTCCATGGACGGCGGCGCGGAGGCGGCGGAGGCCGACGCGGCCCTCGCCGCGCCCTTCCGGCGCCCCCTCTATTTATCAAGCATTATCTTGATGATCTCGACATCGGTGGGACGCATGCCCTTGGAGCCCATCTGCCCGATATTGCGGATCGTCGCCTCGACGTCTTCGCCCACCAGGCCCTCGCCCGCCATGAATCCCCGTTCCTTGACGCTCATCTCATAGGCGAGGATGGCCGATGAAACCGCCGTCGCGATCTTGGCCGCGCAGGAGGATTTCGCCCCGTCGCAGACCATGCCGCTCGTGGTGGCGATGGCGTTGGTGATCGTGCTCGCGATCTGCTCGTAGCCTCCGCCGCTCAGGTACGCGATGCCCGCTCCCGATCCCACCGAGGCCGATACCGCGCCGCAGTAGGCCGAGAGTTTTCCGATATAGCGCTTCTGCTCCAGGGCGACGAGGTTGGACACGAGGAGGGCGCGCAGGAGCTTTTCGTGTCCGACCTTCCACTCGCGCGCGTATTCGATGACGGGCAGCGAGACCGTCAGCCCCTGATTCCCCGAGCCGGAGTTGATCATCACGGGAAGCGCGCAGCCGCCCATGCGGGCGTCGCTGCCGGCCGCGGCCCTCGCCTTCGCCCTGGAGCGGACGTTTCCGCCCTCGGCCGCGAGGATGGTCTTGCCGACCGAGGCGCCGTAATCGTTGGCGAGGCCCTCTTCGGAGATATCCTCGTTGATGCGGATGCTCTCCTCCAGGAGGCCGGAGACCTCGGCGAGGTCGACGGTGTCCGCGAATTCGATGATGTCCTTCACGTTCAGGAGGCCGTAGTCGAGCCCGCCGGCCGCGCCGGCAACGTTGTGCGATTTTGAATCGGCTCCGTCCGTCGCCGCGCCCGCCTTCCCGGCCGCAGCGTCGAACTGGACCTCGCCGTTCTTCGTGATCTTCACCACGTTGGTGTGCGCGTCCCTGATGACGACCGAAGCGCTTTCGCCCCCCGCGCGGACGATCGCCTCGACATAGAGGCCTTCCTCGCCCTCGGCGAGAACCGCCTTGCAGAACCCGGCGTCGATGAGGCGTTTCGCCTCGGCGCGGTCGGCGTCCGTGACCGACTGGAGCACCTCGAGCTTCCGCTCCACGTCGCCGCCGACGATGCCGACCACCGCCGCGGCGGAGATTCCGCGCAGCCCTCCGGTGTTGGGAACGACGACGCCCTTTACGTTCTTTACGATATTCGCGCTGCAGCGGATTTCCGCGCTTTCCGGGCGCGCGCCCAGAACCTTGCGGGCCATCGCCGAGGCGTAGGCCACCGCTATCGGCTCGGTGCAGCCCATCGCGGGCACCATTTCCGCCCGAAGAATTCCGAGATACGTGTCGTGAACGAGTTTACAGTGATCCGCCATCGCTTTACCGCCGCCTTTCATTTTCCCGCCCAGGAGGCGAGGCTTTCGAAGATGAGCTTGCCGACGACGGACCCGCCGTCGACGATTCCGATGCTCTTGTCGCCGTAATACGCGGCGCGTCCGTGCACCGACTTCATCGCCCTGGTCGCCTCGCTGCCGGCCTCGGCCGCGCGGGCCGCCGCGGCGAGGGCCGCCGCTCCGGACTCGCCCGCATCAATCCTGGCCTTCAGCGTCTCGACTCCGGGCAGGAGGGAATCCAGGATCGTCTTGTCGCCGGCCTTGGATTTCGCGCGCTCCATGATCAGCTTGACGCCCGCTTCCAGGGCGGCCGCGAATTCCGCCGCGCTCGCATCGGTCTTGCCCTTGAGCGCCTTGGCCATGCCCATCAATCCGAAGGAAGTGATGGTGCCCAACGTCGAAGGCGCGGCCTCGTTGAAGAGGGAGGAGCACTTCAGCAGGGCGCGGCCGATGTCGGCCTCGTCCGTGGAGGACAGGTAGGCGGAGATCGCCGCATAGCCCTGCGACATCGTGATGCCCAAGTCGCCGTCGCCGTTCTGCTGGTCCAGGGCGACGAGGTAATCCCTGTTGGCTTCCATCGTCGTCCTGATGGCCGATATGGCGGCCGCCAATTTCTTCACGTCCATGCGCGGCTCCTTACTTGTTCTCGTTGGTGTAGAAAGGCGTCGACGCCGGCGCCGCGAAGAGGGCCTCCAGCTCGGCGTCCAGCTTCATCACGGTGATCGAGAGGCCGGCCATCTCCATCGAGGTGGCGAACTCGCCGATGTGCGGCATGAAGACCGTTACGCCGTTGGCCTCGAGAATCTTGTGCACGGCCCTGAAGACGATGAGCTGCTCCTCGAGCGGCGTCGCGCCGAGGCCATTGACCATCACCGAAACTTTGTCGCCAGCGGCGAGGGGCATGTCGTCCATGATCTTGCCGAGGACCAGGGCCGCCACTTCGTCGGCGCTCATCATCTTGCGCACCTCGATGCCCGGCTCGCCGTGGATGCCCATGCCGATCTCGATCTCGTCGTCGGCGATGGAGAAAGTCGGTTTGCCCACCTGCGGCACGATGCAGGGGCTCAGCGCCACGCCCATCGTGCGCGTGGCCGCGAGCGCCTTGCGCGCGTTGGCCGCCACCGTCTCGAGATTGTCGCCGCGCTCGGCCGAGGCGCCGGCCACCTTGAAGGCGTAGACCATGCCGGCCACGCCGCGGCGCTTGCTTGAATTTTCCCTGGGCGCCGAGGCGACGTCGTCGGCCACGCGCACGGTCGCGGTCTTCACGTCGTCGAACTCGACCGTCTCGCAGGCGAGATCGAAGTTGAGGTTGTCGCCGCCGTAGTTGCCGTACAGGCAGAGCACGCCCGCGCCCTTGTCGCAGGCCTTGATCATGGCCGCCATCTTCTGGGCCGAGGGCGAGGCGAACACGTTGCCGACGGCGCAGCCGTCGAGCATTCCCTTGCCCACGTAGCCGAGGAAGACCGGGAGATGCCCCGAGCCGCCGCCGGTTACGATGCCGACCTTGCCGGGCCTGGCATCGCCCGCCCTCAGGAGGATGCGGGAGTCGCCGTCGTGCAGCTTCACCTTGTCGCCGTAGGCGCGGATGATGCCGTCCATCACCTCGTCCACGAAATTATTCGGATCGTTGATCAGTTTCCTCATTTCATTCCTCCCTTACATGCCCAGATAGGCGCGGCGGACTTCCGGATTCACGAGCAGCTCCTTTCCGGTGCCGCTCAACGTTATTTGCCCCGTGACGAGCACGTAGCCGCGGTCGGCCACCTGGAGCGCCATGCCGGCGTTCTGCTCGATCAGGAGGATGGTCTTGCCCTTCTGCTTGATCTTGAGGATGAGCTCGAAGATCTCCTCGACGATGATCGGCGCGAGGCCCAGCGAGGGCTCGTCGAGCATGATCAGGTCGGGGTCCATCATGAGCCCGCGCGCGATGGCGAGCATCTGCTGCTCGCCGCCGGAGAGCGAGCCGCCGTTCTGCTGCATGCGTTCGCGCAGGCGCGGGAAGAGCGCGTACACTTCCTCGAACAGTCGCTCCTGGTCGGCCTTCTTGAGCGCGGAATTCCCCACGGTGCCGGCGAGGAGATTCTCCTTCACCGAGAGCGAGGGGAATATGCGCCTGCCCTCCGGCACGTGGCAGATGCCCATCTTCACGATCCGGTGGGGGGCCATGCCGGTGATGTCCTTGCCCTTGAACGTTATGCGGCCTTCAGCCTTCTCGATGAGGTTCGAGATCGACATCAGCGTGGTGGTCTTGCCCGCGCCGTTGCCGCCGATCAGAGTGATTATCTCGCCCTGGCCGACATGGAGGGTGATGCCCCTGAGGGCGCTGACATACCCGTAATTGACCGACAGGTTCTCGATGTCAAGCATTGTTGTAGCCCTCCCCGACGACCAGGCCCTTGCCGAAGTACGCCTCGTTCACGTTCCTGTCGTCCCGCACGGCGTCGGGAGCGCCCTCGCAGATCTTCTGGCCGAAATTGAGCACGAGAATCCTGTTGCAGGTGTTCATGACGAATTTCATGTCGTGCTCGATGACGACGATGGTGAGGCCGCCGGCGTTGAGCTTCTTTACGAAATCGCTCAACTCCTGCGTCTCGGAGGGGTTCATGCCCGCGGCGGGCTCGTCGAGCAGCAGGATCTTCGGATCGAGGGCGAGGGCCCTGGCGATCTCCACCTTGCGCTGGATTCCGTACGGCAGATTGCTCGCGAGCGTGTCCCTGAATTCCGAAAGGCCCACGCGCTCGAGAATCTCCGCCGCCTTCTCGGTGGCGAATTTCTCGTCCTGCCGGAAGCGCCTGGAGCGCAGGACCGCGGAGAGGATCGTCGTCTTCGTCCTGATGTGGAAGCCGATCTTCACGTTCTCTAGGACGGTCATGTACTTGAACAGCTGGATGTTCTGGAAGGTCCGGGCCATGCCCTTGCGGGCGATCTTCTCCGTCAGCAGCCCCGTGATGGGCTCGCCGCGGAAGATGATCTCGCCGGCGGTGGGCTTGAAGATGCCGGAGCAGATATTGAAGAAGGTGGTCTTGCCGGCGCCGTTCGGACCGATGATGCCCAGGATCTCGCCCGACTTGATGGAAAAGCTCACATCGTTCACGGCGACGAGCCCGCCGAACTGTTTAGTCAGGCTCTTGGTGACGAGTTCAGCCATGTCTCGCCCTCCTTTTCTGGCGGATCACGCCGAAAATCCCTTCGGGGATGAACAGAATGACCAGGATGATGATGAGTCCATAGACCAGGAGGTGGCCGTAGGGAATTTTCAACTTGAGGTACTCGGAGGCGACACCTAGGAGGATGGCACCGATAATGGGTCCCCAGGTGGAATGGATGCCGCCCAACAGGGCGATCGCCAGAGGCAGGAGGGTGTAATTGCCGTCGAAAGCCGAGTCTGGCATCGCGAATCCGTAGCTCATCACCTGTACGCCGCCGATAAAGCCTTGCAGGAGGGAGGTGACCGTGAAGGTGAGGAGGAGATTCGAGAAGATGTCGACACCCGAGGTTCGCGCCGCGATCTCATTGTTGCGAATCGCCGTGAGCGAGTAATGCAGCCGCGACTTCTCGAAGAAGACCGATACGGCGACCACGACCAGCACCATGCCGAGGGAGAGCCAGTACAGGGAATGCGAATCGCCGTTGAAAAGGACCTGTGGCAGAACGAGCCCCTCGGGACCGCCGGTGAAGGAGTTCCAGTTCTGGGCGATGACCCTGAAGATCTCCGCCAAGGCAAGGGTGGTGATGGAAAAGTACATAGCTCTGAGCCGGAGTACCAGAAAACCGAGGATGAAGGCGATGAGCGCCGCGAAAAGCCCCGCGCCGACGATGGCGACGACGGGGGACAGGCCGGCCTTCACCGAGATGAGGATGGCGGCGTAGGTGCCGAGACCGTAGAATCCGACGATGCCGAAGGAGACTTGTCCCGAGCGCAGGAGGATGTCCCATGTGAGCGCCAGCGCCATATAGGTGAAGACACTCCGGGCCACCGCCTGGGGATAAGCGCCTAGGAAGAAGGGAAGAACCACGGCGAGCGCGATGAGGAGGGCGGGGGCGAAGGCTGAGGTTGCCTTTTTCATATCTTCCTCTCTTTGTAGGCGCGGACGCCGATGACGCCGATGATGAGCAGGAAGAATACGATGTTCGACCAGCCCGACATGCCCTTGATGCCGTTGATCACCGCCTCGGCGAGACCGAGCGCGAGACTCGCATAGAGGATGCCGGTCACGTTGCCGATGCCTGCCATGGCCACCAAACTGAAGCACTTCATGGTGTAGGGTCCGCCTACGCCCGGGAAGATCGACTGGCGGGTCATGAAGATGGAGCCCATCACGCCGGTCAGGATGACCGAGAGGGTGAAGATGACCACGTATATTTTCTGCACGTCGATGCCGACGATTGCCGCTCCGCGGGGGTTTTGCCCCACGGCCACCGCGGCCTTGCCGAATCGGGTGCGCGTGAGGAAGGCTTTGATGCCGAAGCCCATGACTATGGCCGCCGCGACGAAGACGAAGTCGTAGATGCCGAAGCTCACCTCGCCGACCGAGAGCGATGCTGAGACATAGGAGAGGTGCATCTTTCTGGTCTGGGTCGTGTAGATCAGCGTGACGAGCTGGGTAAGGGTGATCGCGATGCCGAAGGTCAGGATGAGCTGGTTGAGCTCGGGAGCCTTCAAGGTGTGCTTGATCGTCAGCTGGAAGATGAGGTAGCCGATGAGACCCATGAGGACCGCGACGGGGATGAGGGCCAGCCAGGGATCGAGCCCCAGGGCCTGGGCGACGGTGTAGGTCAGGTAGGCCGCCACCATCAGCGTTTCGCCGTGCGATAGATTGACGATGTGGACGATGCCCAGAACGAGGGCCATGGGGATCGCCATCGCCGCGTAGAGTCCCGCGCGCTGGACTCCGTATATGAGGACCGTGGGCTTCCATAGGAGGATAGCCGCGGCGGCCGCCAACCCCAGGACGATCCAGGGGATTGTTTTCCGATTCAATGTCATCGCTTCACCTTGTATGAAAGCTTTGGGGCCTACTGCGATAAAATCAGCTGTGCGGGGCAGTCCCGCCCCGTACAGCTCCTAGAAGAAAGTCAAGATAAGTCTGGCGTCATTTCCATGCGGGGAAAGGATACACCGGCTTGGCAGTCTGAACGTCGAACGGCCAGATGACTTCCTGGCGGCCGTTCTGCCACTGGAGGATCTTCTGGTTGCGTATGCCCTGGTGCTTGATCACGTTCGAGGGACTGAACGTGATGGTCTCGCCGAGGGGTGAAAGGTAATTAGTCTGCTCGAGGGCCTTGATCACCGCGGGGTTGTTCACGCTTCCGTCCTTGTTGAAGGCGGCGGCGCCGGCGCGCTTGATGCCCTCGGCCAGCACGTAGACCGCGGAGTAGGACAGAGGCGCGAAATAGGTCGCGGGCTCAGCCTTGTACTTGGCGACAAAGGCCTTGTAGAACTTGTCGCTGACAGGGTTGATATCGTTGATCGAGGGAGCCCACATGCCGTACAGCGTCACGTTGTTGGCGAGCGGGGACTTGCCGAAGTCCTTCGGCCATCCGGGGGGAGCTCCTACGAAGAGGGGCGGGTTGAACTTCATGGCCTTGGCCTGCTCGAGGATCGGCAAGGCGTCGGCGTCGTAGCCGGCCCACAGGAAGAGGTCGGGCTTGGCGGCCTTTGCAGCCTCGAGGACGGCGGAGTAGTCGCCGCCACCGAGAGCCGCGCTCTTGAAAGATGCGCCGTCGAACTCAAAGTCTTTGGCGAACTGGATCTTGGAAGCGTCGTAGGCGGACTTGCCAAAGGCGCCTTCCTCGTAGGCGAGGAAGATCTTCTCGATCTTGAACTGGGGGTACTTCTTCCTGATGTCCGTCCAGCCGCGGAGATAGCTGGCGCCCTGGTCGTAGTCCCAAGGATGCAGGTGGAAGTACCAGTCGGCGTCGGCACCGAGGGACTTTTCAACCGTGCCGGAAGCGGCGGCACCCGTGGCGATGACGATCTTCTGGTACTTCTTCATCGTGGGAACCTGGCCGAGCGCGACGCCCGAGCTCATGCCGCCGATGAGGAAGTCGACCTTGTCGACCGTGACGAGCTTTTCGATGGCGGCAACGCCCTTGTCGGCCTTGAGCTCGTCATCGACGATGAAGAGCTGGAGCTGCCTGCCGAGTACGCCGCCGGCCTTGTTGATCTCCTCGACCGCCAGCTGGGCGGCCTTGGAGCCTTGTTCACCGGTGACGTCGGCCAGAGGCCAGGTACCACCGATCTTGATGGTCTGGCCGAAGGCTGCGGCGGTGAGAATCGCGAAGAGCGTGGCGACCGCGAGGGTCTTTTTCATTCTCTCCTCCTTGTAGCGCGCGTTGCGCGCTATTCATTTTTACAGATTCAACCGGTCCGCCCGCAAGCGTGCTCGGCCGGCGATTCCCAACATAAAACGAGGGCGCTTCCGCCCTCCGCGGCGGCGATCAGAGCGTGAGGCCGCCGTCGACGCGCAACACCTGGCCGGTGATGAAGCAGGCTTCGTCGCTGGCGAGGAAGAGGGCTGCGTTGGCGATGTCGGCGGGCTCCGCGAGCCTGCCGAGCGGCGTCTTCGCGATGATCGGCTCCAGCACCTTTTCCGGAACGGTCGCGATCATCGGAGTCCGGGCGTAGCCCGGGGAGATGGCGTTGGCGCGGACCTTGGCGCCCTTGCGCGCGAATTCCTTCGCCCATCCCTTGGTCATGGCCACGACGGCGCCCTTGGTGGCGGCGTAGTTGGACTGGCCGATGTTGCCGTCAAGACCGACGATGCTCGAGGTGGAGATGATGGAGCCCGAGCCCGATTCCATCATGATGGGAGCGATCGCCCTGGTCATGTTGAACACGCCGGTGAGGTTGACCGCTATGACGGCCGACCACATGGCGTCGGTCATCTTCTGGATGAGGGCGTCCTTGGTGATGCCCGCGTTGTTGACGAGGACGTCGATCGTCCCGAACTCGGCCTTGACCTTGGCGGCGAAGGCGGCGACGCCCTCGGAGTCGGTGACGTTGACCACGGCGCCGCGCACGTTCGTCTTGCCTTTCTCGAGGTCCGCGAACGCGTTGTCATTTATGTCGAGGGCGAACACCATGCGCGCGCCTTCCTCGGCGAACCTGTCGACGATCGCGCGGCCGAGTCCCTGGGCCCCACCGGTGACGACGCAGACCTTACCCTTCATCCTGTCCATGATTCCTCCAAACGCCGTCCAATTCCGCGCCGGGGCGGCTCCAGCCGCCATTGCCGGCAATGCGATTCAAGAGGGCCGCGGATGGCTGGCGCCCCTCATGGATCATTCAATTCATTTCAGGTCGGGATCTTGATAAGGGCCCCAGCGCAGGGCGGTAGCCGCCCACACGAAACCCAGCCCCGCGCCGACGAAGACGATCTTCGCCCCGTCCCGTATCCTTCCAGCCTTAAGCCCAAGCTCGAGTGAGAGGATCTGGTCGTTCTGGCCCAAGTGGCCGTAGTCGTCCAGGTAAGTGGACTGGTCTTCCCGCAGGCCCAGCTCCTCGAGGATGGCGAGGTGCGAGCTTTTCTTGAAGTGCAGGACGGCGAGATAATCGATGCCCTCGCCCTTCGAGCCGTCGGCGAAGCCGCTCCTGCGCATGCATTCGCGCACGACGCGGTAGAAGTTCGGCAGGGTCACCTCGCCGAGCTTGCCCTTGAAGGCCTTCTCGTCGGGCACGATGAAGTGGGCGCGCTCGAGGTCGGCGGGAGTCGGAGGCCAGGCCTTGGAGCCGAGCACCGGCACCGCGCACATTTCGGACAGGGAGCCGTCGCCGCGGAAGGACGAGGCGCAGATCACGTTCCTGCCCAGGTTCTTGCGCAGCACGAGCGCCGAGCCGCCCGAGCCGATGTCCATCATGAAATGGGTGGTGGGCTCGGCGAGGCTCACGAGGTCGTTGTTGCGGTAGCCCGACACCAGCAGCACCGTGCTGAGCTCCTCGTGCGTGAGCATGAGGGACTTGGCGACGTCCATCGCCGACATCATGGAGCCGCACATGGCTTCCATGTCGAAGCCGTAGCTGTTCCTGGCGCCGAGCTGTTCGGCGACGTAGAGGCAGGCGAGCCAGCAGGGGTAATCCTTATGCTGGGCGCCGCACCAAATGACGAGGTCGATGTCCTTGCCTTCGATTCCGGCGTTGGCCAAGGCGGTCTTGGCGGCCTCCAGGCCCATCATCGCCGTTGTCTCCTCGTGCGAGGCGACTGGTTTGCGCTTGATGCCGAATTTCGTGATGATGATATTTTCTGGAACGTCCGTCGCCGCGGCCAGTTCCGCCGCCGATATGAACGTCTTTGGAATGTAGGTTCCGAATCCTGCGATGCCAACGTGCATGACAACTCCGTAAAGACTGAATCGTCTCTCATTCTTAATAATACCGAATCGAAGATTCGTCAAGCAAAATCGATCGAAGGCGGTAATGGCGACGCGCAGCATGAAAGTAGAAATTATCGATAATAAAATGATTTATTAAAATGATAAATATTTATCGTATTAATTCTTGGCAAGCCTCGAGCGATCTTGTCTTGCCAATGTCGAAAAAAGCACACTATAGTCGATGCAATACTGAATCGGTTCTCAAACGGAAGGGGTCATGGGAGAAAACATCCGGCTCTCGGAGAGCGGAAAGGAAACTGAGGAGCGCCTGCTCCAGTATGCCGTACGGCTCTTCTCGGCGAAATGGTACGGCACGGTGTCCGTCGCGGAGATCTGCCGGGCCGCCGGGCTCTCAAACGGCGTTTTCTACCGCTACTTCCGCAGCAAGGAAGAGCTCTGCAAGCGGATCCTCGGCGCGACCGAGGCGCGCATAGCCGAGGCGATCGCCGGAATCGGCGAAGGGACCCCGGCCGAGAAGCTGCCCCACTTCGCCACGATCGTCATGGATTTCAGCCTCGACCATCCCGACCTCATCGCCGTGTTCCGCGAAGGCCAGTACCGCTTCATCGAATACGAGCGATCGCTCGAGGACCTCTACAGGAAAGGGCTTTCCTCCGTCTTCGGCGAGGAGGTCGGCGCCGAGGATACGGTCTTCGCCCTCGGAGGCATCCGCTTCTGCGCGATCAGGCGCGGGCTGCTGCATATGCCGATCGTCCCGGAATCGGTGATCGGCATCCTCGAGCGGGGGCTCTTTCCCGGCCTGGAGGCCGACCTCGGGCGGGTCTTCGCCCCCGTGGAGAGCGCCTACGCGGCGTCCTGCGCCGAAAACGCCCGCGATTGCCTCCTTCAGGCGGGGAAGCGGCTTTTCGGGGACCGCGGATTCATCGAAACGAACATCCACGAGATCACCGACGCCGCCGACCTCGCCGTGGGCACCTTCTACACCTATTTCGCGTCCAAGGAAGAATTCTTCGCCAAGCTGGTGCGGCAGGTCAGCCACGATCTGCGCCGCTTCATATCGGCCAACATCCCCGAGGGGCTGAACCGGCTCGAGCGCGAGATGCGCGGCCTCTGGCTCTTCCTCCGATACCTCCAGGAAGATCCCTACTGCTACGGCATCGTCCGGCAAGCCGAATTCGTGCTGCCGGAGGTGGCCGCCGATTATTACGCGGCCTTTTTGAGAGGCTACGAGCGGCGCCCGCTTGAGTCGGACGGGCTCGCGCCCGGCTTGGATGAAGTCACCGCGGCGCAGTTCCTCCTGGGCGTGGGCCACTACCTGGGCATCGAGGCGGTGCTGGCGGGCTCATCGGAGGGCATCGAAGCCCAGGTGACGACGATAGGCCGCCGCATGCGCGACGGCTTTTCGGCGAAGCTGATAGGCCGGCGATAGATCCCGACCTGGAACGCGGCATGAAAAGGGCAGCCCCTGCCGGGGCTGCCCTTTTCGTCGAAACGGCCGATGTCCTGCGGCGCCGGCGCTATTTCTGCGCCTCGCCCAGGAATTGCTTGCGCAGCTCCGCCTTCTGGATCTTGCCGTAGGATGAGTACGGAAGCGTTTCAGTGAATTCCACGAACTTCGGAACCTTGTAATTCGCTATGCGTTCCTTGCAGAAGGCGATGAGTTCCTCGGCGGTGGCAGAGGCGCCCTTCTGGAGGACCACGATCATGAGCCCCACCTCGTCCCATTTCGGGTCGGGTTTCCCGATCAGGGCGCAGTCGGCCACGGCCGGATGGTCGCGGAACACGGCCTCGACTTCGGCGGCGTATATGTTCTCGCCGCCGGATTTGATCATGTCCTTGTAGCGCCCGATGATGTAGATGTAGCCCTCGGCGTTGCGCTTGGCCATGTCGCCGGTATGGAACCAGCCGTCGACGATCGCTTTTTTCGTCGCCTCGTAGTTGTTCCAGTAGCCCAGGCATACCGTCGGACCTTTGATGCAGAGTTCACCGGGGGTCTCGGGCGGAACTTCCTTGCCGTCGGGGCCGATAAGCATGATATCCGTATGGAAGATGGCCTTTCCGACCGAGCCGTTGTACTTGGTCGACTCCTCGTTCGTCATGGACATGCAGTTGACGCCGACCTCGGTGAGGCCGTAGCCCTGGCGGAAGATGACATGCTTTTCGGCGCGCCAGGCGTCCATGAGCTCGACGGGAATGGCGGCGCCGCCGTTGACGAAGAAGCGCACGTTGGAGAAATCGGCCGTTTTGAAGGCGGCCGAGTCGTACCACATCTTGTAGAGGGTCGGCACGCCGAGGACCACGGTGCAGCCCTCGCCCTGGATGTGAGCGATCGTGCGCTCGGGGTCGAATTCGCTTTCGATGATGACGCGGCCGCCCGCGTAGAGGAGCGGCGCCAGGAAGATGAAGAGGCCGCCCGCGTGGTACATGGGCGTGAACACGGGCGACACGTCGCGCTCGCAGAGGCCCCAGCTGATGACGGTGTTGATGCAGTTCCAGAGCATCTGCCTGTGCGGGATGACGGCGCCTTTGGATTTCCCCGTGGTGCCCGAGGTGTAGAGGATGAAAAGCGGATCGTCCTCGGAGAGGTCGGCGGGCCGTTCGGGCTCGGTCGCGGCGCCGCGGGCGATCATGGTCTCATAGTCGCAGACCGCGTCGAGCTTTGCCCCGTCCAGGGAGATGAAGCGCTTGCAGGACATGCCGGCCTTGGACTCCTCGACCAGTTCGGTGAACTGAGGTCCGCAGATCAGCACCTCCGGGGCGCAGTCGTTGCTCATGTACTGGAGCTCGTAGGGCTTGAGCCTCCAGTTGAAGGGCACGAGGATGGCGCCGATCTTCGCGAGCCCGTACATCAGGTCGACAAAGTGGATGCCGTTCTTGGCGAGGATGCCGACGCGGTCTCCCTTCTTTATGCCCAACTCGCCGCGCAGGTAATTGGCCACGCTGCAGGCGCGCTCGTTGAGCTGCCGATAGGTGAAGCGGCGCTCGCTCGGCACGTCGTAAATGGCTTCCCGATCCGGAGTGAGGCGCGTCCTTCGCGTCAAGATCTCGCCCATATGCTCGTTGCTCATCGTAAACCCTCCTAAACCCGCGCGCCGCGCTCATGCCGCCGACGCCTTATGAGGTATGAATCATCTCTCACTATCAGCATACCACTAAACCGCCTTTTGTCAATGAATCTTGTCGGAATCATTATGGGCGCGGCTTCGCGGGCGGAGAAGGTTCGCGATGCGAAATCACCGACAGCTGATGTCGATATCGCCGGAGATGGTGCTGAGCCTCACCGGGGCGAGCCCCGCCCCTATGCGGAAGGCGCCGGCGCTGATTTCCTCGCCATCGCGCTCGATATCTCCCGAAACCGTGGAACAGCGAACGGTCGCGTCGAAATCCTCGGGATGCGCGAACGAAAGATCGCCCGACTTGCTGGACATCGATACGCTGTCGCACTGCTCCTCGAGCGTCAGCTCGATGGAGCCCGAGGCGCTCTCCGCGTCGATGTTCGCCGAACAGCCGGAAAGGTCGATGTCGCCCGAGGCCGTCTTCACTTTCAGGTCGCCCGAGCAGCGCCGCACCTCGATGTCGCCGGAGGCTGACTGGAGCTCGATATCGCCGGCCGAATCATCGACGGAGATGTCGCCCGAGGCCGTCCGCAGCGAGACCGAGTTGACATTTACCGGCACGCCTATCTTGAGCGCGGAGGGCTCGCGCGAGCCGACGCTCGTCCGGATCTCGAGGATGCCCGTGTCGCCCACGGTTACCCGCACGCCGGGCTTCTCATCGCCCTCGGCGCGGATCGAGATCCCCGAATCCGAGAGGAAAAGTTCAACATCGGAGGAGCTCGCCTGGCAATCGATCGCCTTGACCAGCCCGGCGGGTATGTTGTCCAGCTCGATCCTATGGAGGCCATCGCCGTTTTCCTCGAAATCCTCATCGACATCGCCGTCCACGTCGCCGGCTTCGAAGATCCGATCGAGGCCGCGCAGCTTCTCGTCCACTCGCCTGAGCCGCTCGTCGGCCCGGCGCATGCGCTCGTCGACGCGCCGGGCTTTCTCGTCCGCGCGCCGGGCCTGCTCATCGGCATGGGCGAAGGCTCCGCCGGACCCAGGCTCGCCTGCGCCGCGCCCATCGAAGACCGCGGCGCCTCCGAAGAACTTCGCCACATCCAAGGCCTTGCGGATCACCTCGCTCAGGTCGACGCCGTCGATGGTGACGCGCGCCCGCGGGCCCTCGCGGCCGCGTTCCTTCGCCCGGTCCGATTCGGCATGGCCGCCGTCGTTCGCTTCGGCGAAAGGTATGCCCGCCTCGGAACAGAGACTGCGCGCCAAGGTTTCGGGCCTCTCGAGGCCTTCGACGAGGGCTTCCTCCCCGACTTCGGGGTGAAGTCCGGCGAGCTCGTCGATGTGGTCCTCAATCTCCAGGAGTATGTCCTGCCTCGCCGCGGCATCGAAATTGCCGAGGCCTCGGGAAAGTGTATCGATGTAGTCTTTCCTCGTCATAGGTCCTTCCTTGCGGCGGAGATTTTCACGCGCGCCTGCTCGCTCCGGTCATATTCCTCGAGCATCGCTTCGAGCAGGGCGGCGCCTCGCTCGGTATTGCTGTAGTACTTTCGAGGGTGGCCGACATCGGGCGTCTCCCAGCTGGAGGCGATGCATCCATCCTTCGTCATGCGCATGAGAAGCGGATAGAGCGTGCCTTCCGAGACCTCGATGCCGACGGTCTTGAGCCGCTCCATCATCTCGAGCCCGTAGCTGCGCCGCTCGACGCTAAGGAGCTCGAGCAGGCACATCTCCAGGAATCCCTTCCTGAACTGGCTCTTCCATTTCTCAAAAAGCTCGTCAGATGCTTCCATGAGCTTTCCTTTTCAGCCGGCGGGCGGCCCGGGCGATTTCGGCGTTCCCGGACTTCCCGCGGATTTGTTTTGTCGCAGCCCCGCCGGGGAGCCTTGCCTAGAACGCCTTATCCTTCGAAGCGGCGGTCGCTCTGAAGAACTCGACCATCTCCCTGCCCGAGTATATATCAGCCCGCCCGGGCCGACCATAGACATCAAGCGAAAGGGACGAATCCCCGATCGAGCGTCGATAGCGGCCGCGTCCGATTCCGTGAGCGAGGGCCGAGCGGAACGCACCGGAAACCGCGTGCGCCTTTCCTTGGATAGACCGCATAGCGCGCTTCATATCCATAAGGGTTCCTTCCATGGCTTTCTCCTTCAAAAATACTTTGTTATACATAACATAATACATAGCATTTTATTTTTCAAGCGAAAAAAGGACCGTCAAGCTTTTTTTTCAGGCCGGACGCCGGAACCTCAACATAAAGGGCACCCGCTGCCGGACATTGACCCTGCGCGGCGCCGCGGCGACAATAGCGGCGTGTACAGCGATGCCCATCTCCACCTCGTCGACCTCGAAGCGCGCGATCCGGAATTCGCCGCGAAAATTCCCGCCCCCGACTGGCGTGGAGCCGTCGCCTCGCACGACATCGCCGAGTTCGAACGTTCGGAAACGTTGAGAAAAGGCCTTCCGCCCACGCTGGCGGGCTTCGGCATCCATCCCCAGGGGCTGCGATGGGATACGGCCGACTATCTCGGCTCCCTGGCCGAGAGCGGCAGAATCGCCTTTATCGGCGAGGCGGGATTCGACTTTTTCGGCGACCGCCCCGAGCGCGTCCGAAATGAAGAGAATCTTCGGGCGCAGCGCGAGACGTTTGAATTCCAGCTCGCCCTGGCGGAAAGAACGGGATTGCCCCTCCTCGTGCATGCGCGAAAGGCCACGGACATACTCCAAGGCTACGCTCCGAGGCTGAGGAGGCTGACTTCGGTGATTTTTCATGGTTGGCCGGGCAGGCTCGTCGACGCCGAGTCCTTTTTGGGGAAGGGCGTCGAGGCGTACTTTTCCTTCGGAACGCCCCTTCTCCGCGGCGCCGCCCACGCGATCGAGTGCTGCGCGGCGCTGCCCGCGGCCAGGCTCCTGGCGGAGACGGACGCCCCTTGGCAGCCGCCGCGCGGCAGCGCCTGGACGGGTCTCGACGCCATCGTCCGTGTTTCCGAGGCCATCGGCGGGATTAGGGGACTAGGCCCCGAGGATTCCGGGCCTCTCTTGAGGGCGAATTTCCTGAAAGCTTTCGGAGCGTCCAGCTAGGCGCGTCGCGCCGGGCGCCCAGAGCTGGACCCGTCGGGCGAGATTCTACGGGCTAGGCGTTCCGCGCCGCGGGCTGGCGGTTGGCGATCCACACTCCCGCGACGATCACGACGGCGCCCAGGGCCTGCGGAAGGTCGAAGGGCTCGCCGCGAAGCGTCACCCCCGCCACGACGGTGATCACCGTGACCAGGTTGGCGAAGACCGCGCTCTGCGAGGCCTTGAGGCGCGTCAGCGTGTAGTTCATGCAGAAAAAAGCGACGATCGAGGAGAGTATCCCGAGGTAGGCGACGGCGCGCCACGCCGATAGCACGCGCGCGAGGAAGGGCTCGGCCGGCGCGCCGGCGCCGGCGCCCTGGCCGCCTCCCCCGAGGAGGGCCTTCGCCAGGACGATGAGCCCGAAGGCTATCGCGCCGATCCACATTATCGCGAAGGTGCGCTCCACGTCGGTGAAGCTCCGCGAGGCCTTGCGCGAAAGCACGTTGAAGAGCGCGGCGCTGAGCATCGATCCGATGAGGAAGAGCGCGCCCCGCAGGGTTCCTTCGCCCGCCAGGGCTCCCGATCCGTTGAGCACCACGATCGCGACGCCCGCCACCGATAGCGCCAACCCAAGCGACTGGAGCTTCGTCGTCTTCTCCCCGAGCGTGAGGACGCCCAGGATCGCCACGATTGCGGGCAGGGCGCCGAGGATGATGCCGGCCGTGCTCGTGGCCGATTCCCGCACGCCGTAGGTCTCGAAAATAAAGTAGAGGATGGGCTGGAACACGCACATCAGGAGGAGGACGCCGAGCTGCTTGCCTCGAAAGTCCACTTTCACCGCGCGGACCGCGACGAGGGCCGTGAGCACGAGGGCGGCGAGGAGGAATCGCGCGAAAATCAGTTCCATGGGGTCCAGGACGCCGAGCGCGTCCTTGGTGACGAGGAAGGAAAATCCGAAAATCGTCGCGTAGGCGATGCCCGCGGCGATGGTGAGCGTCCGTTTCATGCTGGGGACAGTAGCATTCGCGCCGAACCTTGGCAACCGCCGATCCCGCGGGGCTCGAGTCGGCGATTGGCGCGGTCCCCGCGGCGTGCTATAGTCGCCCTCGAGAGGTGCGATGTATGGACGATACCGCTGAGGCCTTCTGGGCCGGCTTCGAGAAGGAGACGGGCGAGCCGGTGCTCGCCAGGACGATGGGACAATACCTCGCCTCGTCGAAGGACCGTGGCGATTGGGGCCTTTTCGTGCTCTCGCCCTCGGGGCTGCGCTTCAGGAGGACCCCGGGGGAGAACTGGTTCGCCTCGCTCTTCCGCAGCTCATCGGTTTCGCTGCCCAAGGAAAAGGAAGCCGACATCGTCATCCCCTACGCGGCGATCGCCCGCATCGTCTTTCCTCCCAAAAAGTTCCTCGACGCGCTTTTCGGAAGCCCTTTTCTCGCCTTCAGCGTCTTCTATCGGGAAGGCGGGGCGGAGAGGGACACCACTGAGAGCGAAGCCCGCTTCGCCATAGACCCGAAATCGGACATTCCCGCGCGCCTCAAGGAATTCGCGAAAACCCTAGCCTAGTTGCGTGGGCAAAGGCGCCGAGCCGAGGTTCGGGGCGCACCAGCCCGCTCCGACTTCCCTCAGCTTCGCCTCGGGGAAGCTCGTGGTGATGCCCAGGCAGCGCGCGCCCGCCGCGCGGCCGGCTATGATTCCGTTCACCGCGTCCTCGACGACGAGGCAGCGGCGGGGATCGACGCCCAGCTTCGAGGCGGCCTTAAGGTAGATGTCGGGGAAGGGCTTTTTCCGCTCAACCTCCGAGCCTGTCACCACCGCGTCGAAAAAATCAGCCGAAATGCCGAGGATTCTCAGATTGACGAGGACTTTCTCATAGTCGGCGGCCGATGCCAGGGCGACTTTGAAGCCGAGTTCCCTGCAGGCGCGGACATACTCGGGAGCGCCGGGGAAAACCGTTATGTATTGTTCGGCGAGCTTGTCGTAGAGCTCGTACGTACGCGTCTTGGCGAACGCGATGTCGATGGCGAGACCATGCTCGGCGGCCGGGCAGCCGATAAAGCGATCCTCGCCGCCACCGACGTAGGGATAGAACGCGTCGCGCGGCATGTCGAAATGATAGCATTCCTTGAACATCGTCATCACCGCGTGGGCGATGAGCTCCTCCGAATCCACGAGGACGCCGTCCATGTCGAAAAGCACCGCGTCGAAATCGCCGCCTTCCCGGACATCGCCTTCCATATGTACTCCTCGAGCCGGACGAATCCGGCGAATGTGGCCAGACTCTAGCATGGCGGGCGGGCACGCATCCAGCGTCACGCATTGTGCTTTTGCGGCCGAACCGCTATGCTTCCCGCCGATGACAGACTTCGCAGCCGCCCTCGCGAAAGCGCGCCTGCCGTACCGCGAATACGGCATCACGGCGATCGACTCCTATTGCGGCCACGCCATGAAGCAACCGGTCAAATTCTACCTCGTCGAGGGAAGCATCGTCGATCTCGCGAAGAGCTTCGACGAGCTTCAGTATCCATCGCTTCCCTACGCCGACGCGAGCCTCGGCGCAGGCGCGGTCGGCTTCGAGGCGCGCTTCCTCTGCGCCGAAAGCGTCGAGCGCACGGGGCTGGGCGCGCTCGCCCTCACCGATTTTCGCAGGAACCCCGCCGACGGGCGCTACGGCGATCCCCGGGGCGTCTATCCGGCGCTCAAGAATCGAGTATTCCTGCCTGCGGAAACCGAAGGCCCCAACCTCCTTTTTGAAAGCGCAGCCTACCTTTCCCGATTCGGCACGCCGGCCGGAAACGAGCCCAGAACACTTCTCCCGCCCGCTCCCCTGCCCCCGCCAGGCGACGCCTCGCCGCTCTGGCAGAAGGACCTGCTCTCGATCATGCTCCAAGGACCGCATTCGTCGGACGCGTTCGAACTGCTGCGCTCGAGCGGCTTCGTGGCGGCGTATTGGCCCGACCTCGACGCCCTGCTCCAGGTCGATCACGCCAAAGACTGCCATCCCGAGGGAGGGGGCTGGTCCCATACGATGGAAGCCCTCGGCTACCGGAAAACCCTGGATCTGGCGCTTTCGCTCGCCATCCTCCTCCACGACATCGGCAAGCCCCACGCCGAGTCGAGCGAAGGCCATCGCTTCGACAAGCACGCCGAGATAGGCGCCCGGCTCGCCTCGCGCTTCCTGCGATCGCTGGGCTTCGATGAGAAATTAGTAGATGACGTGTATTTCATGATACGGTGGCACATGTTGCCCGCTGCCTTGCCGAGGCTGCCCGCCTCCAAGGTGGGCGATGTCGTGCTCGACCCCCGCTTTCCCGACCTGCTGGAGCTATTCCGCTGCGATGAGTTCTCCACCTTCAAGGGTCCTGACACCTACTACGCGGGCTGCGCCGCCTACAAGGCCTTCATGCGCAACCACAAGAACCCCTACCGCGACCAGGACGGGCGCAAGAAGACTCAGACTTTCTCGAGGCTGTGATGGTAGGCCAAAGCCCATCGCGGAGTCTGGAAATGCTTGAAGTCGCCAAAATGCGCGATCAGGGTCTCGACGATCGTCTGGTCGAGCGCCATCTCCTTCAGCGTGGCGAAGGCATCCTCGGTCGAGAGGGGATCCCGGTAGGGCCGAAAGCCGACTAAGGCCTCGAAAACATCGACCACCGCGATTATCCGCGCTTCCTCGGGAATATCCTTTCCCTCCAAACCTTCGGGATAGCCGGAACCGTCGAGCCTCTCATGATGATAGAGCACGATCCCGCTCAGATGGGTGAGTTCCTTGAAATTCTTGAGTATCCTGGCGGAGATGATCGGATGGGTGGCCACGATCTGCAGCTCTTGCGGCGTCAGCGGCCCCTCTTTGAGGAGTATGTTCGAGGGAATGCTGATCTTGCCGATGTCGTGCAGCAGGCCGGCGGTATAGAGATCGCGGAGTTTGCGCCCCTTATAGCCCATCCGCTGGCCCAGGAACATGGCCAAGGCCGCCACGCGGCGCGAATGATTCGCGGAAACCCGTTCCGTCTGCTCGAAAAGAAAGATGATCGACTCGAGGCCGCGCGTCTCGTAGAAGGTGACATTCCGCCGCCAGAGCCACACCGAGATGGCATAGCCGGCCACCATGGTCAGGGAGACGATGAAGAGGCAATCCAGCCAGTCGAGGAGGGGATCGGCGAAATCCGCCCTGATCGAGTAGACGAGCTTCCTTCCCCGCACCGGCGACACGATGATGCGGCGGTCGGTCTGCAGCGAATCGAGGAGTTTCTGCACGTTGATCGTAGCCTCGCCAACCCAGCCGGGAAGGGGGTTTGCGCCGTAATCATCCTTGACGGCGAAGGTCAGGCTCAGCGAGGAGACTGTGCTCGCCACGCCGTAGACTCCGTCGGGGGGAGCGCCGGGCCGCACGTCGATCTTCTCGATGAAAGGATAGAGCGTGTAGATTTCCTCGAGCAGGGCTCGGGACGAAGCAAGGTCGGACTGCTCGACCTTGTCCCTCAGCTCGGACCAGGAGAAGAAGCCGTCGTTGAGGGCCATCGCCTGTACTTGGAGCATGGTTCGAAAGCCCGCTTGAGCCGCCTTGAATTGCGTGTTCCTCTCGTATCGTCGCACGGACGTCACCGCCGCAGTGAGAAATACCGACAAGAGGATGACCGCAACAACTGTTTTAAATGCAAAACGTTTCATATATGGCGCCAATGATAAATTATTATTCTAAACAGATCAACAGGGTTTTCTTGAGGCCATTTATCGGGGCGGGCAGAATCCGCACGAGGGTCAAGGCGTCTTCGGCGAGCTCCGCTGCCTATAATCGGCGACAAGGGCCAGGGCGTCCTCTTCCTGCTCGTCGGGAACGACGATGCTGATTCCCCTTATGTCGGTATGGAAGAGGGGATTCACTTCCAGCATATTGTCCGCCATCATCACGCCCTCGATGCCGCCCGACTTCAGAATGCTCAGGATGACGATGGCGTCGTCCTGGAAGGTCGCCGTGTACACCGTCTTCATAGGTTCCCCCTCGCCAGTTCTATGGCTTCGACGCTCTTGTCCAGGGCGGGGCCGAGGCGGCGCGCGCCGTCGGGCGTCGTGAGCCAGTCTTCCTCGATGCGCATGCCGCCGCAGCCGCGCCAGGCTTCCAGCGCTTCATAGTCGATGAATTCGCGGTGGAGGCCCTCGGCTTTCCACTGATCGATCAGCCCGGGGATGAAGTAGACGCCCGGCTCGACGGAATGGACCATGCCCGGGACGAGGGGTTTCGCAAGCCTGAGCGCGTTGAGGCCGAACTGCCGGGAACGGGGCGTTCCGGCATAGCCCACGTTGTCCTCGCCGAGGCTTTCCATGTCGTGCACGTCCAGGCCGATCATGTGGCCGAGGCCGTGGGGGAAGAAGAGGGCGTGCGCTCCGGCGGCGACCGCCGCCTCCGGATCGCCGCGCATGACGCCCAGGTCCTTGAGGCCGCGGGCGAGCGCCCGCGACGCGGCGAGATGCGCTTCCACGAAGGGCAGCCCGGGGCGCAGGGTCTTGGCCGCCGCCGCGAACATGGCGCGGAGGACGCGGTAGATATCGGCCTGGCGGGGAGAGAAGCGCCCGCCGACGGGGAAGGTGGTGGTGAGGTCGCCCGCGTAGCCCGAGGGGACTTCCGCCCCCGCGTCGAGGAGGAAAAGGTCGCCCTCGCGGCAGGGCAGCTCCGTGCCGTGGTTGTGAAGCACTTCGCCGTGCACGGTGCCGATGGTGGCGAAGCTGAGCGCGCAGCCGTTTTTAGCCGCGACGTACTGGACGAGGGCGGCCGCTTCCAGTTCGGTCCAGCCGGGACGGAGTTCCCGAAGCAGGGTACGGTGCATGTCGACGCTGACAGCCGCCGCGCGCTCCATTTCGGCGATCTCGCGCGGCTCCTTGATCTCGCGGAGGGCGACGATCGCGGGAGTGAGGCCGCGGCCGGCGCGGCGGCGCACTTCGTCGGCAGCGACGCCGAGCATTCCGGAGAGCGTCCGCACCGACGCTTCCCTCGCGTAAGGAGGGAAAAAGAGTTCGTCCGCCGGAACGCCCGCGAGCATTCCGGGCAGCGCCGCGAGGGAACGGCTGCGGCCTATGCCCGCTTCGCGCGCCCGCTCGGCCACGCTTGGGCGGGGTCCCGTCCAGATCATGTCGTCCATGGTGATGTCATCGCCGAAAAGCGCTGTTTCGCCGTCCGCTATATCGATGAGGGCAGCCATGCCCGGCTCGTCGAGTCCGAAAAAGTAGAGCCAGTTGGAATCCTGGCGGAAGGGATAGCAATTGTCGGGATAATTTCGGGGGCTCTCGCCGTTGGCGAGGAATAGCGCGCGGCCCCGCAGCCCGCGGTCGCGCAGCGCTGAGGCGAGCGCCCGACGGCGCCCTTCGTATACGGTGGGTTCGAACATGCGCCAATACTAAGCCCTGCGGAGGCTTTGGTCAACAAAGCCCCTCTCTCGTCGAATTGGCGCCACTCACTAATAGAGAGCGATATTCTCGCTATCCATAAATGGCGTTACGTTCGTCATCGAGTATCGTACACTCAATGAACTATATTCAGGAGTGCCTGGCCCTCAACCTAAAGAACCGCCGCGCGTATCTACGGCTCTCCCAGGAAGGACTCGCCGAACTCACCGATCTTTCGGCGGGTTTCATCGCGAACATGGAGACAGGCAGAGGCTGGCCTTCGGCGGAATCGCTGTCCAAGCTGAGCCAAGCCCTGAAAGTAGATCATTGGAAGCTCCTCATCGATCCGCGCAAGGACGAGGTTGGGCTGACGAGGGAAGAGTTCGCCATGATCATGGACAAGTGGAAGAATGATATTCTGGATAACGCGCCGCCGCCCTATCCGCCTTCCCGCCGCCTGATCGACGGCGAGAGGAACGGAGAGCCCGATCGAAATTAAAGGCCGAGCCGCTTCAAGGCTTCCTGGTTCGCGGCCGCCTTTTTCTCATCAAGCGTATTGAGCTTCAGGAAAACGAGCACCCCCACGGCGAGCAGCGCGGCGGGTATCAGCGCCGTATGAAGCCTGATGCCGAAACGCGCCCGCGCCGAGCGCGGGTCCGACGCGAAGCCCGACAGGCTATGGACGATCCAGAAGGAGACCGCCTGCACCGCGTAGGCCAGCCTGCCCGCGAATGCCCTGAAACCGATATAGACCCCATCGTCGCGCTTGCCCGTCGTCACGACGATCTCGTCGATCACGTCGGCCATCGCCGGGGTGAGAATCATCCAGAAACCGCCGAAAGACAGTCCCCAGGCGAACATCGCCGCCACGAAGCCCCAGTAGCCGCCCACCACCATGAGGGGGAGGCTGAATATGGCCAAGCCCACGGCCGCCGCCGCGAGGAGCTTCTGGTTGGAGCGGACGCGCTTCCGCGCGGCCAGCCAGAGCGGAATGCCGGCGAGGTCGCCGGCGAGCATGCCCGCGAAGATCAGCGTCGTGCTGCGGCCGTCCAGGAGGTAGTCGCCGACGTAGTGGATCGAGGCGGTCATCGAGATCGTGGCCGACTGGTAGAAGAAATAGAGGAGTATGAAGGCGAGGAAATTCCGGTTGGAGAAGGCTTCCCGCAGCTGGGCGCCGAACGAGGCTTTCTCCTTGCGCGCGCCCTCCTGGGCCATGAAACGCTGGATCATGGCGGGCGTCTCCTTGACGCCAGGCAGGAGGAGGATGGCGACGACTACGCCGATGATCGCGAAAATCCCCGCGTTCTTCATATAGGTAGCGGGCTGGCCGTAACGGACGAAGAAGGTCGGCAGCACGGCGCCGCCCGCCACGCCCAGCACCCCGATAAGGGTGGCGATGCCGGCGGCTTTCGCCCTGGTGGTCTCCTCGCGGAATTTATCCGGGAAAATAGATTGGTAGTTGACCTCCCAGGCGGAGTAGAGGGCGTCGTAGACGCAGATCGAGGCGAGGAGCCAGAGGAAGACGAGGCCCGAGGAGGCCGAAGGCGGCATGAAGATCAGGGCGAAGGCTCCCACGCAGCTCAATGAGCCGGCGACGATCCAGGGGAACCGCCTGCCATAGCGCTTGGTCAGGGGCGTCGGCCTGGCGGTGACGAAGCCGATCAGGGGATCGTTGATCGCGTTCCACGCCGAGTAGATGACGATGGCCAGGGCGACGAGCCCCGAGGAGAGCCCCACCTCCGTTTCATAGAATTTGAAGACAAGGGAAGCGAAGGCGCCGGTGAGGAATTCGGCGAGGAATTTGCCGAGACCGTACGATGCCATGATCGGCGCCCCCACCCTGCCCTCCGGCCGGGCCGATTCGGATACCATGGCGGCGATCGCGGACTTTTTCCCTTGCTTATTCGTTTCCATAGGGGGGATACTAGCGTCAGGGAGCCGCGAATGCAACGGCGGAACCCGGCAAAGGGGGCGCCAAAACCTCCTGGAGGCTCCAAGGTTGACAGCCCCGGTCATATTTTTTAGTATTAAATCATGATGGAACCCAGCGGCGAGAGCCACAGTCCGGCGAAACAGCACACTTCATCCTGGCATCGGCCATCGCGGATCGCCCCCCGACGCTTCGTTCCCGCCTTTATCGCGGGGTTATTAGGGCTGTTCGTCGCGGCGGGCACCGCCGCGGCCCAAACGCCGCAGACGGCGGCGGTCCAGGCGCAGTCCGCGGCTCCAGCCTCCGAATCCGCCAAATTCTCGTCGTTCACCCTTGAAAACGGACTTACCGTCCTCTGCCAGAGCATCCCCGGGAGCGGAGCCGCGTCGGTCGGCATAGCCTTCCGTTCCGGTGCCGACGCTCAGACGAAAAAGACCGCCGGTCTTTTCAGGCTCCTCGAACATGTCCTGTTCAGGGGAGACGCCTCCGCTCCCGGCGAAGACGAACCCGCGGGAGCCCTGGAATCGCTCGGCGCCGCCGCCCTCTCGGGAGGCGCCGCCCGCGACCGCCTGGGATTCTCATTCACCGTCGCTCCATCGATGATTGCCGAAAGCATGGATACTATGGCCTACCTCTTCTCGAAGCTGCGGCTCGAAACAGCCTTCGCGGATCCTAAGGCCTTCGAGGAAGCCAAGAAGGCGAGCCTCGCGGACATCGCGGCCGCGGCGGCCGACCCTGAGTCGGTCTACGAGGCGGCGATCGCGAAAAAGCTGTTTTCAGCGGCGCCCTGGCGCTTCGACATCCCCGGCGCCGAACCCGTCGTCGCGGGAGCGACGGAGGAAGCGCTCAAGGACCTCGCCGAAACCTGGCTCGTCCCGAACAACGCGGTCCTCGTCCTGGCGGGCGACTTCTCCGTCTCGGAGATCCGCCCAGCCGCCGAAAAGGCTTTCGCCTCCTGGAAGAAGGCGGCCGATCCCTGGAAGATCCCTCCCGCGTCCTTCCCGAAACCGGGCGTGACCCGCCCGACCATGATGGTCTATGCCGATGAATCCGTCCCCGCGGGCGAGGCATATCTTGAAATGCGCTACCGCGGCCCCGACGCCGCTTCCGCGCGCTCGCCGGCCGCCGAACTCTGGGCGGAACTGGCTTCCCAGCCGGGCTTGCGCTTCATGCTCGCCATCGAAAAGGGCATGCCCAAGGCCACCGCTCCGAGCGCCATCCTCGCGCACTACGAGGGGTCGTCCGACGCGGCCTGGTTCTCGGTGTCCGCGCGGTTGAAGCTGGCCGCCTCGACGAACGCCGCCGACGCGGCCTTTTCATTCAAGGAAGTCGCGCGGGGCGCTGAAATGTATGCCATGAAGACGCAAGCCGGCTACTTTGCGGCCAAGGACTACGAAAAGGCGAAAGCTGCGCTGCTCGCCCGCCGCGTCGCCGCCCTCTCCGACCCGGCCTCCGCCGGCGCCATCCTCACGGACGGGTGGATTCTGGGCGGCGCCGAGTGGCTGCGGACCTGGCCCGAACGCATCGGCAAAGTCGCCTCCAAGGACATCACGGCCTTCGCCGACGAGTATTTCATGAAAAACCTGGAAGTGGTGACGGTGCGGCTCAATCCCAAGGACTACGCGGCGAGGAAGAAAACCTTCGACTCGTACGCCTTCGAGAGCATCGTTCCGCAGAAAGCGTTCTGGTGGAAATAGCCGGCGGCCGCCGCGCCCTGTCGGAGCGTCCAAGCGCCGCTGCCCGGCCTCACTCTTCTTCTATCGAGATGATGCTCGGCAAGCCCTTCAGCGCCTTGGAGACTTTTTTCAGGTTTTCCTTGGAGTCGGTCTCCATGGTGAAGAATCCGCCCAAGGTGCCGTCGCCCCGTTCGCCCAGCTTGCCCTCGCGCAGCCTGCCCTGGAATTTGCGGACCGCCGACTCGATCTCCGAGAAGATGTCGGGCGTCTTTTTCGTGGCCACCCTGAAACGGCCCACGAAGGACGAGGCATCCTCCCACCGCACCTCGATCTTGCGCTGCGCGAAGTCGGCCACCGCCTTTATCGACTTGCAGTCGGCGCGGTGGATGATGATGCCCCGGCCGCGCGAGACATAGCCGACGATCTGGTCCCCGGTGACGGGCATGCAGCATCCGGCGATGCGGATCATCATGTTGCGCTGGCCGTTGATCGAAAGCCCCGCCTTGTCGCTCCTGAGTTCCTGCTGCGGCTTGTAGGCCCTGTACTCGACTTCGGTGATCGAAGGCGAGGAAGTCGCCGCGACGCGCTCCTTCTCGGCCTGCTGCTTCGTCTCCTCCTGCTGGCCGGGCTCCCTGCCCTTCTCCTCGCTCGGTTTCCTGCCGACCACGATGCTCTTGTCGATGGCCAAGGCCTGCCCGTTCTGCACGAGGAGGGCGCGGATCTTGGATTTGGCCTTGGAGGTGTGTGCCAGCTTGAGCCAGTTGAGGTTGGGCTTGGCCAGGGGCGAGGTGAGGATCTCGACGATCTGCGTGTTCTTGAGTTCGGCGTCCAGGGGGATGATGGCCCCGTCGGCGCGCGCGCCGAGGCAGTGGGCTCCCACGTCGGTGTGGATGGCGAAGGCGAAATCTATGGCAGTCGAGCCCATCGGCAGCTCGATCACCTCGCCGCGCGGGGTGAACACGAAGATCGAGTCCTTGAGGAGCTCGCGCTTGATTTCGTCCAGGTACTCGGCGCCCTGCGAGACGAACTCGTTCCACTGCTTGAGCCGGTTGACGATGGGCAGGTCCTCGAGTTTGGGGCGCTCGGCGGTCGAGCCCTTCTTGTAGAGCCAGTGCGAGGCGACGCCGTACTCGGCGATGGCGTGCATGTAGCGCGTGCGGATCTGGACCTCGAGCAGCTGGCCCTCGTAGCACATCACCGTGGTGTGGAGGCTGCGGTAGCCGTTCGCCTTGGGCATGGCGATGTAGTCCTTGAATCGTCCGTCGATGGGCTTCCAGAGCCGGTGCACGAGGCCCAGGAGGGCGTAGCAGTCCTCGTCGCTGTCGCAGATCAGGCGCAGTCCGAGCAGGTCGTAGAGTTCCTCGGCGGGCTTGCCCTTTCGGCGCATTTTTTGGTAGATCGAGTAGAAATGCTTGGCGCGCGAGGCGATTTCGACGTTGATGCCGGCCTTGAGCGACGCCCGCCTGATGTCCTCGCTCGCCCGGGCGAGGAATTTCTCGCGGGTTTCCTTCTTGGCTGAGACGATGTCCTTGATCTGATCGAACACCTCGCGGTTGAGAACCTTGAGCGAGAGGTCCTCCAGCTCGTCCTTGAGCCAGGAAATGCCGAGCCTGTCGGCCAGCGGGGCGAAGATGTCGAGGGTTTCGGCCGCGATCGTCTTCTGCCTGTCCTCGGGCAGGTATTTCAGCGTGCGCATGCTGTCGAGCTTGTCGGCCAGCTTTACGATGATGACGCGGATGTCCCCGGTCATGGCGAAGAGCATCTTGCGCATGGTCTCGGCGGCCTGGACGGTCTTGTTCTTGGCGCGCACCGTCGAGAGCCGCGCCACGCCGGCGACGATTCTGGCGGTCTCCTCGCCGAAGGCGGCGGAAATGGCGGGGTCGGGCAGCGCGGCCAAGGCTTTGCGGTGGGCATCCTTTTCATGCTCGCCGGCCTTCTGCTCGGGCCGGGCGGTCCTGCGCTGCTCGGGAGCCGCCGGCGAGGCGGGTTTCACCGGCTCGGGCTTGGCCGATTTGGCGGCCGCGGGCGCCGCTGCGGCCGGCGCGGGCGCGGCGGGATGCGCGGGCGCTTCAGCACCCTCGGCTTGCGCGAAATAGCCCGATATGCGGTGTTCGGTGATGTCGTGGACGAGGCCGGCGATGACGGAATCGAGGTCCATGCCCATGTCGAGGAGGGATGAGGCAACGCGGAGGTCGTGGACCCAGGCGAGTTCGCCGGAGGCGCGCTGCGACGCGCCGTGCTTTTCCACGCTCCAGGCGAGGGCGCGGGCTGCGAGCGCGCCTCCTTCGTCGCCGAAGGTGGTCCGGGCCTTTTCGAGGAACCGCTCGCTCAACTCGTCCATCGTCTCCTCTCCGATCAGGGCTTTCTGGCCCCCGTGATTCGATCCAATCCGGCCAGGTCTTTCCATACCCTCACCTCGCCGAATCCCTCCTTCAGGAACATATCACGGATATCGGGCGACTGCAACGCGTCGGATTCTATCAAGAGAAACCCGCCCGGCGCGAGGACGCGGAAAGCCTGGCCGATGAGCCTCGGCATGAGGCCGAGCCCGTCGGGGCCGCCGTCGAGCGCGAGCGGGGGTTCGCGCCAGCCGCGCGCCAGGAGGGCGGCCGTCTCGCCGGAGGGCACGTAGGGCGGGTTGGCGGTGATGAGGTCGAAGGGGCCGGCGAGGCCTTCGAGCAGGTCGGCGCGGAAGAGGGCGAGCGGGGCCGCGGCGACGGGAAGGAGCCGCGCGGCGTTGGCCGCGGCCACGTCCAGCGCGTCCTGCGAAAGGTCGGAGGCGCTCACCCGCCAGCCGGGGCGTTCGGCGGCGAGGCTGAGGGCCACCGCGCCGGATCCCGTGCAGACGTCGTGGACGCGCAAGCGCCGCGGCGGCGCGTCGCCGAGCTCGAGCGCGGCGGCGACGAGCGTTTCGGTGTCGGGCCTCGGCACGAGGACCCTTTGATCAACGAGGAACTCGCGGCCGAAGAATTCCTTCGTGCCGACGATATAGGCTACGCTCTCGCCCGCGAGCCGGCGCTTCCAGGCTTCGGCGAACGAAGCGGGAATCAGGCCCGGGGGAAGGCGCTCGGGAAACCGCGCGAGCAGGCTGGATCGTGCGATTCCCAGCGAATGCGCGAATACCAGGCAGGCGTCGAGGAAAGGCGTGTCGTTTTCACCGTCGGCGGCCGCCAATTCCGCGGCGC
>MTLD01000135.1_pt1 | contig 46927 bp, 44 predicted proteins | sample 1982471 | NCBI WGS metagenome assembly MTLD01 (sample SAMN05712604, study PRJNA340218) | biofilm metagenome | isolation source: sample SPM anode biofilm adapted to -50 mV | place: USA | collected 2012-02-03 | reverse complement strand
GGAAATGGCGGCGTTTCGATGCGCGCTAACAAACGGCAAGTTTCGCCCAATATCCCCTTTCAGGACGTGGAACATTCAGCCAGTTACAGACACGCGCCATGAAACTCGATGAAACTTTGTACTTCAGGGCAACCTTGGTCATCGGCTCGGCCCAAACTTCAGCATAGAGTTGCTCCCGGCTGACTGGTGTATCCTTGTTGCTGGTAATTGTATTTTCTCCCATCGTATAGCCTCTCAAAATTGATATTGCCAATCATGGATGCATAATATTGCAATGACATTAATCGTATGTCAATCTGGCAACTTACAGCAGAATTCCAATGTTCAGGTCATTCAAGAAAACGGATTGAGGAATTCGACACAGGGTGCAACACAGATAGTATTTGGCGAATCTTTTATTGTGAATGTGAACCATTTTTAAATATTGCTTGATTGTTACAAATACAAGGTATATATTTTTGCAACCTGACACTTTGGAACGAAAAGCGGTTGTCATGAATCTCACAGCACAACAAAGACTTCTTGATCTATTCGGCAGGCAAAGCGTGGTACGCTCTCTGGATCTTGAACAGTATGAAATCCCCCGGGTAGAGATCAGCCGCCTTTGCAAGAGGGGTGTGGTCGAACGTGTAGGGCGCGGGCTCTATCGACTGACAGATGCACAGGTAACAGAGCATCAAACTCTGGCCGAGGTTTGCAAAGCAATCCCTAACGGAGTGGTCTGCCTCCTTTCCGCACTTCGCTTTCATGATCTGACAACACAAGCGCCATTCGAGGTCTGGATGGCTATCGACGTCAAAGCTCATCTCCCCAAAACCAGCCTGCCAATAAAATTCGTCAGATTTTCAGGGCCTGCGCTCAGTGATGGTGTAGAAACCCACAGGATTGATGGCGTGGACATAAAAGTTTACTGCCTTGCCAAGACCGTAGCCGATTGTTTCAAATACCGGCACAAAATCGGGCTGGACGTTGCCCTGGAAGCGCTTCGTGAAAGTCGGAAAAATGGTCGGTGCACGATCGATGACCTCTGGCGTTACGCAAAGGTTTGCCGGGTTAGTAACGTAATGATGCCGTATATGGAGGCGATGGCCATATGACACAAATTCGTGGTGCAAATGTCGCTGCTTCGGTTCGTCAGCGTTTGCTTGACCAGGCAAGGTCAAAGCATGTTGATTTCAATCTGCTGCTCACCCGTTACGGACTGGAAAGGTTTCTCTATCGATTGGGGCGGTCAGAATATCGGGAGCGCTTTGTTCTGAAAGGCGCAATGCTTTTTCCCTTGTGGGGAGTTGTCAGTTACCGTTCGACACGGGACGTTGACCTGCTTGGTTATGGAGAAAGCGAGATCGAAGCGCTGATAACGGTTTTTCGAACAATCTGCCAAACAGAAGTGTCAGATGACGGGATCACGTTTGATCCGGCCAGTGTCCAGGCTGAAGACATCAGGGATCAGATGGAATATGGTGGTACGAGACTCAAGCTCAATGCCGATCTTGCCGGTGCCCGCATTCATCTGCAAGTGGATATCGGTTTTGGCGACGTAATTACACCCTCAGCAGATTCTGCCGAGTACCCTGTGTTGCTCGATCACCCTGCTCCGCATCTAAGGGTATATCCTCGTGAAACGGTAATTGCTGAAAAATTCCAGGCAATGGTTCACTTGGGCATAGCCAACAGCCGCATGAAAGATTTTCATGATCTGTGGGTCCTCGGCAGTCAGTTCGATTTCGACGGCATGACACTGGCAACAGCACTTGCGCGAACCTTTGAGCGGAGAAATACGCCGTTGCCGGCAGAACTGCCACTGGCATTGACTCCGGAGTTCTTTGCAGACGCTCAGAAAACCAGGCAGTGGAAGGCATTCCTCAATCGGGCAGGTCTGACTGTAGAAGTGGAGCTGGCAGAGGTTGCGGTATTTATTGCTGGTTTTGTTATGCCACCAATAGTAGAGAGCAGAGTTCGAGAGAAGTTTGCCGGGAGATGGCTTGCAGGCGGCCCCTGGCAGAGATTTCCTGAACCTCATTTGTAATGGGCTCAATCAATCTTCACAAAAAAGAGGGAGCGTAACGAAATGGCAAGTGGAAAACCATGGTCACAAGCTGAACTCATGGTTGCAATGAACCTTTATTGCAAGCTCCCGTTCGGCCAGCTTGATCACAGGAATCCCTTGATCATTGAAGTTGCGATGAAGTTAGGGAGAACACCGAGCAGCCTTTCAATGAAGCTCTGCAATCTTGCCTCGCTCGACCCACGTCAACAGGCACGCGGGATCAAAGGTCTTGGCAGTTCAAGCAAGGGTGATAAAGAAATATGGAATCTGTTCAACTCTGACTGGGAACGTTTCGGCGTGGAGAGTGAAGTGAATTTGCAGGCCCTTCTTGGTAAATCGGTTGAAATAGATACCGCAGATTTCCCGCTGCTGAAGAAAGCCCAAAAGCAAACTGCCATAAAAATGCCTGCTCATATACCAAGTGGTCCGACGGAAGTTATGATGTCTTCAAATACGGAGTCATTGCAGCCCAAGATTATGGTGCACCTCAAATCCGACGGCGGTTTGTACTTTTAGCAAGTAAACATGGTGATATAAATATTCCCCTCCCAACTCATGGCATAAATCCTGACAATCCCTACAAAACCGTTCGCTATGCAATTGAAGGCCTTCCTGTTATTGCCGCAGGAGAGACTTACGCTGGCACAGATGTGCTAAACCACCGTGCGGCTGAGTTGTCCGAATTGAACATGACAAGGATTAAAGCATCTGCGCATAATGGCGGTGGGCGCAATAACTGGCCTAGGCATCTCTGGCCAGAGTGTTACACCCGGAAAAAAGAAAGTGGTGAAACCCATTCCGGCCATACCGATTGTTACGGCCGCCTCTGGTGGGATAAACCGGCAACCGGACTAACTACTCGTTGCATCAGTTATTCTAACGGAAGATTCGGACATCCTGTACAGGACAGGGCGCTAAGTGTCAGGGAAGCTGCTCGTCTTCAGGGTTTTGATGACGAATTTGAATTCACAGGCAATCTGAACTCCATGGCAAGACAAATAGGAAATGCAGTACCGGTGGATCTGGCATTTGCAATGGGAAATCATTTTATCAAGCATATTGAGGCAATTAATGGCTAATTTTAAAACATCGGCTCGTGCCTTGGAAATGCTTGGACGCCAACAAATCGCCGGGATTCCGACCGCAACCAGTGAGTTGTTTAAAAATGCTTACGACGCTTATGCAGACGATGTGGAAGTGGATTATTTCCGGCATAAAAACTGTCTTCTTATCCGTGATAATGGATATGGGATGACCCGTGATGAATTTGAATCAAAGTGGCTTACTATTGGAACAGACAGCAAGTATGGAAAAAAACCTCAAATAAACCCGTTTAAAAAGCTAGCACGTCCCATCATGGGAGAAAAAGGCATTGGGCGCTTGGCCATTTCAGCAATTGGGCCGCAAGTGCTAATTTTAACTCGAGCCTTCAGAGAAGATAAAGCGCAGCCCCTTGTAGTTTCATTTATAAACTGGGATTTATTCGGGCTACCAGGACTAGTTCTTGAAGATATTCATATTCCCGTCTATGAGTTTGATGACAATAGCTTTCCTGATTTGGAAATTGTGCAAAAGCTTGTAAATGAAGTGATTAAAAGTCTTGCAAAAGCTGAAGGCAAAATTGATGAGGTTGATTACAAAAAAGTTCTCACTCAATTGAAATCATTTAAAATAAACCCTAAAGAGTGGGATAATTTCTTTGACGGCCTTTTGTTAAGTCGCAACTCCATCGGCACCCATTTCTACATAAGTCCTGTTGACGAGAGCCTCGCAAGTGCACTTGACAAGGACTATAACACCGGCGATATCTCAACAATGCAGAAAATGCTTCTTGGGTTCACAAATACTATGAATCCTGCCGCCCCACATGTAATCAACACCGCCTTTAGAGACTATAAAACCCAAGACCTAACGAAATCCAATAATCTTATTGATCAAGCAATATTCTTTACGCCTGAAGACTGTGCACAAGCAGACCATCATTTTAACGGTAGATTCGATGAGTATGGCCACTTTTCCGGGCAGGTGACAGTCTACAATGAGGAGACATTTCAACACGAAATCCCTTGGTATGGAGCTAACGGGAAAGAAACCCTATGCGGGCCGTTTAATTTGACAGTGCATTATTTGCAGGGGGACGTGCGAGACACCCTTTTAAGCAAAGACGACTATGCGCCGCTTAGCTCAAAGACAGATATAATTGGCGGTTTGTACATCTACAGGGACGGCATACGAATATTGCCATATGGAGATAGTGATTATGACTGGCTTGATATAGAAAAAAGAAGAACAAAGAGCGCCGGTTACTATTTTTTCTCACATCGGTTAATGATGGGATACATAGACATCGGGCACAAAAATAATTCTCTACTTTGTGAAAAAGCCGGTCGAGAAGGTTTTATAGAGAATAAAGCTTACCGTCAACTTAGAGACATTTTAATAAATTTCTTTCTACAACTAGCCAATGATTTTTTCCGAGCTAAGGGCGGACCAAAATCTGAATTATGGTCAACAAAAAAGGTGGAATTTGACCGAGCACACAAAGCTAAACAAAAAAGAGATAAACTGGCCTCAGGAAAAAAGGATAAGTTTCAAACGGCGCTCAATGACTTTAACCATGACAAAATCAATGTTCAATCCGACTTAGAACTTATCATCAGCGAGGCAGAAGAAGAGTTGCAGGCGTTAAGTATTATTGTTGATCACGACGAACTAGCTCGTAAAATGCTTGAACTCGAACTACAACTATTAAAAAAAGTTACCAGCGTTGAAGATCACTATAGGATCTCTAATCCGAAAGGTTTTGTTTTAAATAAAGACCTTCGACAGCAATGGGAGGCTTATCAGAATGAGTGGATTAGGATCAATGTAAATTATTTCCAAGCCGCTAAAAAAACGATTTCTGACTTAATTGATACTTATAAGAATGAATATCAGGTTGAGCTAAACAAGCGAGTGCGTCTCCAACAGGCCATTGATGATATTGCTACCAATGTCGAAAAATCTGTAAGCGCAGAATCCAAACTGACTAATGACATTATCAAGGAAGTTAACCGGCAGGTCATAGATCTGACAAGGGACGTAATGAGTGACTCTCTCTGATTCATTGAAGAGCATAAAGATAGAATTTGCGAAGCTCGACATATCAAAGCTCGGAGATGAAGAGTTATTCAATAAACGGCTTGAGATTGAAGAAAGAATCACTGAAGAAGCGCGACAACATAAGGAAATACTCGAAAGCGTCCAGTCACAGTTAAGCTCCATTCATTGGAGTAAAGACGAAGACGGACATATAGTTACCCAAGCAGATATAAATGATTCTCTTGAGAACGAATTGGAAGAACTTAGAGGACAAATAAATGCAGATGTCGAACTGAGTCAGCTCGGCCTTGCGGTTGGTGTAATTCACCATGAGTTTACCAGTACTGCGCAATCAATTAGAGAAAACATTAAAGGCCTCAAGGGCTTAAGTGACGTGAACGAAAAATACGACACCTTGTATAAAAATCTGCGCGCAAATTTTGAACACCTCGATAACTATCTGTCCCTGTTTACCCCACTCGACAGAAGGATGTACAGAAAACAAGAAAACATACCTTACAAAGATATTTCTGCTTTTGTCATTGATATTTTCAAGGAACGCTTCCGAAGGCATAATATTGAGCTTAGAGTTACAAAAGGATTTAACAATCGCGATATTTTGGCTTGTCGGTCGAAAATCTATCCCGTATTCGTCAACATTGTGGATAACGCTGTTTATTGGCTGAAACAAACAGAAGACAATATCGATAAAATTATTAGGCTTCATGCGGATGATGGTGGATTTTACATTTCCAACAATGGTCCACCCATACAAGAAGCTATTAAGGAACGGATATTCGAGTTGGGATTCTCAAAAAAAGAAACCCCAACTGGTCGCGGTAGAGGAATGGGTCTACACATCACTAAAGATGTCCTTAAGGGGATTGGTTATGAGGTCTTCGTGGCTGAGCCACGAGATGGAATGAATGTCACATTTAGTGTGCAAATAATTAAAGATGGAGATTCTAATGCCTGCTGAATTCATGGCAATGTCAAAAGACATTGCACAAGATTTCATTCAATCTATTCTCTTTGTCGATGATAAGGCGTACTTACCAGTGCACGATGACCACAGCTTTGATGTTAAGCCAATAATCAGAGAATCTGCGACCAAAGGCCTTATGGCGACGGCATTCGCGCCTGAATATCAGGGTGATTTGTCAATAGTTGTGGATATTGGAAGAAACGCAGATGTTGTTGTTCTCGATTGGAGAATTGATATCAACAACACTGTTCCAACTGCTGAAGCAAATGAAGAGGAAGATGACGTAGCTGACATCAGAGGTAATTTTGCATTACAAATAATCAAGAGTCTCACCGTCGAGAATAATGTCCACGTCGATCAACTCAAATTAATATTCATATATACCGGCGAACCTAACCTTAATGAAATCATGGCTCAACTAAGCGAAAGTTTCCCTCACTTCAGGCAGTTAGATGATTTTACACTTTCCTTTGGGGGTGTAAGGATATCAATATGGGCGAAAGAAAGCGTAGAACCACGATTTGTACACATGCCAGAAATGATCCCGCGCTTGAAATCATACTCGGGATTACTTGATGAAGTGCCAATTGAATACGCCAAAATATCTTCAGGACTACTTAGCAATACGTGTTTGAGTGCATTAACTCTGCTTAGAAACAACACCTACAAATTATTAGCCAATTTTCCCCCTTCTTTAGATCCAGCCTTTGTAGCACATAGAGCTATGCTTCCTTGGCCTGATGATGCAGGAGAACTTCTGAAAGAAATTATTTGTGGGGAATTAAATTCAATCCTAACGGATGCTGGCATATCTCAACGTGTTACGAGCAATATAATTCACGATTGGGTATCGTCTCAAGTTTTTGTAGATACAGAAATAACTGTTAAAAAAGGAACTGCCGCAACTCCTGCAGTCAAAATAACCATTGATACCGCGAAGAGAAAGTTCTGGCAGAACGAGGGGTATGTCGCGCTATTAAGCAAAGAGCTAAACATTGAAGGTGCTCCTGTATTAAAAAAGAAAGAAATTGAAACCTGCGAACGAGATTTATTAAAAAACCACGCATGCACATCGTTCACTCCCTCAGATTTTACACAAGTAAATGCCGATGAAAAATTTTCTATACTGACTCACCATAAAAGAAATTACCTGTCTACTGCGAAAAACCCGTCTCTAACCCTCGGCGTTATGGTCAAGGATAACGATCGCTATCTCTTATGTATTCAGCAGAAATGCGCCAGTGTGAGGATTCCAGGCGGAGAACAACGAAAATTCTTATTCCTACCGATGAAGTTAAATGAACAGAGTTTTGATGTTTTATTCAAAAATGATGTTCAAGATTATGTTCGACTATCTACATGCTATAAGGAATGCTATTCACTTGAAATTGTAGAATTCGCTCCTTTTGGTGATACGGGAATTGTTCAGGCCCATAAAGAAGAAGATGGTTTATATTATTTTATTGGTGGGCCCAATAATCAAATTAAATTCCAATGGATTCTCGATTTAAAAGATGCACACGGGCAAAGAATTGCAAATAATTTTGCGGCAAATCTTGCTCGTGTAGGACTTGACGAATCAGAGTGGCTTCGTCGCAATTGACAAATAAAGTTATAAATATTGCTCTCAACCAGTTGTAATGATTATATCAAAGCCATCAGAGCAAAAAAGTCGAATGATGAGCCGGATCAGGACGAAAGGGACTGCACCTGAACTTGCACTTCGATCTGCACTTCATGCCGCTGGTATCCGATTTCGTCTGCATCGCAAAGACCTCCCCGGCAAACCCGATGTTGTTCTCCCAAAATATAAATGCGTCATTTTCGTACATGGTTGCTATTGGCATCATCACGAAGGGTGCATCAAATCAAAGATGCCCAAAACAAATATTGAATTTTGGCAGGATAAAATAACCGCAAACATAAAGCGTGATAAATCAAATCAAGATGATTTGGCAAAATTGGGATGGCAAGTTCTTGTTGTGTGGGAATGCGATATTAAGAAAGATGTTAATACCAATGTGAAAACCATAATAGATAAAATTCATAGTGGTATCAAATGAGAGTTGAAACTTTGCCAGGTGTCACCTTTATGAATTTCATTGAACGCAGCAGCTTGAAACTCCTGCTACCTCATTTTCGTGAGTGCGTGCAAAAGGGGTTCGATGTGATGAAACTTGGGGGCCAGAAGTATACAGCCTGCGAAGTGGAGATCTACGCATCGAACGTATTTGAGAAGGTTGGAGAGCTTGACAGTTGCATTAAGTCCCTGTGGCTTGCTATTGCGTTTATCGTTGATATTTCTGTCGAATCTCCAAACGTGGCTGACGTTTACAGGTATCACTATGAAAATTTTGTTTTGCGCCTTACCGGTATCGTTGACAGAGCACATTTGCTTGTCGGGGCATCGTTATGCTTGAAACCGGCAGATTATGAGAAGCTCGGAGGAAACCAGTTTGTGTTGAAAAGAGTTGTCGCTGACCACCCGCTCATTCACAAGTGTTTGAAAAGCATTGCACTCGTGGCATCTAATTATAAGCTAACAAGGAACAAAATAGCGCACTCAAGCGAATTTTCCAGTCGGGAGCTTGGGCTTTTCTCTGCCATTGATATCTTAAAAATCGAAGTCGGAGAAGAAGTAGACTTACACGATCTTATGAATAACTACTTCTCAGAAGGCGGCGCTGAATTGGCAGTTTTAGTGGATGAAGTCGCAATAAATATCCACGAACTTTTGACTGCTCTTCACCCCATCTATACACATGTCATGGATTTTCAGTCGGAGTCGGACCAAACTAACCTGTCATAAACATTATAATATGCGGGGGCAAGGGGTCGTGTCTCAACTCCATTCAGATTCATAATGAATCAAAAAAACTATGAACGATCTAACCACCTCTATCAAACTATTCGCCTCCCTCAACCGCGCCCCCGGCGCGACCTGGGCTGAGGCCACCAAGCGCAAGGCCCCACACAAGCCGCTCCTGCTGTTAGCAGTGCTTGACTTGGTGCATCGTGGCGTAATTACGACACCCTTCATCGCCGTGACCGGCGATCTGGTGGAGCTGAACGAGCTGTTCAACCTCTACTGGCGGCGGATCATCCCGCTGGGCCAGACCAGCAGTATCGCCTTCCCTTTCTCCCGCCTCGACCGCGAACCGTTCTGGGAACTGGTGCCGCAACCGGGCACGACCATAACCCCGGCCATCATCAACAATACCTCGTCCGTCACCTACCTGCGCAAGTACGCCCTGGGGGCAAAGCTGGACGAGGGGCTGTTTCGGGTCATGCAGAGTGGGGAGGGGCGGGAGGCACTTCGGGAAGCGCTGCTACAGTCCTGCTTCTCGGTGGATGCCGCTGCACAGCTCAGGGAGCAGTCGATCATCAACCGCGAGGCGTTCTACTACAGTCAGATGCTGGAAGAGAAAGCACACTTGCCGCTGGTGCAGGAGATTGTTGAGGCGGACAACTATCGACCGGCGGCCCGCGACCAAGGCTTTCGCCGAATTGTTGTGAAGGCCTATGACCACCGTTGCGCCCTCTGCGGAGTGCGGATCATCACGCCGGAACAGCACACCGTGGTGGATGCCGCCCATATTGTCCCCTGGAGGAGAAGCCAGAACGACGACATCCGCAACGGCATGGCTCTCTGCAAACTCTGCCACTGGGCCTTTGATAAGGGTATGATGGGAGTATCCGACTCCTATGCCGTCATCACCTCGCGCCAGATCGCCGCCGACCCCAACGTCCCCGGCTTACTGCAAACCCTTTCCGGCCGCAGCATCATTCCGCCATCCGACCGAAATCTCTGGCCAGCCCAACAGTACCTTGTCGAACATCGACGAGAATGGCGACTATAGCTCGTTTATAGTGAGGAAAATTTCCGAAAATGGATCATTCTTATGAAAACAAAAAAATCATCCAAAACAGCTGCTTCCGATAAGCCACGAAAGAAGCAACCCTCCTGGAGCGATGTCAAGTCAGCCATTGCCAAACTTGAGCGCCCTGCACTGCTCAGCCTTATCTCCGACCTGTATGCCTACAGCACGCCGAATAAAAACTTCCTGCATGCCCGTTTTTCATTGGGCAGCGATACACTCAAGCCTTACAAGAAGATCATCGAAGATGCTCTCTTTCCGGATGTCATGTCCAACGATCCGGTTGAGGTTGCGACCGCCAAGAAGGCGATATCTGACTATGGCAAGGCGGTTGGCGATCCGAAAGGGATGCTGGAACTGATGGTGTATTTTGTAGAGTGCGGCGCCGGTTTTTCTCTCGATGTTGGTTATGGCGATGAGTATTTTTTTGCAGCTCTGGAAAGGATGTATGAAAAGGCCATCAAGCTTTTGCTTACACTTGATGAGGAAACTATTGACGACTTCTATGGCCGGTTTGAGGATCTGGTGACATCGACCAGTGATATCGGTTGGGGATTTCACGATACGTTGGGCGATATTTTCTCGGAGGCCTTCCCGGAGGAGTGAGATGGTTTATGTTGCCTGTTCATACCCCATCGTCTTGAACCCCTTCATCCGCTTTTCATGCATCTTCGCCAGCATCGGCACCGAACTGTCCATATAGTCGTAGACCTGCACCTCCACCTTGCCGGGATGGAGGCGATGCAGCCTGCCGGCGTATTGCACCAGCATCCCCTTCCATGAAAACGGCAGCGCCAGAAAGAGGGTGTCCAGCCGGGCATCATCGAATCCTTCGCCGATATAGCGGCCGGTGGCAAGGATCAGCCGCTCTTCGTCATCAGGGATGGAGGCCAGATGTTCCATGACCTTGCGCCGCTGTTTCACACCCATCCCCCCGTGGAGAACCACCAGGTGCTTCACCGTGTCACGTAGTTCTCCGGCAAGGTATTCCAGATGGTCTTTCCTCTCTGTCAGCAGTATCGGCGATCTTCCTTCGGCAAGTGCCTGCCTGATGTCACCCAGGATGAGCTGATTCCGTTGCCGGTCAGATGTCAACCGGGCATAGATCTCCTGGATTGTTATCCCGCTGTCTGTATCCGACAGGCTGAATCCGGTTTCCCGCAGGATTAACCGGCGAGTGAAATCTTCATCTATCGCCTGCTGTTTGCGGTTCAATGAGAATCTGGTTGGCCCGCACTGCAGGTGGATGATCGGTTGGTGACCGTCCCGCCGGTACGGGGTCGCGGTGAGCCCTACCACGTATTTTGCCCTGACCTCGCCCAGTACCCGCTCGAAGGAGAATGCCGGCAGGTGATGGCATTCATCCACAATAATCTGACCGTAGTTGGCTACCAGGTCGGCGACCTCGTCTTTCCTGATAAGGCTCTGCATCATGGCTACGTCCAGGACTCCGTTAGCCTTGTTTTTGCCTGAGCCGATGGTGCCGATCTCTTTTGGTGGCAGATCGAGAAAGCGGGAGAGTTGGGCCACCCACTGGTCAAGGAGCGGCTTGCGGTGTACCAGAATAAGAGTCGAGCAGTTCCTGGCCGCTGCCAACCACGCACCGACCACGGTCTTGCCGGAACCGGGCGGCGCAACGAATATACCGATATCATGTAGCATAAGTTCATCAACCGTCTTCTTCTGGATGTCAGAAAGTGTACCGTGAAAGCTGAAGGAGGTCGGTGTGCCGGCGTTTCGTTTGTCGTCGAGGTGCAACGCGATACCATATCCGTCCAAGAGTGACTGAAGGGCATCACGACATCCTCTTGGCAGAGCCACATGTCCCGGCAGTTCCTCAAAGCAGGCAATCACCCGTGGGGTGTTGTGGGTTGAGAGGCGCATCTTCTGTTTCTTGAAGAATTCCGGATTCTGGAAGGCAGCCAGCCGTTTGATCCGGTTCAACAGTTCCGAGGGAATTCCTTTCGTTTCGACGAAAATCCTTTGGGCAAATACCGCCTTTACCTTTTTCGGCAGTTTCCCTTTTATCCGCTGCTCCGGCAACCTGCCTGAAGGTGAACGCTCCCATGGTGCCTGCTCTTCGTCAGCATCGGTTGGCAGTTTCAGGCCGATTACCTGGCCCTTGCGCACAGCACGATCAGCGATTGCCTGCACTTCTTGCGGAGAGAGGCGCTTGAGTGAGACCAGATAGCCCCACTGATCGGGATATGGAAAGAAGGATTCATCGACAAAGACTGAGTTTTCCAGCTTGCGGGGTTCCAATTGCAGTGGAAGGGCGATCAGGTTGCCGAAACCGCCACGGGGCATGGTGTCCTGACTGGGAAAGAGGCGATCATACGATTCCATGCTGAGCTGATGCCGCCGGGACATGGTCTCGGTGATCAGAAAACACCCCATGACCCTGGCGACCGTCGCCATGACCGGCTCGGTGAAGAAAAACCAGGCGTGAGCGCCGTTGCCGGAACGTGAGCGTTCCACTGCAACAGGAATGTCAAGAGAGGAGCAGGTTTCCCGGAAGGCAGCTACATCCTCCTGCCAGGTTGTCTTGTCAAAGTCAACTGCCAGGAACCGGCAGGTATCGTCCGGCAGCAGCGGATAAACACCGATGGTCTGTTTGCCCTGGAGATGCTCCCGAATCACCTCATCACTTACCGGCAGGTACGCCTGCCGGTTGCAGTCACCACACTTGACGCGGGGAAACTTGCGTTTCCCGCAGAGCGAATAGTTGCCATCATTGGCGCAGGCCGGCATGTAACCTTTACGGTCACCATTCTTGCTGATCCAGAGTTTTGGGTAGACATCTTCCCGTCCCTTGAAGAGGGAACGGAACAGGGTAATCTTTGCTGTTGAAGATAAGGTGGACGTTTCTTGGGCAGGGGAAGCGGCTACATCAATGGCAGACAGCTGCTGCCGTAGTTCATTAAGGCCATCAAGGAGCGTCTGCCGTTCAACATCGAGCCGGGAAAGATGAGCTTCTTTCAGGGTAATGGCCTCTATGAGTGTTGCCCTGTTATGGTTCATGAATGGTTTTCATGTCGAGCCACCACGGTGCGTATTTTATGGATCATAGTTCAATCACCAGCTGTTTGTCATACTGTGGATTAACCTCCACATCCTTATAGCCATAGGGATTCACAATCACGTGCGTCTTACCCAGTGCGTAGTCGAATGAGTTGTGCGTATGGCCGTGAACCCAGAGATCTGGACCATGGTCGATGATCTCGTTGGAGATGTCGGTCATGAAGGCGCAATTGAGGCTGTCACCCCGGAACCGCTGATGAATCGACAGTGGTGAGACTCCATGGTGTGTCACCACGACCGTCTTCTTGTCGCCGGCGGTTGCCAGCGTCTCGAAGATATAGCGCTTTGATTCCTGAAACAAATCGACCGTCTCTTCGGGCATGAGCCGTGTCCCGTCAGGCTTCTTGATCACGACAAAGTCATTCATATTCTTCCGGGCGTTCTGCATCTTGAAGAAATCCTTACCAATAAAATCCGTCCACAGAGTGGCGCCGATGAACAGTACACCGTCGATGTCGACGGACTCGTTTTCAAGGAAGTGGACATTCTTGGGAAGGGATAGCGTGGTCTTCAGTTCATGGACGCGCCCGAAGAAATCGTTGTGATAGAAAAAGTGGTTTCCTTCGACATAGATGACGGCCCGAAAGCGCTTGGCAAGGAGACTGACAACCTTGAGCCAGGTCTCCTGACGGTGGGCCAGGCCGATGTCGCCGGCAACCAGGGCAACGGTCGCCTTATCAGTCGGCAACGGCGGCACCACCATCTCCAGAATGCGTGGGATCTTGTTGGGCTGCCAGAATTCAGCATGAATATCGGAAAATGGGCGGACGAGCATAATCACTCTCTATTTGTGTACTCATTTGGCTGAAGTATCGGTAATCTACCTGAAAACAGCGAGGGAGTGGACAATTATTCAATAAGAAATGTCGGTCAGAGCAATGGCGCATTGATGGTACCATTTTTGTACCCAAAAATGCGCCATTGACTGAAGGTGGCAAAAAGTTCCCCATATTTGGTACCAAATTGGTAGCCAAAACAGCCACCAACAGTTCGGTGTCCCAAACAGGTGACCGGTATGGATGCCGAATATTTCCCTACCACCAGTAGTACCAGCGCCAGTACCACAACGGTGCATAGCAAGGGCGATAGTCCGTGCTGGAGAAAGCGTACTTGAGCAGCGTCCAGTATGGTTTTCTCTTCACATAGCCGTGATAGAGCCGCAGCTGCACCCGGTCCATCAGGATGTAAGGCAGTGAGATGCAGGCGATGCCGATGGCCCAGTACCAGAATGTCCCAAGGAAACAGAGTCCGACCATCAGACCGGCAACCGCGCTGGTCAAGAGGGGTACGACCGTTGCGACCAGCACCGCCGGCAGTTTTGCCCGTTTCGGCTGCCGTTCCCTGAGCCACTGCTGGGCGTCATAGTATTTGATGGTATCCGACATGTGGTTTTCCTGAAGGTAGTAAATCGATTGTCAAGCCCTCAACTCAGCAGAAACAAGGAGCTGAGACCTTGCCATTCGTTTCCAAAACATTTTCGTACAGCGTAATGGCTTCGTCGATCTGCTTGATGCGGTATGAATCAGCCATCCTCTTGAATGCCCTGGTAAGCGTGCGCCCGTTTTCCTCTATCTCAGGATACTCGACGACTCTGGCCAGATAACAATTGCGCTCCTCGTCCCAGTTGATTTCAACTGAAGGGTGCTCGTCCTCGGTAAACAGTGGTGCGAGCTGCGATGGCGGCATGTCGTGCAGTTTGCAGAAATAATGGGGAAAATCCCGGCGCAATGCTGCAACATACTGGTCAGGGTCGGTGACGTCATGCGGAAGCCGAATGGCGTGTGCAGCAGAACCGGTATCGAATTTCCAACCGGCGCACCATCGGGCAAACGAATAAGAAATGGCCCCGAACTCCTTTGCCAGCATGGGGTTCAAAGAGAACTTCGATCTGGAGCCGCGCCTTTCAATCGCCTTGATCCGGCCTGCTTTCCGCAGAAGGTCGTGCACATGATCTGCCCGTCTGCCGATGATCCGGGATATTTCAATGACACTCATCCCCATCTTGTATGCGTCAATGATCCTCTCATACAAGTAGTCCTCCAACCCGTCACAGATAACCATTTGATTGTCCCATTCTTCTCTCATCATTTTCTGTCTCCTTTACGTGTGTAGTGTGTCTGCGACATAAACCGTTTCCGGGGCCAACAGACTGAGAGCCTTGCCGATGGCGATATCCAGCATGATCACCTCCCGGGCGCTCAGGTAAGCCGTCCCGATATTTCTGCCATTGTCAGCTAGGCTGACCTCCAAGGACTGGATGCCGTTTTTCTGCCGGGCGATCATGTTGAGTGACTGCGCACTGAAGTCGTCATCATGAAAAAGTGCCGTCGCCAGTTCGATCCTGCTGCCCGCCTTGCTGCTCCGCTTCCAATAGGCCTGCATGAAATAGTTCAGCGTCGATTTCACCATGGCCAGTTCTGAGAGGTCGTTGCCGATGACAAAATCCCAGAACTGAACACACACGCTAACATTCCTGTCGAACCGGTTCAGGTAATGCCCGCCTTTATCGCGGAATTCCCGGTGTGTTACTAATGCCTGGGCCGAAACCCGTATCCCGTGCAGGTTGAAGTCAATCAATTACCCTCCACCTCCTTCCATAATTTGCTCAGGTACGTTGCCGATACCTTCAGTTTCCGCTTCCTGTTCAGATAGTCGGCAATGGGGCGGAATCCCATGCCGTCAGCCTTCAGTTCCTTAACTTCACCCCAGTAGGCAAGGATCTTCTGGCGTAATACAGGTGTCCTCCCTCTTTGAATAAGTCCGGCAGCGCTCGCCTTGCGCAGGTGGGAAAAGTCGTCGTACTGCTCCTTCTCGGCCACCCGGTAACCTTTGCCCTTTACTGTGTCCCAACCGGCCTTCCGGGCAGCCATGACAAAGGCACAGTACTTGTTGATCCTGCCGTGGAGATCGGGACGTTCCTCCTTGAGCTGGAACGACTTCTTCACTCCCTCCTGGAAAATTTCTATGATCATTTCCTCCGGCAGCGACGCCACCCAGGAAAAGAGCCTTTTTCGCTCGGACTCAGTCAGGCCGGTTATCAGGTTCAGTTGCTCGGTCATTTTATCCTCTCGTATAGGTCAAGGTTTCCCGCAGCCGGAAGTGGGAGGTTTCCAGAGAGGTCTGCTGCAGGGCCTGTTCGTGGTTCATCCCATGATTGATGCACTCCAGGTAACGTTCCTGGGCGAAGTTGTGTTTCAAACCATGACTGCCGCGACCCGGGGCATACTGACTGGTAGCCTTGGCAGCCGTGTTGATTGCCTCCACATAGGCGAAGTAATCGCTTTCCAGTTTCCCGTGCCGGAAAATATGTTCTTCCAGTCTCCGGTAAGTTGCGACGGAGACGTAATGCTCAGTTTTCTTGCCACCTTTCTCCACCGAAGTGACTAAGCCCACCTCTGATCCGGTGACCGGATCGACAGTGATTCCGCACAGACTGTTCATGGTCAGCGGGTTTTTCAGCCGCCGGTTGCTGGGTGCGCCGACCCCTTCGGTACGCAGGCCGCCTTCGTACTGCAATGATGCCTGCAACTGGAAAGTACCATCGCTGATGACGGCGATCAGCCGGACCGGATCGGGATAGGCCCGGTTATCGAAGAGCTTGCTCGACTTCCGGAGCAGCTTTCTGCTTCTGGCGTAGAAATCCATGCGCGACTGTTCCGTGTTCAAACGGGGAATCTCCAGAGCATGGATCTCGATATAGTGATTGATGGCGTAATCTAACTTTCCCAGTGCCGACAGGACGGTCTCCATTGTCTGGCGGGAGCGTTTCCATTCGACGTAGTGCATCAGCCGCTCATCCAGGTACACCGCCATGTCGTCGTGAACGAGCGCGGTATCAAGGAGGGAAGCCCGTCCGTTTCCGATCATGAACTCAACGAAGCGATGGGCCTCGTATTTGTAGACCTTCCAGGAGCCGAATGAGCGTATTCCCAGTGAGCTGTCCGCCTTGGCCTCACGGATCGAGCGGACCGCATGGAAAACCGCTTCGGTCTGGGAGTGCAATGATGTCGGCCACCTGTGTTTCATTGATTACCTCTGGCCGTTGCCGGCCTGCGTGGTGAGATGACATGCTCTTTTTCCGGCATCGCAATGCCGACGGTAGCAGCTCCGTCTTCCTGCTTTTCGTAGTGTCCTTGTATCTGGACCTGGCAAGGATTCCTGCCAATTGCCCTGCTGTCTGTCGTGAACCGGGACACTACCGGTGGTTCATGTTACACAGGTCCTCGATTGTGCCTGCCAGAAAATGCCTTTCCATGGCGCCGGATTTCGGGGGTATTCCCGGTCCTTCCTCAGATTCCGAATCAACAGTTGCATCATCGTTGAGCGGAAACGCCTTTCCAGGGGCGCCGTTACCGGGGGTTCTCCGGTCGTCTTCGGATTTCTGACTGCGTACGGTCATGCGAGGGGGAGGTACATCTACCTCGACATGAAAGGGCTCTGCTTAGGTTGGCCAATCCCGTGGGTGGTGTCCGGCCGGGCCATAAGACTCACCAGCTCTGGTACACCGGGCAATGATGCTGCGAAAAATCGCTCCTATCTGAAAAGTAGTAACTGTTTTGTTTGTTTCCTATATGGCTGCAACCTCGCGATTGTTTTATGCTTTCACCGGACAGCCTTCATGCTGGAACTGGTATTAGTGTTCATTTGCTGACGTTTGTCCCAAGTGTTGAGTTTGGCAAGGCCGTCGAGAAAATCATCTTTGAGGTCTTGCAGGAACGGAGCGGTTGCTCTGAAATCCTCACGATATTTCTGGCGATCCTCTTCGGACAGGGAGCACCAGTAGTCATCCCGTTCCTGTGCTTTCCGCACCTCTTCAGCCAGCTGCTCTTCCATCTTCCTGGCCTCAATACGCCTTCGTTCTGCTGCCTCTTCTGACCTGGCGTTACGAACTTCGGGAGGCTCATACCATTCCGGTACAATGAGGTCCACACAGAATGCCTGGAGATAGCCGCCGGGATTCCGGATCTCCTGGTGCTCACGTCGCCAGGTTTCTGCGGCAACGTCAGCAGCCTGCACAACCGTCTCGCTACCGTGGCGTTTGATCAGAACCCTCAACTCTTTTTCAGAGATTTTTGACAACGGCGTGCCGGATAACAACAACCGGAACTGCTCTGTAGTTGTATTCTGGGTAATCTCTGTTGTTTCTTCTGTTAAGGAATCACGGATTTTGAAGGTTTCCTTCCCTGTTTTTTTCGGGAAACGTTCCCTGACATTTACAGGGTTCCTTTCCTGCTTTTTGAGGGTATCCATTAATTCCAGTAACTTACCGCGTACAAATTTATAGTGGCAGGTGGGGGCTCCGTTCGCCTTCTTAACGACGGCCTGGACATAGCCATCCTTCACCAGGACTTTGACTATCTTCCTGACAACATCCTCTCGAAGTCCGACCCTTTCGAGCCAAGTCTTACCTTCAGCCTCTCTGCCTGTGCTTTCATTAATTTCATCAGCGGCAACGTCACCACCTGAAGCGCCGTCAAACTCCTGTTGCTTGCAGGAAGGTTCATATTGTCGGTAAAACCAGCCGTATCCGATCCCCGGCAACTTGCGACCTCGAAAGTGGTAGCTCCAGGTAAATATCTCAGAAAGAATGATGGCCGTGTTCAAGTCACCAAAATAACGAACAAATGGTTTGAAAACCGTGAGTCTGTTTCTTGGGCTGTTGAACTCTGCAAGGAGATCTTCGACCTCTTCCACGGCATATAGCTTGTTATCCTCAGGCATATTTACTTCGCTTCCGGTAATCGTACCGGCATCGGTTATGCTGTATCCCCTTGACCGGGCACGGTTATTCGGCATGCGTGTCGCGGGCGATCAGTGAGCGGATATCCTCAACCCGCCAGGCGGTGATCCTGGGACCAAGTTTTACGGGTTGGGGATAACGTCCGGACCGCACACCTTCCCACCAGGTGGAGCGACTGACAGGATACAGTGGGGGAATGGGCGGGGTGGCCTTCGCGTCACCGATGATGCTGGGCAGCCGGACAAAGCCGGTCTCGGGTAACTTGCTGTGCATAAAACCTCCATGATTCAGTGTGCGATTAACGGAAGCATCCGGACAGGTTTCGAACATACTGTCCTACTTGTAATATCTTCTATGGGGGAAGGTGCCCCTGCATTCCATTCGACGGTTTCTTCAACTGCCGGCCAGAAAAACAAAAAACGGCCACTGCCCCGTTTCGGGGAAATGGCCGTTGCATTTGATGCATGGGAGACCCAATCCAAATGACAGCAGGCCGAATATTGCTGCTGCCGGGTCTATGCCGTGACCGTTGGTCCGCCATGCCGGACCGGATCAATCAATTTGAGACATTATAATACCGTCTCAGTCGATCGCGTCAAGGGATTTTTTTAGATAAAATACAATTAAAACAATATGTTACAAGCTGAAACATCCAGAAACAACAAATAATTCCTCAGCCTGCAGATCGCTCAGATATCTGTATGACTTTTGCCCCGGATTTCAGGTTATCGAGATAGTCAGCCCATGTCTGCATCATCTTTTTTCGCTCGTCGAGATGGGATGTGCGGTTGTACGCAGTTCCCAGTGCATCCCGGACAGAGTGGCTCAATTGGTGCTCGATAAAATCAGGCCTGACTTTAAGAACTTCATCAAGAATTGTCCTGGCGGAGGCCCTGAATCCGTGGGCGGTCGCTTCTTCTTTTGTGAACCCGAGCCGTCGGAGTCCGGCATTCAGGGCATTGTTCGACATGCAGCGCAGCGGGGAACGATGACAGGGGAAAAGGTATCTGCCATAACCGGTAAGTGGTTGCAACTCTTTCAGGATGGCAGTAGCCTGCTGCGATAGTGGCACGATATGCGGCTGTTTCATTTTCATTCGTTCAGCTGGTATTTCCCAGATGCAGTCGTCAAAATTTATCTCTGACCATTCGGCCGCCCGCAGTTCACCAGGACGGCAAAACACCAGCGGTAATAACTGTAACGCCGATTTGACAATAAAAGAGCCGTTGAAATCATCGATTGACCGGAGAATCGGTGCAAGATCTTTGGGAGTGGTTGCCGCAGCATGGTGACCACCCTTGACTGGTGGCAGGGCTCCTCTGAGATCGGCGGCGATATCGCGTTCTGCATACTCATGCACAATTGCGTAACGGAAGATCATGCCACAGTGATGCCGGAGGCGGTGCGCCGAATCGAGTGCCCCACGACTGGCAATACGTTCAAGGACAGTCAACAGCTCTTTCGGTTTGATTTCGGAGATCGGGCGAGAGCCGAGTGGTGGAAAAATATCTTTCTCGAGGCGGTGCATAATGTCGGCAGCATGGGTTGGTGACCACTTGCCGGCAGCGGAAAACTTCAGGTGCCATTGTCGGGCAATTACTTCAAACGTGTTGGTTGCCAATTCCTTGCCGGTCGACTTGAGCGTTTTTTTCATCGCTCCCGGGTCGATACCATTCGCCAGAAGTTTTTTTGCATCTTCGCGGCGTTGCCTGGCTTCGGCAAGGGTGACCGAAGGATAGGCACCAAGAGCCAACATTTTGCGTTTGTTGGCAAACCTGTAATCGAAACGCCACAGCTTGCCATTTGTCGGCGTAATCAGCAGAAAAAGGCCGAAACCATCCATGAGCTTGTAATCTTTTTCCTGCGGTTTTGCATTTTTTATCTGGGCGTCAGATAGAGGCGCAATCCTTTTTGGCATGGGCATTTCTCCTTTTTGGAGGTATCCGGTATGCATGGAGGTATGTATCTCTCAATAGATACCTCCAAAACTCTTGGATTTTGCCATACCACAAAAGACGAATTCGGACAATAGATAAAGAAAAAGCCCCGATTTCTCGGGGCTTTTAAGACCATGTCGGTCATGGTCGGACATTCTAGTGGTGCCCAGGGACGGAATCGAACCGCCGACACGAGGATTTTCAGTCCTCTGCTCTACCGACTGAGCTACCTGGGCAAAAACGAATTGATTATATAGCCCAGGCAGCATGCCTCTGTCAATAGGTTATTTGTCTTTCCCTGCATTCTCCTGGCGCTGGATACGGATCGGTACGTAGTTGCAGAAAGGTTCCTCTTCCATGTAGTCGCCGTGGACCGCATCGGCCCTGGCGCGGCAGCCTCCGCAGACGTTGAGGTATTCGCATTGGCCGCACTTGCCTTTGTAGGCCTTGAAGTCCCGCAGGTTGCGGAAGATTTCGGAGTTTTCCCAAATTTCGCGGAACGGGGTTTCCTTCACGTTGCCGGCTGTGCGATGAAAATACGAGCAGGGCTTGACGTTGCCGAAACAGTCGATCAGGCAGATGGTCTGAGCCGCTATGCACCCTTTGCCGCCACCGGTGGAGAAGGTGAGGGAGCGGCGCTCGAATTTGAGCCCTTCCTCCTTGGCCTTCTGGGGCACAATGCGGTAGTAGTGGGGGGCGCAGGTGGGACGCATGAGAATTTCGTCCTCCATTTTCTCCTGCTGGTAGTGCCAGTCCAGGATCTCCTCGTAATCCTCCTTGGAGATGAGCTCGTTCATTATCTCCTCGCCGCGGCCGGTGGGTACGATCATGAACATGTACCAGGCCGTTGCGCCCATCGATTTGGCCAGCTTGAAGGTGTTGGCAATGTCGCTCTGGTTGCGCTTGGTGAAGGACGAGTTGATCAGGAACTTTTGGCCCTGGCGCCGGAATATCTCCGCGGCGCGGACAACGCCATCGAAGGATCCCGGACACTGGCGAAAGTTGTCGTGCACCTCTGCCGACGAACCATCCAGCGAGAGCGATACCATCTTGATATCGGCTTTCTTCATTTTCATGCAGATTTCATCGGTGACCAAGGCGCCATTGGTGGCCATGCACATGCGCAGGCCCAGCGAGGTGCCGTATTCGGCCAGTTCGAAGATGTCCGGCCGCATAAGTGGCTCTCCTCCGGAAAGCACGATGACCGGTTTTGAGAACTCAGAAATTTCCTTGAGCAGTTTTTTCCCCTCGTCGGTGGTGAAATCTCCTTCGGACGAGGTCATTTCTGAAGAGCAGCGACAGTGCACACAGCGCAGATTGCATTTCTGGGTGGTTTCCCAAGCAATCCATTTGGGGATAAATTCTGTTTCCATAATACTCCCGTCACAATCAAGTTCGGGCGCTGCTAAGTCGGCGCCCTAATTAAAATCCTACCTGAAAGGCTCTATAAACTCAAGGATATTTCCTGTACGAACGTCACGGCATCCGCGCTTAATAAACTTGAAACAACGCAGCAATTCTGTTATACAATCCGACCGAATAGCACCTTTGTTTATCCGGTTTTTACTGTCGTTAGGGCAAGGAGAGAGGCATGTCCACCCAGCAGATGGTCATGTACGACGAAGAATTCAAGGAGATCAATGAAGTTATCGAGCGGCTCCTGAAGGAAGCCAATGCCAAGGTTATTTTCCTGGTCGATAAAAACGGTCAGCTCATATCCGGCGTCGGCGATACGGAGCGTTTCGATACCACTTCTCTGGCCTCGCTCACCGCAGGCAATATTGCTGCCACCGGCGGCTTGGCCAAGCTGATCGGTGAAAAGGAGTTCTCGATCCTGTTCCATGAAGGCGAGAAAGACAACCTCCATATTTCCATAGTTGGAGGCAGGGTCATTCTGGTTGTCCTGTTCGATAGCCGTTCTTCGTTGGGGCTGGTTCGTCTGAGGGTCAAGAAGTCGTCCGAAGAGCTTTCTTCAATATTCGACAAGCTGATGAGAAAAGCCGAAGACAAGGAAAGGCGTGGAGTATCCGACTTTCCCTTTGCCGAGATCACCGACGATGATATTGACAATCTATTTAGCTGATAATCCGAGGAAATCCCAAGATGTCCTTCATCAACTATGCCTCTCGTGAAATAAACTGCAAGATCGTTTATTATGGTCCGGGCCTGTGCGGCAAGACCACCAATCTTCAGTATGTATATCAAAAGACGGCACCGGATGCCAAAGGCAAGATGATCAGCCTGGCGACCGAGACCGAGCGGACCCTTTTCTTTGACTTTCTGCCCCTGGCCCTGGGAGAGATACGCGGCTTCAAAACCCGCTTCCACCTCTACACCGTACCTGGCCAGGTGTTTTACGATGCGTCCCGCAAGCTGATCCTTAAAGGTGTGGATGGTGTCGTTTTCGTGGCCGACTCCCAGGAAGAGCGTATGGACGCAAATATCGAGTCCCTGGACAACCTGCGTATAAATCTCAAAGAGCAGGGTTACGACCTGGACAAGCTTCCTTATGTTGTGCAATACAACAAACGCGACCTGCCCAACATAATGACAATCGAAGAGCTGCGTACCGAATTGAACCCTACCAAGGTTCCCGACTTTGAAGCCTGCGCTACTGTTGGTGAAGGGGTTTTCGAAACCCTGAAATCTGTAGCCAAGCTGATTTTGATAGACCTGAAAAAAGGCAAGTAGCTGGTAGCTCATATTGATGGTGTGATATGCCCATGGCCGAAGTTGTTATGGGCATTTTTGCGACGCAGCTTGCGGAGGTTGGGCGTGGCTGATCTCATTGATGTCCCGTACGGGATGAAGGTTAAGCAATCCATTGTTGTCAAGAGATTGCAAAGCGGGTTCTTTGCAGAGGTGTTTCTGGTCATGCAAAACGGTCAGTATGAAGCGGCCCTGTTTTTGAATGACAAGTTCAAGCCTGGTCCACCGGTCCCGCATCCGCTGGATCAACCGACCGAACAGTATTCCCATTTTATGGGAGTGCGACCAAGTGTGGGGCTTACACCCGAGGAAGCGGAACGCATCATCAGCGAGGTTGAGTGCGAAAACAGCCTCCACCGCAAGAAATTGACGGATCGTTGGGGAAAGGCTGACGAGTAAATAACACCGGCTGAGGCAAGCGCGATCCAAGCATTTGACTTGATTTTTTATAGATCGCATGCTATTGAACATATTCCTGTTTAGCTCAGGAGGGATTGATTCTGGAGAGATGGCCGAGTAGGTCGAAGGCGCTCGCCTGCTAAGCGAGTATACTGGGAAACCGGTATCGAGGGTTCGAATCCCTCTCTCTCCGCCACTTCTGATTCTGTGGGTACCCGGCTTGGTAAAGATGGCGCATTCACGAACAGCGCTGAATATCCTGCCCTTACTTGTTTTGGGTTTGTTTGGATGTCAGCAACAGCAACAGCCTGTTCCGCCAAAAGTGGATTCAGCACGGTCCCATAGCCTGAAAAAAGAAACGACCATCATCGTGCCTGATTCGGTAAAGGGCAAATGGAAGGCCGTCAAGATCGCGGTAATTGACAAGTCGGTCCCTAAAGAGCATGTCTACACAATCCCCATCGGCGGCAAGATCACACTCCCCAAAACCACGATGACCATCGAGGTTGAAACCTTTCTTCCTTCCTTCATAATGGAAGGTTCCGTAAGAACTTCAGCGTCCAATCAGTTGAAAAACCCTGGAGCCAAGGTTCGTATCAGCGACGCCGGGTCGGTTATTTACAAAGGGTGGCTCTTCTCACGTTATCCTACCACGCACGCCTTTTTGCATCCCCGGTATGGTTTTGCCCTCATCGATTTTGTCCCAGCAGCCAACCTGCGCTGATTTCCTTCGGCTTCTAGCCACTTTCTTTCTGTAACATTTCCTGAATGGCCTTGCGCGCCAGGCAGTCGCAGCGTTCATTCTCGGCATGGCCGTTATGGCCGCGAACCCAGCGCCATTCAATTGAATGCTGCCCGGCGAGTTTGGCAAGTTCTTCCCATAGATCTCTGTTGAGCACCGGCTCCTTTTTGCTGTTTTGCCAACTTTTACGCTGCCACCCGGCGAGCCATTCGGTCATTCCTTTTACCAGGTACTGGGAATCGGTGGTGACAACGACCCGGCAGCTGCGTTTCAACTGTTTGAGCGCTGCGATTGCGCCGGTTAGCTCCATGCGGTTGTTGGTGGTTTGGAGTGCGCCACCGCAAACCTCCTTTTCCTGACCATTGTACCGCAGGATGGCACCATAACCGCCGGGACCAGGATTGCCGCTACAGGCCCCATCACAAAATATTTCGACCACTGCGCCCCCCTGGGGTTGTGGCTGTGCGTCATGCTTCCCCGACATAGGCCCCTTCTTCCTTGAGGAGGCCGGCGATGGCATTCATAACCCGGTCTACGATCAATTGGTGGGTCTCTTTGCAGTCCGCCAATGCGAAAAGGTCACTGAAATCGAGCGGCTGGCCGAAAACTACCGTTGCCGCCTGTTTGAAGCCCGGAAACTTCCAGTGGTTGAATCCGACCAGTGCGGTAGGTATTACCGTTGGGCGGGTGTCATAGATGATTTTGCCGACTCCGCGGTTTCCTTTGCCAAGACGACCGTCCCGATGTCGCGTTCCCTCGGGGAAAAGCATCACCTTTTGGTCCTGGAGCAGTTCATTGATGATTCTGTTGGCCTTGACATCTCTCCCCCGCCTGACTGGAAATGCGCCCCACGACGAATAAAGCAGGCGTTGAAAAGGCTTTTTGAATAATTCCTCCTTTGCTGGCGCCCATACCATCTGGAAGGGGTGTTGCCCCAGGATTGCCCAAGGAAGAAATATGGTTTCGTAAGCCGAGATGTGATTGGACGCAACCAGGACACCGCCACCGGAAGGGATGTTCTCCTGCCCCTTGATTACGAACCGATTGAGTGTGGATGCGTAGAATCCCACCACATGGATAGAAAATGTCACCCAGAAACGCCTTGGGAATGAAGTTCTCACTAACTGCCCACCCTTTTGTGTCTTGGAATGCTTTTTTTAAGCTTTTCAGGCTAGCTTTATAGCATTTCCGGCAACGTTCGGCAACAGCGAAGGGTTTCTCTAATAAACATTGGAAATCCCCGGGATTGCTGATATAGTCCGCAAAATTGATGTAGAATCCCATGCCGAGATGCAGGTGCAGCCAATGAAGAGTGTAATTCCGGCCTTGCTGGGGCTGGCCTTGCTTTTGAACATGGTTTCGTGTCAACGGGCCGAAGATTCGCTCAAGTTGGGCTTTGTCGGCCCTCTCAGCGGTCATTGGGCGGATCTGGGTGTTGCCGGGAGAAATGGCGCCCTCCTGGCAATCGAAAAAATCAACTACTCCGGCGGTATCAAAGGGAGAATGCTGGAACTTGTGGTACGGGATGACCGGAACGATCCGGTGACGGTCAAGGCAGTCGATAAAGAATTGATCAGGTCAGGTGTGGCCGCCATTATCGGACATATGACCAGTTCGGCGGCCGAGACGGCACTGCCCATCGTCAACAAGGCACGGATCGTCATGCTGAGCCCGACCGTAAGCAGCACCGATTTCAACGGCATCGACGATTATTTTCTCAGGATCAACCCAGCGAATCAGGGGGTTGCCAGGAAGCTTTCCGAACTGATTGCCACTGGCACCCCCATCCGGAGAGTGGCCGCGATCTGCGACCTTTCCAATCGATCCAACACTGAAAGCTACCTCACCGGTTTCCGCACCGACTTTGAAAATAGGGGCGGTAAAGTCGTAAACGTAACAACATTCAACCACCCCGGAGAACCCCATTTCTTCGAGCTTGCGTCAAAGCTGTTGCAGCAAAAGCCGGAAGGGATACTGATCCTCGCCTCGGCGCTGGATACCGCATTGCTGGCCCAGCAAATTCGCAAGCAAGATAAAATGGTTCCCCTCTTTACCACAGGATGGTCTGCCAGTGAAGACCTGATCTCCAACGGTGGGAGCGCCGTGGAGGGGATTCGTTTTTTTCAGACCTTTAACCAGAACGATACCGGCACCGCTTACACGGCCTTCAAGGAATCATACCGCAAAAGGTTCGGGGTCACGCCAAGTTTCGCGGCACTTAATGCTTACGAATGCATCTTGGTTATTTCCGAGGCAGTGGCGGTCAATGACGACCTTTCCAAGCTGAAGGAGACGATCCTTGCCAAAGGCAGCTTCAGGGGAGTACAGGCGGAGTTTGCCATTGACCGTTATGGCGACACTGTCCGCAAACCCTTTCTCATGACCATTAAAGACGGCAGATTCATCCAGATCACGCCCGACAGGAGTCCAGGCAGCTGAGTGTGAAATCCATCCATTTGAAATCCCTGCTCTACCGCAAGCTGGTTCTATTGATCTTTGCGCCGCTGCTTCTGCTGATACTGGTCATAATGGCCATGCACAGCAGCGATATCAGGCGCGACATCACGGATGAAAATCAATCGGTACTGGCCACCATCAGCGGCGAAGTGGTTACAAACCTCAGGGAGTCGCTCAATCAGCTGACAATGGTGCGCGATGTATTCCGCAACGCTCCTGTCCTGCGTGACATCAATTTGGATATGTTTCTCCGGAGCGCGGTTGAAAACTACCCGATCTTTGAATCCATAAGTATTGTAAACCCTGCAGGACAAGTTGTTGCCATCGGCTTGCCTCCGTCGATCCGTGCGGGCCGGGATGAATTCATCGGCATCGACCTGTCTCGCCAGGAGTTTTTCCGGCAGGTTCGGCGTACGGGGAAACCATTCTGGTCTGATACCTTCATCTCGATTCACACCGGCAATCCCACGTTGACTCTGGCATTACCTGCCGGGGACTCCATGGTTGTGGGCAATCTGAACCTCGACTGCCTTAAAACCATTGTTGCCAGGGTTCGGGGTGCCCATGGCATGTCCGCCACCATCCTCAACAAAAGGGGCCAGGTGATCGGCCATACGAATGGCGAATATGTTGCCCAGCAGGCCAACTTCAGCAACCTGTCAATCGTCAGCCGCTCAATGCAGGGTCATCAAGGGGCCTACAGATTCGATTTTCAGGGCACGGAACGGATCGGCAGCATCATGACACTTCCGGAAACGTCCTGGATGGTCATGGTTTCGCAAGATGCCGGCGTTGCTTTTCGCCCGATCTACCGTTTGGGCATCATCTTCCTGGCCGGCCTGATCCTCTCGATCTCTTTTGTGATGTTTGCCGCTTCACGCAGCATCGCCCGTATCCTGACGCCGCTCACCATGTTGATGGACTCGACCCGGGCGATTGCCGCCGGGCAATATCTGGATTTCAAGCCTCCCTACAGTATTTGCGAGATCGATGAATTGGGTGGAAGCTTCCAGGCCATGGCAGTGGCCATCAGGGCCAGAGAAAACGAACTGCAAGAGCGCAATGAAGAACTGGTCGGCCTTGAGGAGCAACAACGCCGGCAACTGGAAGAGAATATACAGCACCAGGAGGAACTGGTCCTGGCCGCCGATCGGTTGGAACTGATCCTGGCCAGCATAGGTGAAGGATTCTGTGCGATGGATTGCAACGGGCACTTTACCTATTTTAACGGCGTTGCGGAACAGATTCTCGGCCGGCAGCGATCCGCGGTGCTTGGCAGGCAGATCTGGGAAGTGTTCCCGGAGGTGGTCGGGAGCGTGTTTCATCTCAAATATTTCGAGGCCCTGGAGACCGGTCAGCCGGTTTTTATTACTGCCTGCTACGAACCTTCCGGGCTTTGGCTGGAGGCCCGCTTCTACCCGTTTGAAGATGGTTTGACGGTCTTTTTCAGGGATGTTACCGAGACGAGGGCGGCAGAAGATCGGCTGGTCAAAGCCCGCGAGTTCTATCTCAAGATATTCGAGGAATCCCCTTCGCTGATCTGGCGTTCCGGCCCTGAAGGCTCATATAATTACTTCAACAAAAGTTGGCTGGAGTTTACCGGCCGCACCCTGGAAGAATCAATAAATGACCGATGGGGTGAGGCTGTTCATCCCGATGACCGGGAAAAATGCCGGAATTCCTGGCAGGCCAGCCTGTTGAAAAGGGAAGCGTTCAGCATTGAATATCGGCTGCGCTATCATGATGGTTCCTACCGCTGGATTATCGACTATGGCCGCCCCTTCAACGATCTCGACGACAACTTCGCCGGTTTCGTTGGCACCTGCTATGACATCACTCAACGCAAGAACCTTGAAGAACAGCTCCTGCACGCCCAGCGCATGGAGTCGATCGGCACGCTGGCCGGCGGCATCGCCCATGATTTCAACAACATCCTGACCGTTATTATCGGCTGTTCCAACCTGGCCCAGCGTTATCTGGACGGAAACCAGGAGGCGGCCCGTTTTGTCGGCCAAGTCATCGAAGCCGCCAACCGTGCTGCCGGACTCACCCAGAATCTGCTGACCTTCAGCCGCAAACAATTGATGGAAGTGGCTGTCGTCGATTTGAACGAGATCGTGGCCCGTCTTGAGAAGTTGCTGCGCCGGATCATCCGTGAAGATATCCGCATGGAGTTCGACCTGTGCGCCTCCCCTCTGAAGATTATGGCCGATGCCGGACAACTGGAACAGGTGATCATCAATCTGGCCGCCAACTCCCGTGATGCCATGCCCAATGGTGGCACGCTCCGCATATCTACGCACAGGGATGACACCCAGGTCCTGCTATCCTGCAACGATGGCGAGCCGGGAACCGGCTGTGCGGTGCTCCAGGTTGCGGATTCCGGTACCGGTATGGACAGCCAGACCATGGAGCGTGTCTTCGATCCTTTTTATACCACCAAGGATATCGGCAAAGGGACCGGCCTGGGACTCTCCATTGCCTATGGCATCATCAGCCAGCATAATGGCAAGATCAACGTCAACAGCCAACCGGCCAGCGGAGCGGTCTTTACCATATACCTACCCCTGACCGATGCAAAAGAGCAAAAGTCGAGCCCGGCTTATGCCGAACCCTGTCTCAGGGGGAGTGAAACAATACTGTTGGCTGAGGATGACGCATTTGTCTGCGATGCTACCAGGTTGCTCCTCAAATATGCCGGCTATCGCGTACTGACCGCTGCCAACGGCCAGGATGCGGTCTCCTGTTTCGAAGAGGCTCGCGGAACCATTGACCTGGTGTTGATGGATGTCATCATGCCGATCATGAACGGTATGGAGGCCTACCAGAAAATCCGCGGCATGTCTCCTGATATCAGGATCGTCTTCACCAGCGGCTATACCGCGGATATCATCGATCAGGCAGGGGTCAAGGGGGATGGAATCCGCCTGCTCCAGAAGCCGGTTTCGCCGGAAAATCTGCTGGCTGCTGTCCGGGAGTCACTGGATGCGTGCAAAGAAGAGGAGAGCACCCCATGAAGGTTCGTAACCGTCAAACAATATTCACTGGCCTTGTAGTCGATATCGAGCAGATGGAAGTGGAGATCGGCGCTTGCGGCTTTCACACGTTCCAGATCATCCGCCACCCGGGTGGCGCCGGCGTCCTGCCGGTGCATGGCGATGGGACCGTCTCCCTGATCCGCCAGTTGCGTCCGGCGGCAGAGGCATTTCTGCTGGAGATCCCTGCCGGCCGGCTTGCTCCCGCCGAGCCGCCGCTCAAGTGCGCCCGCCGGGAATTGCAGGAAGAAACCGGTATGACAGCCACTGACTTTATCCCTCTGGGCATGATACACTCTTCGCCCGGCGTCTTCGACGAGGTCATCCATATCTTTGCCGCCACCGGCATTGCGCAGGGCACAGCGGAGCCCGAAGCCTACGAGGATATCGAGGTTGTGCGCCTGCCCCTTGGCGATGCCCTGGAGATGGCCCTTGATGGCCGTATCAGCGACAGCAAGACGTTGACGGCGCTATTCAGATGGGAGATGTTATGCAGAAAGAAAACTACCTGATCGGTCGGCAGCCGATCCTCAACAGTAATGAAGAGATCGTTGCCTACGAACTGCTGTTCCGTTCGGCAGGTTCACGCGAAGCGGCAACCGTCACTGACGCCTCACAGGCTACCGCCAGCGTGATTATCAATACCCTGTCCGGTTTCGGGCTTGAGCAGATTCTTGGGCCTCACCTGGGTTTCATCAACCTTGACCTGGAACTGTTGATGAGCGATTCCCTCCATATCCTGCCCAGGGAGCGGGTTGTCCTGGAGTTGTTGGAGACCCTGCAGGTGACTCCCGATCTGGTGGAACGCTGCCGTTCGCTGAAAGAGGCAGGATTCGTGCTCGCACTGGACGACCATGAGTATTCTCCGCTTTACAAAGAGCTGTACACAATTGTGGACATTGTCAAAATCGACCTGTTCCAGACTCCGGTCCCGGATCTGGCCGGGATGATCGAACGTTTCCGCCCCTATCCCATAAAGATGCTGGCCGAAAAGGTTGAGACACGGGACGATTACCTTGCGTGCCGGGATCTGGGCTTTGAATACTTTCAGGGTTACTATTTCGCCAAGCCGTCCTTGATGGAGAAGAAGCGCATCGATGAGGCCGGTTCGACCCTGTTGAGGTTGATGCGCCTCTTGTCAGAGGATGCCGAGGTGCCGGCCATCGAGCAGGCCTTTCGCGAAAGCCCCGGCCTGACCTACAAACTGCTTCTGCTGGTCAACTCCGTTGCGCTGGGCATGCGCGGCAAGATTCAGAACGTCCGTCATGCCGTGGGAATCCTGGGCCGCCAGCAGATCAAGCGTTGGGTGCAACTGGCGCTGTTCGCCTCCGACGACAGCCGCGGGTCGGAAAACCCGCTGGTCGAGATGGCTGCCGTGCGGGCCGCGTTCATGGAGCAACTGGCGGCCCGCCTCCCAAGTATGAGGGACAATCATGACGCCCCTGAGCAGGCCTTCATGACAGGTATTCTCTCGCTTCTTGAAACCATATACGACATCTCGATGGACGAGATCCTCGCCAGCCTGAATCTCTCCGAAGAGGTCATGGCGGCCCTGGCAACACGCAGCGGGATTTACGGCAGGCTCCTGGAGGCTGCGGAGCTGGCCGAGCAGATGGATTTCAGGCCTGTTGTCAGCAGACTTGAGGAGTTGGGGCTGTCCCGGGAAGATGTGCTGGCGGCACAGGTCAAGGCCTATCACTGGCGCGGAGGGCTCTGAGCATGACCGAATTTGCCGTGAGCGAGGAAAAGAACCGCTGGCTGCGGCAAAAGATGGCCGAACTGGGGGTGCGCGAGGAGGATCTGCGGGAAAGCTTTGTCCGCTCCTCGGGCCGCGGCGGACAGCATGTCAACAAGACCTCCACCCAAGTGCAGCTCCTCCATGTCCCGACCGGCATCAGCGTGTCATGCATGCGCGAACGGAGCCAGTCGTTGAACCGCTTTCTGGCGCGGCGGGAGCTTTTGGAACGGATCGAGGCGCTCAGCGGGAAGGAAACCCCGGAGATGAAGCGGATCGAACGGCTGCGCAAGCAGAAGGACCGGCGTCGCAGGCGCGCCACAAACAAAGATGCGTGACCTTGTTCGCCATACAGTATATTATTAAATCAAAGCGTTACGTGGTTTGATCCTTGGCTTTTGAAGGAAACCATCTAAAGGTTATAAATGATTACCCCTGAAACCCTGAGGACCTTGGAGTTCGACAAGATTCTGGCTGAAATCGCCACCCATTCCCACAGTGATGTGACCAGGGCGCAAATCCTGGCTTCCGCGCCGCTCAAATCCACCGGACTGATCCGGATAACCGCCGGCCGGATCGCGGAAATCCGCTCTCTTTTGACCTTGGGTATCGATCTGAGGATGGCGGCATTTGAGGATATCCGCCCGCTGCTGGAGATTGTCCGACCGGCCGGAGCCTTCCTGGCGCCCCAGGAGCTGCTGGTGTTCATCCCGGTGCTGCAGACCTTCAACGACATTTCCCGGCAGTTTGCGCCCCGGGGCGACATACCGCTTTTGCGCTCTCTGGAGCCGTCCCTGAAACCCTTTCCCGAGATTCTGGAGCCGCTGGCCGCCTCCATCGACCATGACGGCAGCATCATGGACAGCGCCACGCCCCAGCTCAGGGAAATCCGCCGGGCCAAGCGCTCGCTGGCGGCCCGCATCCGCAAAAAGATCGAGGAGATCGTCCGCGACAACAACATCGAGATCTTCCTGCAGGACGACTTCATCACCCAGCGCTCGGGCCGCTGGGTGATCCCGGTGCGCATGGACTCCAAAGGCATGGTCAAAGGGGTGGTGCATGACGTCTCATCCTCCGGCGAGACCGCTTTCATGGAACCGCTGGAGATCATCCCCTTCGTCAACGAGCTGGAAAACCTGTCTGCCGAGGAAAAGGCCGAGGAGATCCGCATCCTGCGGCAGCTTGCCGCCTGGATACGGGAGGATACGGCTGATTTGGAGGGGTGCTTTGCCACCCTTGTCGATCTGGATGCCCTGAACAGCCTGGCTGTTTTTGCCGAGCGCTTCGGCATGGAAACAGCGCTTATGAACGAGGGAGGTCTGCTCCGCCTGGCAGAGGCGCGCCACCCGCTGCTCCTGATGCTCAAGCGACAGGGAGCCATCGGGCGGGTTGAGCCCCTTGACCTGGAAATGGGGGAGGGGGGACGGGTCATGGTGATCACCGGCCCCAATGCCGGCGGCAAGACCATTGCCCTGAAGACCGCCGGCGTGTTGACCCTCATGGCCCAATGCGCCATTCCGGTGCCCGCCAACGGCGCACGCTCCACGTTTCCGTTTCTGGACTCGCTGCTGGTGGATATCGGCGATGAGCAGTCCATCGAACAGAGCCTGTCCACCTTCTCGGCCCATGTTGGCCGTGTTGCCACCATCCTCGGCCAAGCCGGGCCGCGCTCGCTGGTGCTCCTGGATGAGCTGGGCGCCGGCACCGAGCCCCAGCAGGGTGCCGCCATAGCCTGCGGAGTGTTGCGTGAACTACGGGAGCGGGGGGCCACCGTGATCGCCACTACCCACCTGAGCGAGATCATCGGCTTTGTCCATCGCACGCCGGGCATGATCAACGCCGGCATGGAGTACGACACGGAGACCTATACCCCGCTCTACCGGCTTATCAGCGGCGAACCGGGCCACTCCCACGCCATAGACATTGCCCGGCGTTACGGCATGCCGGAACGGGTCATCGCATTTGCCAGGGAGATGTTGGGCAGCGCCGGCGCCGAATTCACATCATTGCTGGCCGAACTGCGCCGCAAGCGGGAAGAGCTGGCGAGCTCGCAACTGGAGTTGGCTCAACAGCAGGATGCCGTGCGCGAACAACAGAAGGAGCTGGAGATGCGTGCCGCCGGCATCGAAAGAGCCCGGCGGGAAGCGGCTGACAAGGCCTGGGGCGAGGGCCGCGAACTGATCTCGGCAACCCGCAGGAGGATGAACGAACTCCTGGATGAGTACAAACGGGAAAAGCGGAGCGAGATCATCGAGAAACTGCGCCAAAGCGAGGCAGAGCTGACCGAGCAGTTCAAGCCGCGCATCAGCGGGGATGAAGAGCGGGCGGTACTGAAAGAGGTCAAGCCCGGTGACAGGGTGCATGTCCGTTCCCTGGGCCACGATGGCATCATCCTCAGTCTGGATCAAAAACAGGGCAAGGCGCGGGTCAGGGCAGGAAGCATGGAACTGGATCTGCCGTTGAACGACATGGCTGCGCCCAGCGCAAGTGGCAAGGGGAAATCCAAACAGCCCAAGGGGGCTTGGCAGGCGGCTGCGGCAGCGAGCGAAGAGCTGGAGCTGAAGCTGATCGGACTGCGGGTTGAAGAGGCCTTGGAGCTGTTGGAACCGTTCCTTAACCACTCCTCCCTTGGCGGCCTGCGCGAAGTGCGCATCATCCATGGCGTGGGTACGGGCCGGTTACGTGATGGTGTGCGCGCCCATCTTGCCGGTCATCCACTTGTCGAGGATTTTCGCCCCGGCGGGCCCCACGAGGGGCGTGACGGGGCTACGGTGGTTACGTTGCGGCAATAATGGCGAATCCACCGCCCTCTTCCTAACAGTCTGGAGATATGGGTTTGTCTTTTATAAAATGGGATCTGGTTTTGGAGGTTCGTCCTGGAAAATTTCATCATCGAAGCAACCGAACAGGAGATCAAGCGGGAGCGGGACAAATCCCGCGAATTGCGCCGCAGTCGCTGGTGGCAGAATAAACTGGCGATGGGACACTGCCACTGGTGCGGCGGCACCTTTCCGCCGGAGGAGCTGACCATGGATCACGTCATCCCATTGGCCCGCGGCGGCAAGGGGTCGCGCAACAACGTCGTGCCTGCCTGCAAGCAGTGCAACACCAGGAAGAAGTACCTGCTCCCCATCGAATGGGAGGATTATCTGCAAAACCAGGGAAAATCGGAGTGCTGACAGTGAACGAGCTTAAGAGCCGCTACAAGGTGGTCATTTACGACTGTGACGGGGTCATGTTCGACTCCCTTGAATCAAATTACATCTTTTACGACCGGGTAATGGATTTTCTGGGACGGCCGCTGCTGGACAGGAATGACCTTGTGGCCCGGAATGTGCTGCACACCTATTCCTTTAACGACGTGATGGACTATTTCTTTGCCGGTGACGCGCAACGTGATCAGGCCCTGGCCTTTGCCAAAACGATCCATTACCGCGACCTGATGCCTTACATGCGCATGGAGGAAGGGCTGATAGAGACGCTTGACCTGCTCAAGGGGCATGTCGCCCTGGCGGTCTGCACCAACCGGGCGATCTCCATGGATATGATCATCGAGGATTTCGGGCTGACCGGCTATTTCGAATTCGTCATGACCGCATCCAAGGTGACCCATCCCAAGCCGCACCCCGAACCGCTCCTCAAGGTTTTGGATTATTTCGGCATCGGGTCCGGAGAAGCTCTGTTCGTGGGGGACGGCGAGGTGGACATGCGTTCTGCCCAAGCTGCCGGCGTGCCCTTCGTGGCCTACAAGTCCCAGCTTCCGGCACTGGGCCGCATTGAACGTCACTGCGATATCATGAGCCATGTGTTTGGGGGAAGCAAACCCTGAAGCCCTTGGTTTGACGCCTTCGGCTCCCTGTCGTCGCACCGGTTCCTCCCCCTGGCACTTCTCACCGCGCCCAACTAAAATCCCTGCCTACAGAACCCTGGCCAGGTGCCTCCTGATCATCTCTTCGAAATCCGCCTCCTGGTCGCTGCTGTAGACCAGCGAAGAGGCAATTTCCGCGGCCAGGATGGCACAGATGTATTTGCGGGGCAGTTTCCTTATTCGCCTACGGAATGCCGGCGTTTCCCGCAACATAACAGGCAGGTGATTGAGCAGGGCCAGGCGGAACGGTGGTTTGAGGCACAACTCCGGCCTGGAGGTGAAAAAGGTGAACAAGCGGGAATAGTGGCCGTTGATCTCCAGGCTGATGGCGTCGGATATCTCGGTGCAGAGCAGGTTGCCGCCGGATTCTCGCCGTCTGGCCAGGATCAGGCGCGCCTCGTCGGCGGCCCGTTTTTCCAGGATCGCCAACACGTCCTTGACATACCGCTCCTTATGCTCCAGGAACTCCTCTTCCGAGAGGAGCAGGTTGGCGATGATCTCGTAGGACGATGAGATCACGCCGCACTTGTTGGCCGAGGCGTCCCGCATGATCACCGCTCCGCTTCTCTGGAGCTGTATCCTGGCTTCAGGGGTGATGAAGGAGTTGGCCCCCTCCACAATAACCCTTGAGGTCGGGGTCCGCCGTTCATCCAGAAAGTTCCGCCAATTCTGGCCATCGATGGTCTCGGGACGTCCCCCGGCCGGGATGAACAGGTCGGTCTTGACTGTGAAGACCAGGCTGTTGTACTCGCGGTAGAAGTCGTCGATATCCAGCCACTCCTCCAGCAGGCCATCCGGAGTGCGGCTCACCTTGCGGTGAGTCTCCTTGAGCCCTTCCATGCGCCGGCCGGTGCGATAAATGATAAAACCACCCTCACCCAGGAACTCGGGATCAAAGGCATCCAGATCGTGGGCTAGCACAATGCGGCTCAACTCCTCATGGTGGATGCCGTTCGGGTCAAAAAGCGCGGCGGTGCCGTCCAGAATCAGGCGGACCTGCATCAATGGGCAGCGCTGGAGCATGATATGCAGGGAGTTGCCTGCCACATCACCATTGGGGCCGCCGGTCATCTTCAGTGTGAAAGGGTCCCGGGTTATGTCGATGCCGGTAGTTTCAGCCATGGTGATCTCCACGAACTTCACCACCCCGGTGGAGGTTACCCCGTACTCCTTGTGATTGATGCCGACCTGCTTGCTGGACATGATCCCGATGCCCAGTATGTAGCCCCGTTTCATGGACAGCCTGGCAATGGTCTCGATCATGGCATCGTGCATGTTCTCGTCCGGCCCGATCTCGATCGGTTCGTCATCGCCGTAGTAATCCACCACCCGCTGGTTTTTTACCCGGCCGTTTTCAGTCACGAAGATGTCCAGGAAAGCATTAGTGATGCCATATTGCAGCTTGTAGAGGCGCCAGGTCTCCACCTGCCCCCCGGCCTGGTCCAGGTCGGAGACATCCAGCACCAGCACCATCTTGGATCCACCTTCGTAGATATCCTTATTCTTGAAGTGCTGGGTGTGGGCCAGGACGTACACTTCGCGGAAAATGGTGTTGGTCGCGGTGATGAAATCGTCGGCGCTGCGGGCGATGACCGTGCGCCAGCCGCCGCGGGCAATGTCCGAGAAGCCGATATGATAACCGTAACCGGCACGGCTGAAGAAAAAGGTCACCCGGAAAGGGAGGGGTTCGGGAAGATCGCTGGTGAACTCGTGCCCCATATCGCGCAGGTAAGCCGGGTCGAGCCGGAAAGCCAGGGCCTGTTTTTCCACTACGAAGAAATTGGTTTTAAGGGTATGCATGACCAGAAGCAGGCAGCAACGGTAGACGGCACGGCGGATGTCATCCAACCAGCGGTGGCCGGTATTATACCCCTCGACCGCCTCCAGGGTTTCGATCAGCAGGGCACTGTAGACAGTCTCCCGATCCGCCAACTCCGGGTCGAAGCGCGTCCTGAAGAGCTTGATCAGGAGTTGGGCCATCTCCGGATGGTCGTTGAAGGCCTTTTGGACATCCTCCAGGCCGAAGCGCTCCGGCTGGCCATGGGCCAGGCTCGTATGGCAAAAGGCAATAAAGGCATTGACCAAGGAGGCGTCTTCGCCGGACATCAGGCCGGTTACGACGAATTCCCGATAAACCGGGGACGAGGTGGCAATGATCTGGGTGGTGCAGAGCTCGCGCCTGAGCCTTGCGGCAGTGGCACTGCCGGGCTGGAGTCGTTCCTCGTAACGGCTCAAGACGTAGAAAGCACCCAGGAAATATGGGTGAATGCCGTTGGAGATGGTCTGGCAGTAGGCCCTTCTGATTCCCACGTTCAGGCGGTTGAAAATCTCCAGCAGTTGCAATAGGAAATCCCCTTCGGGGGGATTGCCGACGGCGAACAGTATACGGGTTTCGGTGATCCCCTCGCTAACCACTTCCGAGGTATCCATAAAGAGGCCGCCGGCAGCGTTGCCCCGATCGAAGAGCCAGACCAGATAGGCAATCCGCGACGGCGGCGACATGCGGACATAGTTCTCGTTGTTGAGCCAGAGTATTTTCAGCAGCCGCTCCAGTTTCCTCAAATCAAAGTCCGGAAAGGTGGCCCGCAGCGCGGCGCGGACCTTCCGTACCAACATCGGCGGAATATCCACCTGTTGCGTCAGGTCGATCTCATGGTCCTGGCGGCGATCGAACTCGAAGCGCTGCACCTCCAGTTCCTCCTCCATCCCCGGCATGGGGGCATTGGAGTGGGAGAACATGGCATAGGATATTTCCCGGTCGCCGATCCGGCGCAGGGAGTTGTAGAGGGAGCCAGGGTGGTTCACGCAGGCCAGCACGAGCAGTTTTTCGCGGTCAACCAGGATCACCCGCTGGTTGTGGCGCAGAGCAGCCATCTCCCGGGCCAGGGACACCAGGGCTCCCTCTTCGTCGGCCATGGCCCGGAAGAAAAAAGGGCTCATCTGTTGTTGGAGCCATGCAGCATTCTCTTGGGTTGCCTTGCGTTCCGCGTCGGCGGTGCGGCGAACAATGGCAGGCAGATTCATGGTGTGCCTCCTGGTTTTTGTGCTGCCTGGTTTTATCCCGTGAATCATGGTTCATGTTTGGCCAGACTGATGACTTACATCGACGCAATCACTATTCCGGCGCATAGTATACCGCCAAACTCCCTCCAGGCAACGCTTTTATGCTCTTGAATCCCACAAAGCTTTGCTTGACCCCTTACATCCGAATTGCTATAGTCAAACGCCTTTTTGCTCCACTTCGGTGCAACCCGGATCACTGTCGTACCAATGGGATAGAAGGCCCCACTTGGGTAATTTACAAATGCTTAAACATGATGCCAATCGTGGGGGCGCCTCATGTGCCCCGCCCCTACCACTGGGAATAAAGGGAAACAATGGAGCGTGGATGCGTTCAGGTATACACCGGCAACGGTAAGGGGAAGACGACCGCAGCCCTGGGGCTGGCCTTGCGTGCCGTCGGCAGGGGCTTCAAGGTCTGCATCCTGCAGTTTATCAAGGGGGGCGGACCATATGGCGAGCATCTGATTGCCGACAAGCTTGCCCCTCAACTGACCATCATCCAGACCGGCAAGCCCGGCTGGGTCAATATCCAGGATATTGCCGAAGACCGCCGCCTGGCCCAGGAGGCTTTTGAACAGGCAAAAGAGCTGCTGGTCTCGGGTGGGTATGACCTGCTGGTACTGGACGAGATCAACGGCGCAGTCGGTTTCGGTCTGATCGATGTGGAACAGGTGCTGGAACTTATTCACCTGAGGCCGGAACGGGTGGAGTTGGTGCTCACCGGCCGCAACGCCGATGAGCGGGTGATCGAGGCAGCGGACCTTGTGACAGAGATGCGCGAGATCAAACATTATTACAAGGCAGGGGTGCCGGCCAGGACCGGCATAGAGATGTGATTTGCTGTTTGTATTCAGTTCGAATTTACCCCCTAAAGAAGGAGGAAGTATAAATGGCTGAGAGAACTTTACGCGTACTAGTAGGCAAGCCTGGTCTGGACGGCCATGACCGGGGAGCCAAGATCATTGCCCGCGCTTTCCGCGATGCGGGTTTCGAGGTGATCTACACCGGACTTCACCAAACCCCGGAACAGATCGTATCCGCCGCCATCCAGGAAGACGTGGACTGCGTCGGTTTGTCGATCCTGTCCGGTGCCCACAACACCCTGCTGCCACGCGTCTGCCAACTGTTCAAGGAAAAGGGCGCCGACGACATCAAGGTCTTCGGCGGTGGCGTGATCCCGGAGGACGACATCCCGGGACTGAAAAACGCCGGCATTTGCGAGGTGTTCACCCCCGGAACCTCCACCGAGGATATCGTCAAGTGGGTCCATACGAATGTGAAGGCCAGGGCATAGAATCAGGCAATACCTGAGCTTGCTTTGAAAAATGGGTCACAGTGCTTTGGAAATTTCAAAGTGCTGTGACTTTCATTGTGTCTGGAACTTTCGATCTAACGGAAAAAGGAAATAAAGGTGAATGCTTACAAGCCATTGACAGCGGAGTCGGTCGGAAAATTGCTGGAAGAGGCCGGCGCCAGCGTTATGATGCGCTCAGGGCGCTCTGACAGTTATGGGTCGCCACGCGACTTTTCCTTCGAGGTGCGGGCCACATTCCCAAATAAAATGGGGTTGCACGTGGTGGCCCGTCAGTTCAACTACCGGGACCCATGGGAGGCGCAGGGCCGGGTAAACGACATGGTGGATGTGTCGTTGTTGCGGGATGGCGAATATTCCCCCTTGCCCAAAGGGTTCGAATATTTCCAGGGAATCGACGAGGAGTGCGGGCTGGACGAGGAGCGCTTGAAGGAGGCCATTGCCTGTGTTGCAGCGCTCAATCCAAAGATTTACCTGCTGCAGGAGTTGACCGGAGACATGTGATTCAGAGCTTGTCCCTGACTAACCGAACGCGAGTTATGGCGGGCGGAATATGGTACAATCGACCTGTAAAGAATGGTTCGTGAAAAGGAGAATCCGTTATGAAACGCTCCGTAATGTCACTGGCTTTTTTTGCAGGTTTTGTTTTTTTGACGACCATGTTTTCGGCGCAAGGCCTTGCGGCCGCAGCAAAGCTTGAAAGAGCGACCTTTGCAGGCGGTTGTTTCTGGTGTATGGAAGCCCCCTTCGACAAATTGCCCGGAGTAGTCTCGGTTACGGTCGGCTATACGGGCGGCCATGTGCGGAATCCCACCTACGAGCAGGTTTCCGCCGGAGGCACCGGCCATGCCGAAGCCGTGCAGATCGTCTTCGACCCGGCCCGCATCAGCTACAGCAAGCTTCTGGAGGTCTATTGGCACAACATCGATCCGACCGTCAAGGACCGCCAGTTCTGTGACGTCGGCCATCAGTACCGCAGCGCCATCTTTGTCGCAAACGAGGAACAGCGCCGCGTGGCACTGCAATCCAGGGAGGCGCTGGAGAAGACCAAGCCATTCAGGGATTCGGTCGTCACAGAGATCGACCCGGCCGGCGAGTTTTACAAGGCAGAGGAATATCACCAGCACTATTACAAGAAAAATCCTCTGCGCTACGCATTCTACCGTGCCGCCTGCGGACGCGACCGCCGCTTGAAAGAGTTATGGGGGAGTGCTGCCGGTCATTGATAAGAATCAATTCCCGCGTAGAGATCCCTTGTTTGTTAAAGGGGGACTATCCCAGTCTGAAGACGCGTATTTGATTGGTCGTGCTGCGGGCCGCTATGGGAGCACCCATGGTCATGATAACCATGTCCCCGCTGCTGAAGCCGTTGTCGATCAGCAGCCGGCCGGCCTCGGCCACGACCTCGTCCGTATTGTTCTTCATCTCCATGAACAGTGAATTGATGCCCCAAAAAAGGGTCAGTTTCCTGCGCACTTTCTGGTCGGGAGTAATCGCAAGGATCGGTGCATTGGGTCTGCAACCCGACATGATTGCGGCCGTGTGGCCACTGACGGTCATGGCCACTATCGCCTTTGCATTGAGGGATTCTGTGGCTTCCGAGGCGGCCCGGGCAATGGCGATGTCAACCTCGCTCCCCCCGGGATTGAGGTGATGGGAATTGCGCATTGTGGAACGTTCGATTGTCATGGCGATCTTGGCCATGGTGCTTACAGTTTCCAGGGGATAGCTGCCCACGGCGGTTTCACCCGACAGCATCACCGCGTCCGTACCGTCCAGGATGGCGTTGGCCACGTCCGATGCCTCGGCCCGCGTGGGCCGGTTGTTGTCGGTCATTGACTCCAGCATCTGGGTCGCGGTGATGACCGGTTTGCCTGCCAGGTTGCAGGAGGTGATCATCCGTTTTTGGATCAGCGGGAGCTGCTCCGGCTCCATCTCTACCCCCAGATCGCCGCGCGCCACCATCAGTGCATCGGAAACGGCAATGATGTCATCCAGATTCTCCACGGCCTCCGGTTTTTCTATCTTTGCGATCACGGGTATGTCGCTGTTCAGTCTGGCCAGTTCCACCTTGATATTCAGGATGTCCTTACGGGTACGGACAAAGGACAACGCAACCCAATCGACGCCGATCACGGTGCAGAAACGTAGATCTTCCAGGTCCTTGTCGGTCAAGGATGGCGCGGAAACATTCACTCCTGGCAGGTTGATCCCTTTGCTGTCTTTGAGCATCCCCCCCTTGACGACCAGGCAGCGCACCTTGTCAGCGCTTGTCCCGATCACCCGCAACTCCATGCGGCCGTCATCGAGCAGGATCCGGGAGCCAGATCGCACATCCGTCACCAGTCCCTCGTAAATTGTGGGGATCACGTTCGGATCGATCTGGGTATCACCGATTGCAATTTCCACTTCGGTACCGTCAATCAGCGGCATGGCACCGTTCAGCATCCTCCCGGTGCGGATCTTTGGGCCCTGTAGATCGGCAATGATGCCAACCGGCACATTGCAGGCGGCAGCGGCATTTCTGATGGTTTCCAGGGCCGCCTGTTTCTCGCCGTGACTGCCGTGCGAGAAATTCAAGCGGAAGAGGTTCACCCCTTCTGCAATCAGTTTCTCCGCCATTCCCGGTACTGCGCATGACGGTCCCCATGTGGCCACGATCTTGGTCCGCTTCATTTCACGCATGAGGCATCCTCCGATGATATTGATCGCAATTGTTGCTGTTGGAATGAAAATATCAGAATGCCGGTCTCAAGCCGGCTGGCTGAGCGATATTACCTCAATCCCAAGCGTCCGAGGAGAATACCCAGGAACTTGTTCAGGGGGTTGTCTCGGGATAGGAACGGTATGACCGGTGGCTTTCGGGTGCCAATTGATGCCAGCAATTCCTCTATTCCATGGCCTCCGCCATGCGACATTCCCTGTCGCAGCGCCTGGAGCGCCAGGGTCTTGTCTCCTGCAACGAGGTGCACCTTTCCCAGGTAGAGATAGTGAACGGGATTGTTCTCTTCATGGGCAATCGCTTTATTGCAGAGTTCCAAACCACGCGTGACATGCCCGCGCTCCTTGGAGATGCAAAAACCCAGGTATGAATACCAACCGGGGTAGTCCCATGTTTTCAAGGCCTTTTCCAGGCAGGCAAGCGCTGCCAGCACATTGCCGGCTTCAAGTTCCTTCTGGGCCTGTTTGAAATCCTTTTCGGCAATTGCACCCGATTGTGGGTCCATCCACACCTCCCGGCATCTAAGGCCGATCATCATTACTGGTCGTTATGGCAAAAGGGGACAAGCTACACTTTGCTACGCCCGTAACTTGTCCCCCAAAGGTCTTGCCATATCTGTATTCATACCTCACGTGTGCCTGTGTCGCTTCTCCTCACGCAGCATATCGATCGCCAGCAGGAACACCCCGACGCAGATCATGGAATCGGCCACGTTGAAGGCCGGCCAGTGATGCTGATACCAATGGGCGTCCAGAAAATCGATTACCTCACCCATGCGCAAGCGGTCTATAAGATTGCCTACGGCCCCTGAGAAGATCATGGCCAGCGAAATCTGGGCCAGTTTCTGGTCGTTGCGCAGCCTGATGAAGGCGATCAGGATTGCAATGGCAGCCACTATGGAAACGCCGATGAAGAACGGCAGCCGCCAACTGGCATGGGACAGGAAGCTGAAAGCCGCCCCCCTGTTCCTGACATAGGTGATATGAAAGAAGTTGTCCAGAAGCGGGATCGATTGGAAAAGCTGCATGCTGTGGTCAATGTACAGCTTGGTGGCCTGATCCAGGATCAGGCCGAGTACGGTGATTATGCCAAATAACGTCCAGCGTCGCATCACTATTTCACCGCCACTGTGCATTTGGGGCATATCGAGGGGTGCTCCGTGTCAGTACCAAGTTCTTCGCTGTAACACCAGCAGCGGTCGCATTTTTGGCCGGGCGCGGCCTGAACGAGGATTTTCAGGCCTTCGATGCTGTCGGAATTGAAGCCCTCTTCAGGGCTGATGACGGTATCGAGGTCCACCTTTGAAACGATAAAGATGCTGTTTAACTCGTCCCTGTATTCTCGCAGGAACTTCGCCAGTTCATCGGCTGCGTTGATGGTGACCTGCGCATCCAGCGGGTGGCCGACGATCTTGTCCGCCCGGGCCAGTTCCAGCGCCTTGGAGACATCGGCGCGGACTTTCATGATCCGCTCCCAGCGTTCCACCAGGGCATCGTCCTTCCATTCCGGATTTAGGGCCGGTCGGGCGGCCAGATGCACGCTCTCTTCTCTTGGCCCCGGCATATACTGCCAGACCTCATCGCTGGTGAAGGAGAGCACCGGCGCCAACAGCCGCACCAGGGTATCAAGGATACGGTACATGACCGTCTGGGCCGAACGCCGCCCGATGGAGTCTTTTTTGCTGGTGTAGACCCGGTCCTTGAGGATATCCAGGTAAAAGGCGCTCATCTCCACGGTGCAGAAGCCATTAACGGCATGGTACAGGACATGGAACTCGTATTCGTTGTAAGAGGCCAGGACCTTTTCCTTGAGCAGTTCCAACTGGTGCAGGGCCCAGCGGTCCAACTCCGGCATGTCGGCATAAGCGACGCAGTCCGTGGCCGGATCAAAGTCATTGATGTTCCCCAGGATGTAGCGGCAGGTATTGCGGATCCGGCGGTACGCCTCGGAGAGGCGGGTCAGGATCTCCTGGGAGATGCGGATGTCGTCCCGGTAGTCTTGGGCCGCCACCCACAGGCGCAGGATCTCGGCGCCGTATTTCTTGATCACCTCTTCCGGGGCCACCACGTTCCCCACGGATTTGCTCATCTTGCGACCGGAGCCGTCCACTACGAAACCATGGGTGAGGACGTTTTTGTAGGGAGCGCGGCCCCGGGTGCCGACGCTTTCCAGCAGGGAGGAGTGGAACCAGCCGCGATGCTGGTCGCTCCCTTCCAGGTACATGTCGGCCGGCGATTCCAGGCTGGGGTTGGGTTCCAGCACAGCGGCGTGGGAAACGCCCGAATCGAACCAGACATCAAGGATGTCCATCTCCTTCTCCAGTGATGCGGCCCCGCATTTCGGGCAACAGGTCCCTTCGGGAAGCAGCTTGTCCGCCGGCCAGTCGAACCAGACATCGGAGCTGTGCTCTTTGAATATGTTGGCCACGTGGTCCATGATGTTGCCGTCGGCCAGGTATTCGCCGCAGGCGGTGCAGGAGAAGGCGGTGATCGGCACCCCCCAGGAGCGCTGGCGCGAGATGCACCAGTCCGGCCGGTTCTCGATCATGCCGAAGATGCGTTCTTTGCCCCATTTGGGGATCCATTGGACCTGTTCAATCGCTGCCAGGGACTTCTGCCTGAGTTCATTGGCATTCATGGAGATAAACCACTGTTCCGTGGCCCGGAAGATAATCGGCTTTTTGCAGCGCCAGCAGTGGGGATAGGAGTGGGTGATCTTGGAGGTCTGCAGCAGTGCACCCACCTCGGTCAGTTTGTCGATGACGCCCTGGTTGGCGTCAAAGACGAACTGGCCGCCGAACAATTCCAGGTTTTGAATGTAGCGGCCATGGTTGTCCACCGGGTTATAAATCTCCAGCCCTTCCTTGAGAGCCAGTTCGTAGTCCTCCTGGCCGTGACCGGGAGCGGTATGTACGCATCCGGTGCCGGCCTCCAGGGTTACGTGTTCGCCCAGCAGGATGATGGAATCCCGATCGTAGAACGGATGCCGGGCCCGCTTGCGCTCCAGTGCGGTGGCTTTGAAGGTTGCAATGACACTGCCTGTCAGTCCGGTGGCCTGCAGGAAGGAGTCCTTAAGCCCCTCGGCCACGATCAATACGCCCTTTTCCGTCTCCAGGGCGCAGTAATCGAATTCGGGATGCAGGGCAACGGCCAGGTTTGCCGGTATGGTCCAGGGGGTGGTGGTCCAGATCACCACATAGGCCTGCTTGCCGGCCAGGGCAGGAATGGTGTTGGAAACATCGTCCCTGAGGGCGAATCTGACATAGATCGAAGGGGATGTGTGATCGGCGTACTCCACCTCGGCCTCGGCCAGGGCGGTGACGCAGGACGAGCACCAGTGGACCGGTTTCCTGCCGCGGTACAGCCCGCCGTTGTGGGCGAATTTGGCCAGTTCCGCCGCGGTCAGCCCCTCATACTCGTAGTTCATGGTCAGATAGGGCTTGTCCCAATCACCCAACACACCCAGCCGTTTGAATTCTTCTTTTTGAATGGTAATGAACTTGTCAGCGTACTTGCGGCACTCGCGGCGCATTTCCAGCTTGCTGATCTCATGCTTCTTGGAACCGAGATTTTTCTCCACCTGCAGCTCGATCGGCAGGCCATGGCAGTCCCAGCCCGGCACGTAAGGGGCGCGGAAGCCTTCCATGCGTTTTGACTTCAGGATGATGTCCTTGAGGATCTTGTTCAGAGCGTGACCTATATGGATGTGACCGTTGGCGTAGGGAGGGCCATCATGCAGGATATAGAGCGGTTTGTTCTCCCCTTCCGTCATCATTTTCGAGTACAGGCCGATTTCCTGCCACTTGGAGAGAATCTCAGGTTCGCGCTGGTTCAGGTTGGCCTTCATGGGGAAGGAAGTTTCTGGCAAATTGAGTGTGTCTTTATAGTCCATTGGGTTTTCCTCCGAAAACGCTGATGCTAAATTCGCTAAATTACAGATACCAGCAGGAAAAGTCAAGGGAAGCGCTTATCCTGGCACACCCCCCGCAGTTGTGGCCGGATGTTCTTTTTGTGGTGATTTCCAGTACATCTGTGGTATTTTTGTTCGCATGTCAGGAGGCTCTGAGCAATGACCCCAATCCCCTGTCTCATCACAACTCTGATTCTTTGGCTCCTTGTCCCGCAAACGCTGCT